>Ga0137361_10000198_pt1 | contig 30529 bp, 27 predicted proteins | sample Mad1_80_16metaG_FD_104923 | JGI IMG/M metagenome (GOLD analysis project Ga0137361, IMG submission 104923) | Vadose zone soil microbial communities from Angelo Coast Range Reserve, California, USA - Mad1_80_16 metaG | ecosystem: Environmental > Terrestrial > Soil > Vadose zone | place: USA... | reverse complement strand
CTGCCACGTACGGCGTACTCGGCGAACAGCAAGTAGGTCTGCCCTCGGTCCTCCAGGAGCGCGATGACCATGTAGTCGTGAGGGACCAGGCGCTGGGTACGGGTCGAAAACTCCGACAGCGATCGCCCCGGGTCGAAGCTCTCGTCGAGCGACCGTCCAAACGCCGCGACGCACGCGAGGAGATCGGAGGGGCTATCGACCGGCGTCAATGGTAGAACGCTGGCGCGGTACCCGTTACCGGGCCCCGGCGCCAGCACCCCCCTTTCAAACCGTGCATGCCCTTTGCGGGCACACGGCTTACCGATGATCTCTTGGCGTCAGGCATGCGGAATGCCGGGATAGCGTACCGTCCGGTACAAAGCCGACCCCCGTCGCGTAGGACCTCCTGCGGAGGTCATCCACGCACCTTCGCTCCGCTGGTAAAGCGAAGTGAAAGGTCGCGCCATGATTCGGATTCGCAGTAGCCCAGAGCCGACCCTTGTGGCTGTCAATGATCGAGCGGCTGATCGATAGCCCCATACCCAGCCCACCCGGCTTCGTCGTGTAGAACGCCTCGAACAGGCGGGCCGCCTCGTCCTGGCCGAAGCCGACCCCGGCATCCTCGACGGCGACGACCACCCAGGGCCCATCGTCGTGCTGGTCGAGGGTCGCGCGCACCACCATCCGGCGCCGCGCCGGCGGGACCTCACGCATGGCCTCGGCGGCATTGAGCAGCAAATTCAGCAGGACCTGCTGGAGCTGGATCCGATCGCCCATGACCTGCGGCAGGTCTGGGGCCAACGACGTCTCCAAAAGGACGTCGTGTCGCCGCATCTCAGGCCCGACGAGGGGTAGGACCTCGCGGACGGCACCGCTGAGGTCACACGGCTCGTGCGCGACCGACGAGCGCGCCAGGAGGGCCCGAATGCGGCTGATCACCGCGCCCGCGCGATCGCCATCCTTCACGATGGCCGTGAGCGCCTCCCGGACGCTGTCGAGATCGGGCTTGTCGGCGGCCAGCCAGTGCATGCACGCGCTGGCGTGGGCCCCGATGGCCGCCAGCGGTTGGTTGATCTCATGGGCGATGGAGGCGGCGAGCTCCCCCAGCGTCGTCACGCGCGCGACGCGCGCAAGCTCTGCCTGCGCTTGGTGGAGCGCTTTCTCGACCTGGTCCGCGTGAACCGCCGCTGTCACGTCGATGGTGACACCGCGGTAGCCGAGGAATCGACCCTCCGCATCAAACAGGGGCCTGCCGCTCGTGGAAATGTAGACCCCCGATCCGTCGGCGCTCGCGGTTCGGTAGACGAAGCCGCGAAACGGCTCGTGTGCTTCGAGCGCCGCGACATGCAGGCGCCACTTCTCGGGCTCGCCCTCGACGTCAGTGGCGATGTCCCATCGCCTCGCGCCGATCAGGGCGGCGGGATCGATGCCGAGCGTGGTGATTTCCTCCGAGACCTGGGTGAAAGCGTGGTCCGGGCCAGTTTCCCAGAGCCAGGCCTTGGCCGCCATCACGTCGCGCATGATCTTGTCGCCCAAGAAGTTCTTGCTCACGAAGACAAGGTGGTGGCTCGTCCGCTCCGCGCCGTACTTCACGAAGCGGAACGGCAAGACGAACCGGCCGCCTACTTCTTGCACCATCTCCACCAGCGCCGTCATTACGGCGCGCTCGCGAGCATCTCCTGGCAGGCCAACAACGGCGGCCCGGAGCGCGGCGAGCCGAACAGCTCCGAACAACGCCTCCATGTGCTTGGTCACCGTACCGTTGGTGATGTCGATGTTCACGCGGTTGTAGTTGAAGAAGAACATCACCTCGCAAGCCCAGTCCTTCAACAAGGAGTGGATCAATTCGCGCGAGAGACCCTTGTAGCCCCAGGGGTCCAGAAAGGCCAGGGTTGGAGCCAGCTTGATCCTCTCGAAGACCTCCGGCGTCGCGGCACCGACCTCCGTGTCGTAGACCGAGGGCTCATACCTGAGAGTCTCCACTCCCGGCAGCGCCCTGATCTCGGCCCGGAGGACGTCCGCGTGCTCCTTGTCGTTGAAGATCGTCACCAAGGATTTGCTGACAACGGGATCGTCGATGGCGCGCCGTAGCACCATGAGTGGTGTCGACTCGGAGCCGTCGCCGTAGCGGCCGCGCCCGGCCCACAAATCGACGTAAACCATCTTCGTCGCGCCCGCACCGCTGATGATCTTCGCCCGTGAGGCGAAATACTTCGTGATGATCTCGGCCTTAATGCGGGACTGCGCGGTCTGCTGGGCGTAGAACTTCCTCGACTTCTTCTTCATGTCGCCCGCGCCCGGTGATCCGTGCGCCGCCACGCCTCCGTCAGCTCATTGCTGGCGGCTTGCGCTGACGAGCCACTGGTCCGCCTGGGACCTCATGCCCGCGCCAGCGCGTCCCCATACGTCCCCGGTTTCAGAAATTGTAGTCTAAGTGTGCGGAAGTCTTAATGGTGGAGGGTAAGGGATTCGAACCCTCGACCTCGGCGTTGCGAACGCCGCGCTCTCCCAACTGAGCTAACCCCCCGCACCGACGCGGAACTCGATTGTAACGACCCCGCCCCGGAAATACCAGCGCTTCTCCGAGTCTCCTACGGGGTCGCCTTCGGCGCCTGCACGCCCCTCAGCAGCGGCGCCACGAGGTCGATCGGGATCGGGAAGAACGTCGTCGTGTTCCGCTCGGAGGCAATCTCCCGCATCGTCTGCAAGAAGCGGAGCTGGACGGCGATCGGGTACCGCCCGAGCACCTCCGCGGCCTCTGCCAGCCGCGCCGCCGCCTGGAACTCGCCCTCGGCGTTGATCACCTTCGCGCGGCGCTCGCGCTCCGCCTCCGCCTGCTTGGCCATGGCGCGCTGCATGTCCTGAGGCAGGTCGATCTGCTTGACCTCGACCGTCGCCACCTTGATGCCCCAGGGCTCGGTGTGCTCGTCGATGATCCGCTGCAGCTGCTGGTTGATCTTGTCGCGCGCCGACAGGAGGTCGTCGAGCTCGACCTGACCGAGCACGCTCCGGAGCGTCGTCTGCGCGATCTGCGAGGTCGCGTACAAGTAATCCTGGACGGCGACGATCGCCTTCTCCGGGTCGATCACCCGAAAGTAGATGACCGCGCTGACCTTGATCGAGACGTTGTCCCGCGTGATCACGTCCTGGGGAGGCACGTCCAGGGCGACGGTCTGGAGACTCACCTTGACCATCCGGTCGATCAGCGGCACCAGGAGCACGAGCCCGGGGCCGTTGCCCTGGCCGCCGGGGTTCAGGATCGCCCGCGCGCTGCGGCCCAGCCGGAAGATCACTGCCCGCTCATACTCGCGGAGGATGCGCACGAACGAGCTCAGCACGAACAGGGCGACGACTAGCAGGATAATCGCGAATAGCGACTCGAACCCGCCCATCTCCACCTCCTATGACGCCTTGACGACTTTGAGGGTGAGTCCGTCGACCGCCGTGACCCGCACCGTCTCGCCGACGGCGATTGGCCCGTCGTCGGCGACGGCGCGCCACAGCTCCCCCTGGACCAAGACGTCCCCCGCGGGGTCGAGGGCCGAGCGCGCCACGCCGGTACCGCCGACCATGGCCGCCGCGCCCGTAATCGGCCGCCGGGCGAGCGCCCGGAGGCCGGCCGCCAGGGCGACCACGAACACCGCCGCCGTGACGCCGACCGTAGGCAGGATGACCCACCACGACACGCGCAGCTCTGCCGTCGGCGTGTCGAAGAGCATGAGCGAGCCGAACAGCATCGCGACCACGCCGCCGACCGCCAGCACGCCGTGGCTCGTGACTTTCACCTCGGCGATCAGCAGCACGACGCCGAAGAGGATCAGCAGCAGCCCGGCATAGCTGATGGGGAGGCTCTGGAAGGCAAAGAACGCGAGGATCAGCGAAATGCCCCCGATGACGCCGGGCAGGATCACTCCGGGGTTCGAAAGCTCGAAGAACAGGCCGAGCATCCCGAGCATCATCAGGACGTAGGCGACGTTCGGGTCGGTGATGATGTTGAGCACGCGGTCGCGGAACCCGATCCCGATCGGCTGGATCGCAGCGCCCCGAGTGTGCAGCACGACCTCCCTCGTCGGGGTCTTCACCACGCGTCCGTCGAGCTTGTCGAGCAGGTCGGTGGTCGAATCCGCGATCAGGTCGACGACGTGCAGGCGAACCGCCTCCCGCTCCGTCGCCGACACCGACTGGCGCACGGCCTTTTCCGCCCACTCGACGTTGCGCCCGCGCGTGGCCGCGATCGTCCGCGCGAACGCCGCCGCGTCGTTCTCGACCTTGGTCTTCATTTCCTTGTCGAAGGAGCCGCCGAGCGCCGCCACCGGGTGGGCGGCGCCGATGTTGGTCGCGGGGGCCATCGCCGCAATCGGCGCCGCCATCGTGATGAAGACCCCCGCCGAGGCCGCGCGGGCCCCCGTGGGGGCCACGTACACGACGACCGGGACGTCCGAGCTCAGGATCTCCTGCACGATTGACCGCATGGAGCGCTCGAGCCCGCCCGGTGTGTCGAGCTGGATGATGAGAGCAACGGCGTGCTCGCTCCGCGCCCGCTCGAGCGCGGTCGTGACGATGCGGACGGTCACGGGGCTGATCACTCCGTCGACCGTGACGAGCGCGACCGCGCCCCCCGCCGCGGCCGAAGCCGGCGTCGGGAGCCCCAGCAGGACGACCGCCAGCAGAGCGACGCGGATCAACGTCCGAGCGCCAGGAGCGAGACGAATTCGAAGAGCAGGTTGGCGGCCAGGAGCGAAGTGACCTGGCCCGGCCCGTCGTACGGCGGCGACACCTCGACGAGATCGCAGCCGACGAGCGGCAGCCCCTGGAGGCTTCTGACGAGCACCAGCGCCTCCCAGGAGCTGAGCCCGCCGACCTCGGGCGTCCCGGTCGCGGGCGCGTAGGCCGGGTCCACCGCGTCGATGTCGAACGAGCAGTAGACAGGGCCGCCCGCCAGGCGGGCGAGCTTCCCGGCCACCCACGCGAGCCCCTGCTCCTTCACGGCCTCAATGCGGATGACCTCGAGCCCGTGCGCCTCGTGGAACGCGAAGTCCTCGGGCCCGTAGAGCGGGCCCCGGATCCCGACCTGGATCATGCGCCGAGGGTCGATCAAGCCCTCCTCGATGGCGCGGCGGAACGGCGTCCCGTGGAAGTACTTCGACCCGAAGTATTCGTCCCAAGTGTCGGGGTGCGCGTCGAAGTGCACGACGCCAAGGGGGCCGTGCCGGCCGGCCACCGCGCGAAGCACGCCGAGCGAGATCGAGTGGTCGCCACCGACGCAGACGGGAGTGGTGCCCGCGGCCACGATCCCCGCGACGCCGCGCTCGACCGCCTCCAGGGTCCGCTCGATCGAGATCGGGACGACGTCGATGTCGCCGTAGTCTGCGCAGCGGAGCCGCTCGAACGGGTGCACCTTGAGCACCGGGTGCCAGGTGCGGATTAACGAGGACTGCTCGCGGATCGCGCGCGGGCCGAACCGAGCTCCCGTGCGGTAGGAGGTGCCGCCGTCGTACGGGATGCCGACGAGCGCCACGTCGAGCCCGGCCGCCTCCCGGACGTGGGGCAGCAGCATGAAGGTCGCGATCTGGCCGAAGCGGGGCGAGCGGAAGGGATCCCGCGGCTCGTGCATCCTACAGCATGGACTCGAGACGGGCGACGGCGCCGGCGAGCGCCGCGATCTCCTCGGGTGAGTTGTACACGGAGAAGCTGGCGCGCGCGGTCCCGACGACGCCGAGCCGTCGCATGAGAGGCTGGGCACAGTGGTGGCCGGCCCGGACCGCGATGCCCTCGGCGTCGAGCAGCGCCGCCGCGTCGTGCGGATGGATGCCGGCCACGTTGAAGGCTACCACCGCCCCCTTGCGGTCCGGGTCGCGCGGGCCGTAGATCGTCACGTCCGGGACCGCGGCGAGGGCCTGGAGCGCTGCCCGAGTGAGGGCGCGCTCATGCTCGGCGATCCGCTCCAGGCCGAGCTTCTCCAGGTATTCGATCGCCGCCAGGAGCCCGACCGCCTCCGCGATCGGCGGCGTGCCCGGCTCGAACCGCCACGGCAGGTCGTTCCACTGGGCCCGGTCGAGCCAGACCTCCTTGATCATCTCGCCGCCGCCCCGCGCGGGCTCGAGCGCGTCGAGCGCGGCCCGCCGACCGTAGAGGACACCGATCCCGGTCGGCCCTAGCATCTTATGGGACGAGAAGGCGTAAAAGTCGCAACCCAGAGCCGACACGTCCACCGGAAGATGAGGCGCCGCCTGGGCCCCGTCGACCACCGACAGCGCCCCAGCCTCCCGGGCGCGGGCGGCGATCTCCCGCACTGGGTTGATCGTCCCGAGCACGTTTGACACGTGAGCAACGGCGACCACCCGCGGCCTGCCCGTGAGGAGCCGAGCGAACGCCGCCAGGTCGAGGACGCCGTCACCGGTCACGGGCACGGCCCTGAGGACGGCCCCGCGGTCGCGCACGGCCATCTGCCACGGGATCATGTTCGAGTGGTGCTCCATCTCCGTGATCAGGACCTCGTCACCGGGCCGGAGCGTCCGGCCGATCGCCTCGGCGAGCAGGTTGAGACCGTCGGTCGTGCCCCGGGTAAAGACGATCTCCTCCCGGGACGCCGCGCCGATGAAGCGCTGGACGCGGTCGCGCGCCGACTCGTAGAGCTCCGTCGCCTCCTCGCCGAGCGTGTGGATCGAACGGTGCACGTTCGCGTGCGAGGTCTCGTAGTACCGCGCCATCGCCTCGATCACCTGCCGTGGCTTCTGGCTCGAGGCGGCGGAGTCCAGGTAGACGAGGGGGCGGCCGTTGATCAGGCGGCCGAGGATCGGGAAGTCCGGGCGGGTCAGCTCGTCAAGCCGCACGGAGCGCCGCCCTCAGCACGGACAGCGGGAGCGTCACCCACTTCATGCGGGTCGGCCGGATATCGGTTTCGAGGGTCGCCAGCAGATCCTCGGTGGTCACCGCCGCCGCCTCGGGCACGCGTCGGCCCTGGATCTTCTCGAGGAGGACGTCGGCGGAGGCCGAGCAGATCGCGCAGCTGTCGCCGGTGAACCTGGCTTCGGCGACGGCGCCGTCCTCGAGCCGGAGCGCGAGCCGCACCCGGTCGCCACAGAGCGGGTTCACATCCTCCGCGGTCACGGTGGCCCCGGGCAGCTCGCCGCGGAACCGCGGCCTACGCCACCGCTCCCGGATGACGCTCGTGTAGAGGCCCGGAGGGGCCGCCACGCCTACTCGAGCTCCCCGCGCCGGACGTTCGCGCGGTAGGCCGGGAACCGGTACGCCGAGTCTCGGGAAAGCAGGCCGCCGTGGCCCAGCCCGGCCAGTTCGTGGTTGCCGACGCGCTCGCCCGCCAGGACGCGCGGGAGCACGAGGTCGAAGGTCGTCGCCTCCGAGAACATGCCGCACGACGGCATCCCGACCACGACGTGCCCATGCCAGGTCGCGATCCAGAGCAGGCTCCCCGGGTGGGCCGGCGCGCCGTGGCGTTCCATCCGCGCGCCCACTCGGACGAGCGCACCGAAGACCGGGTCGAGCGGGTCGAGCGCGCTTGCGCCGGCGACGATCAGTGTCTCGGCCCCGTCGGCGCGGAGCCCCTCGAGCTCCCGCGCGACCTCCTCGACGGTGGGGCCCGCGTAGCGGACCGGCAGGAGCCGCGCGCCGAACCAGGCGATCTTGGCCTGGAGCGACTTCTCGAACCGGGCGCGCTGGTTCTCGTCGAGGCCCTCGCGGGCCACCGCCCCGATGGTCAACGACTGGAAGGCATCGACCGTCAAGAGCCCCTTGGCTTCCGCGGCCAGGCGTTCGATCAGCTCGATCGTCGACCCGGCGATCACGAGCGGCGTGATCTTGCACCGGGCCACGACCTCGCCCGCCTCGACCGGGAGGCCGTCGTAGAGCGTGTACACAGAGATCCCCTCGAGCGCGTTCACCCCCCGAAGCCGGTCCGTGCGGACGCGGAAGAGGCCGCGACGGCTCGCGGCGAGGCTCCACTTGCCCTCGGAGTACGCCTTCACCTCGACGCCCTCGCCCACCACCGCGGCGGCGAGCCGCTTGCCGGCCGGCTCCTCCGGCATGTCGCCCGCCTCAACCTCAATGACGTGGAGCTCCTCCCAGGGGAGAGCGAGCAGGGTGCGGGCCAGCGCCTCGTCGATCAGGGCTCCCTTGGGCGCGGCGACCTTGCGGGCGGCGTCGCGCACGTCGTGGCACAACACGCGTCCGATCAGCGCGGCCGGCGTGGCGTCCTTGCGAATCGCGCGAGGTTTCATGATGGGTGGCGCACCTCAGTTGTGGTCGCCGTTCTGACCTCCCCGCTCTCGGGCGACGTCCCGCAGTGGCCGCCCGGAGCGGCCGGCCCGCGTCGCCTGGATCTCGGCCAGAACCGCCAGCGCGATCTCCGGTGCGGTCTGAGCGCCGATGTCGAGGCCGATCGGCACACGGACCCGGGCGAGCTGATCGCGCGGCACGCCGTCCTCCACCAGGAGGTTCATGATCGCGTTCGCGCGCCGGGTCGAGCCGAGCATCCCGACGTAGCCCACCGGCTGCCCAAGCGCGTACCTGAGCACCGGCACGTCGTACTTGTAGTCGTGGGCGACAAGAACCAGGGCCGTCGACGACGCCAGCGGATAGCCCTGGATCAGCTCCGACGGGATTCCCACCCGGAGCTCGTCGACCTCGGGAAAGCGTTCGGGCGTGGCGAAGCGCGGACGGCCATCCACGACGACGGTCCGGTAGCCGAGGAGCTTCGCCAGCTTGACCATCTCCATCGCCACGTGTCCGGCGCCGACGATCAGCAGCAGCGCGGGCGGGGCGAACACCTCGACGAACACGCGCGCGCCCTCGCCCACGACCGTCTGGGACGTGGAGCGGTCGATGGCGACGCGAGCCTCGGCGGTGAAGCGCGCGTCGAGCGCGGGGCTGCCGAGACTCCCCTCCACCCGGCCGTCGTCGAGCACGAGCAGCTTGCGGCCGTGCGGGTCGTCGAGAAGGCTCACGAGCGCGCCCCGGCCGCCCCGCGCGGCGTGGGCCCGCACCCGCTCGTAGTAGGCGAGCGTGGGATCGCTCGGGACGTCGAGCGCAATCGGCTCGACGAAGACCTCGATCGTGCCCCCGCACGTGAGTCCGATCTCCCACGCCTCCTCGTCGCCGAGGTTCATCTCGAGCAGCCGCGGCTTCATGGCGCCGAGGACGTCAGTAGACTCCTCGATCACCTGGGCGTCGACGCAGCCGCCGATCGTGACCGATCCGAGCACGCGCCCGTGCTCGTCGACGACCATCCGCGCGCCCTCCTTCCGCGGCGTAGTGCCGCGCGTGTTGACCAGCGTGGCGACCGCGACCCGCCCCGAGGAGCGGCGTAATTGCTCAATATGCTCGAGGAGTTCGCTCATGGTCCTCATGATAGCACGCAGGGCTCGCGCGATCAGGGCGGGCTCGGCCGGCGAAGCACCGCGCCCCTCCGGCCGTGCGCGGAGCCGTCAGAGCCGGAGGGCGCCGGCGAGAGCGCGGAGTGACTCGAGGTTGTGGGCCGCCGCGAACCAGTCGAGGAACGGTAGCGCCGCGGCCATCCCGCGCGTGAGCGGCTCGTAGGAGGGGTTGCCCAGCAGCGGGTTGAGCCAGATGAGCCGCGCCGCGCGCCGACGGATCCGCAGGAGCTCTGTCGCGAGGACATCGACGTCACCCGTGTCCCAGCCGTCCGAGAGGACGATCACGATCGTGCGCCGGTCGAGCAGGTGGCCCCACTGCCGGTTAAATTCGGCGAGCGAGGCGCCGATCCGCGTCCCGCCCGACCAGTCCCGGACGTCCGTGAGCCGGCGCAGCACCTGCCGGTACGGTCGGCCCCGCAGGTGCTCGGTGACTCGCGTGAGTCGCGTCGCGAACGTGAAGGTCTCGACCCGGCCGAACACGTTCTGGAGGGCGTAGAGGAACTGGAGCAGGAACCGGCTGTAGAGGTCCATCGAGCCCGAGACGTCGCAGAGCAGCACGAGCCGGACCTTCTTCTGCTTCCGCCGACGGCGCCGGAGATCGATGATCTCCCCGCGCGTGAGGTTCGCTCGGAATGTCCGCCGGAGGTCGACAAGACCACGGCGCTTGGCCGGCCGCCGGCGGCGGCTCGCGCGGCGGGCGAGCCGGCGGGCGATCTGGATCGTGAGCCGCGCGATCTCGTCGAGCTGCTCGGCCGTGAAGGTCGAGAAGTCCTGCGTCGTCAGCGCATCGCGGTCGGAGACGGACGGCACGCCGAGCGGCTCGCCCGTCGAGTCTCCCTCCTCGTCGGCCATCCAGGTCTCGAGCGCGACCCCTTCGCGCCTCTGCCCCGCGACCGTGGGCATCTCGACCGGCGCCGGCTCGGGGCCACGGTCGTCGGGCGGCGCGACCAACCCGCGCAGCACGGGATCGTCCGCGCGCGCGGCCCGCCAGAAGGCGTTGAAGCAGCGCTCGAAGGTCGGTATCTCTTCGACGCGCGAGACGAGCACGGCGCGGAGGCCGAGGAAGACCTCGTGACGGTCGGAGAGGTCGAGGTGCCCCAGGGCGCGCGCCGCGTCGGTCACCTCCACGAGCGTCACGGGCAGCCCGTGACGCCGGAGCAGGCCGGCGAACCGGACGACGGCGCCCTGGAGGTCCCGCTCCGCCATCTACCCCTCGACCGGGATGAACTTGCCGATCCCCGCGCTGGCGACCTCAGCGCGGAACCGCTTCACGTCGTCGGCGTCCTTCAGGACGCAGCCGAGGGTCTCCGCCACGAGCTCCGCGTCGAGGTGATCCGCGTGGAGGGCAGTGAGGGCGCGGGCCCAGTCGAGCGTCTCGGCCACCCCGGGAACCTTCGACAGGCGGACGGCGCGGAGCGACTCCATGAAGCGCGCGATCTCTCGGGCGAGGCGGGCATTCACCCCGGGCACCTTCCGCTCGACGATCCGGACCTCCTTCTCGAAGGATGGGTAGTCCACCCAGAGGTAGAGGCACCGCCGACGAAGGGCGTCGGAGAGCTCGCGGTTGCGGTTCGAGGTGAGGATCACGTGGGGCGGATGGGCCGCCTTGATGGTGCCAATCTCGGGGATCGTGATCTGCCACTCGGAGAAGATCTCGAGGAGGAAGGCCTCGAACTCCTCGTCGCTCCGATCGATCTCGTCGACCAGCAACACCGGCGACGTCTCCTGGGTGATCGCCTGGAGCAGCGGCCGCTTCAGGAGAAACGGCTCCGAGAAGATCGCCGCCTCCTTCTGCTCGGTCGGCGTCCGGCTCCCCTCTTCGAGCTTGATGTGGAGGAGCTGCTTCTGGTAGTTCCACTCGTAGAGGGCCATCGCGGCGTCCAGCCCTTCGTAGCACTGGAGCCGGATCAGGGTCGCGCCGAGCATCCGGGCCATGACCTTCGCCACCTCGGTCTTGCCGACACCGGCGTGGCCCTCGATGAGGAGCGGCTTGTGGAGGATCGTGGCGAGATGGACGGAGGTGGCGACCGGCGCATCGGTCACATAGTCTGCGGCCTCCATCAACTCTTGGATTTTTCGGATCTCCTTGCGCATGACTTCCTATTCTACATGAAGACGCGCATAGTCCTCGGGCGTGTCGATGTCGGCGGGCATCGGCAGATCGAGCGGGACGCGCGCCACCCGCTCCGGGCGCGCCTGCACGACCGGCTTGCCGCCGAGGTCGCCCGTGAGCGCGGCGAGCTCGCCGAAGACCTCGTTGCCGAAGAGCACCGGATTGCCCTGGACGCCGCCGCGGTAGATCGGCACCACGACGGGCAGGCCGGTGCGGGCGAAGGCTCCGAGGAGCGCGGGAATCACGGACTCCGGGAGACTCGGCTGGTCGCCGAGCGCGACCAACGCCGCGCGCGTCCACGGCTTGAGCGCGCCGACACCGACCGCGATCGACGACCCCTGCCCATCCTGCGGGCGCGGGTTGTTGACGAAGCGGACGGGGAGCTCGGCCAGCGCCGCGCGGAGCGCCGCGTCTTCGGTCCCGGTGACTACGACGACGTCGGCCACGTGGGCAAGGAGCGCCTCGACAGTGCGCCGGATGACGGGTCGCCCGCGCACGTCGAGGAGGAGTTTGGCCCGGCCCATGCGCCGGCTCAGGCCGCCGGCGAGTACGAGGGCGGCGATCAGCGACGAGGCTCCGTCCCGAACAGCTTCACCTGCCACCGGAGGATACTGCAGGAGCGCGGCCTCCGCCACCCGGTCGCAATCCCAGGACGGCGCGACCCGCGTCCCTGACTGGTCCCGCCCCGTGCCCGAGCTCCCCGACATCGCGGTCTACGTCCAAGCGCTCGAGACGCGTCTCCTGGACGCGCGGCTCGAGGGCACACGCCTGGCGAGTCCGTTCGTGCTGCGGTCGGTCGATCCGCCGCTCGAGGCCGCCGTCGGCCGGACCGTGCGCGGCTTCCGGCGGCTCGGGAAGCGGATCGTCGTCGAGCTCGACGACGGGCTCTTCCTCGTCGTTCATCTGATGATCGCCGGGCGGCTCCACTGGCGCGGCGCCGGCGCCCGCCTCCCAGGGCGGGTGGGGCTCGCGGCGTTCGACTTTGCACCCGGCACCCTCATCATGACGGAAGCGGGCTCCACGCGACGCGCCTCGCTGCACCTGGTTCGCGGCGCGGCGGCGCTCGCCCTCCACGACCCGGGCGGGCTCGAGGTGCTCGATGCCGACCTCGAGGCGTTCCGGGCCGCGCTCCGCCGGGAGAGCCACACGCTCAAGCGCGCACTCACGGACGCGCGGCTCTTCAGCGGGATCGGCAACGCCTACTCGGACGAGATCCTTCACCGGGCGCGGCTCTCGCCGGTGACGCTCACCCGGCAGCTCGGCGCCGACGAGAGCGCGCGGCTCTTCGCGGCGGCGCGGCGAACGCTCAGCGAATGGACCGAGCGGCTCCGGCGCGAGACCGGTGACGGTTTCCCCGAGAACGTCACCGCGTTCCGCGAGGGTATGGCCGTGCACGGGCGCCACGGGAAGCCCTGCCCCGAGTGCTCGGCCCCCGTGCAGCGGATCGTCTACGCGGAGAACGAGACCAATTACTGCCCGCGCTGCCAGACGGGAGGCCGACTCCTCGCCGACCGCGCCCTCTCGCGGCTCCTGCGCGAAGACTGGCCGAGGACGCTCGAGGAGCTAGAAGCGCGCCGCACGGCCTCGAGATCTGCGCGCGGTCCCGACGGCACGCCCGACTGACGTCAGGGCCGGCGACGGGACAGGACCTGCCCTCGGCGGCGCCGGGGGCGACAGCCCTCCGGCGTCGACCCGCTCGTCGACTGCGTCGAGTCCCCGCTGAGTCGGAGCCGCCCCCGTCCAGCCGCGTCCCGAAGTCGCCGAGACGCCCGCGGGACTCTACTTCCCGCCCTTGGCCCGGCCGAGTGCCGCCTCGATCGCGCGTCGAGCGTGGACCCGGAGCAGGTGCGCCTTGTATTCCGCCGAGCCCTGGAGGTCAGCCTGGACGTCGACGCCGTCGGCGGCCTTGGCGGCGGCCGCCTCGATCGCCGCCTGGTCGAGCGCCTTGCCGGCGAGGCCCGCCTCGACGCCCTTGGCGCGCATGGCCCTGGTGCCGGCGCCGGTGACGCCGACGCCCGCCTTCGTGCAGATCCCCTTGCCATCCACGGTGAGCGCGGCGCAGACGCCGACGACCGCGAAGCGGGAGGCGGGGTGCGGGAACTTCAGATAGGCCGCGCCGGAGCCGGCCGGCGGCACCGGCACGCGGATCTCGGCCAGGATCTCGTCCGGACCTACGGCCGTCATCATCAGGCCCTTGAAGAAGTCGTCGACCTTCACGGTGCGCCGTCCCCGGGCGCCCTCGATGACGAACTCGGCACCGAGCGCGATCATCACCGCCGGCATGTCGGCCGCCGGGTCGGCGTGCGCGAGCGAGCCGCCAATGGTCCCGAGGTTCCGCACCTGGGGATCGCCGATCATCCCCGCCGCGTCGGAGACGACGGGAATCCTGGCCTGCAGGAGCTTGGAGGATTCGACCTGCCAGTGCGTGGTCATCGCCCCGATCGCGATCGAACCCCCGTCTTCCCGGATCCCCGCGAGCCCGGGGACCTTCCGGAGGTCGATCAGGTGCTTCGGCTGCGCGAGCCGGAGCTTCATCATCGGGATCAGGCTGTGGCCGCCGGCGAGGAGCTTGGCGTCGTCCCCGAGCTTGCCGAGCAGCGAGATCGCCTCCTGCACGCTGCCCGGGGTGTGGTAGTCGAATGACGCGGGGTACATGGGCCGTCGTCTCCTTATTTCCTGGCGGCCTTCACGGCCTTCCAGATCTTGTCGGGTGTGAGCGGCATGTCGATGTGCGCGATGCCGAAAGGCGCGAGCGCATCGATGACCGCGTTGGCGACCGTCGGCGTCGCCGCGATGGTCCCCGTCTCGCCCGCCCCCTTGATCCCGAGCGGGTTCACCGGGCTCGGCGTCACCGTCCGCTCGGTCTCGTACGACGGCAGCTGGTCGGCCTTCGGGAGCGCGTAGTCCATCATCGTGGCCGCCAGGAGCTGGCCGTCGTCCGAGTACACGCCGTGCTCCCAGAGCGCCTGTCCGACCCCCTGGGCGATCCCGCCGTGCACCATGCCGTCGACGATCATCGGGTTGATCACGCGGCCGACGTCGTCCACCGCGACGTACTTCAGGAGCTTCGTCTGCCCCGTCTCGGAGTCCACCTCCACGACGGCCACGTGCGCCCCGAACGGGAACGTGAAGTTCGGGGGATCGAAGAACGACGTCGCCTCCAGCCCAGGCTCCATCCCCTGCGGGAGGTTGTGGGCGAGATACGCCATCAGCGAGACCTCCCCCCAGGTCTTCGCCTTGCCCGGCGAGCCCTTCACCGACCACTTGCCCCCCTCGAAGACTAGGTCCTGCTCGTTGGCCTCGAGCAGGTGCGCCGCGATCTTCCGCCCCTTCGCCTTCACCTTGTCGAGCGACATCAGGATGGCCGAGCCGCCGACGCAGGCCGAGCGGCTGCCGTAGGTCCCCATCCCGAACGGGATCTGGGCGGTGTCGCCGTGCACGATCTCCACCTGCGCCATCGGAATGCCGAGCTGGTCGGCGACGAGCTGGGCGAAGGTCGTCTCGTGGCCCTGCCCGTGGGAGTGGGAGCCCGTGTAGACCGTCACCGCCCCCGTCGGGTGGACCCGCACCTGTCCCGACTCCCAGAGCCCGGCGCCGGCGCCGAGCGAGCCCGCCACCGCGGAGGGTGCCGGCCCGCACGCCTCGATGTAGGTGCTGACCCCGATGCCGATATACCGCCCCCGCTTGCGCCCTTCCTCCTGCTCCCGCCGCGCCTTCGCGTACCCGCTGAGCTCGAGCGCCCGGTTCAGGGCCGGCTCGTAGTTGCCGCTGTCGTATGCGAACGCGACCGGCGTCTGGTACGGCGTCCCGCCCGTAAACGGCGGGATCAAGTTCTGCCGCCGGAGCTCCGCCGGGTCGACGCCCAAGTCGTCGGCCGCCCGGTCCATCGTGCGCTCGAGCAGGTACGTCGCCTCCGGGCGCCCCGCACCGCGGTAGGCGTCCACGGGGGCGGTGGTCGTCAGCATCCCCCATACCTCGCAGAAGATGGCCGGGATCCGGTAGACCCCCGAGAGGAGCGGACCGTAGAGGTACGACGGGATCAGGGGCGCGAAGGTCGACAGATAGGCGCCGAGGTTCGCGTGGGTCTTCACACGGAGGCCTGTGATCTTGCCACCGCGGTCGAACGCCATCTCGACCTCGGTCACGTGGTCCCGCCCGTGGGCGTCGTTCAGAAAGCTCTCCCGTCGCTCGGCGGTCCACTTCACCGGCCGGGCGAGCGCCCTGGAGGCCCAGGCGGCGACGACCTCCTCGTTGTACACGAAGATCTTCGAGCCGAACCCTCCGCCGACGTCCGGCGCGATCACCCGCATCTTCGTCTCCGGGATGCCGAGGATGAAGGCCGCCATGAGGAGCCGGTGGACGTGGGGATTCTGCGAGGTGACCCAGAGCGTGAGGTCGCCGGTGCCAGGCGCGTACGACGCCACGCACGCGCGGGGCTCGATCGCGTTCGGGATCAGGCGCTGGTTGCGGAGGGGCTGAACGACGACCTTGGCCGCGGACTTGAAGGCCGCCTCGGTGGCCGCCTTGTCACCGATCGTCCAGTAGAAGCACTGGTTCTGCGGGATGTCGTCGAAGAGCTGGGGGGCGCCCTTGTCGTGTGCCTTCCGCGGGTTGCTGACGCCCGGCAGCGCCTCGTACTCCACCCGGACGGCCTCCGCGCCGTCCTTCGCCGCGTACGCCGTCTCGCCGACGACGACCGCAACGGGCTCGCCCACGTACCGGACCTTGCCAGAGGCCAGCGCCGGCCGCGGTGGCACCTTGATGTCGGGCAGCATCCAGCCGCACGGCAGGGCGCCCACCTTGACGTCCTGCGCCGTGTACACGGCGACGACGCCGGGCACGGCCCGGGCCGGCGCGGTGTCGACGCGCTTCAGGCGGGCGTGGGCGTGCGGGCTCCGCACGAAGGCCGCGTGGGTCATGCCGGGGAGCTTGACGTCGTCGACGTACTGGCCGCGCCCCGTGATGAAGCGCGGGTCCTCGCGGCGCTTCTCCGACGCGCCGAAGAGCCTCGTCCCAGTCGCGGTCGCCATGACCCTTCACCTCCCCGCCATCTTCTCGGCGGCGTACTGCACGGCCTTGACGATATTGTGGTAGCCCGTGCAGCGGCACAGGTTGCCCTCGAGCTGGTGCCGGATCTGGGCCTCGGTCGGCTTCGGGTAGCGCTCGAGGAGCTGGTAGGCGGCCAGGATCATCCCCGGCGTGCAGAAGCCGCACTGCAGCCCGTGCTTCTCCCAGAAGCCTTCCTGAATCGGATGGAGCTGGCCGTTCTTGGCGAGCCCCTCGATCGTCATGATCTGCGCGCCGTCGGCCTGGACGGCGAACACGTTGCAGGCCTTCACCGCCTGCCCGTTCAGGATGATCGTGCAGGCGCCACACTGGCTCGTGTCGCACCCAACGTGGGTGCCGGTGAGCCCGACGACCTCGCGGATATAGTGCACGAGGAGCATGCGCGGCTCGACCTCGTGGCGGTAGTTCGTCCCGTTGATCGTCATCTTGACCGGTAGCGTCACGGCAGGCCCTCCTCGCGATCGGCGTCTCTACTGACGAGCCCGGAGCGCATCAAAACCGACAGATGATGCCGAAAAAGCGGTTCGAGCCTAAGCCGCGGGACCCATGGTGTCAAGCGGTTGGGCCGCGTTTGGGCCGCGGTCGGTTAACCGCGTTGACAGCCTGATCCCGACTGTGTTGGAGTGCCGGGGAAACGCCAGCAGATCCGAGCCGGCGGACCCCACCGAGCGTAGCCGGCGGTGCAGCCCACGGGTACTGGGAGTCATCCGCGTATTCCGAACACGCCGATCGTCCAGATGCAGGACGTGACGAAGGCGTTCGGAACGACCGTCGCGGTGGACGCGGTCGATCTGGACTTGGCGGCGGGCGAGGTCCACGCCCTGGTCGGGGAGAACGGGGCCGGCAAGTCGACGCTGATGCGGGTGCTCGCCGGCTTCTACGCTGACTACGCGGGCGGCATCATCATCGACGGGCGGCCCGTGCGGATCGGTCATCCGCGGCAGGCGCGGGCGCTCGGCATCGCGCTGGTCCACCAGGAGCTCAGCCTCGTGCCCGAGCTGAGCGTCGCCGAGAACATCTTCCTCGGGCGGGAGCCGTACTCGCTCGTCCCGGGCTTCATCAGCCAGCGCGCGGCGGAGGCTGGCGCGCGCGCGCTCTGCGACGGTCTCGGGATCTCGCTGGACCCGGCGGCCAGGGTGCTTCACCTCAGCGTCGCCGAACGCCAGCTCGTCGAGATCGCCAAAGGCGTCTCCGCCAATCCCCGCGTGCTGATCCTCGACGAGCCGACCTCGTCGCTCACCTACCAGGAGGTCCGCGAGCTCTTCCGGGTCGTCAGGAGCTTGGCCAGCCGGGGCCGGGCCATCGTGTACATCTCGCACAAGCTCGACGAGATCTTCGCCGTGGCCGACCACGTCACGGTGCTCCGTGACGGCCGCCGGGTCGCAACGGCGCCCGCGGCCCGGTGGACCGAGGCGAGCCTCGTGCACGCGATGGTCGGCCGCGACCTGTCTAGCCTGTTCCCGCGGAGCCCGGCGGACCCCGGTCCCGTTCGCCTCGAGGTGCGCGATCTCGGGTGCCGCGCGGCGTTCCGCGCGGTGTCGTTCCAGGTCCGGGGGGGCGAGGTGGTCGGCCTCTACGGGCTCATCGGCTCCGGCCGCACCGCACTCGCCGAGGCCCTCTTCGGGCTCGGCGCCGCCGACGCGGGCGAGATTCGTGTGGACGGGCGCCGGGTCACGATCGGCTCCCCTGCGGACGCGATCAGTCATGGCATCGCGCTCACCCCCGAAGACCGGCGGCGCCGTGGCCTGATCCCGATGCTCTCCCTTCGGACCAACCTGTCCTTGCGCGCCCTGCCCCTCCTCTGCCGCGCCGGTTTCGTCGACGGGCGCCGCGAGCGCTCCGAGGTCGGGCGGCTGATCGACGCGCTTGCGATCCGGGCCGCCTCGCAGTCCGTGGAGGTCTCCACCTTGAGCGGCGGGACCCAGCAGAAGGTCGTGATCGGCCGGTGGCTCATGGCGCCGCCCCGGATCCTGATCCTGGACGAGCCGACCCGTGGCATCGACGTCGGCGCGAAGGCCGAGGTGCACGCGATCATCGACCGGCTGGCCAGCGATGGGATGGCGGTGCTGCTGGTCTCGTCAGAGCTCCCCGAGATCCTCGGGATGAGCGACCGGATCCTGGTCATGAGGGATGGCGAGCTCGCGGGCGAGTTCCGCCGCGGCGAGGTGACGGAGGAAGGGATCATGACCGTGGCCGCGGGGGTGGCGGCCGCGGGCCGGCCGGACGTGTGAAGACGAGGGCGGGTGAGCGAGAGGTCAGGGTGGGCCGGGCCGCGGCCGAGCCCGACGCGAGCGGGCCGCGGCCGACGGCGGCGGCCCGCCGCGTCCGGCTGACTTTCGCCACGGCCCTGCGCGACTACGGGATCTACTTCGCGCTGGCCGGCCTCGTGGCGTACTTCTCGGTCGCGGTGCCGCAGTTTCGGTCTGCCGAGAACGGCCTATTGATCCTGCTGCAGGTCTCGGTGATCGGGATCATCTCCATCGGCATGACCTTCACGATTCTCACCGCGGGCATCGACCTCTCCGTCGGCTCGCTGCTCGCCGTCGCCGGCATGCTGTCCGGCATCTTCGCCCAGCGGGAGCCCACCATCCTCAACGTGGGGCTCGCCCTCGCGCTGCCGATCGCCGTCGGGATCGTGGGCGGCGCGCTCAACGGCCTCGTCATCGCCTGGGCGGGCGTCAACCCGCTCATCGTCACCCTCGGAACCCTGACCGCCTACCGCGGCTTCGTCGTGTGGTACCGGGTGAACCCGATCTACGACCTCCAGCCCTACTACCGGGTGATCGGCCAGGGCGCGCTCGGCCCGGTCCCGATCCCGGTGCTGATCCTGCTCCTGATGGCGATCGCGGCCGGCGTCGTCTTGAACTACACCCGCTTCGGCCGCTACGTATACGTGGTCGGCGGCAACCGCGACGCCGCGCGCGCCGCCGGCATCAGCGTGCCGCTGATGACCTTCAGCGTCTACGTGATCAGCGGCTTTTGCGTGGGTCTCGCCGCCCTCATCTTCACCTCGCGCCTGATGGCGGCGCAGGCCATCTCCGGCCAGGGCTTCGAGCTGCAGGCGATCGCGGCCGCGGTGGTGGGCGGGGCGTCGCTCTTCGGCGGGCGGGGCAGGATCAGCAACACGATCGTGGGGGCCCTCATCATGGGCGTGCTCTTCAACGGGCTCGTGATGCTCAATGTCCCGGCGCCCGTCCAGCAGATGGCCATCGGCGTCATCATCATCGCCGCGGTGTGGCTCGACGGGGTGCTCCGGCAGCGGCGCTAGCCGGCGCGAACCGGGCGGGCGCCGGACCGGGAGGAGGGAGCGCGGCCGGACGTGGCAGTGCACGCAGCAGAGAAACGACCTTCACCGAGGAGGAGGGGAACATGAGAGGACGGCTGCTCGCAGTCGCTACGGTCGTCGGTTTGTCGGTGCTCGTCGTCGGGCCACCGGCGGCGCCGGCCAAGCCCTGGACCATCGGGGTGTCCTACCAGAATCTGGCGTTTCCTTACGTGGCGGCCCTGCAGAGGGCGGCCCAGAACGCCTGCAAGGCGCTCGGCACCACCTGTGTCGAGGCTGACGCCTTCAACGACACCGAGAAGGAGCTGAAGAACGTCGAGAGCATGCTCGCCAAGGGAATCGACTGCCTGGCCTTCGAGGCGGCCAGCCTGAAGGCCTCCTCCGCGTCCATCGCCGCCGCCAACAAGAAGACCGTGCCGGTCGTGCAGTTCAACGGCAAGGCCGAGGGCGGGGCGTACGTGACCTTCGTCGGCTCCGAGCAGCCGGAGTCCGGCGCCCAGCTGGGCGTGTACCTGATCCAGCTCTACAAGACGCTCGGCAAACCAAAGCTCCGGGGCATCTACCTGCGGGGGGTCGCCGGCCAGATCACGGACATCGCTCGCAACGACGGCCTGAAAAACCGGCTGAAGGCCGAAAACCTGCTGGACAAGATCTCCTTCACCGAGCAGCACGCCGACTACGACCGGGGCAAGGGGCAGAGCGTGACCGAGAGCCTACTGACGCGGGACAAGAACTACGACTTCATCGTCGCCAACAACGACGATATGATTCTGGGCGCGCTCCAGGTCGTCCGCCAGTTCAAGCTGGGCGGCCGGATCCACCTCGCCGGCGTCGACGGGCTCCCGGAGGCGCTGGAGGCGATCGAAAAGGGCGAGCTCGACGCGACGGTCTTCCAGGACCCGGAGGGTCAAGGGGGCGGTGGGATCTGGGGGTGTTATCTCGCGCTGTCGGGGGTGAAGCTGCCCAAGGACATCCTCATCCCGTTCAAGCTCGTGACGAAGACCAACGTGAATGAGTTCATGGCCATTGCCAAGCGCGTGTACGTGAAGTGAGACGGCCGTGGCCGGTGCCGGGCGCGGGCGCTGACGCCCCGCGCCCGGCGCCGACCAGAACGGAGCCTCGAGGAGGGGAGCGATGGACGTCCGATCCGTAGAGGGAGTTCCCGCGTCGCCCGAGCATCAGGGGACGGTCCCCGTGTGGTGGCTCTACAAGCCCCGGGAGATGAAGAAGGCGACCCTGGGCGGGTATCTCGAGCTCGTGAGCGAGTTCGAGGTCAAGGGCGGCGGCGCGGTGCACCCGCACAAGCATCACACCTACGAGTTCTACTACGTGGTGAGCGGCCGGGGCGTCATGACGATCGAGGGGGAGTCTCGCGAGATCGCCCAAGGCGACCTCGTGTGCATCCCGCCGGACGCCGTCCACAGCCTGCGGCCGGTCAGCCCCAACGCGTCGATCCGCTGCTTTGCGTTTGCGGTCGGGCTGCGCGACACCTCCGAGGTGAACTACTCCTCCGAGTAGGACCGGGAGAGAGGGCCCCGAGGCGGCGCGCGGGTCGGGCCTCGTCCCGCCCGGGCCTCCGGGAACGGCTCAGCCAACCGCCAGCGCGTAGACCTGGGTCGCCCCCTCGGGCAGCGGGTGCGCCCGCCAGGTCGCGCCGCGATCGTGCGAGCGGAATACCTCCCCGCCCTTGCTCGCGCAGTAGACGCGCGCCGGCGCCGCGGCGTCCACGGCGACCCCGAAGAGCGTGCTGCCCGGCTTCGCGCCGAGGTCGAGTCGCCGCCAGGCGCGCCCGCCGTCTCGGCTCAGGAGCAGCGCGCCCTCGTCTCCGTCGAAGCCGCTCCCCGCGCCCAGGTAGAACGTGCCGGGATCGTCCGGCGCGAGTGTGAGCGCGCGACAGTACGTCCCCTTGAGCGTCAACGGCGGAAGCGAGACATGCTGCCAGCGAGCACCCCGGTCCTCGCCGCGGAACATCCCGATCCGCCCGATGACGTGGACCGTACGCGGCTGGGCCGGACTCACGAGGACGCCGTGGAGGTCCACCGCGTCGTCGACGACGTAGAGACCCTCGGTGACGCACTCCCAGCTCCCGCCCCCGTCCAGGCTGCGGAGGAGCCCGCCGACCTCGACGCTCGCGTAGAGTACGGCAGGGTGGCTCGGGTCGACCGCGATGCCGGTGATGCGCTTGGGCTGGGGATCCGGGCGCACCGTGACGTCCGGATACGTCACGCCGAGCGGCAGCGGCCGCCAGATCCCGCCGCCGTCCGTCGATCGATAGATCGCGGCGGGCTCGTAGCCCGCGAACACCGTGTCGGGGTCCCGCGGATGCAGGAGGAGCGACCAGACGGCGAGGCCGGGGGCCGGGGCGTCGAGGCGAACCCAGCGGTCGCCGTGATCCTCGCTCCGATAGACGCCCGCCTGCGTCCCGGCGAACACCGTGGCCGGTCGCGCCGGGTGAACCGCGATCGCCCGCACCTCAGGGGCCGGCGGGAGCCCGTCGCCGATCGCCTCCCACGGCGACTCGCCGCCCCGGCTTCGGTAGAGGCCGCTCTGAACGGTATAGCCGGGCCCCGTGTCTCCGGCCAGGCCCACGTAGACGAAGGAAGTCGCGGAGACCATCGCTCACTCCTCCATGATCCGGCGCGCGCCCGCACGATCCGGCGCCCACCCGGGCGCCCGCAGCTCAAGACGGCGCCGCGGACCCGACCGACCGAAGATACCAGGGCGCGGCTGACCCGGATAGGGGCCGATCGGCGACGCGGTCGCCCTCAGCGGTCGAGCGCCCGGCGGCCGGCCGCGCGGGCCTGGTCGAGGACCTCGCGCAGCGGCAGCCCCTTCTCGCGGGCGATCCGCGCGACCTCCGCGAACTCCGGCGTGACCGTGACGACCCGCCCCTCGAGCCGCGACACCTTGAACGGGATCGGTCCGTACTCGGTCGCCAGCGTGACGAGCTCCCGCGCCAAGATCGCCCGCCGCACCTCGGTGAAACGCACGCCGATCGTCGTGGACTCCTCGAACAGCGTCCGCGCGATGTCGGGCACCCGGTCGGGCGGGCAGAGGGCGGTCACCACCACCCCGGGTCGGCTCCGCTTCATCACGACCGGAGTGAGGAACACGTCGACGGCGCCGGCCTCGAAGAGCCGGTCCATCAGCGGCTCGTAGAGCTGAGGCGACATGTCGTCGATCGTCGTCTCGACCTGCGCGATCGTCTCGAGGGCGCCGGCCGCCTGGCCGGTGTCCCCGACGAAGCAGCGGAGGAGGTTCGGCGTCTCGAGCTCCCGCGTCCCCGCGCCGTAGCCGACCGCGCGCACGGTCATCGCGGGCATCGGGCCGGCCGACCGGGCGAGGGTCGTGAGGATGGCCGCGCCCGTCGGCGTGACCAGCTCGGCGCGGACGCCGGTGTCGACCACGGGGAAGCCCTTCAGGAGCTCGGCGGTCCCGGGTCCGGGCACCGGGATCTTGCCGTGGGGCCCGTCGACGGCGCCGCCGCCGATCGGCAGGGCCGACACGTGCACCGACTCGACACCGAGCAGGTGGAGTCCGGCCACAGCGCCCGTGACGTCGATGATCGCGTCCAGCGCGCCCACGTCGTGGAAGTGGACAGCCTCCACGGCAGTGCCGTGGGCGCGGGCCTCGGCCTCCGCCAGGCGGCTGAAGATCCGCGCGGCGTCGCTCCGCGCGCGCGCCGGGAGGCCGCTCCCGTCGAGGAGCCGGAGGATGTCGCCGAGCGAGCGGTGCCCGCCGGCGGGCGCCCGCACCTCGACATCGGCCTTGGTGGCCCGGAAGGGGCCCCGCCGGACCTCGCGCGCCGTGAGCGCCCAGCCGGGGAGGCCGAGCTTCGCGAGCTCGCCGCGGAGCGCGTCGAGCGAGACGCCCGCATCGAGGAGCGCGCCGAGGATCATGTCGCCCGAGGCGCCGCTCGGGCAGTCGAAGTAGATCGCCTTCACCTGATCTTGTGGATCAGGCGATTGATCCGGGACGCCTGGCAGGCGGCACCGTACCCGTTGTCGATGTTCACGACGGAGATGCCTGCGGCACAGGAGTTGAGCATCGCGAGCAGCGCGGTGATACCGCCGAACGAGGTGCCGTAGCCGACGCTCGTGGGCACCGCGATGACGGGCCGGTCCACGAGCCCGCCCACGACGCTCGGGAGGGCGCCTTCCATGCCCGCCACCGCCACGATCACGTTGGCCTCTGTCAGGAGGTGCTGCTGGTCGAGCAGCCGGTGGAGGCCGGCCACGCCGCAGTCATAGGCCCGCTCGACGCGGTTGCCGAGCGTCTCCGCCGTCACGGCGGCCTCCTCCGCGACCGGGAGATCCGCCGTGCCCGCCGACACGACCGCGACCAGGCCCACCTCCGCGGTCGGCTCCGGGCGGGCGACGACGACCCGGGCGAGCGCGTGGTAGCGGTGCGGGATCCCCGCCGCTCGGAGCGCCTCCGCCACCTCGGGCGCCGCGCGCGTCGCGAGGACGTTGGCGTGGTGCTCCGCGAGCCGGCCCACGATGGTCACGACCTGCTCCGGCGTCTTGCCCTGGCAGAAGACGGCCTCCGGCGCGCCGCTCCTGAGCGACCGGTGCGTGTCGACCTTGGCGAAGCCGACGTCGGCGTACGGCAGGTCGCGGAGCTGGAGAACCGCCGCGTCCACCGCCACCCGGCCGGCGGAGACGCCCTCGAGAAGCGCCCGGAGCTTGTCCCGGTCCATTACGCCGCGGCCGCCTCGCGCCTCGTCGACGTCATCGGCTCGCCTCGCCCTCGCCGACCGCGCGCGTTGCGCCACGCCTCTGAAGCGTCAGCGCCAGGTTGGCGCTGCCGCTCTGGAACCCCGCCAGGTCCACCGCGACGTAGACGTAGCCGAGCTCTCGGAAGCGTCGCAGGATCTGCGCGTGCCGGTCCTCCTGCCAGAGGCGCGGGATGTCCTCGAGGGGGAGCTCGAGGCGGGCCAGCCGGTCGTGGTGCCGGACGCGGAACTGCCGGAACCCGAGGCTCCGCACGAACGCCTCCGCCGTGTCGATCCGGCGGAGCTTCTCGGCGGTGATCGGATCGCCGTACTGGAAGCGCGACGACAGGCAGGCGAAGGACGGCTTGTCCCAGGTCGGCAGCCCAAGCTCCCGGGAGAGCGCGCGGATCTCCTCCTTCCCGAGTTCCGACTCGATCAGGGGTGCCCGCACCCCCCGCTGCCTGGCCGACTGCATGCCGGGCCGGTGGTCGCCGAGGTCGTCGACGTTCGCCCCGTAGACGAGCGTCTTGAACCCCAAGCGTTCGGCGATCGGCTGGAGCGCCGCGAAGAGCTCTTCCTTGCAGAAGAAGCAGCGGCTGGCGCCGTTGGCCGCGTACTCGGGGTGCCCGAGCTCCCGCGTCTCCACGACCATGTGGCGCATGCCGAGGAGCTGGCCAAGGCGTTGGGCCTCGGCGAGCTCCGTCCTGGGGTAGGTCTCCGAGTCGGCGGTCACGAGGAGCGCCCGGTCGCCGAGCGCGTCGTGGGCCGCGCGGGCGAGGAGCGTCGAGTCCACCCCTCCCGAGAACGCCACGACCACGCTCTCCATTTCCTCGAGGATCGACAGGAGCCGCCCGTACTTAGAGGTCAAACCCGCACGAGCTCCTGGAACCCCGCGTACCGCCGCTCGACCTCCGCCATGCTGAGGCGGGCGAGCCGGTTCAGCGAGAAGTCCTCCACCGTGAAGGAGGCCATCACCGACCCGTACACGATCGCCCGCCGGACGGTCGCCTGGTCGACGACCCCCTGGGCGGCGATGTAGCCCATGAAGCCTCCGGCGAACGCGTCCCCCGCCCCCGTCGGGTCGAAGACCGACTCCAGCGGGTACGCGGGAACGAAAAAGAACTGGCCGTTCGACACCATCACCGCCCCGTACTCGCCCCGCTTGACGACGACCGTCCGCGGGCCGAGCTTCAGGATCTCGCGGGCGGCCTTGATGAGGTTCGGCTCCTTCACGAGCTGGCGTGCCTCGCCGTCGTTGACGAGAAGGACGTCCACCTCCGCCAGCACCCGGAGCAGCGCCTCTCGCCGGCCCTGGATCCAGAAGTTCATGGTATCAAGCGCAGTGAGCTGCGGCCGCTCCATTTGGCGGAGCACGTCGAGCTGGAGCTCGGGGGCGATGTTCGCCAGGAACAGGAACGGCGTCTTCTTGAGCGAGCTCGGCAGCATCGGTTTGAAGTCGGCGAACACGTTGAGCTGGGTATCGATCGTCCGGGCCTCGTTGAGGTCGAAGCCGTACTCGCCGACCCAGCGAAAGGTTCGCCCGCGGGAGGTCTGGAGGCCCGTCACGTCGACGCCGCGCTCCTTGAGGAGCCGGAGGTGCTCCTCCGGGAAGTCGTCGCCGACGGTCGCGACGAGCCGGACGGTCGTAAAGAAGCTCGCCGCGTAGGAAAAATAGGTCGCCGAGCCCCCCAGCACCTCCCGGACTTTGCCGAAGGGTGTGGTGACGCTATCGAGCGCGACCGAGCCCACGACGGCGAGATCAGCCACGACGGGACCGACCCCGGCCGGCTCGGCTCGGCCGCGCCGCCCCCGAGACCCCCGGGAAGTACTTCCCGATGAGCAAGTCGAGCTTCTTTCGCGTCGTCGCCGGAAACGTCTTTGGGTTCGTGATGATCGCGTTCTTCAGGAGCGCGGGGCACGGGCACGTCCGGGGCGGGCCCACGGCCGGGATCAGCCGCCGGAGCACCTCCTTCGCGGTGACGACGTTCTTCAGGAGGTTGGCGATGACGGCTTCGACGGTGACGGCGTGGTGGGTCTCGTGCCAGACGTCGTAGTCGGTGGCGAGCGCGAGGGTGGCATAGCAGAGCTCCGCCTCGCGGGCGAGCTTGGCTTCGGGCATGTTGGTCATGCCGATGACGTCCACCCCCCAGGAGCGATAGACCCGCGACTCGGCCTTGGTCGAGAACTGCGGCCCCTCGATGCAGACGTAGGTGCCGCCCCGGTGCACGGTGGCGCCGGCCTCCCGGGCCGCCTTCTCGAGCGCGGTGGCGAGGTCCGGGCAGACCGGATCGGCCATGCCGATGTGGGCGACGATGCCGTCGCCGAAGAACGTCGAGACGCGGCGGCGGGTGAGGTCGAGGAACTGATCCGGGATGACGAGGTCGAGCGGGCGGATCTGCTCCCGCATGCTGCCCACCGCGGAGATCGAGATCACCCACTCCGCCCCGAGGGACTTCAGGCCCCACACGTTCGCGCGGAAGTTGAGCTCGCTGGGCATCACGCGGTGCCCGCGCCCGTGGCGGGGCAGGAACACCACGCGCCGGTTGGCGAGCTGGCCGACGCAGTACGCGTCCGACGGATCGCCGAACGGCGTGCGCACGCGCCGCCAGCGCACGTCGGTCATCCCCTCGAGCTCGTACAGCCCGCTGCCGCCGATCACCCCGATTGTCGTCACGGCATCAGTTCTCCGTCGGTCGCCGTCGAATGAGCGCCCGTGATGCGTACCCGCGCCAGCCGTCCCATCAGTGCGTCCGGTCCGTCAAAGGTGACCGCCACGTAGTTGTCGGTGAGGCCGGTCAGGCGACCGGTCGCCCGGTCGCGGACGCCGAGAACGTGCGCCTCGCGCGCGGTCCCGACGAGCCGCGCGCGGAAGCCCTGGCTCTTGGCGTGGCCGAGCCCCCGTAGCCGCCGGCTCCGCTCGGTCACGACCCGCGCGGACACGTGATCGCCGAGACGCGCCGCCTCGGTCCCCCTCCGGTCGGAGTACGCGAACACGTGCAGATAGGCAAAGGGCAGCGCGTCCACGAGCCCGAGGGTCTGCTCGAAGTCCGCGTCGGTCTCGCCGGGAAAGCCCGCGATCAGGTCGGTGCCGAGCCCGAGGTCCGGGATCGTCCCCGCGAGCTTCTCGACCAACGCCCGATAGATGGCCGCCGTGTACGGCCGGCGCATGCGGCGCAGCACCGCGTCGCTCCCGCTCTGGAGCGGGATGTGCAGGTGCGGGACGATCGGCGGAAGCGAGACCACCGCCTCGACCAGCTCGGGCGTGAAGTAGGCCGCCAGCACCGACGAGAGCCGGAGCCAGCGTAGCCCGGGAATTTCGGCGAGTGTCCGCAGGAGCGCGGTCAAGGTCGTCCGGGGCCGGAGGTCGGCGCCGTAGTGCCCCATGTCGATGCCGGTCAGGACGATCTCGGGATGCCCGGCCGCCACCAGTTCCCGTACGCCGTCGACGACGACCTCCGGCTCCCGGCTGCGGCTCGGGCCGCGCGCCCAGGGCACGATGCAGAAGGCACAGCGATGCTGACAGCCGTCCTGGATCTTCACGAACGCGCGCGAGCGCCCCGCCGCGGCGGCCGCCGGCGCCGGCGCCATCGAGGCACCGGCGCGGGCGTCGGCAACCTCCACCCGAGTTTGCTCGGTGGGCCCGAGGCGCCGGATCAGCTCGCCGATCCGGTGGCGGTCGGCCGTGCCGACGACCAGATCCACGCCGGGGATCGCCGCGACCGCCGCGGGGTTCGTCTGGGCCCAGCAGCCGGTCACGACGATCCGGGCGTTCGGGTGGCGCCGGACGGCGCGCCGGATGAGCTGGCGATCGGAGAAGTCGGCGCGGCTCGTGACGGTGCAGGTGTTGATCACGACGACGTCCGCCGTGGACTCGAACGGCACGGTCTGGCAGCCGAGCGCCTCGAGGCGCCCCTGCACCTCTCCGGTGTCGACCTGGTTCACCCGGCAGCCGAGGGTGGCGAAGGCGACCCTAGTCATCCGGCCGCGCGCTCCAGGGGCTCGCTGAGCTGACCGCACGCGGCGCCGATGTCCTCGCCCTTGCTCCAGCGCACCGTCGTCGTGATCCCGGCGTCCAGGAGCACCGACTGAAAGGCGAGGATCGTGGAGAGAGGCGGTCGCCGGAACTCCGCCCCCTCCCAGTCGTTGAACGGGATCAGGTTGACCTTGGCGCGGATGCCGCGGAGGAGGCTCGCCAGCCGCCGGGCGTCGTCTAGGCTCGTGTTCACTTGGTCGAGCAGCACGTATTCGAAGAAGATCCGGCGACGCGTCGGCAGGGGGAACCGGCGCACCGCGCCGAGGAGCGCGTCGAGGTTCCAGGAGCGGTTGACCGGCATGAGGCGCTCGCGGACCGCGTCCGTCGTCGCGTGCAGGGAGATCGCGAGGTTCACGCCGAGCGCCTCGCGCGCGAGCTTCTCAATGCCGCTCACGAGGCCGACCGTCGACACGGTGATCCGCCGCGGCGAGTAGCCGAGCCCGTACCGGGCGTCGGTCAAAATCCGGATCGCCCTGACCGTGTTGGCGTAGTTGGCGAGCGGCTCGCCCATGCCCATGAACACGAGATGCGTCACCCGCTGGTGGGGGGGCAGGGCGGCGTTGGCGAGGAGGAGCTGGCCGACGATCTCGTCGACGCCCAGGTTGCGCTCGATTCCCATCGTGCCCGTGTGGCAGAAGGCGCACGCGAAGCCGCACCCGACTTGGGTCGAGAGGCAGAGCGTCAGCCGATCCTCGTCCGGCATCAGCACCGAATGGACTCGGCCCTGGTCGGCGAGCCGAAGGATGAACTTCTGGCTGCCGTCTCGGGACGGTATGACGCGCTCGACGGCGGGCAAGTCGATCCGGGCTCGCTCCCGGAGGCGCTCGCGGAACTCCTTCGGCAGGTCGGTCATGGCGTCGAGATCGAGGACGCCCTTCCGGTAGAGCCAGGTCGCGACCTGGCGGCCCCGGTAGGCCGACGCCCCCAGCTCGCGGGCGAGCGCCTCGAGCTCCGACGGGAGCAGGCCGAGCAGGCTTGGGGGTCGCATAGCATGGCAAGGATAGCATCACGTCCGGAGACCGCTCCACTCGTCCCCTTATCCACACGTCACGTGCGCGGCCAGTGGATAACCCGGTGGGCGGGCCGCGTCGAGGCGTGCGATTTCAACGCCTCCGAGCGCGTCGCCTAGTCTCGACGCAGCGGGTCCGCCACGAGGAGGTAGAGATCGAGCAGATTGGTTCCGGTGGGACCGGTCATCACCAGATCGCCGGTCGCGCGGAAGAACGCGTGCGAGTCGTTGGCCGCGAGCGCCGAATGAGGGTCCACTCGCCGGCAGGCCCCGCGCGCGAGCGTCCCGCCGTCGGCGATCGCGCCCGCGGCGTCCGTCGGCCCGTCGGTGCCGTCGGTACCGGCGGCCAGCACGGTCAGGTTCGGCGCCCCCGCCAGCTCGAGCGCGGCCGCGAGCGCGAACTCCTGGCAGCGCCCGCCGGTGCCCGCGCCCGCCACGGTGACGGTGGTCTCGCCCCCGGCGATGAGGCACGCCGGCGGCGTGAGCGTCCGGCCCCGCGCGACGAACGTGCGGGCGGCCCCCCGCGCCTCGCCGGCGAGCGCCCGGGTGAGGATCTCCGGCGCGTAGCCGAGCGCCGCCGCGCGGGCGGCCGCGGCGGCGACGACGAGCGAGTTGTCGCCGATGACGAGGTTCGTGACGCGCGCGAAGATCCTGTCGTCGGGCTTCGGCGTCTCCGGGATCCTCCCCGCCGCGCCGGCCTCGAGCCGGTCGAGGACGCTCCGGGGCGCGCGCCCCTCGAGGCCGAAGCGCCGGATCACCGCCAACGCCTGCGCGTAGGTGGTCGGGTCGGGTGCGGTCGGCCCCGACGCGATCACGTCGACCGAGTTCCCGATCACATCGGAGAGCGCCAAGGTGAGGACGGTGGCCGGCGCCGCCGCCCGGGCGAGCTGCCCGCCCTTCAGGAGGGAGAGATGCTTGCGAACCGTGTTGAGCTCGCCG
>Ga0137361_10000189_pt1 | contig 30819 bp, 22 predicted proteins | sample Mad1_80_16metaG_FD_104923 | JGI IMG/M metagenome (GOLD analysis project Ga0137361, IMG submission 104923) | Vadose zone soil microbial communities from Angelo Coast Range Reserve, California, USA - Mad1_80_16 metaG | ecosystem: Environmental > Terrestrial > Soil > Vadose zone | place: USA... | reverse complement strand
GCAGCAGATGCCGTATCTGCGGACACGCGAGCCGGGGGGAACGCCGCTTGGCATTGAGATACGCCAACTGCTGCTGAATCGTCCAGAACTGGCGATCACTCCGCTGGCAGAGGCACTGCTTTTCCAGGCCGACCGCGCACAACATTTTGCTACAGTGGTACTGCCCGCGCTTGAGGCAGGCAGGCTTGTCATTACCGATCGCTGCTTCGATGCCAGTATTGCCTACCAGGGTTTTGCACGCGGCGTCGGCGTGGAGCTGGTGGAGCAACTCTCGCTGCTGGCTACACGGGGGCGCGTGCCGGACCTCACGATTTTGCTTGACCTCGACCCGGCACAAGTGCATGTGCGAACCGATACTGCTCTTGATCACAATGGTGTGCGTGGAGAGCAGACGCGCTTCGATACGGAGGCAGAGTCTTTTCATCGACGTGTGCAGGAGGGTTTCCGCTTCCTTGCCCGCACCCATCCTGAGCGTATTAAAGTAGTGGACGCTTCACGCTCGCCGCAGCAGATTCACCAGGAGATTATCTCGTTGGTGAGGCCACTGTTGCGCAGTTGAACAGGTTTATGGTCAAATCTGAGGAAGGCTGAGTTGCCTCAACTATCCTCTTTGTGGTACTATCATCCGTGGCACAACCACAGCATAGCAAGCATAGAAGGCAGGCAACGTTCTTGACAACCCGAAATCAAACCGATCAAACAACCGTAATGACTCCCCAGGAGACCCTCTCCGTGACCGAGCTGGCCCGGACACTCAGCACCGAACTGAGCCTCGGCAGTGGACCGATTGCACGCACCATAGCACTCCTCGACGAAGGCAACACCATTCCTTTCATTGCACGCTATCGCAAAGAAATGACGGGCAGCCTGGACGAAGGGCAGATTCAAACCATCGCCGACCGCATCGCAGCACTGCGTGCACTGCATGAGCGTAAAGCCGATGTCCGGCGACTCATCGACACACAGGGCAAACTCACGGCTGAACTTGCTGCCGCCATACTCGCCGCCACCACCTTGCAAGAAGTAGAGGACCTCTACCTGCCCTATCGTCCCAAGCGCAAAACACGCGCCAGCGTCGCTCGCGAAAAAGGACTGGCACCCCTGGCCGACCTTATCCTGCAACAGCCCGAGCTGAAAGGCGACCTCTACACCATCCTTGAGCAGCATGCGCAACCCTTCCTGAACCCCGAAAAAGGCATTGATACCAGCCTGGAAGCCTATGCAGGCGCACGTGATATCGTTGCCGAAACGATAGCTGAGGATGCCAACGTCCGTGGTAGCGTCCGTGCGACCTTCTTCCGACGCTCAAGCATCAGCGCCAGATTGGCGAATCCTGAGAAAGTCGCGGAGAAAGACCCCAACGGCGTCTACCAGCTCTACTATGACTTCAACGAAAGCGTCACAAAACTTGTGCCTCACCGTGTCCTGGCTCTCAACCGCGCCGAGCGAGAAGAAGTGCTGCGTCTCAGCATTTCGCTCGCCTACGAGCAGGCCCAACCGGATATCATCCGGCACTATCCGATCAAAGCCACCTCACCCTTTGCCGAGCAACTGGCCGACGCTATGGAAGACGGCTACAAACGTCTGCTTGCACCGGCAATGGAACGTGAAGTGCGGGTCGAACTCACACGACAGGCCGAAGAACATGCCATCAACATCTTCGCCGCCAACCTGCGCAACCTTCTCCTGCAACCGCCTCTGCGTGGACGCAAAGTGCTTGGCATTGACCCCGGCTATCGCACCGGCTGTAAGCTTACCGTTGTTGACGAAACCGGCAAATACATCGAGTCGGACACCATCTACCTGCACCAGCAGGAGAAAGCACAACAGACATTGCGCAAACTGCTGGCTCAGTATCACGTGAGCGTGATCGCTATAGGCAACGGCACCGCTTCGCGTGAAACAGAACAGATGGTCGCGGCGCTCATCCGCCAGCTTGAACAGGAGACAGGCACACAGGGTCAGATTGGCTACGTGATTGTGAACGAAGCGGGTGCATCGGTCTATTCTGCTTCCGAGGCAGCTCGTGAAGAATTTCCTACCCTCGACGCGACGCAGCGTGGCACCATCTCCATTGCGCGCCGCCTGCAAGACCCGCTGGCCGAATTGGTGAAAATCGACCCCAAGGCTGTCGGCGTTGGCTTATATCAGCATGATGTAGACCAGAAAGAACTGGCTGCCATGTTGGATCGCGTGGTCGTCTCCTGCGTCAACTTCGCGGGTGTCGAGGTCAACTCAGCCTCCGCAGCACTGCTCAAGCATGTGTCGGGCATCAATACGCGGGTCGCCAACGCCATCGTCAAATATCGTGAGCAACATGGCCCATTTCGTTCGCGCGAGGAATTGCATAAGGTCTCCGGCCTGGGTCCTGCAACCTTCGTGCAAGCGGCAGGCTTCCTCAAACTTGCCAGCGGGGTTGAGCCTCTCGATAACACCTTTATTCACCCGGAGAGCTATGCGGCTGCTCGTGCCTTGTTGGACATGCTCCCTGCCGACGCTAGCGGCAAAGCAAGCAAACCTGCCGAGCAGATAGCGCAGTTCCGCCAGTTGGTCAAATTGCAACAGAACCTGGGCCGTAACAGCCGTAAGCGTGCTACCGATGGTGGTGACGCCCCTGAACAAGCTGCCTGGGCCGATATCGCCCGGAAGGTAGGTGTTGGCCTGCCAACCCTCGACGACATTCTCGACAATCTGGAAAAACCAGGCCTTGACCCACGCGACGCTTTGCCCGCGCCGATTCTGCGTCACGATGTCCTCAAAATGGAGGATTTGCAACCCGGCATGATCTTGCAGGGCACAGTACGCAATGTCGTAGACTTCGGTGCCTTCGTCGATATCGGTGTCAAGCAGGATGGCCTGGTGCACATTTCGGAGTTGGCAGACCGTTTCGTCAAGGATCCGCTGACGGTGGTGGCTGTCGGCCAGGTGGTGCAGGTGCGCGTGCTCAAAGTTGATACTCAGCGTGGCCGCGTGCAGTTAAGTATGCGGGGTGTATAGGTGGCTGTTCAAAACCCTTTCCTGTTGACAATCAAGTAACAAGACTGCTTTATCCCTCAGCCGGTAATAGACTTTTGAGCGACCTTCCTGAGATCATTGAGAAGAGGTATCAGGTAGTACTTAAGATCCAAATTGTTGAACCTAATGGTTTGACGATATTTAGTCAAACCATGATATAAATCTGAATGTCCAAACTCATCATCGAACTTACCTCAAGAGGTAAAATAAAATTATGGAGCTTATATCGAGCGCTTTTCGCATCGCCTTCAGAGAATATTGTTCGGGTAACTTAACATTGTCACTAATTAACAATATCTTTGATGGTACTGGAATACAGCAAGAAGAAATAAGTCCTGAGAGACTAAAAACATTTAGTGGCCAACGTCGAACTCTTGTTGAGGAGTATTATGCTTCAATTGTTTGGACTAGTCCTAGAGATGTCCAAAAGTTTCTCAAGGCTCTAAGAAATTTTCTTACGTTATATGCACAAGAAGAAAACCACTCTTTCCGCAGACTTATTCAACAAGAGGGTTTGATTATCGACGGTAATATGGTCTCTTTTGCATCTTCTAGATTAGGCTTAGGCGCAAATGTCAAAAACCTCATATTTGCTGCTAACGGCCCTAAACCGGAAATTGTTCTCGTTGATGCCCTCAATAATGATATCCAAAGTTGTACGTAATAAAGAATATTGTCTTATTTATGAAAAGCCCATTTCGGAACATGGCCTTATTTGGAAGGATTTAGTAGATTGGTGGCGAGATGAAAACCATCAAGATAATCCGTGGACAACCCTGTACGATAGGTTACTCGAATCATTGGAGAGCGGTCCAGAAAGACTTCTGTTTCAGACCTATTTCAGAGAATTTATGGCCGATGAAATGCCTTCTCTCTTACCACAAGTATATCTTCACTATGATCCTTATACCATCAAACAATTATCCAATGGCAAACGTTTACCAAGACAGCGGATGGATTTCCTAATGCTCTTGCCCAAAAATGTGCGTATCGTTCTAGAAATAGATGGTAAACAGCACTATTCTGTGGAAGTCAATCCCCATGGAACATCCCAATACTGCTCCCGATGCGGAGCCAAGGGCGAGAGGTTCTCGTACCGAGGCGGCACACGGCTGATTGCGAAGTGGGGAAAACTCTTCTTTTGTCCGTCTTGTCGCTATGAGGCGAACGCTGACTTTAATGCATCAGCCAATGTGCATCATAGCTTTTTCCACGAATTGCACTGGCAGCCGCGGATCATGCGAAGCGGGTGACGGCTGCCAACCGCCCTCTGTGGCTACAGGTCAGAGGGGAGAAGCCTGTGGAGGGCCATCCCGATGATGCAGGTCAGGCCCGTATGCGGATGAGCATACACGAAGAAGGTGGTGGGGCTATCGTTGGTCCAACGAGAGCACGCTCCGGCCCGCATGCTCTCTGGGACATCACTTGAATCGATAGCTTCCTGGAATGCGGAAGGAACGCCGGGAATGCTGGACTGATTCAGGGCGGCGAGAACGGCTGCTGTCCAGGTTTGTCAGAGAATCTGGATAACAGTTGATACCACGGGATAAGTAGTTGTATCATTGTGCTTTCCTTTTCTCCAAATGCTCAATCAGCAGCGGCAGCAGCACGTGTACATCAGCAACGACCCCGATATCTGAATGACGGAAAATAGCGGCTCGTCTATTCTTGTTGATCGAGACCACGTAGCCCGCTTTACGGATGCCCGCGATATGCTCCGCAGCACCGCGAATACCTAATGCTATATATAAACGCGGGGCAACGGCCCGCCCGGTCAAACCGATCTGTCTTTGTTTAGGCAACCAGCCCTGGTCCGTCACATTGCGCGTCGCCCCGATGGCCGCATTGAGGAGCATCGCCAGTCTGTACACGGAGGCATACTGATCAGGTGTTCCCATGCCAACGCCTACTCCCAGGATAGTGTGAGCAGACTCCAGCTCAGCCACACCCGTGTCCTGGTACTCGCGATCCACGATCTGCGTTCGCACCTGGATATCTCCTACAACTAGCTGTTGGATCACAGGTACGCGGGTGAAGTCCGGCTCTGCGGCGTGCAGCATACCCGGACGGAGTGTTGCCATAGCGGGCGTCGTATGGGAGAGAATCGCTGAAATGATCTGGTTGCCAAAGGCTGGCTTGTACTGTACCAGGCGCTCCTGCTCATCAATACCCAGGTCGATACAGTCGCCCGTCAAACCAAGCTGTAATCGCGCCGCCACGCGTGGAGCCAGGTCGCGTCCATCAGCCGTCGAACCGAGCAGCACGATGGCAGGTTGATGATATGTGATCGCCTCTGCTAGCACCGATGTATATCCCTCGGTCGTGTACTGGGCCAGGGCCGGGTCTGCCGCGACATACACTCGTTCAGCACCATAGGCAGCCAGTGTTGCTGCATGGCGAACAACATCCGGTCCACCGATCAACAGTGCCGCTAGTTCGCCCTGGAGTTGCGCTGCCAATGAAATCCCTTTACCGAGCAGTTCAAGCGTGACATGACGAATGCCCTTGTGGTCCAATTCAGCCACCACCCACACAGCCTTGCCTGGTAACGGGCCGCCCTGGCGCAATTGGGCTATACTTGATGCGAGCGCTGGCGTACGAGCGGTGTGTGCAGTATCCTGATCCAGCAGTCCCTGGGCTTCTAATGCTTCTATGAGCAACTCGGCAACCCGTGCCGGGTCATTATCTGTGATGATGCGTCCGGCACGTGCGTGGGTATCGGCCTCAATGCCATTTACCCATGTCGGTGAACCGTGCTGTCCCAGCAGGTTGGGATCAACGTTCAGGTCAGCCGCGGTCACGAGCTGAAAACGCTCGTGTTGCTCGCTTGCCTCACGGATAGCTTGCTCATCGGGCCAGATGCCTTCATGCAAGCTTTCAGCCGCAGTCACTAATGCGGGGAGAGGCGCTATCAGCGTTTCGCTGCCCTCATCAAGTTCGCGAGTAGCGATGATTGCACGTCTCCCGTCGCGTACCTGGACATCAATCTTTTGCACAGCGCTGACTTGTGGGAGGTTGAGCATCTCTGCGATCTCAGGCCCCACCTGCGCTGTCTCTGCATCAATGCTATGGCGCCCACAGAAGATGAGATCCACCTGCTTCCGTGGTCCCGCTTGTCCTTCAACAACTTGCTGAATTGCCAGTGCCAGTGTACGAGCGGTAGCCGCGGTATCGGCCCCACCAAAGGCGCGATCACTCAGGTGGATCGCCCGGTCTGCGCCCATAGCCAGTGCTGTTGCCAGTGCTTCGTGTGCCTGAGGTGGTCCCATGGTGAGAGCGATCACCTCGCCCCCATAGAGGTCGCGCAAGCGGATGGCCTCGCTGAGGGCACACACGTCTAGTGAATTGACTTCTAGCGGCACACCTTCACGCACCAAGCGACGCGTTGCCGGGTCAAAGCGTAGCGCGGAGAGCAATGGCACTTGCTTTATGCAGACGACGATGGTTAGTGGCCCCTGGTTCACAGAAATCGGGCCAGGAAGCCCCGGCGCTTCAGCACGGGGAGGAATGGCCCTTCCTTTTTGGCGCAAGGGAGGGGTAGCCTCCCTCGCTTCTGGCCCTTCATCGGAGAGCATACTCGTATCCATCTCCTCGTTGCACCAGCGCGCAGTATTTCGCGTTGACGCCCTCAACCTCCCTCTCGCGCGTCTGAATATCGAAGGAGCCGGTTTTGCGGACTTGCACCCGCCCGACGTGAACCCCTGCGGTCTTGAGCTTTTCGGGAACCATCGCGCGGATACGATCCCCCGTCTGAAAGCCTCGCACCTGCTTCTGGCGCATCTTGTAGCCCCGTGGGAAGCCGTGTTTATCCCAGAGAGTGCGGCAATGGTCCCCTCGTCCGGTGGCGCTGATCAACAGGGTCTTGAGGTGGCCCGCCTCGACCTTCGCCAGTGCTCCCACACACAGAGCATCCAGTGCGTGGGTCTTCTCGATCAAGAGCCGTGCCCGGTTCCATCTCGTCCGACCTCCCGTCCAGGTGCCGATGGGCAGCCCGAAGGCACCGAGCGCTTCCACCAGAGCAAAACGCGTGGCATTCATCGCTGCGGCATCTTTGAGGGGGCATTGCGCCTGCTGCTCGATCTCTGGATGCCCAAACTCGCAGGCCGTCTGGTTCCCTTTGGCCTGGTTGCAGTCGTGGCAGGAGAGCACGAGGTTGCTCACGCGGTGGGTTCCCCCTCGGCTGAGAGGGACCTGGTGGTCGATCTCAAAGGGCACATTCTTCTTGCCGCAGTACACGCAGCGATACTCGTACTTGAGCAGCAGGTAGGCCCGGACTTCCCAGCCCTCCAGCTCGCCCTGTTGGTAGGAGACACCGCTGATCTCCGGGTTCTGGAGCAACTGGGGATCGAAGCGCACCCGCTCGACTTCCAGGCGTCTGATCGGGGCGAAACGGGCGTAGCGCGCCGTCCAGGTGACGACATTGCCCACCCGCGAGAGCAGACTGGGCGGCAACCACCCTGTTGTGATCCTCCGGTTGCGGTATCTAGCAGGGCGATAACGCAGGTTGACGGATCGTCGGCGTCGACGGCGACTGGCCTGGGTCACTTTGGCCTGGTGGACCTGTTCCCCTCGATGCCTGACTTCCGAGAGCAAGAGGGCATGATGCACCTCTCCCTCGCTGGTTTCCTGGACGCGCACCAGCGTCATCCCCGTCGTCTTGGAGCCTGGATCGATTTTGAGGGCGACGGGCTGCAGGAAGCTGTCTTGCACCCGTCGATCCCGCAGCCGGATGGTGAAAGGCTGGACCCGATGGACGACGGCTCGCTGACGCTGGAGCAGGAGCCGTGCCCGTTTGGGCGTACACGGCATCAAGGGCTGTTTGTGCTTGTCTAAGACGAACACCATGCGTGTGTTCCTTTCGGAAAACTCCCCGTAAGGGGCTGTCTGACGGAGAGGGGCAGGCGTTCCCCTCTCTCTCTTCTCGCCCATGTTGGACAGGCTTGTCGTGCTCCGAGCACCGCCCCGACCCCTGCGGGACTTTTAACCCGAAACGGGAGAGCGTCAGATTGAAGAAGCGTCCGACGGTCCCATGACCCCTCCAACGGAGTGCCCGCACCTGGCTACCTACGCCATTGGGCACTGAGGCTGGACACTCTGAGGCTTGCCACCACAACGACGGGCGTTCCGGCTGCAAGCCCCCGGATTACATCCGGGGGTTCGTGACTATTAAAAGCTCCTTGGTGTTAGTTTCTCCATAGATATTCTATCACCAATACCCATGGCAGTTTGTGCTATAATAAAGTCAAGTTAAGGGACAGAAGGGTACCTCATGAACAAAAAGCTGCTAAGCACCATACTCTTATTTGCTGTCTTCATTGGCTTTCTCTGGTGGGGGCTCTCAATGCTGGTCTCACCCGGCGATGTTGAGACCAAAGTCTATGCTCTCCTTATCCTGAGCTGTGCTGGCTATGCCCTCGTCTCTATCTTGCTACTGCCGCGCAAAAAACTGTAGGACGAGTAGCATGTTTGATGAACCGCCAACAGCGCCGTTGGTTATCTGCGTTGCCACACCAGCAGATATTGCGTCTTTCGTCTCCATCTGTAATCGGTTGTCTATCTCTTCCTTATCACTCCCAATTTTGTGACGCAACTCTCGTTCCCTTCGTTCTAAGACTCAGGCCGGGAAACCCCTTGTAAGCTGTGCATGCTGGGGGGAAGCCATCCTGGGTGCATTGATGCTGAGGAAAAAAGGGTTCATCGTGGAACTACTTCCATGTGCATATACCAGGGTGAGCAGAGATAAGGTCATAGAGTGGAAGGAATTAAGGGCAACGCATGGAGCAGCAATCTGTACTCACACAGGCGACTCAAGCAGGGAAACCCCACATCACGACTCGATACCAATGGATGCGCCACTTCTTCACAGAAGATGTATCGCCCGACAATCGTCCCGTGGTTGAACTCCAACGACGCGCCACCTGGTTAGGTCTGGCTCTTTTTTTGCAGACGCTTAGTCAGATCATGGACGCTCCGCAGATATTCAAGGGCTTCAGCTTCTTATTCACCCTCACACGATGCCTCGCCTTTGTCGTATTGCTGCTGAGTTTTACGGCCATGTGGATGGCATTTCGCCCTGGCACGCTCCAAAAGCAAACACACCACCTGCATACACATCCACAGCGCTGGCAGCGCATCGTCCTGATTGCCACACTCCTTCTCACGATAGCGGGCGGTATGCTGTTCGTTCTCACAGTGATCGAGAGCCTCTCCCCACCAGTATTTTCTAACGATGGCACCTCGCTGGATACCAACGCTGCTGAACTGCTCTTGCAAGGGCGTAACCCCTATACCGATTCTAACATGCTGGATGTCGTCCGGCAGTTCCAGATTCGGCCCGACTGGACCACCCCGCTGCGCTCCGGGCAATTTGCTGATCGGTTGGAGTATCCGACGTTGACCCAGATGCGAACAGTGCTGGATACTGACCTCAAAGCAGGCAAGGCCCCCGAATTTGAGTCCAAGGTCAGTTATCCTGCGCTCGCGTTCCTCACACTCGTGCCGTTCGCCTGGCTCAAGGACTATAATGTTCTGCCTTTCTACCTCCTGAGTTATCTCGTGCTTGTCGCAGTCGCCTGGAAGGTGACTCGACCAGAGCTACGTCCCTGGGTGCCCCTGCTTGCCATGGCAAATGTGCCCATGTGGAGTTCAACCTATGGCGGCAACCTTGATATCTTCTACATTTTGCTCATCGTCCTGGCCTGGCTGCTGCGCCACCATCGCTGGCGGTCTGCCGTGCTTCTCGGCCTGGCGCTTGCCAGCAAGCAAATCGCCTGGTTCTTTATTCCTTTTTATGTGCTAATGACCTGGCGTCACGACGGTCTGGCGGAATCTGTCCGTCGAGTGATAATTGCGGGTTGCGTGGGTCTGGCCTTCAATCTTCCCTTCATTCTGTGGAACCCCCAGGCCTGGCTTGTCGGCGTGCTCGCGCCGATCGCAGATCCCATGTTCCCCTTGGGGCTGGGCTTGATTGAACTCAGTGTGAACCATGTCTTACCCTTTTTTCCTGCCTGGGTCTATGATGTTCTTGAAGGGTCGACGATGCTGTTAGTGCTGGCCTGGTACTGGTGTCTCTGCCGCAAACATCCCGAGGCCGCGATGCTCCTGGCCGTTCTTCCGCTTGTCTTCGCCTGGCGCAGCCTCCCATCGTACTTCTTCTGTGCGGCTTTCCCCATGTTCGTGCTAATGGTCGCAAAAGCTCATCTCTCCGTACAACGTCGTGCGTTACCTTTCGTCTTTGATCGCAGTGAGCAGGTGGCGCAGAGCACACCCACACCAGTCGGCATGCCTATGGCGTTGTTCTTCCGTAGCTTGCCCGTTGCATGGCCAGAGCGCGAAGATGATGGACAGATGGTTCAACGTGGTTGATTTCTACGCCCCCGCGGGATAATACCGCCTCCCAAGAGGCGCCACAATATATCTCTGCTTAGAGATGTGCCAGGGGCTAGCGCGTACGTCCACTTCGTGGTACAATCGACGAGAACGTATAAGGCGCATGAGACCCCTTGCGCGGAAGAGAGATAGAAGATATGACGCGAAAAAAAGACACCAACATACTTGTTTCCCAAGAACATGAGGCTCAAGCCCAACATCTGCTTGAGCATTACCGCGAAATCGCGGATGACTTGCACGGAAGTAACAACCGTACACAGGCAGAAGCCGCGTTGAGCGAAATCAATAATATGCCGGAAGCCACACAGATGGCTCTCCTCAAGGTATTATCAAAGGAACATGACAGCGCGGCTGCCGATGTGCTGGCCGCTATCCACGAACTCAATCCCAACAAAAGCATCCGCAAAGAGGCTCGCCGCTCTTTGATACGGCTCGAAGGAGTAAAAGTCTACCCGACCTGGAACCCACCTTCTACAGCTCCGCTGGTTATCCAGCCCAGTACGAGTGTGCCGCGCTTCTGGAAAGGTCTGGTCACACAGGACCGGGAACAAGGCGAACTCGAGCTTGTCCTCTGCTGGGAACAGGGTGTGGACTACCACGAAGCTCGCATACTCGTCTTCCTGCTCGACTTTTGGAATGATGGGGTGAAAGATTTCTTCATCAGAACCGGCACGAAGCGCCGCCTCGATAGCGATATCGCGGAAAGGAACGCGAAGTTAAAAGATGTTGCCATGGTCGATTGTACATTGGCAGAAGGGCGTCGTTTGATTGAGGAGGCCCTCTCGGTCAATAAGTGGCGTGGCACCATGCCTCACAAGGACTACCGTACCAACCTGCCTACCGTCAATTCGCTAGTATTCCAGGCTAACGATATAGGCGAAGACCGCGGACGTACCTTCATCGACCCCGACCTGGACGCCGAGCAGGTTGTTGCTAATTTTGTCGGTGGCTGGTCACTGGGCGATTTTGGGCTGGCCTATGACTTGCTCAGCCGCGACAGCAGTCTGCGTGAAGGGCTGAGTCGAGATGAGTGGATAGAGCGGCGTCGCGCCTGGGCCGATGAAGCCCATCCCGATGGCCTCATGATGAGTTTTGTCCAGGAACGGGAACCTCAGCAGCAATCACTCTGGTTGCCTGCGCCACTGCTCGGCAGCTATACGACGTCGCGCAAAGAGATTGAGCTTGGCTGGGCACTCGAACTGACAACGACGCCCCTCAGTGGTACCCTGCGAGAAATGCCGATGGGAACGGTGGTCAATAAGGCGACCAGGCGACATTGGTTCTGGACCAGCTATACCCTGGTGCGAGAAGAGGGCATCTGGCGCATTCAAAACATGACCGATGAAGGTGCCAGGGCCCAGGGCCTCTCCCTCACAGAGCTACAGAGGCGCATAGAAGAGCTGCGAGAGAAGGTGAAAGAACTCAATCAACAGAGACCGCTTGACCTGGATGACAAAGATGATTTGGATTACCTGGAGGAGGCCCTCTGGCATACAACACGCGCCATGCATTACAGCGATGCACTCATGGTGAAGCTTCCACTCGACCGGTCGGTGTACGAGGAAGCTGCTGTACAGGCCCAGGGAGTACGCGCCATTGAACGTGCCACGGTCTACTTGCAACGCATTGCAGATCGTTTCCTGGAGCAGCGTAGTGCAGTCCTGAGAGAACTCGGTGTGCTGCTTTCCAGTCTCAGGGATATGTACTATGAAAACAAGGATGAAGAGCGTGGTGAGCGCTTCTTCAAACTCGCAGAGAAAGCGTTTCGTGATGCAATTGCCATTGACAATGCTCCATTAGGATATGCCTTGCTCGCTGAACTGCTTCTCGATCAGAAGGACCCGGCATACTATGATGAAGCGGAGTCGCTGCTGCACCAGGCCGAAGCATGGGACCCAAGTCGAGCCGAGGAGACGGTCATCAATGCTTGCCTGGGCAATATTGCTACGTTTCGCAAACAGCCAGAGGAAGCGCTGCAGTATTACCAACGGGCGGCAGAGATCAGCCCGGATTATCCTGCTATCTGGTACAACATTGGCCGTGTCCAATCTACGCTGGAGCGCTATGAAGAGGCGGAGCGCAGTCTGAAACGTGCCATTGAGGTAGACAAAGAGATGCGTTCCTATAGTGAACTCGCAGGAGTCTACATGAAGCAGCAAAAGGATGCAGAGGCCCGTGAGACGCTCGAAGAAGGTTTGCGTGTCCATCCTGAATCTGCCCACTTGCGAGCAGTGCTCGCGGCGCTGACCTTTGACGCTGGTGACCGCCGCCGTGCGCAAACGCTGTTGGAAGAAGCGGAGCGCATCAACCCCAACCTGGAGGCAGTGAAGGTAGTACGGCAAATAATAAACAAACAACAGCAAATAATAAACAAACACAAGAAGAGATAATGCAGCATCCCATTACCTATCACACTGTTATGCTTGGCCCAATGACACGCGAGGGTGATGCACTTGCTGAAATTACTGAGCAGGACGAGTCCGGTGAGCAACGCACACTCACACTGCGTGTGCTTGCCGGTCTGCCAGGGGAGCGTGTCACGATCGCCGTGGAGGCACCGGTTTCGCCGCGTGCGAGGCGCCGCAGACGCCACTGGAAGACGCGTCCGCGCCGTGTGGAGATCACGGAAATTCACGAGCCCTCGCCGCTACGCACGCAGGCACGTTGCCCGGTATTCGGCGTCTGTGGCGGCTGTCAACTGCAACATATGCAGTACCAGGCACAACTGGAGTGGAAGTGGTCTGTGGTGCGGCACTTGCTGCAAGATATTGGTGGCTTCGCCGACCCACCTCTGCTAGAAACGGTGCCCTGCGACGATCCGTGGCAGTATCGCAACCACATGCGCTTCTCGGTGAACCGCGACGGGCAGCCTGGTCTGACAGCCAGGGGGACGCATCGCGTCCTGCCTCTCACTTCCTGCCCCATCGCCCACGCACAGATCAACCGCGCGCTGCGTGTTCTCAGCGAGGTATCCAATACTCGGCCCCAGGTGCTGGTTCGCTGTGGGGCCTCCAGTGGCCAGGTGCTCATCCAGCCGCATCCTTCGCCAGAGGTGGCGCAGCAGCTCGTCGCCGCTGGACTTGACCTCCACAGTGAGGCGATGGAGGAGGTGTTGGCCGGAGAAACCTTCCGCATCCGTCCCAGTTCGTTCTTCCAGACGAATACAGCGCAGGCCGAGAAAATGGTGCAAATGGTGTTGCAAGGGGTGTTGTGCCCCACTTCCTCCCCCCTGGTGCCCGCAAGAGGTACCACTCCATTTACATATCCACAATCAAAGGATATTACCGTTGCTGACGTTTATTGTGGCGTGGGGACCTTTGCGCTGTTGCTGGCCCGGCATGTCGGTAAGGTCTTTGCCATTGAAGAGTCGGCCAGCGCTATCAAGGATGCACAGTGGAACCTGAGCGGTGTGAGCAATGTGGAGATTCTCGAGGGCAAAACAGAAGATCTGCTGCCAGCGCTGGCTCCGCAGCTTGATGGGCTTGTGCTTGACCCACCGCGTGCAGGTTGTCAGCAGGTCGTCCTTGATGCTCTCGTGCAACACCCGGTAACACGCATCGTGTATGTCTCGTGTGACCCGGCGACACTGGCACGCGACCTTGATGTGCTTTGCCATCGACATCCCGTTTACCATCTACGTTCGGTGCAACCGCTAGATATGTTTCCGCAGACGGCACATATCGAATGCGTAGCGGTCCTGGAGCATAATCAGACATGGCGATATCCTTAGTGCTTGCCTCAGCCTCACCGCGACGTCGACAGATCATTGCCCGTCTTGGTCTGCCCTTTACTGTGTGTGTTTCGCCTGCCGATGAAGAATTGGCGCAAGAACGTTACCCTGGGCCAGCGGAGGAACTGGCACTATGGCTCGCCAAGCATAAATTGGCCCCCGTGCTCAGATTACCCGAATACGCTGACAGTATGATCGTTGCCGCAGATACGACCGTCCTGCTCGATGGTCACATACTCGGCAAGCCTCGCGACGAAGCGCATGCACGGGACCTCCTCCTGGCCCTGCGTGGACGCTGGCATGACGTCGTGACAGGCATCGCCGTGAGTTACTTGATCGATGGGAAGCGCCATATGCGTAGCGCAAGTTGCATCACCCCTGTGCTGATGCGTCACTATAGCGCGGCAGAGATTGCCTCCTACATCGCGACAGGCGACCCGATGGACAAGGCGGGCGCATATGGTATCCAGCATCCAGGATTCCAGCCCACTGCACGCATCAACGGTTGCTATCTAAATGTCGTCGGCCTTCCGCTGTGCGTGCTGGTCGATCTGATGGCCGAGTTTCATGTCTGGCCAGTGGTCCAGCAGGATAGGGGAGCCGGATGCCCATGGTCAGAGAGATGCCTGATCTAATTCGTGGTCGCTACGCACCCAGTCCAACAGGAGACTTGCACCTGGGCAACCTGCGCACCGCGTTGCTTGCCTGGCTCTACGCCCGCTGTGCAGGTGGTCAGTTCATCCTGCGTGTCGAAGATCTCGACCGTCCCCGTGTACGCCCTGGGGCTACCGAACGCATGCTCAACGACTTGCGTTGGCTCGGCCTCGATTGGGATGAAGGGCCAGATGTTGGCGGTTCCTACGCTCCCTACACGCAAAGCGAACGGCTGGCGCTGTATGCTCACTATCTGCAACGTCTGCGTGATGCTGGCCTCATTTATCCTTGCTACTGTAGTCGCGCCGGAGTGGCTCGCATTGCCAGCGCCCCCCAGCAAGGCGAGGATGGTCCACGCTACCCCGGCACATGTCGTTCTCTGACGGCGGCGCAGCGTAAGCAGCACGAAGCCAACAACCGCCGCCCATCGCTGCGTTTTTGCGTCGATGATGAGCGCGTTGTCACCTTTACCGATCTGCTGGCCGGGCCTATGGAGCAGCATGTGCAACAAGCTGTTGGGGATTTCGTGGTTTGTCGCTCAGATGGCATCTTTGCCTATCAATTTGCCGTCGTGGTCGATGACGCCCTCATGCACATCAATCAGGTCGTACGTGGAGCCGATTTGCTGCACTCAACAGCACGCCAGATTCTCCTCTACGAAGCCCTGGGTTTCCCCATTCCCACTTTCATCCACGTTCCGCTGTTGCTTGATGCGACAGGAAAGCGTCTCGCCAAACGTACACAGAGCACTGGCCTGGAACCGTTGCGTGCTGAGGGGGCTACTCCGGTGCAAATCGTGGGGCAACTCGCCGCCAGTTGTGGGCTGGTCCCTGAAGGGGAGATGATTAGTGCAACCGGGCTAGTTCAACAATATCAAGGACGGTTCTATGATATAATGCGTGCAACGTCTTTTCACGTTCCGTCGCTGTAATGTGTATGGCACTCGCAAGGGGTGCCGAAATGTAGTGGCACCCCTTGCGGGTGCCAGGCAAGAAACAATGGATATACTATTTCGCGTTATCTTAATCGCCGTGACCCTGCTCATAGCATTGGTCATCGGCCTGTTCCTGCGGCGTATGCTTGTACGCCGCCTCAAACAAACTGTGTTGGACAAGTGGCTGGTACAGACGCTAGGTGCCATCGTTATCGCAGTCTTGCTTATTCTGGCTATTCCAGTCTCATTTACGATAGCCGACATGGGTCTGATCTCCAGTGCCTGGCAAGCAATTGCCGCGCAATTTAGCCTGAAGGAGATTACAGGTTTCACCGGGAGCATCGTTGAGACTCTACTCATCATTGCCCTGGGCCTGGGCTTTGCACGTACCTTGATGACGCTCACCATTCGACGCCTGGGTACGAACCACATTGATATCAACACCCGCACCTTACTTGGGCGTGTTCTCTACATTCTCACGCTGACCCTGATTGCCTTCTGGATACTCTCCATCTGGCAAATCTCGATAGGTGTGCCCGTAGCCGCCCTGGGCATCCTGACTGTCGCGTTCACCGTCGCCATCCAGGATATCCTCAAAGACCTTGTTGCAGGTTTCTACATCCTCATGGAGCGTCCTTTTCACATTGGGGACCAGATTACCATTGGCGACCAGGTCAATCTAGCCAGCCACACAGGGAGAGTAGAGGATGTGCAAATCCGCACTACCAAATTGCGCCTGGTCAGTGGCGAAGAGGTGAGCGTGCCAAATGCTCTGGTCTTCAGTAGTATTGTGATCAACAACTCGTTCTATAGTGAGCGGCGTGCCACGCTCGTCGTCAAGTTGCCGGAGGAAGAGTTCGTCAAGGACGAAACGTCCAACCTCATTAGCACAACACTCAAAGGACTCGACGGTATTCTGGCAAAACCAGAACCATCCATTATAGTGGGTGGCTTTAGCGAACAGAAGATCTCGCTGCTTGTGCGCTTTTGGGTTACACACGGACAATCTTCTACTGTCACCGAGGCGGTGTATGCTCTCCACGCGGCGCTGCCCAACGCAGAACTGATCATTCAGGAATCTGCTGGCGATGTGTGAATGCAGGAGTGACTGACCGTGGAAAGCTATGCACCATTTCCGAACATGCGGCGCGTTGGTCTATTAGGCGGTACCTTTGACCCGATTCACTACGGTCACCTGGTGATTGCAGAGGAGGTACGTGCTAGACTGGACCTTGCGGAAGTGGTCTTTGTGCCTGCCGGGCAACCGCCGCATAAACCGGAACAAACGATTGCTGCGGCACACCACCGTCTGGCGATGCTACAACTTGCGATTGCATCCAATCCGTACTTCACTATCTCGCAGGTTGATCTGGAGCGTCCAGGGCCGTCGTATACCGTAGACACGCTCCGCTTGTTGCGTCAGCAGTGGGACAGGCAAACGGCCTTCTATTTCATCATCGGTGGTGATAGCCTGGAGGACTTGCTCACCTGGCACAATCCTGCTGGTATCCTGGAACAACTGACGTATCTTGTCGCGGTACAGCGTCCAGGATACGAGGAAGCGTCAGGGTACCGCGAAACGCTGGAAGGACGTTTACCGGGTATCAAGCAGCGCCTGCTCATGGTACAAGCGCCACAACTGGAAATCTCTGCGACCGATTTGCGTCTACGTGTTGCAGAGGGTAGGCCTATAAAGTATCAAACGCCGGAGGCTGTTGAGTATTATATCGCACAACAGGGATTGTACCGGCAGAAGCAGGAAGATAGAGAGAGGAGGTCAGGGCATGGCACCGATGCAAATAGGCCTGGGTGATCGTCTGCGTTTGCGCAAGCCGCATCCATGTGGGAGTTATGATTGGATCGTAGTACGTCTGGGAGCAGATATCGGGCTGCGTTGCGAAAAATGCGGACGTCGTGTATTATTGCCACGAGCAGAGGTCGAACGGCGTACCAAGCAGGTACTCTCGCGTGCTGTCGATAGTGATAGTTCCTAAAAGTATGGAGTTTTCGGACACCGTGCTCATGGAGCTACCAGCGGGCTTGCACCACAAAAGGCCCTCTTCTTTGAAACTTGTTTCGATACCAGCACATCCGTGTAATCGTAATATATAATAACTATTCGGAACTGCGAACTGCCGTAGGCAGTTCGCAAGGGTATTTTTCTGCTGCTGGCCTGGCAGCCGCAGGCTGCCAGGCCAGCAGCAGAAAAATGTGCGAGCCGCCGCAGGCGGCGAGGCGTCAGACACCTGAGTAGTTACAATATATATGGGGGCGAAGCCTCCAGATAGTGTGCCCGAAAAACGCTTTTTTCTGTTTTCGCCTCTTGTGGCGGCAAAAACGGAAAGAGAGAGAGATAAAGCCGTATGGACATAGCCAATCCAAGGGGTGGATTTCTTACCCTGCTGAGAAACAGAAACTTTCTGCTCCTGTGGCTGGCACAGTTGATCTCTATGACCATCTTCAACGCCTCGAACTATGCCCTGCTCGTCCTGATCGAGGACGTCACTCATTCCACCACGTTGATCGGTCTGGCGATCATCACCTTCAGCTTGCCTGCTGTGCTCTTCGGCGCGCCTGCCGGTGTCTTCGTGGACCGCATGGATAAACGTGTTGTCCTCTGGGGAAGCAATTGCCTACGTGCCATCGCCAGCTTTGGTTTTGTCATCTCTCTGCTGCTTAATCGCGATCAACTCATCCCTATCTACTTGCTCACTTTCCTGATTTCAACCATTGGCCAATTCTTTGCACCGGCGGAAGGGTCTACCATCCCTTTGCTCGTCAACGAGGAAGAGTTGATGCCTGCGCTCTCGCTCTTCAACATCACCTTCATGCTCTCGCAAGCAGTAGGCTTTATCCTCTTCGCGCCACTCGTCCTCAGCCTGCTGCCTACGTTTAGCATCGGCGCGCTCACCATCTCTCCGGTCGACGTACTCTACACCGTTATTGCCATGCTCTACATTGTGTGCGCGGTGCTGACAGCCCTCATCCCGCCAGCATACTTTTCCTCCTCCCGACGCTATCATGCCAGCACGCAGCCGCTTGGCATCCTGGGCGATGTCTGGCGTGAGATGCGCCAGGGGTGGAGCTTTGTCCGTCGCAACAAACAGCTCTTCCTGGCAGTCATCCAACTTTCTTTTGCAGGTGTGTTCATCCTCGTTATCAGTGAACTCGCCACACCGCTCGTCACGGTGCTGTTGTTGCTTCCGGCTAGCCGGATGGCCTTTATCTTCGCCCCAGCAGGCATCGGCCTGGTAGTTGGTTCCATCCTCATGCCACGCATTACACGGCGGCTGGGCAAATCTCGTGCCATTCTCATAGGCTGTATCATACTTGCCGTTGCTATGCTCCTGTTGCCACTTGTGACGATCCTGGCTCGTGCGCTAGAACCTCACGGTTGGAATATCAATCCATTGCTGTTGTTCACCATCGCCCTGCTTATGTTCATCGCAGGTGTCGCACTGGACCTTATCAACATTCCCGCCCAAACTGCCATGCAGGAGCAGAGCCCTGACTGGCTCAAAGGGCGGGTCCTGGCCCTACAGCTCATGCTCTACAACCTTTGCTCCATTCCTGTCATTCTTTTCATCGGCGCTGTAGCCGACCTGTTCGGCCTTGATCGTGTCATTTATCTTATAGCCGCCAGTATAGCCGCTTTTGGAGCCTGGGGCGTTTACTATGAACGGAGGCATCCGCAGTATATTCTGCCAGAAGATACAAAACAGGCCGAAGTCCGAGAAAGCGTAGCCGAGCCGGACGAAGTTATCCCTTAGCTTATTGACGTCAACGTTTGTTGCGTCTACAATTTTAGATAGCAATAGTGTGTTTCTTAATCTATAAGGTAGCAACATGGACCCAACTCTGACAGCACAAATACAGCTCTACCAGCCCTGGCTCATTATCGCCGGCGTCTTCGTTTTCTTCCTCTTACTGCGTGTCACGCGTAAGCGGTTACGTCAGCGTGTGGATGAAGTTGGGTATCGGCTCTTGAAAGAGCGAGGTTCGCTCATCTGGTTCTGGATGAACGCTCCAGGGGTGATGCTGCATGAACTGAGTCATGCGTTTGCGGTGTTGTTGTTCAGCCCCTTTGGCTTCCGCATCACCAGCATCGCGCTTTTCCGTATCAAGCCGATCGTGCAGCGGGAGTCAGGTGGCCGCAATATGAAGGTGGGTGGGCGGCAATCATTGCAACTGGGCGAAGTACAGTACGTTCGGCCCCAGGGGCGCGTTATAAGCTATATAGGAGATGGTTTGAGCGGCATTGCACCACTCTTTGGTGGTATTGCCATGGTCCTGCTGTTCTACTGGGTTGCCACCGGCTACAACCTCTGGGACATTCAGCAAAATCTTGGCATGAGCCACTTCCAGTTGCTCAAACCGGGCTGGCCGTGGTGGACGCTGATCTTCGCTCCCTACCTCATTTTAACTATTACTTCTGAGCTGTGGCCCAGCCGCCAGGATTGGAGGGGGGCACGCTGGTTCGTCGTTGGCGTTCTGCTCCTTACTATCGTGACGCTTGTGTTGCTCTGGCTGACCAGAGTTCTGGTCTTCAACCATACGTTGCTAGACCTGACTTCTTCTATCGCTGGCCACGTCGATTTTGCTTTGCTGGTGTTGCTTGCATTGGACCTGGTCTTTCTGGCTGTGGCAGAGGTGCTGGCACGACTGCTGGGGTAGTTCTAATAGGAAAAGTTCAGCGATGATAGAACCGAACAAGACGCACAACACAAAGAAACACCTTCGCCGGTTAACAGAACGTGGGCGAATCATCCTGACTATTTTGCTCGTCGTCGTTCTACTGCTGGCTGGCCTCCTTTACAGCCAGCGTCACCAGCTTCATCTGCTCATCCGGGCCTGGAGCGTCCCACCACCTCAACCTGTGCATATCACGCCGTTAACGCTCCCTCCGAGCACTGCGACGCCTGGCCAGGTGACCAGTGCCGATTGGACCATGTACCACGATAACAACGCTCGTACTGGGTTTGTAGCAGATATGCCTGACCCTACCCGCCTCACAAGCCTCTGGAAGCAACCACTCGACGGAGCAGTCTACGCTGAGCCACTTGTGGTCGATGGACAGGTAATTGTGGCGACGGAAAACGATACTCTCTACGCCCTTGATGCACGTACCGGGCGGGTACAATGGCATACCTCTGTAGGAACCCCTGTGCCGCTGTCAGATTTGCCGTGTGGCGATATTGATCCCCTGGGCATCACTGGCACGCCGGTCTACGATCCGCAGACGGGTTTGGTCTTCGCTGTGGCAGAGATACAGGGACCAGCCCATATGCTTGTCGGCGTGGATGTCAAAACGGGACACATCAAAGTCCGCCGCCTGGTGGATCCTCCCGGAATGGTCCCGCAAGCACATCAGCAACGTGCTGCCCTGGCTCTTTCTGGGGGCAGAGTCTATATTGCTTTTGGTGGGCTGTACGGCGACTGTGGTGACTACCATGGCTGGGTCGTTGCCTCGCGCACCAATGGTGCGGGAGCGCTGCTCTCGTACCAGGTTCCGACCACGCGTGAGGGAGGCATATGGGCTCCTCCGGGACCAGTCATAGACGCTCAGGGAAATCTCTACGTCGCAGTCGGCAATGGTGCAGCCACGCAAGGGAACTGGGATCATAGTGATTCCGTCTTACGTCTATCCCCTACGCTCCAGCTGGAAGATGGCTTTGCGCCGCAGAGCTGGCCGAGCGATAATGCGTCAGATGCCGATCTTGGCTCGATGGCACCTGTCCTGCTGCCCAATGGTTTGCTGTATGCCGACGGGAAGTCGGGCCAGGGTTACTTATTGCGCGCAGACCACCTGGGAGGGGTAGGCGGACAAATCCAGACGCTCTCTCTTTGCAGTGCCTACGGCGGAGCTGCTGTGAGTGGTCTGTTTCTCTTCATTCCCTGCGACGATGGGCTGCGACAGCTCCAACTCGAAGCAGGAGCGCACCTGGTTGCTGGATGGCATGCGCCTGAGCAAGTGACTGGCTCACCGGTCATAGGAGGACAGACCGTCTATAGCCTTGATCCTGATGGTGGTGTGCTCTATGCCCTCAACGCCGCGACAGGTGAAGTGCGTGCCACACTCTCCGTCGGCACAACATCGCGCTTCGCGACGTCCACGCTCTCCCAGGGAAGCATCTTCATCGGAACCATGACCGGCATTGTCGCTGTGGGAATGAGCGCAAGGTCGTGAACATCACCAGTCAAACTTGTCCACTAAAAACGCCCGGCTATAGTGCAGCAGGATCGGACTGCCATGCGGACAGACCGCCGGAGCCATCGTAGCAGCCAGCGCCGTGAGCAGAGAGCGTTGCTCTTCCATACCCAGGTCGCGACCACGGCGCAGTGCTGAACGGCAGGCCAGGCCGATCAGCAAATGGTCCTCCCAATCGGTGCTATCTTCCGACGCGATCTCTGCCAGTTCATGCAGATGCCCTACCAGTTGCTCCTGCCCGGTACCACTGGGCACGGAACGTATCAGGAAACTACGGCCACCGAAACGCTCGCACTCCAACCCCAGGCCGCGTAACATCGGTAAACGCTGCTCAAATAACTCCGCCTCGCGGCGCTTCAGCTCGACCACCACAGGCTCCAGTAAGAGATGGGCGTCTGTCATCTCGTCGAGTTGGCCCCTGGTATGCATGTGGCGCAGGTGCTCATAAATCACTCGCTCATGCGCCCGGTGCTGATCGATCAGGTAGAGGCTGCCATCGGGGGCCTCGGCCAGGATGACGGCTTGTTGCAGTTGCGCCAGGGGACGCAGAGTGCGCAGCACCTCAGCCGCTCCCGGCGTCGCCGACTCCGCTCCATAGTCACCAGCAGACTCTGCCACGTGCAAGCCATGTCGCCGCACCCCCGGCAAGCGTCGTTGGTACACGAGCGTGGGGCCAGGGAATTGGACCGCTTCGGGCGATGCCGGGCTGCGCTCTAACACCGACCGCACGGCTTGTGTCAGGGCCGTTGCCACCTCAGCCTCTCGTACTAAGCGCACTTCGGTCTTGGCAGGATGGACGTTGACATCAAGTTCCTCTGTGGGCAGATCGAGGTGAAATAGCAGCAGCGGATGTTTTCCTTTCGGTAGCAGACTACGGTACCCTGCCTCAAGTGCATCCTGCAAAGGACGCGACTGTACCCAGCGCCCATTGACGAAAAGCGTGATATGCTGCCGACTCTGCTGTGCCAGGGCGCGATTGCCGATATACCCACGGATGGCATATACTGGCTTGTGATGTAGGGGACCGGTCTCCCCTAACTCGACGGACACAGGCGTGAGCAATTCGGCCAGGGGTAGATGATACAGTTCGGCTAGCGTCGTGGCAAGATCGCCACTGCCACCGGTTTGTAGGGCGACATGTTCTTCAATCACCAGGTTGAAGCGCACGGCAGGATAGCCGGCTGCATAACGTTGGAGTAATTGCGCGATGTGACTGGCCTCTGTGCGTGCCCCGCGCATAAACTTGAGACGTGCAGGGACGTTATAAAACAGGTCACGCACCGTCACCGTCGTACCGTGTAAACGCGCTCGTCGCCCACGTTGTGTCACCTCGCCACCGCGTAGTGTCAGCCATACGGCGGCCTGCTCCTCGCCTCCCCCTAGCGCCTCAGTCTCGATGGCGCGGCTCAGCAGGGTCAATTCCGACACGGTGGCGATGCTCGCCAGGGCTTCGCCACGAAACCCGAGTGTGTGCAGACGACCCAGGTCCTCAACAGCGCTGATCTTGCTGGTGCTATGTCGTGCGCAGGCCAACTCCAATTCATCTTCGAGGATACCATACCCATCGTCGGTAACACGGACCAGGCGCAGCCCACCGCCGCGTATTTCAACACGTATCTCGTGCGCTCCGGCGTCCAGGGCGTTCTCTACCAGTTCCTTCACCACTGATACAGGTCGTTCAATCACCTCGCCTGCTGCGATGCGTTCCGCTACATTGGGTGACAGGGCACGAATGGGGGTACGGGGTATAGATGAAAGATTCACTCATCCTCATCTGCATCTATCGCAAGCAGGTGCTGCGTTACCTCTTCTGCTGTCTGCGCGACGCTGATATCGACAACCAGCTGCCTCAGTCGTGCGGGGTCGTCAACGACGGCAACTTGCTTCTTTGCCAGGCGCACGATCTTGGGAAACCGTTTCCGCACGATCTCCACAATCGCTTGTCGTAATGCCACACGCCCTTCTTGAAGTCCTTCTTCGCGGCCTTCTTCGCGGCCTTCTTGACGCCCCTCTTCGCGGGCTTCCTTCGTCATGAACTTATAGACCGGCGTCTCTTGCAAGATATCGTACATCTCATTCACCTTTCTTGTTAGCCAATCCTGCTCGACAGTGTTCTCGATACCAAGGGCCAATGAGGCCAGCAGTGTGCCGATCGGGATCAACTCGGTCTTCTCCGTAGCCTGAATCCTGGAGAACATCGTCTCCGTCATCTTGCGGCTGGCTCCGCCCCTGGTCAAAGGTAAGAGCGGCAACAACCCTGCCTGCTGGATCTCCAGAAATACCTCGGGATCAAGCCTCGCTAGTTCGATACTGCCGTAGTGATAGTGTAGAATCTCTGCCCTGTTGGGATACTTCCATACCAATGGGGGCTGCTGCACCTCGCCCACTGGGCGAACATAGATCACGCAGGAGTAGACCGGACGGTGTTGCCGATCATTGCGGATGGTCCGCAATGCGTACTCCAGCAGGCGTTCTGGCATCTCGGGGTCCTGTGTACTCTGAAATTCCAGGTGGAGGATGCAGGGCTGACCATCCAGTTCCATCGCGATACAGTTGTCCGAATGCAGTGGCTCCTCGGGCTTCTTGGGCAGTTCGGTGTTCACGAACTCAGTGAACTGCCCACCAGGGAATAGCCAATTGATGAACGCTTGTGGACTGGCTATGACAACCTCTTTCATGGCTTCATCCCATGGTTTGGCCATATCCAAAACTCTCCTACAAATTTCTTCTTTTCCCAGTGTAGCATAGCGGAAACGGACTGTCGAGAGGCTTCGCGTGCTATTTCCAGAGTTTGCTTCTCTTTTTCTGCAACGTAAACAACAGATTCAACGCATCGAGGGGCGTAATAGCGCACACGTCAATCTCGTCGAGGTCAGGCTCTCCACCACCAGCGTGTTCTAATGCCTGTGCGGCTCTACGGGCCTCCTCGCTCTGCCACGTATATTGTCCATAGTGTCCGTTTGCTTCCGCGACCATCAGTCCTTCTGAAGGAACAATGTACCCATTCCCATTGAAAACAGGTAGGGTATGCCCATACCCGTCGGCTTCCAAATGCTTCAGCACCTCTTCGGCACGGCGTACAATGCTGGGCGGCATGCCTGCCAATTTTGCGACATAGACGCCATAGCTGCGCCCAATGCAGCCTGGTGTCACGCGGTGCAGGAAGACAATTCCGTTCTGCTCATCATCGCTGATGGCCATCGTATAGACGCGCAGGTGCGGTAACTCGTCTGCCATTGATGCCAGTTCGTGGTAATGGGTGGCGAATAGTGTGCGAGCACCTGTCGCTGTGTGCAAATGCTCGACGACGGCTCGTGCAATCGCCAGGCCATCGTAGGTGCTCGTGCCTCTGCCGATTTCATCCAGGATGATCAGGCTATGTCTCGTTGCATGATGCAGGATGGTGGCCGTTTCCTCCATTTCTATCATGAAGGTACTCTTCCCCGACGCAATATCATCCTCAGCACCGACGCGGGTGAAGATGCGATCTACCAGTCCTATGCGTGCACTACGCGCTGGCACGAAGCTCCCTATCTGCGCCAGCAGCGTAATCAATGCCACCTGGCGCAGATAAGTGGATTTTCCCGCCATGTTTGGCCCGGTCAATAACACAATACGCGCCCCATCTTCCGCGTCCAGGTGGGTATCGTTAGGAATGAAGACATCGCCATCCAACGCGTACTCAACCACTGGATGCCGCCCGCCGATGATCTCCAGGCCGCGTCCCTGCCCTAAGTCGGGTCGCACGTAACCTTGATGGGCTGCGACCTCTGCAAGACACAACAGTACATCGACTCTGGCTACAGCCGTAGCGGTGGCCATCAAGACTGCATGGAAGACGCTCACCTGGCGTAGCACATCGGCGTAGATGCTGCGCTCCATCTCCTCAATGCGCTCTTCCGCGCTCAGGATACGCGCCTCGTGTTCTTTGAGTTCGGGGGTCGTGTAGCGTTCTGCATTGGTCAGAGTCTGCCTACGCTCGTAATCTTTGGGGATCAAATCCTGGTGTAATTTGGCTTTACTGACTTCGAGATAGTAGCCAAAGACCTTGTTAAAGCCGACCTTGAGTGTTTTGATGCCTGTGCGTTCGCGTTCACGCACCTCCAAAGACACCATCCAGCGCCGTGAGTCACGGATCGAGGCGATCAGTTCATCTAGTTCAGCATGGAAGCCTGCACGAATCATGCGCCCATCGTCTTCCTGCTCATCGCCTGCACGAGTCAATGCCCTGCCAACCAGTTCTATCACTTGCGGACAATGGTCAAGCTCATCGGCAAGCCCGGCCAGCAGCGGTGTATCACAGCCACGTAGCAGTTCGCGCAACTGCGGGATCAATTCAAGGTAGCCATGCAACGCCCGCAACTCATTGGGCACGGCGGTCCCCTGGCGTACACGCCCGGTGATACGCTCCAGGTCACCTAAACCTTGCAGGCACATGGTGAAGCGGCTGCGCAGGGCTGGACTTTCGTAAAGTTCTTCTACGCTCGCCAGGCGAGCCTCAAGCTGGCCCAGGTCTAGCAAGGGCTGTGTGATGGTGCGGCGCAAGTGGCGTGCTCCCATCGGTGTGATGGTTCGATCCAGCACGCCAAGCAAACTCCCGTGAAGTGAGCCGCTACGCGCCCCGCGCAGGAGATCAAGATTGCGTTGCGTATGGGCATCCAGCACCATGTAGCTGGTCGTCTGGTATGAGCGTAGCCCCGTTAACAGTGAGAGGAGTGCGGTGTTCATCTTTTCCAGGTAGGCAACGATGGCCCCTGCTGCTGCAATAGCCTGGGGCACATGTGCACAGCCGTAGGCATCAAGCGACTGCACGCCAAACTGCCTGCACAGGCGAGTCCGAGCCGCCTCTTGCTCGAAGAAATAGGGGGGACAGTGCGTCACGGTCATCGTCGGCGACGGGAAATGGTAAGCATCCGAGCGACTTCCCTCCACCAGCAGGCACTCGACAGGGGCGAGACGTTGCAACTCCGCCTCTAAAGCGGCGGGTAGTTCCTCCGGGGTAAACCAGGTGACGGTAAATTCACCGGTGCTGACATCTACCGCCGCAAGGCCGGTCTGTACTCGTCCCGGTGCAATAGCGACCAGGTAGTTGTTCTCTTTGGTTGGCAGCAGACTCGGCTCGGAGAGTGTGCCTGCTGTGAGGATGCGTGTAACAGCACGCTCAACGATCCCTTTGCCAATTTCGCCAACCTGGTCGCAAATGGCCACTTTGTAGCCACGCCGGATGAGTTTGCCGACATAATTCTCCAGGGCATGCAAGGGTACCCCGGCCAATGGTACCTTCTCGCCGCCGTAGTCGCGCCGGGTGAGGAAAATTTGTAACTCGTGGGCAGCGATACGTGCATCCTCGTCAAAGGTCTCATAGAAGTCGCCGACCTGATACATGAGGATGGCGTCTGGATGCTGGCTCTTTATTTGTAAATATTGTCTGCGGGCAGGTGATGTCATATGCCCTCTCTATGTGAACGATGTTGGATGAAACGCGAGTTGAAACATCTGTACTTTATAATATTCTGCCCGTAATGTCAAAAAGCGGTACTGATAGGGTCTACATCCATTGGGGGGAACGGGCGGGCGACCATAAAGGCCCACTCCGCCACTCCTCACCACACTCGCCCCTACGGGAGCCGAATTTCCCCTGGAAGGATGGAGGGCCTACTGATAAGCCTGTTTGACAACAAGCTCGTCATTAGCCTATGCTTAATGGGCGTTAATGTTCTTTCTAGTCAGCTACGAAAGGAAAAACAAAACCATATGGGTGACCCACGCAATGCGATGGATGTGAAACCAGGCTATCGCGGACGAGCCTTCACCTCTGATCTGACCGGTCAGGAATTCTGGCTCGTTGTAGACAAAGGTTTCCAGCCAATGGGGCTCGTTCTGGGCAATTGTATCTACTCCATGGGTGCCGTACGCAACTGGTTAGCGGGCTTCAAGGGCAACTTCCAGGGTGAAATCAAAGAGTATTCGCAGTTGATGTACCAGGCCCGCGAACTGGCGTTGAGCCGTATGCAGTTCGAGGCGGATCAACTGGGAGCAGACGGCGTGATAGGCGTCGATATCAACGTCGAGTTCATGCATAACGGCGAGTGGATGGAAGTCACGGCCATAGGAACAGCCGTGCGCTGGGTCGGCGGTGGCCCAAATATGCCACCGACAGGCCAGGGACGAGTCACTGTCCCCGCGGGATAAAAATAGGCATAGCTCGGGTGGGATATGTGCTCAGTTGCACATATCCACTCAAGTATATCAGCCAAATTCGGCTTTGAACCAATCCACGAGCGTCCGGCGTAATTTCCCCCAGAAAGAGGCCTGAGCACGAGTTTTATCCATAGGATGGTTCATAAAAAACGTGTACATCGCCTGGCTCGCATCTGGACCTTGAGGATCGGTGTAAGAAGCGTTGGGGCTGCCCCCTGACCAGGCATGTCCCATGTTCTTGATTTTCCAGTATTCCTGGACTTCGCTTCCGGCACGATCATTCCACGTGTAGGTCGTGTAAGAGTGACCATCGGGAACCTGCCCCACTGTGTTGCTGCTGGGATTGTAAAAATCAGCCTGGTAGGTACTTTTTGACGCAAGGGCATCCGTTTGCATCCATTGCTGCACAACCTGGTCACCATTGACGGAGTTGACGATGTTGTCTCCTGTACCTTGAAAAACGATGGTGGGGACGATGTGCGCAAATGCTCCCATTGCATCATAAGCGGCCTGCCCCTGCTCTACGGGGTCTGGTCCACCTTGTCGCATCGCCTTCACTGCCTTGATTCGGCCGGTTGCTGCCTGGTATTCTACTCCCGAATGCACTCCGATGGCAGCAAAGATATCCGGGTAAGTCGCGCCCAGAATAACGGCCATAGCTGCTCCGGCAGAGACGCCCGCCACATAGATACGCCGCGTATCAATTGTCCATTGGGCGGTATTCTGTTGCATCGTCTCGATAATTCCCACAATCATGGCAGGTTCCCCGCTCCCGCGAACCTGGTTTGCAGGGTTAAACCAGTTCCAACAGAGGTTTGGGTTAGACGTGATTATCTGTTGCGGATACATCACGATGAATTGGTGCTCATCTGCCAACTGGTTCATGCGCGTGCCGAGCGCAAAATTTAGCGCAGTCTGTCCGCAACCGTGCAACATGACGACCAGTGGTACTGCTTTTCCAACCTGGTAATTCACCGGTGTATAGACAAAATACAGGCGGCTGCCCGTAGGATCATTGTATGTGTATTTATGCCACATAGGCATGCTGGCATTCACAATGAATGGAGATGGCGCCAGCAGACTGGCAACCGTCCAGAAGATCAGCAAACGCTTTGACCATCTGCCAATGCTTGCTCCAGGTGAATGCCTTATCCTCCATAGTTTCATAGACTGCTCCTTTAAGATAACATCTTCCGCAGATGCGAGTCGCACAACCGGCGGTCTCTCATCGCCTGCTACCTTAAAAGAACAGATGTAAAAGAACATCTATAGCATGCTGGCGCGAGAATGGAGAGGGACCTGGAACATCCAATGCCGCGTCTCCGTTCTTTTGCTATATAGCATCTATATGCATAGTACACATAATGGTCGGGTTTGTCAAGATGCTTCATAGCATAGAGCAGGCGCATTCCACTTTTTAATGAAGTCCTAATAACGTTCGGTTTTTGTTGTATACTAGCGTTTGGTACCTTCGCCTCTGTCCTCTCTCAAAGTTATTCCTGTCCTCGATCCACTTCAGCCGAAGTTCGAGATTTTTTCGTCCTTTTTCGGCGTTTCTTCTGTTCTTCCGAAATGCGTTTAAGTGTATTTCCCTTGCCAATAAAAGCATTGGCTTCATGGGGGTTTAAAAGGCATCTCCTTTAAGGGTATAGGCATATGCATCTGTAGGGTCAAGGCGAATAGCTTGGTCGTAGGCAGCCAGCATTTCTGTATAATGTTTGGTTAATTGACTAGCATTACCTCCATATTGCTTTTTAGTCTTACGAGATGTGCTAGACAGGGGTGTCTGAGAGATGGTTGACGAAGTAGGCATTTTTCCTAACGCTGTTATAATAGGATCAGGAATGGTTTCAGTTCTCGAGGAGTGATTGATCTTTGCGAGCGTAGCAACAGAAGATTTCTACGGATGCCATGAACACCTGCCTTGTCCTATATTGAATTCTAAGATAATGTATGTGCTTGCAACATGGTTCAGTATACTCTAACTCTGCCTTTATGGCAATGAGAGTAGGATATTGAGGCATAGGTGTTTCATACATAGGTATATTTGTTCTGTTTGCCTCATCAGGTACGTGAGGTAGATTAGGACCATCATTAAGGATTTGAGTTTGGGTTAGTATGTCGCAGAATGAATAAAAGGGTACCTTACCGACTGTTATGTAACGATAAGCTGCGAAAATGGCTGATCTGCATTGTTTCTGCCATTTTGATCATTTCGTTGCGTCTGTGCTGTACCGTTCTCTTGACAGAGGTCACAGGGAAATGAGAGAACGTTTCGTCAGCTTGTTCCCCTTGATCGTTCCTCCTTGCTCTTCTTCATCTGCTACTCCAAGAAGGAACGGAGTTTCGCTGGAATATCTGTTGATGGCTCAGGCATCAGTACGCGAAGAGTCAACGGAGGATCATGCTCGATGCGGAGGATGAGGCGCTGGAAAGCATAGTGGCCAAGTTGCGGAAGAAAAAACTCCATGGCGGCCGTGCGCTGGTGAAGGACTTCGTGCTCTGCCCACAACCGACGAAATTCCGGGCTGACAGCATGTAGGCGAGCGACGAGTTCGGCGAACCAGGGCGTTTCCAGCCGATTGGCATTTTCCATGCGGAAGAGGGCGAGAATCGCTCGTGCATCGCCTTCCCAATCTAGCAGGTGCTGGCGAAGCGTGAGGTTGGTGAAGTGATTCCAGACCACGT
>Ga0137361_10000182_pt1 | contig 31046 bp, 29 predicted proteins | sample Mad1_80_16metaG_FD_104923 | JGI IMG/M metagenome (GOLD analysis project Ga0137361, IMG submission 104923) | Vadose zone soil microbial communities from Angelo Coast Range Reserve, California, USA - Mad1_80_16 metaG | ecosystem: Environmental > Terrestrial > Soil > Vadose zone | place: USA... | reverse complement strand
GGATCGCCCGCTACGCCTGGGGCGACGACTACCATGACGTGTTGAAGGCGATGCTCGACCGCCTCGTGCACCGCCTGGGGGAAGAGACGGGGCCGTTCAAGGCGCGCACCTATGTGGACACGGGGCCGATCGTGGAGCGGGCCTTCGCCGCCGCCGCGGGCCTGGGGGCCTGGGGCAAGAACACCTGCCTGCTCCATCCCGAGCACGGCTCGTGGTTCTTCCTGGGCGAGGTGGTGACGGACCTGGACCTGCCTTCTGACGCGCCGCGCCCCGACATGTGCGGGAGCTGCACGGCCTGCATCGACGCGTGCCGCATCGGCGCCTTCCCCGCCCCGTTCGTCCTCGACGCCACCCACTGCATCAGCTACCTGACCATCGAGGTCAAGGGCGCCATCCCCGAGGACCGGCGCGAGGGACTCGGCCGCCACGTCTTCGGGTGCGACATCTGCCAGGACGTGTGCCCCTGGAACCGCAAGCGCCGGCGCCGCGGCCCTGCGGCCTTCGAGCCCCGCCCCGGGCTGGCCGCGCCCTCGCTCGAGGAGCTGGCCGGTCTCGACGAGACCGCTTTTCGCGAGCGCTTCCGCGGGAGCCCGGTGAAGAGGGCCAAGCGCCGCGGCCTCCTGCGGAGCGTCGCGGTGGCCCTCGGCAACGCCCCGGATCCCCGCCGCCGTCCGGTCCTGGAGAAGCTGGCCGGGGACGCGGACTCGGTCGTCCGGGAGCACGCTCTCTGGGCGCTGCGCCGGCTCGAGGCGGCAACCGGCGCGTCATGACGTCCCGCGCTGCCCTGCGGCTGGCGGCGGCGGGCCTGCTCCTCGTGGCCGCGCTCTCGCCCCGCTGGCTCCCCTACAACATGGACGAGTTCGTCCACTACCAGCCCCTCGGCTGCTCGTCCGCGCCCTCGAGCGAGCGGCTGAGCGTCTACCGCGAGGGCTGCCGGCTCTACGACCTGCGGCTGCCGTTCACCACCACGCCTCTCCCGCTGCGCTCGTACCTGTACATCGGCAGCCTCCCGGTGGTCGCGTTCTACCCCTTCTGGAAGCTGCTCGACGATCCCGTGGCCGTGCGCCTGCAAGGCGCGGTCTTCTTCATCCTGGCCCTCTGGCTGCTGGCCCGTTACCTGCGCACGCGGCCCGGATCGGTCGTGCTGGCGAGCCTCGCGTTTCCCGTCTTCCTCGGCTGCTTCCTTTCGGACCAGGGCCCGGTCGGGCTCCCCGTGCTGCTGTTCCTCGGCGTTCTGCTCCTGGCGCGACGGGCCGCCGCGAGCCCGGCGCCCGTTCGCGGCATCGTCTTCGCGGCCCTGGCCGGGCTCGCGCTCTTCCTCGGCCTGTGGACCAAGCTGGTGTTCGCGTGGTGGCTGCCCGCCGCCCTGGTCCTCGCGGCGCGCGAGTCCCGGGTGGCCGCCCTGCCATGGCGGCGGAGGGCCGTCCTGGCCGCGGCCGCGGCCGTCGTGTTCGTGGCGCCCTCCGCCCTGCTGCTCGCCGCCCGCGACGGGGAGGGCCTCCCGTACTACGCCGCGGTCGCACGCGCCCGGGTCTCCGCCGAGCCCGCCACCTGGCTGCAGGCCGCGGACCGCCTGGGACTCTACTTCCTCGTCGGGTCGCGCGCGGTCCCCCGCATTCTCGACTGGCCGCCGTGGCCGGTGGACGTGCTTCCCGCGCTCCTCACGACCGCCCTCCTGGCGTGGGGCCTCCGCCGCGGCGCGGACCGGCGGGGCGAGGTGGCCACCCTGACCGCGCTGGGGCTCGTGACCTTCGCGCTGTCGCTGCCCAGCTCGTTCGCGCAGTGGCCCCACCACTTCGTCTTCGCCCTGCTCTTCGTGGTCATGGCCCTCGCGGCAGGGTCGGAGTCCTTGCGGCGCGAGCGGCCGCGCCTCTTCGCGGGCGCGGTCGTGCTCGTGCTCTTCTTCTGGGCCTCGTTCCTCGCGCGGCTTCCGGCGGCGGTGCCCCAGCCCGAGTCCGGGCCCGAGAAGGACGCGCTGCTCGCCTTCGTCCGCGAGCGGGGCTTGGACCGGAAGACGATCCAGGTCCACACCTCGTGGGGGACGTACTACATCGCGCAGCTGTTCGGGGACCCCGCGCGGGCCGTCGTCTACCTCAAGAGCCTGTCGGACGACCCCCGGCTCCTGGCCGAAGTGAGGCAGGTGGCCGAAGCCGAGGGCCGGCCCGTGCTCCTCGTGAGCGCGCGGCGATGGGGGCGCCTGCAGACCCCGGCGGTCAGCGCGGCGCTGGGGCCGCCCCTGCAGACCTATCGGTTCGGGGACTGGTGGGCCGTGGTCTACCTGCGCGAGGTGAATTGAGCTAGTCCAAGCTCAGGCTGCGCGTGAGGCGGATCTTGTGACTCGAGCCCGCGGGGAACTCGACTTCCTGGCCGCGGGTGAGCAACACCGCCCCCGTGCCCGCCACCCCGCCCAGCAGGCCGCCCTTGGCCGCCCCCCCTCCGCCGTCCTTGATGCCGCCGATGATCGCGCCCACCGCGGCCGCGCCGCCGATGATCTTGGCGTCGCGTCCCTTCTGCTTCTGCGCGGTCACGTCGATGGGGCTGGCCTCGATGCGGTAGGTCTTGCCCTTCACCTCCAGCCGGTCGAAGGAGACGGCGAGGCGGGCCAGTCCCTTGACCTTGCCCGAGCGCTGGGCGGCGAGCACCTGGCCGCGTACCTCGCTGCCCGCGGGGACCAGCGTGCGCTCGCCCAAGCGGATGGGCTCGGCGAGCTTGCCCACCACCAGGTCCTCGGCCCGGCTCTTGTCCGAGCTGACCGTGGTCTCGAGGGTCACCACGAGCTCGGTGCCGTCGGCGATCACGGGGCCGCGCTCGGGCTCGGGCCGCGCCTCCGGAGCGGCTTCGCGGGCCCCCGCGCGCCGGGCCGGCTCCGCCGCGCCTCGCTCGCCCGACGCGGCCGCGGCCCGGTCAGCGGGCTTGGCTTCGGCCGCCTTGCTCCCGCCCTCCGGCTCGGCGGCCGGACGCGTCTCTCCGCGGCAGGACGAACCGAGACCCGCGGCGACCACGGCGACGGCGAGAGCAAAGCGCTTCATGAATCCCTTCTTCATCATCGACCCCCCACCCTATCCCTCCCGATATATCGGAATGCGTCGGAGCATCTGTGGCCCGATCGGCATCGCTGCATTCCGATGTATCGCCCCACGCAGGGGGAGGGGAACGCTGTTCCGCGAACGGCTCCGCCTATTATCGGCCTCAGAGCATCGGGCTGCGAGCGCGGCTGGAGTCACCCCGCTGCCGTTGCCCCGCCTCCTCGATGAGGCGGTTGTTGGCCCCGAGCACGCGGTACTCGCGCCACAGGGTGGCCACGCAGACCACGAAGGTGAGCCAGGAGAGGCCCTCGTGGACGAGGGCCGGCAGGGCCCGGGTGTGGGCGGCCGCGCCCAGGATGAAGTTCGTGATCACGAGGAGGAGCGCGCTCGTCATCAGCGGGAACGACTCCCCCTTGAGAGCGATCGTGCGGCGGCGGAAGGAGTCGCCCCAGCCGCGCTCCTTCTCCAGGTTCTTCATCTCCACCCCGGTGGCGATGAGGAAGAACATGACGAAGGAATGGCCCATCACGAGGATCAGGGTGCTGAAGAGCGCCACCAGGAAGTGCGACCGCATCGCGAGGGGCGCGCCGGGCACGGCGTACCCGCCCACGATCGACCAGAGGAGCCCCACGGTGCCCACCAGGGCCAGGGTCAGGAGCGCGACGGACATGTCACCTCGCCGAGGCTTCCTTGGGCAGTCAACCGGGGCGGAACTCGGGCGCCATGTCCTCGGGGACGAAGAGCGGGCGGGCGACGCCCAGGCGCTCGGCGAAGGCCTCGAGGTCGGCGCGCCAGAACCCTTCCGACGTCCGCGCGATCTTCCCGTCGGCCCCGACGAGGAAGAGGGTGGGCACCGCCACCAGCTCGAGCGCGGCCGCGAGGGGATAGGGGTCGCCCTCGAGGCGGACCGGGACCTCGAGGCCGAGGTCCTTCACGAGGCCCCGCGCCGTCTCCACGTCGTCCTGCAGGACGAGGCGTACCTCCCGCCCCGGGGCGCGCCGTCGGTGGATCCGGTCGAGGAAGGGCAGGGTCTGGCGCGTGGTCTTGCAGTCGCGGTGGCCGATCAGGATGAGGGCGTCGCCCTCGGCCCAGGCCTCGGCCAGGGAGCGGGTGGTTCCCTCGAGGTCGGGCAGGGCCAGGGCGGGGAACGGGCCTTTCGCGCGCGCGCCCGGCACCCTCTAGGCCTCCACGAATTCGACCTTGACCTGACGCGGGATCACCCCGGCCGCGTGGCCCCGGTCGAGGAAGGTCTGGACGGCCCGGCGCCCGATCTCGCCGCAGTCGATCGTCATCTCGTTGACCCACATCCCCACGAAGCGGTCGGCCACCCCGGGGTCCATCCCCCGCGCGTAGGACATCGCGTAGTCCAGGGCTTCCTTGCGGTGCGCCAGCGAGTAGCGCACGGTCTCGCGCACGAGCCGGGTGAGGCGGGCCATCAGCTCGGGACCCAGGTCGCGCCGCACGGCGTTGCCGCCCAGGGGCAGGGGAAGGCCGGTCTCCTGCTTCCACCAGGCGCCGAGGTCGAGGACCTTGGTGAGACCCTGGCCCCCGTAGGTGAGCTGGCCCTCGTGGATGATCAGGCCGATGTCGGCCCGCCCCTCGCGGACCTCGTCGAGGATCCGGTCGAAGGCGACGACCCGCGTCTGCGCCGTCGGCGCGAAGAGCTTCAACGCCAGGTAGGCCGAGGTCAGGGTTCCCGGCACCGCCACCGTCCGGGAGCCGATCGCGGAGGGAGGCACGGGCTCGCGGGCCACCAGCAGCGGCCCGTAGCCGTCGCCGATGCTCCCCCCGCAGGGCATGAGCGCGTACGTCTCCGCGACGTAGGGCCAGGCGTGGAACGAGATCGCGGTGACCTCGTGCTTCCCGACCATGGCCTCGCGGTTCAGGGTCTCGATGTCCATGAGGACGTGCGTGACCTCGAGGCCGTCCGCCGCGACCTTGCCCCGGGCGAGACCGTAGAACATGAAGGCATCGTCGCTGTCGGGGCTGTGGGCGAGGGAGATTCTCATTCATCGACCCCCCACCCTATCCCTCCGATACATCGGAATGCGTCGGAGTCGGCCTTGGCTCGACCGGCACTGCTTCATTCCGATGTATCGCCCCACGTAGGGGAGGGAACGCTGACGCAGGTCAGGCTCCGCGTGTTCATGCGGAGACCGAAACGGGAGAGAGCCGTCCGAGGATCTCGGGAGCCCATTCCGCGAGGGGGCGGGCCACGTCCGCGATCCGGACCTCGCGTCCTCTCCGGTGCCGCACGAGGGCGGCCAGGACCGAGGGAGAGGGCTGGCGGCGCTCGCCGGCCGGGCAGTTCACCACCACGAGATCCGCGGTCGCGACCAGGGCGGGCGTGGTCGGCTTCCACCGCTCCGGGAGCAGGAACGGATGGGCCACGAAAAGGTGCAGATCGGGCAGGGCGAGGCCCACGACCGTGGAGCCCTCCATGACCACCGGCCCGCCGTCCAGGCGCTCGCGCACCGCTTCCCAGGCTGCGGGGGCGGCGCTCGCTTTCGCGATGGCCCAGACGACCCGCCGCGCCCCCGCGGCGGCCAGGCGATCGGTATCGGTCCCCGCCTCGCGCAGGACGGCCGGGTCCTCGATCAGCCGGAAGGGCACGTCGATGTCGCACACCACGCACGGGGTGCCGCGCGGGCAGCGCACGAACGTGTCCTCGGTGGTGGTGAACTTCACCGCCACGGCGGAATCGCGGGGGAGGGCCTGGAGGAGCGCCACCACCGCCGCGGTCTTCCCCGAGCGGCTGCAGGCGCCGGAGACGGAAACGATCACTGAGTCATCTTATCTTCACTCATCCCCTTGCCGCCAGCGGCGGTCCCCGCAAGGGACCGGAGCGCTCCCAGGTTCTGGAGCACCACCGCCCCCAGGATGAGCGCGGCCCCCAGCCATTGGCGCGGTCCGAGGCGCTCCCCCAGGAGGGTGAGGGAGAGGGCCATCGTGACCACCACCTCGAGGGAGCTGAGCACCGCCGCCCGCGCGGGCCCAATGCGCGCGAGGCCGGACAGGAACGTGCGCAGGGCGATCACGGTGGGCACCACGGCGATCGCCACCACGAGGAGCCAGGGCCACGGATCGGCCGGGATGCCGCGGCCTTCGAAGAGGGCCCAGGGGATGTAGGCGGCGGCGCAGACCTGGGATACGTGCAGGGCCGCGGTCTCCGCCGGCACCCCGGCCCCGAACCGGGTGCCGAGCACGATGTAGACCGCGTAGATGACCGCGGTCACGAGCGCGAAGCCGACGCCGGAACCCCCCGCCACGGGCCCGCTCGCGGTGAAGGCGCAGCCCGCGAAGGCCAGGACCGCCGAGACCAGCGACCGCAGCCGCAGGATCTCCAGGCCCGCGAGGGCCGCCAGCAGGGTGACGATCACGGGGTAGGAATAGATGAGCAGGGCCACCGTCGCCGCGGGGACGGTCTCGAGCGCGGTGAAGTAGGTGAACGTGTTGGTGACGAACACCAGACCGAGACCCCAGAGCCGCAGCCGCTCGCGCCAGGGCGGCGCCTTGCGCCGCGTCAGCAGGGCGAAGAGGGCCGATGCGATCGCGAAGCGGGCGGCGAGCAGGGCCGCGGGGCGGATGCCGGTCCCGTAGGCCAGCTTGGCGAGGACGGGCAGGGTGCCGTAGGCGACCGCGCTCACGAGCACGAGCACGATCCCGCGGGTCTCCGCCGCCTCCTTCGCCCCGGGTCCCGGTCCGCGCACGCGGGCGAGTATAAGTGCCCAGGGGGCACCCCGCGCGTGCGATCCCCTGTGAGAGCATGGGTCCTGTGAGCGACACCGCGATCCGCCTGCGCGGCGTGACCAAGGCGTTCGCCGGCCACGTCGCGGTGAAGGACCTCTCCCTCGAGGTCCCCCGCGGGAGCGTGTTCGGCCTGCTGGGGCCGAACGGCGCGGGCAAGACCACCACCCTGCGCATGGTGATGAACGTCCTGGGGCCGGACTCGGGGACGATCGAGATCCTCGGCCAGCCCGCCGACCACGCGGCCCGCGACCGCATCGGCTACATGCCCGAGGAGCGCGGCCTCTACCCCCGGATGGTCCTCGAGGAGCAGCTCCTGTTCATGGCCGAGATCAAGGGGACCTCGCGCCGCGAGGCCAAGGCGCGGCTCCCCGGCTGGCTCCAGCGCCTGGGCCTCGCGGACTGGGGTCGGAAGAAGGTCAACGAGCTCTCGAAGGGGATGCAGCAGAAGGCGCAGTTCATCGCCACCGTCCTGCACGAGCCCGAGGTGCTGATCCTGGACGAGCCCATGAGCGGCCTCGACCCCGTGGGCATGGACACCATGCGCGGGGTCCTCCTCGACCTGAAGCGCCAGGGGACCACCCTCGTGCTCTCCAGCCACCAGATGGAGACGGTGGAGCGCCTGTGCGACCGGGTGGCCCTCATCAACCGCGGGGAGAAGATCCTGGACGGCTCGGTGAGCGAGGTCAAGAAGCAGCACGGAGCGAACACCTTGGTCGTGGCCTTCGACGGCGACGGGGCGTTCCTGGCGGCGCTCCCCGAGGTGGCTCGGGTGACCGACTTCGGCCGCTACGTGGAGGTGAAGATGCACGACGGCGCCGACCCCCAGGCCATCCTGCGCGCGGCCGCGGTCCGGCTCCGGGTCAGCCGCTTCGAGATCGTGGAGCCGAGCCTGCACGACATCTTCGTGGAGCGCGTCACCGAGCACGGTGCGGGGCCAAACCCGAGCGCGGGGATCCCGTGTCCGTAAACCGCCTCTGGCCGATCGTCCGGCGCGAGTACCTGGAGCGCGTGCGCTCCAAGGCCTTCATCGTCGCCACCGTGCTGGGCCCGATCCTCACCGGCGGGCTCATGATCATCCCCATGCTCATGGCCGGGCAGGCCGGCAAGCCGCTGCGGTTGGCGGTTCTGGACGCGTCGGGGACGCTGGGGCCCCAGGTCGAGGTCGCGCTGGCCAAGCGCAAGCGGGACGGCCAGTCGCGCTTCATCGTCGAGCCTGCGGGCCCCGTGCACGAAGACGCCCGCGAGCGCGCCCTCAAGGACGCGGTCCTGGCGAGGCGCCTGGACGGCTACCTGGAGCTGCCCGCGGACGCCCTCGAGAAGGCGCACGCGTCGTATTACGGCAAGAACGTGAGCAACGTCATCGACCTGCAGGCGATGGAAGACACGGTCTCGGAGATCCTCACCGGCCTGCGCCTCTCGGGAGCGGGCTTCGATCCCGGGAAGGTCCACGATCTCACGAAGAGGCTCGACCTCAAGAAGATCCGGCTCACCGCGGGCGGGGAGCGCGAGGACAACGGTGCGTCCGCGATCTTCTCGATCATCCTGATGATGATGCTGTACACGACCGTGCTCATGTGGGGCCAGGCGGTGCTGACGGGGGTGATCGAGGAGAAGGCGAACCGGGTGGTCGAGGTGATCGTCTCCGCGATCCCGTCCGTGAACCTGCTGGCCGGCAAGCTCCTGGGCGTGGGGGCGGCCGGGCTGACCCAGTTCCTGATCTGGGCGCTCTCCATGGCCGTGGTGTCCGGGGCGGGGGCGGGGCTGGCGGCGGCGGGGGGCGCGCGCATGCCCGAGGTCACGCCTCTCCTGCTCGTCTCCTTCGTGCTCTACTTCTTGCTCGGCTACCTGCTCTACTCGTCCCTCTTCGCCGCGGTGGGGGCCTCGGTCAACACCACCCAGGAGGCCCAGAGCCTGGCCTTCCCCGTCTTCATGCCCCTCGTGGTGGGGGTCATGTTCTTCCCGATGGTCCTCCAGTCCCCGGACAGCACGCTCTCCACGGTGCTCTCCCTGATCCCGTTCCTGACCCCGCTCCTCATGTTCCTCCGGATCACGGTCCTCACCCCGCCCCTCTGGCAGATCGCGCTCTCCCTGGTCCTGACCGGGGCCACGATCCTGGGCGTGCTGTGGGTGGCGGCGCGGGTCTACCGGGTCGGCATCTTGATGTATGGCAAGCGGCCAACGTTTCCGGAAATCGTGCGCTGGATCAATCACGCCAACTAGCGGCGGCGATTCGACCTTGCTCAGTCTTGCCGCGTTGCTCAGTCATACCGCGTGAGGCGCAGGCCCGCCTGCTCCTTCCGCTTCGAACCCTGAAGAACGAGCCGGATTCCCAGTAGAGCTGCGAAAGCGAGGCCGGCCAGGGCCGCGGCCAGGCCGGCCTCTCGGGATACGCCCAATGTCGCGAACAGGTCCATCGTGACCTCCCGACCCTTGGACACGGTTGGAACGATTCCGGTTCCCTACGTGGTCTCCCTCATTCGAAGTATCCGTTGACGTCAATGATCAGGTGGACGGTCGTGCCCGCGGGCTGCGCGACGAAGGCGGCCATGGCGCCGCTCGGGTTGAGCACGACGATGGCGTTGTTGGCCCGGGTCTGCCCCGGCACGTAGTTGATGTTGGAGATGTTGGGCACCGTCTGTCCGGCCGGGAAGAGCCGGATGTTCCCCGAGCTGCTGGGCTGGGTCACGGTCAGGTTGATGGAGACGGCCTTCGCCGTCGACGGGATGCCACACAGGCCAGCCACCGTGAGGACGCGCGTCTCCTGACCCTGCAGCACGGGGCCACCGATGGGAGCGCCGCCGCGCGTGTCGACCACCCGGCACGGCGCGAGGGTGAAGAAATCCAGGGCGGGCGAGGCGTCCGTGTCGGTGGCCGAGTTGTTGGCCGGGTTCAGGTCGGTGACATCGGCGGGCGCCGCCACCGTGGCCGTGTTGCTCAGGGTCCCGGTCAAGGATGGGCTGATCGTGCCCGTCAGGGTGTAGGTCACGGTCCCGCCCATGGGCAGGGTCACGGTGTCGTTGATGCTGCCCGAGCCGCTCCCCGCGCAGAGTCCACCCCCCGCCCCGATGCAGGTCCAGGCCGCGCCCGTGATCGCCGCCGGCACCGTGTCCGCCACTGTGGCCCCGCTCGCGGTGTTCGGCCCCGCATTCGACGCGACGATCGTGTAGGTGACGGGAGTGCCCGGCACGGCCACGGTCTGCCCGTCCGTCTTCGTGATCGAGAGATCGGCCTGCGCCGTCGTGTCCGTGTCCGTGGCGGAGTTGTTGGCCGGGTTCGGGTCGGTCACCCCGCCCGGCGGGGTGACGGTGGCCGTGTTGCTCAAGTTCCCGCTGGCCAGGGCGCCGACCGTGCCCGTCAGGGTGTAGGTCACGGTCCCACCCACCGGCAGGTTCACCGTGTCGTTGATGTTCAGGCCTCCGCTCGCCGCGCACGTTCCCCCGCCCGCGCCCACGCAGGTCCAGGTCACGCCCCCGATGGCCGCCGGCACCGTGTCCGACACCGTCGCCCCGCTCACGCCGCTCGGCCCGGAGTTCGACGCGACGATCGTGTACGTGATGGGCGAACCGGGGACCACGGTCGCCTGGCCGTCCGTCTTCGTGATCGAAAGGTCCGCCTGGGGGGTCAGGATGTCCGTGTCGGTGGCGGAGTTGTTGGCCGGGTTGGGGTCGGCGACGCTGGCGGGGGCGGTGACGGTGGCCGTGTTCGACAGCGTCCCCGTCGCCGCCGGGTCGATGGTCGCGGTGGCGGTGAAGGTGACCGTCCCCCCCGGAAGCACCGCGACGGGGCGGTTGATGAGGGTGTTGTCCCCCACGATGGAACAGCAGGTCGAGCCGGGGGAGGCGGAGCAAGTCCAGTTGACGTTCGGCAGCGCGGCCGGGAACGTGTCCGCCACCGCCGCCCCGTTCGCGGTGAAGGGGCCCGCGTTGCCCACGGTGATCGTGTACGTGACCGGCTGGCCGGGCACCGCGGTGCTCTGTCCGTCGGTCTTCGTGACCGAGAGGTTGGCCTGCGGGCCCGGGCTGACGATCCGATAGACGGTGCCGGTCGCCGTGTTGTTGGTCACGTACAGCTCGCCGACTTCGTCCTCCCCGAAGGTGGAGATCGAGAGGCCGGACGCGAAGGGCGACCCCGAGGCCCACACGCCGCCGCTCTCCGTCGCCTGGAAGATCTCACCCGTGCAGAGGTCACCATAGACGTAGTTGCCGACGAGAGGCGGGATCTGGCTCCCCCGATAGCGGTAGCCGCCGATGATCGCACAACGCCCGGCGGAATGGCTGTAGTCGAGGACGGGCAGGGTGTAGCTCGGCGAGAAACACGCCGGAGGCGTGACCGTGCAGGTCGAGGTGCTGGTGCCGGTGCAGAGGTTGCCCTCCATCACCTTCCAGCCGTAATTGCGGCCGCCGACGGCCCCCGCCGGCTGGAAGTCCACCTCTTCCCGCGCGCCCTGGCCGACATCGCCGATCAGGAGATCGCCCGTCGAGCGGTCGAAGCTGAACCGCCACGGGTTGCGCATGCCCTTGGCCCAGGTCTCGGGCAGCCCGACCGTGCCCGGATTCGTCGGCGGGATCCCGTAGAAAGGAGACATGTTGAAGTTCTGATTGACGTCGATGCGCAGCATCCTCCCGAGCAGGGTGTCGTTGTTCTGTGCGTTGCAGGGAGGATCGTCGCCCGACCCTCCGTCGCCGGTGCCGATGTACAGGTATCCGTCGGGACCGAACTGGAGCTGGCCGCCGTTGTGGTTCGCGTTCGTGGGATGCGGGATGACCTTCAGGATCGCGGCGGAGGCAGGGTCGGCCAGGTTGGGGTCGCCGGCGGAAACGCGGTAACGGGCAATGACGATCGAGCCGTCCGATACCCTCGTGTAATAGACGTAGAAGTAGGGCACCGCCGGGAAGCTGGGATGGAAGGCGATGCTGAGGAGCCCCTGCTCTCCGCCCGACAGGACGAGCGGGCGGATGTCGAGGAACGGCGTCACATGGACCACGCACCCGTCGTGGAGCATCACCCGCCCGTCCTGCAAAGTGATGAACAGCCGCCCCGAGCCGTCGTGGGCGTTGGTGATGGCCACCGGATTGTTGAGACCGGTGGCGATTGGGACCAGGGCGAGGTTGGCGACCAGCAACGGCAGAGCCCCCGACGTCCCGGCGTTGTTCGTAAACACCGCGGGCCCCGGCGTCACCGCGTAGTCGGCGAGATTGTTTGTGCTCGGCGCCCCGCCGTTCGCGTCCGGCGTCGCGAAGCGCAGGGCCTGGTTCGCGCCCGACGGGAGCGCGGAGCCGAACGCAGGCCCGAAAATGCCGTCGCCATCGTTGGTGGCCGAGCCGAGGTTGCTCCCCGTGTAGGCGGCTCCCCCCCAGGCCAGGGACCAATAGATCGTCCCCAGCGAGTCCTCGAACGTCAGGCGCCCGGCCGGCAGGTACGAGGAGGGGATCACGTTCGTCATCGTGAAGTCCCCGGGAATGCCGGGATGCGCCGACGCGAAGGCCGAGCTGACGACCAGGATGCGGGCGCCCTGCGCGGCGTTGAGAACATCGGAGGGGAACACGATCAGCGTCACCGGGTTCAACCCCGCGGCGTCATGGGCGATCAGCCGGGCTTGATTGCTGCCCACCAGGTTCTGACCCGCGAACCGCATCCGGAGCTGGATGGCCTGCTGGCTCGTATCCCCGCCGACGCCACCGATGGCCTCCTCGATCTTCATCAGGTGGAAGGACGCGAAGGCGGGTGAGGCAACGAGGAGCACGGCCAGGTTTGACACCAGCAGGGAGAGGCGCTTCTGCATGACGGGAACCTCCTGGACGGCCGCGCGTGCCTTGGCGACGAACGAGACAGGCTCACCAGCCGGGTCGCCGAGCCGCGAAGCCCGGGGGCGCGTCGGTTGCGAGCCCGTGAGCCCGCCCCTCTATGGTCTCCGAAATCGCGACTGACGAGAAGCAATTTCCGAGCCGCGGAGCGCGTAGGGCGCTCCTCACCTCGGATTGGACGGGCCGTGGCTCATTGGAGTGCGCGGCTGACTCCGATGATCGGGCGGAACCGCGAGATGATGCCATGGCAGCTGCGAAGTCGGCCGCCGTTGCCCGAGAGGGGGCGCCGGGTGCGCCGTCCAGCCCGTTACGATTCGTGTAGGCAGTTACGACGGCGGTAAGCCGGGAAGAGCCGCTCGCTAACCGTACAGCGCGTCGTATTCCGTGAACTGGGTCATGTTGACGAAGCGGGCGGGGGCTTTCTGGCTCTCCAGGAAGCCGAGGGTCTCGTCGTCGACCGCCACCGCCGGGTGGCGCTCACGGACGTGGCGGGCGAAGCGGCGGAGGTTGTCGAGGCGCGAGGTGGACGCGCCTCCGGACAGCGCGCCGTAGTTCACGATCGTGGTCCCGAACACGCGCACCGGCTCCCACCGGCCGCCCACGTAGGCCACGAGGTCGAGGATCACGCCGCTGTCCCAGGGCGGATCGGGCGGGAGCTGGCGGACGACGATGCGGCCGATGTCCGCCCACGGCACGTCCCGGCCCTGGCCGCTAGGCAGCGTCACGTGCAGGCCCGCCTCGCCGATCTCGCATTTGTGGGCGAGGAAGCGCAGGGCGCTCGCCGCGGCGTCGGTCGCGGCCTGGGCTTTCATGGAAATGCCGCCCCGCCCGGCCACGGTGGGAGCGGGACCCGTGCCGATGCGCTCGGTCATCTGCAGGCGGCGCTTCTCGGCTTCGCCCGTGAGGCGGCGGGCGGGGACGGCCGCGGAAGCAGCCACGGCCGGGCTCGCAACCGGTCGGGACGGTGCGGAGGCCGGTCGCGCCGGCGACGACCTCCGTACGCGGCGGGGCTGGTCGAGCTCGCGGATCGCGGCGAAACCACGCACCATCGGGATCAGGAAGAAGACGCGGGCCACCAGGCTGCCCACGGGTGGGTTGCGGGCGGCCTGCTCCCCCCGCCACGAGCACGAAGATCCCGTCGAGGATGAAGAGGCCCACCGCCAGGCCGAGGGCCACCAGCGACTTCCTTCGGACGAAGAAGGCCAATACGCCGTAGACGAGGCCCGAGAGGAGCGAGCCCCAGCCGGCCCCGATCGCCCGCATGGACGTCAGGTCGAAGAGCTCGACCAGGAGGCCGATGGCGACGTTGAGGATCGCGACCGCCAGCACCATGCCCCACGCGCCGGTGTGGCGCGTGGCCGGGTCGGAGGCGGAGCCCGGGATCGGCTCGCCATCCCGGGTGAGGCGCAGCTCCGGGATCACGAACACGCTCGCGACCTGGACCTCGAGGGTGGAGCCGTCGGGAAGGCTCACCGGCTGCGGCTCCTTCAGCTCCTTCGGTCCCTCGAAGGAGGCCACCGATTGGCCGTCCAGGGAGATCGAGAGGTCCTTGAAGCCGCCCCGCCAGGACACCTCGAGCCGCTGCGGCCCGCCCGCCTCGAGCGAGAGCTTCTTCTGCGGCATGCCGGCCCCTGCTGGTTGCCGCGATCATAGGGCTTCGGCGGCGGGGCGCCAAGCGGGTAAGATCGCAGGATGATCCGCCGCCGCGTCTACCTGATGCGCCACGCGGACGTCCGCTACACGGACGCGCAGGGCCGCTTCGTCGATCCCGACACGGTGTCGCTCACCGACGAGGGCCGGCGCCAGGCGGACGCGGTGCGCGACGCCCTCGCCCCCATCCCCTTCGACCGCGCGGTGACCTCGGGCCTCCCCCGCACGATCGAGACCGCCGCGATCGTGCTAAAGGGGCGGGAGCTCCAGCCCGAGGCTCGGGAAGCCCTCCACGAGATCCGCCCCGGGGGCCCCGGCGCCGTCGCCCCCGCCCAGTTCGAGAGCACGTTCCTGCGGGCGCTGCATCGGCCGGTGACCCGGGAGGACCACTTCCTGGGCGGCGAGACCTGGGGCTCGCTCCAGGACCGCGTGCTTCCTTGCTTCCGCGAGCTGCTCGGGGAGCCGGGCTGGCGCCACCTGCTGGTGGTCGCCCACGGCGGGGTGAACCGGGTGATCCTGCTCGAGGCCCTGGGGGGCGGCCTCTCCTCCCTCGACCGCATCGAGCAGGACCCCGCGGCCCTCAACATCCTCGACCTGGACGAGGACGGCCACCTGCTGGTCCGCCTCATGAACCACACCGCGTACGACGCCGGCAAGGCGGGCCTGCGCGAGACCACCATGGAGCGCCTGTTCAAGGACCTCGCGCGGGGCCTGGCCTAGAGAGGCGCTCTACCCCCCCGAGTCCGCCACCTCGGCCAGCACGCCGGGCGGGGTCGCGTCGTCGAGGTCGTCGAGGTAGCCCTCGGGCAGCGCGACCTTCTGGGTGCCCGCGGTCTTGCCCCGGGGGACGCGCATGGCCTCGGGCGGGAAGGGCAGGGCCCGATCGGCGGAGGCGAGGATGGCCTCGAGGTCGGCCATGCGCGTCACCTGCATGAGCCGCTGCCGCAGGGGAGCCCCGCCTCGGAACCCCTTCGTGTACCACGAGCCGTGCTTGCGGAACTCGCGCATGGCCCGCTCCTCGTCGAGCCACTGCACGAGCAGCCGGGCGTGCTCGAGCATCACCTCCACCACCCCCCCGAAGTCGGGAGGGTTCCGGGGCTCGGCGCCCTCGAACACGTCCGCCAGGTCGCGGAAGAGCCAGGGGCGGCCGAGGCAGCCGCGCCCCACGATCACGGCGTCGCAGCCCGTGGTGCGCATCATGCGCAGCGCGTCCTCCGCCTCCCAGACGTCGCCGTTGCCGAGGACCGGGATGCGGGTGACCGCCTGCTTCAGGGCCGCGATCGCGTCCCACCGCGCCTCGCCGTCGTAGAGCTGGGCGGCCGTGCGGGCGTGCAGGCCCACCGCCGCGCAGCCCTCGTCCTCGCCGATGCGGCCCGCCTCGAGGTAGGTCAGGTAGCGCTCGTCGATGCCCAGGCGGAACTTGATCGTGACGGGCACGCGCTCCGCGGCCCGGACCGCCGCCCGGACGATGCCGCGTAGCAGGCGGGGCTTCAGGGGGATGGCGGCCCCGCCCCCCTTGCTCGTCACCTTCCGCACCGGGCAGCCGAAGTTCATGTCGACGTGGTCGACCCGGCCCTCGCCCACCAGCAGACGCACCGCCTCGCCCACGTAGTGCGGATCGACCCCGTAGAGCTGGAGGCTCCGCGTCGTCTCCTCGGGGCCGAAGCTCGCCAGGAGGAGCGTCTTGCGGTTGCCTTCCACGAGGGCGCGGGCGGTGATCATCTCGCTCACGTACAGCCCCGCTCCGTAGCGGCGGCAGAGGGTGCGGAAAGGCGGGTTCGTGACCCCGGCCATGGGCGCGAGGACGACGGGCGGCCAGACGGCGAGGGGACCGATGCGGAGAGGAGGGAACTCGCCGGGAGCGGCCGGAGGCACGTCGCGGTTGATCGGGCTGCGGTAGATCGGGTCCATGGGGCGGTCTCGCCCACCATCGTAGCGGAAGTCAGGGAGGCGGGGCGCCGGCCTCGGCCGGCTCGGCCTCGGCGAGGGTCTTCAGCCGCTGCACGTCCCCCTGGAACTTCCGCTGGGCGCGCCTCGTCATCAGGGGCTCGAAGAGCCGGAGCAGGCGGCGGTGGTACCGCATCCTCCCGAAGGCCCGGAAGCGGGTGCCCGTCTCCGAGGGCTCGACCCAGAAGTCCACGATTTCGGTGAAGCCGATCGAGGGCCGGTCGAGCCCGGTCACCTGGTAGCGGATGCGCCGGCCCTCCTCGAAGCCGACCACCTCCATCTCCAGGGTCATGCGCTCCGAGCCGAGCACGACCACCGCTTGCTCCTTCAGCCCCACGCGCAGGGGACCTTCCGTGAGGGGCTCGATCTGCTCCAGACCGCCGATCCATTTCCGCGCGCGGTCACGCTCGGTGAGCCAGCGGAAGACCTGCGCGGGCGGGCGCGTGATCTCCACCGTGACGTCGTTCACCCCGGCGTCCCTCCGCCGGCTGGCCAGGAAGAGCCCCCCGACCGCCACCGCGAGCAGGGCACAAAGCGCGACGAGGACGATCCCGACCCGTTTCAGCATGCAGTCGCCTCCGTCGGCCCGGGAGGGGCGGGGACGGTCAGTGGCCCGAGCGCGACGAGCGGGGCGCCCGGCTGCCGGTGGGGGTGGTCGGGGTGCTCTCCTCGACGCGCACCAGGTGGCTCGGAGCGGGGCCGTCGAGGAACTTCAGGTTGATGCGTCGGATGTTGTCCTTGCCCACGTAGGCGCCGCGCACCTCGGCCTTGGTCTTGAACGGCCCGCCCACCTCCTCGAGCTGGACGTGATCGCCCGGGACGAGGGAGGACATGGTGGTCATCACGCGCGCCCCTCCCCGGCCCACGTTCTCGGCGATCGTGCGCTCCTCCTGGAGCACCGTGCCGAGGGTTCCCACCCGGCGCAGGATGAAGTTCACGAAGATGTCGAGACGGGTCTCGCGCCGGCGCTCCTCGCCGCTGGGCTCCTTGGCGGGGGCGGCCGCGGCCGCCCCGGGAGCGGCTTCGGCGGGAACCCCGGACTTGAATCGCTGCCGCGCATCCCTCATGGCCTGGGCCAGCTCGGCCGCGGTGCTGTAGCGCTCCGCGCGGTTCTTGGCGAGCGCGCAGCGCAGCACGGGCACCGCGTGCAGGGGGATGCGCGTGGCCGCCGGTCCGGCCTCGAAGGGCACCGGGTCCTGCAGGTGCTTGAAGAGGGTGGCCACCGGGGTGTCGCCCCTGAAGGGCACCTGGCCGGTGAAGATCTCGTAGTCGACGATGCCCAGCGCGTAGATGTCGGAGCGGTGGTCGATCTTCTCGCCCAGGCACTGCTCGGGACTCATGTACTCGGGTGTCCCCATGATCTGGCCGGTGGTGGTGAGGGCTCCCGAGGAGCGGTCCATCCCCTCGATCTTGGCGATGCCGAAGTCCATGAGGCGAACGACCCCGCGCTGGTCGCGCATGATGTTCGGGGTCTTGAGGTCGCGGTGGATGATCCCCACGTCGTGGATGGCCTGGAGGCCGTCCGCCACCTGGATCGCCACCTCGAAGGCCTCGTCGGCGGGAAGGCCGCCCCCGTCGCGCAGGGTCTGCTTGAGGTCCGTCCCCTCCACGAACTCCATCGAGATGAAGCGGATCCCGTTGTCCTCGCCGTACTCGTGGATGCGGCACACGTTGCGGTGCGAGACCTTGCGCGCGAGCTTGATCTCGGACATGAAGCGCTTGGCCATCTCGGGGGTGTTCGCGAACTCGGAGCGCAGCACCTTGAGGGCCACCGTCTCGTCGAGCATGCGGTCGTGCGCCTTGTAGACCATGCCCATTCCGCCCTTGCCCAACGGGCTCAGGACCTCGTAGCGGTTCGCGATGATCGCCCCGTGCGTGAGCGCGCCCAGCGCGCGCCCGCAGGTGAAGCAGGCTTCCGCGGTGGGCTCGTTCTCGGCCTTGCAGGAAGGGCAAATCATCTCGGGCAGATCCTCACTGCCCGTCATTTAGCAACGGCCGTGCCACGCGGGGCACGCCTAACATCTCTATGTGGGGGGCGAAATTGCGAACCTGGGAAACACTTTATGAACGGCGCTGTCCTGAATTCGGCCGCCGGGGTTCGGACTGCTTTCTCGATTTAGAGGGCCGGCGACCTGCGGAGGATAGCACTCCCGTCAAGGCGGGGGGGACTAAGATGACGGTGCATGGCACTCAAATCCATCAATCCCGCGACCGACGAGCTCGTCGCCGAATACCCGGAAGCGACCCCGGAGGAAGTGACCCGGATCCTGCGCGCGGCTCGCGCGGCCTGCGGGTCGTGGCGCCGGACCGCCCTGCCCGAGCGGGGGGCGTCGTTGCGCCGCGCGGGGGCGCTCCTGCGCGCGCGGAAGGACGAGCTCGCGCGCCTGATGGCGGTCGAGATGGGCAAGCCCCTGGCCCAGGGCCGGGCCGAGGCCGAGAAGTGCGCCTGGGTGTGCGACTACTACGCCGAGGAGGGCGCGGGCCATCTCGCACCCGAGACCATCGCCACCGACGCCTCCCGGAGCTACGTGGCCTTCGAGCCCCTCGGGGTGGTGCTCGCGGTCATGCCCTGGAATTTCCCGCTGTGGCAGGTCTTCCGCTTCGCCGCCCCCGCGCTCATGGCGGGCAACGCGGGGCTGCTCAAGCACGCCTCCAACGTCTCGGGCTGCGCCCTCGCCATCGAGCGGGCCCTCCACGACGCGGGCATTCCCCCCGCCGTCTTTCGCACCCTGCTCGTGGGCTCCGGCCGGGTGGCCTCGATCATCGAGTCCCCCGAGGTGGCGGCGGTGACCCTGACCGGCAGCACGCCCGCCGGCCGCGCGGTTGGCCGTGCCGCGGGGGCCGCTCTCAAGAGGACCGTCCTGGAGCTGGGGGGCAGCGACCCCTACCTCGTGCTCGAGGACGCGGACCTCGACCTGGCGGTCGAGAGCTGCGTCGCTTCCCGGCTCATCAACGGCGGGCAGAGCTGCATCGCGGCCAAGCGCTTCATCGTGGTGGAAGCGGTGCGGAAGCGGTTCGAGGAGCTTTTCGTGGAGAAGATGCGAAGCAAGCGCATGGGCGACCCCCTCGAGGACGGCGTCGACCTCGGCCCCCAGGCGCGGCGCGACCTGCGCGACGAGCTGCACGGGCAGGTCGAGAAGAGCGTCGCCCGGGGCGCGCGCGTCCTGTTGGGCGCCGTCCTCCCCGCCGGGAAGGGGGCCTTCTACCCTCCGTCCGTCCTCACGGACGTCGCTCCCGGCATGCCGGCCTACGACGAGGAGCTGTTCGGCCCCGTGGCCGCGATCATCGGCGTCCCCGACGAGGCGGAGGCGGTGCGGGTCGCCAACGACACTCCGTTCGGCCTGGGGGCGGCCGTGTTCACGCGCGACCTCGCCCGCGGCGAGCGGATCGCCCGCGAGGAGCTCGCGGCCGGCTCCTGCTCCGTGAACGCGTTCGTGAAGTCGGACCCGCGGCTGCCCTTCGGCGGGATCCGGGAGTCCGGCTACGGCCGCGAGCTCTCCCGCTTCGGGATCCGCGAGCTCGTGAACGTCAAGACCATCTACGTGAAGTAGGGGCCGCTCCGTGATCCACCATCTCGCCCTCCGGGTCAAGGACGTCGAGCGCGCGCGGGCCTTCTACTCGGACCTTCTCGGCCTCGACGAGCTGCGGAGGTTCGAGGAGGAGACGGGCGCCCTGCTCTCGGTCTGGCTCGCCGCGGGGCCCACGGTGCTGATGCTCGAGCGGCAGCTCAAGGGGCCCGGTCCGGAGACGGGCTCCGGACACGTCCTCGCCCTCGCGGTCGACAGCCTGCACGAGTGGGAAGAGCGCCTCCGCGCCGCGGGGGTGGCGGTGGTGGACCGCACCGCCTACACCCTGTACCTCCGCGATCCGGACGGTCACCGTGTGGGCCTGAGCGTCTACCGCTTCGACGTCCCGCGCTGACTTCATTCTGTTATTTGAATACGGCCTCGTTCAAAAACATCGTCTCGAACCTTTCGCGCATGGCCACCGTCAGATCAAGCAACCGAGGTGCCCATGCGCCATTCGACCCTGGCCGTTCTCGGCGCCGCTCTCCTCGCGGCGACGGGCCGCGCGGCCGACGGGCGCGACGTCCCGACCCCGGCCCCCCTCCGTGCCCCTCTCCTCCTCCCGGAGCCTCCGCCCCCGGTCGCGGGCGCACCCGCCCTCTCGCTCATCTGGTTCGACCCGCAGGCGAGCCTGCCGGACGGCTCCGAGGCCACCTGGCGGGAGGTGGCCTCGATCTTCGACGGCATCGGGGTCGACGTGCGCTGGACCAGGGGCGGCCTGGGGACCGTCTACGGCGCTTCCGCGCTGCCGGAGATCCCGGTCATCCTGCTGCCCGACGACCCATCGCGTGGGCGCGCCGGCCAGCACGTCATGGGCCTCGTGATGCGCCAGCAGGAGCCGAGCCGGGCCATCTGGGTCTTCCTCCGCAGCGTGCGCTGGACGCTCGGTCACCCCCTCTGGCGGCGCAAGCCGAGCAACGAGGCCGAGTCGCGGGATCTGGCCCTCGCCCTGGCCCGGGTGGTGGCCCACGAGGTGGTCCACTCCATCGCCCCCGATGAGCCCCACTCCCACGGCGGCCTCATGAGGCACTCGCTGAACCGGAGCTTCCTGCTCGGGAAGGGGGCGCCCCTCGATCCGCAGTGCGCCGCCGCCTTCCTCGTCCGCCTGGCGGCCCTGCTGCCCGCTCCGGGAGTCCCGCCCTCGTCGGGCCTCCGCTCGGTCCCGGTCGCCGGGCCCTGAACCCGGACCGCAACCGTCCTCATCCCCGACGGGTGTCCAACCGCTTGGAGAGCGGCGCGCTCCGCTCCGTGTTCAAGTCAATTCTAGCAACAGCCGATTGGACATTTCCAAACTTTCGCAACCATTTGGTGATCGCCGACGTCAAGTCTAGCAGCCGCGGAGCTGGGCCATCCAACTCCGCACGTCGGAGGAGCCATGCGCGTGCACCCGACCGCTCTCGCCGTGCTCCTCGCCGTCCCGTCAGGGGCGGCGAGCCCTCCCGCCGCCACCACCGTGGGGCTCGTCTGGTTCGATCCCCAGGACACCCTGTCCGACCGCTTCGGCGACCTCCGCGAGGAGGTCGACTCCATCTTCCGCGGGATCGGGGTGGAGGTGCAGTGGACGCGGGGCGGCCCCGGCACCGTCTACGGGCTGGGCGGGCGGCCCGAGGTCGCGGTGATCCTGCTCGCCGAGGACCGATCAAAGGGCCCGGAGTCGATCATGGGGCTCGTCCTGAAGAGCCCGAAGCCGACCCGGGTCGCGTGGGTGTTCGTGAGCAACGTGCGCGCGGCCCTCGGCCACGACTCCCTGCGGACCCGGCCGAGCCTGGTCGCGGCCCCCGACCTCGCGCGGGCGGTGGCCCGGGTGGCGGCCCACGAGGTCGTCCACGCCATCGCCCCCGACGAGCCCCACGCGCGGGACGGCCTCATGAGCCAGGCCCTGAGCCGGCATTTCCTGCTGGGCGAGCGGGCGACCATCGACCCGCGCTGCGCCTCGGCGTTCCTGGGCCGGCTGGCCGAGCTCTCTCCCACGCGCGACGCTTCCCTCGCCCTGCGCACGGTGCCCCTCCGCGGTCCCTGAGCCCGCTTTGCGCCTGGCCGAGCCGCGCGTTGACACGCCGCGAGCGCGGGTCCTAGACTCGCGCGGAGATGGCGAAGCACCTGCGGGCGAGCCTCGTCGCGTGGCTCGTTCCGGTGCTGGGCCTCTCCCTGCCCGGCTGCGGCAGCCGGCGGGTCTCGGGTCGGCCCAACGTGCTCCTGATCGTCGCCGACGACCTGTCCTATCGGATCGGCCTCTACGGCTTCCCCGCCCGCACCCCGAACCTGGAGCGCCTGGCCGCCCGGGGCCGCCGCTTCGACCGCGCCTACTGCCAGTACCCGCTCTGCAGCCCGAGCCGGACCTCGTTCCTCACGGGATGGCGACCGGAGCGCACCAGAGTCTGGGGCAACCTGCGCCCGCCCCGCTCCTTCCTGCAGGGGGCGGTGCCCCTGCAGGAGCACTTCCAGGCGAACGGCTATTTCACGGCCCGCGTGGGCAAGGTCTACCACAGCCGGTTCGAGGAGGAGTTCCGCTGGGACCTCGTGGTGGACACCTACGACGCGGTTCCCGAGGAAGCGGCGGGAGCGGTGTGGGGACCCTCCACCCGGAAGGACGAGGAGGAGCCCGACGGCCGGGCCGCCCGCCACACCGCACAGCTCCTGGCCGCGCGGCGCGACCAGCCGTTCTTCGTCGCGGTCGGCTTCCTGAAGCCCCACGACCCCTGGGTCGTGCCGGAGGCGTACTTCAAGATGTACCCTCCGGAGAAGGTGGCGCTTCCTCCCGCGGATCCGGGCGCCGCCTCTCTCTTCGAGCCGCGGCGGGGCGTTTCCCTCGACCTGCCCCCCGAAAGATGGCCGGCCGCGATCGCCGCCTACCGCGCCGCGGTCACCTTCATGGACGCGCAGCTCGGGGTCATCCTCGACGCGATGGACCGGGAGAAGCGCTGGGACGACACGGTGGTGGTGGTGCTGAGCGACAACGGCCTCCACGTGGGCGAGCACGGGCTCTTCGGGAAGATGACGCTCTTCGAGGAGTCGGCCCGGGTGCCCCTGGTCATCGCCACCCCGGGGCTGAAGCAGCCGGGGACGCCCACCGGCCGGCTGGTCGAGCTGGTGGACCTCTACCCGACCCTCCTCGAGCTCGCCCGCCTGCCCCCGGTCCCCGGGCTCGACGGGACGAGCCTGGCGCCGCTCCTCGAGGACCCCGGACGAGCGGTCAAGGCCACCGCCCGCACGATGCGCAAGGTCGGCGCCACCCGCAAGGGCCAGCTCGCGCGCAGCGTCCGCAGCGAGCGGTGGCGCTACACCGAGTGGCCCGACGAGACGGTCGAGCTCTACGACCACGACCACGACCCGGACGAGCTCCAGAACCTGGCCGCCGACCCCGCGGCGGCCGCCGCCCTCGCCGAAATGAAGGCGAAGCTCCCGGCCGAGCGTTGACTCCGGTTGTGGGACTTCAGCGTGCCACAAGCGAACACCGGAAGCGCGGCCGGGGCTCGGGTCCCCCTCACAAAGGCCTTGCGGGGCCGGTACTTGGCGGGGGAACCGCCCCCGGCATGCTCCTTGATCTTCAGGGGCCCCGAGGCCGGCGTGCGCCGGCCGTCGGAGGCTGACTCCAGTGGACATCGCACGCCCCTCGCAGGCCAGGAAGAAGAAGATCCGCCGGATCCTGATCGGCTCCGGCACGCTGGTCGCGGTTCTCCTGATCACGGCCGGGCTCTCCCGCCTGCGCCCCGCCGCCCCCTCGGTGGACAGCGCGACCCTGGTCATCGACACCGTGAAGCGGGGGTCCATGCTGCGCAACGTGCACGGCTTGGGGACCCTGGTGCCCGAGGAGATCCGCTGGATCCCCGCGATCAGCGAGGGGCGCGTGGAGCGCCTGGTCATCCTGGCGGGAACTCCGGTCAAGGCGGACACCGTCATCCTCGAGCTGTCCAACCCCGAGTTGGAGCTGCAGGCCCTCGACGCGGAGTCGCAGCTGCGCGCCGCCGAGGCCGCGCTCACCGAGCTCAAGGTACGGCTGGAGAGCCAGCACCTCGATCAGGAAGCCGCGGCCGCCCGTGTGAAGGCCGACTTCCATCAGGCGAAGCTCAGGGCCGACGCGGACGGAGAGCTGGCCAAGAACGGGCTCATCGCCGACATCAACCTCAAGGTCTCCCTGGTCACCGCCGACGAGCTGGGCAACCGGAACCGGATCGAGCAGAAGCGCCTCGAGATCTCGGACGAAGCCATCCGGGCCCAGATGGCGGTGCAGCAGGCCCAGGTCGAGCAGCGCCGCGCCCTCGCGCGGCTGCGCCGCCGCCAGTTCCTGGACCTGAAGGTGCGGGCCGGCCTCGACGGCGTGCTCCAGCAGGTCCCGGTCGAGGTGGGGCAGAGGGTCACCCCGGGCACGCCCCTCGCCAAAGTGGCCCAGCCGGAGAAGCTGAAGGCGGTGGTGAAGGTCGCGGAGACCCAGGCCAGGGACATCCTGCCCGGGCAGAAGGCCACCGTCGACACCCGGAACGGGGTCATCGACGGCCACGTCGCCCGGGTGGACCCCGCGGCGCAGCAGGGGACGGTCACGGTGGACATCGCCCTCGACGGCGCGTTGCCCAAGGGCGCGCGGCCCGAGCTGAGTGTCGACGGCACGATCCAGCTGGAGCTGCTCGAGGACGTGCTCTACGTGGGGCGTCCTGCCCAGGGACAGGCCGAGAGCATGGTCGGATTGTTCCGCCTGGAGGAGGGCGGCAAGGAGGCGAGCCGGGTGACCGTGAAGCTGGGCCGCGCCTCCGTGAACACGGTCCAGATCCTGTCCGGCCTCGAGGTGGGACAGCGGGTGGTCGTCTCGGACACCTCCGCCTGGGACGCCTTCGACCGGATTCGTCTCAACTAGCACAAGGAGAGCCGATGAGCCCATCCGAAAACTCCCTGATCCGCCTGGAGGGCCTCACCAAGGTGTTCTTCACCGACGAGGTCGAGACCCACGCCCTCTCCGGGATCCACCTCGACATCCAGCGCGGCGAGTACGTCGCGATCTCCGGGCCCTCGGGCTGCGGCAAGTCGACCCTGCTCTCGATCCTGGGGCTGCTCGACTCCCCCACCGAGGGGACCTACGTGCTGAACGAGAAGTCCGTGCAGGGGCTCAACCTCTCGGAGCGGGCCCGCATCCGCAACCGTGAGATCGGGTTCATCTTCCAGAGCTTCAACCTGATCGGCGACCTGACCGTGTTCGAGAACGTGGAGCTGCCCCTCACCTACCGCGGCATGAAGGCCTCCGAGCGCAAGGAGCGCGTCCACCAGGCCCTGGAGCGGGTGGGCATGGCCCACCGCGCGAAGCACCTGCCCAGCCAGCTCTCGGGGGGGCAGCAGCAGAGGGTGGCGGTGGCGCGCGCCCTGGTGGGCCATCCCTCGATCCTCCTGGCCGACGAGCCCACCGGAAACCTCGACTCGAAGAACGGCGACGCGGTCATGGAGCTGCTCCGCGATCTCCACCGCTCCGGCTCCACGATCTGCATGGTGACCCACGACCCCCGCTTCGCCCGCCACGCGGATCGCACCATCCACCTCTTCGACGGCCGGGTGGTGGACGAGAGCGCGGAGGGGACCGCGGCCGCCGGCATGGCCTAGCGTCCCTCGAGCGTTCCCTCGGTCGGAGGCTTCATGAGGCTCTGGCAGGATCTCCGCTACGGCGCGCGCATGCTGCGGAAGAACCCGGGCTTCACCGCGGTGGCGGTGCTCTCCCTGGGGCTCGGCATCGGCGCCAACACCGCGATCTTCCAGATGCTCGACGCGGTGCGCCTGCGCACGATCCCGGTGAAGGACCCTCAGGAGCTGGCCCTCGTCCAGCTCGCGGACCGGACGGGGTGGAGGGGAAGCCAGGCGAGCTCCTATCCGGCCCTCACCCATCCCCTCTGGGCGCGCTTCCGCGACAGCCAGGACGCGTTCGCGGGGGCGCTGGCCTGGGCGAACAACGGATTCGATCTCGCGCGGGGCGGCGAGGTCAGGGTCGCCCGGGGCCTCTTCGTCAGCGGCGATTTCTTCCAGGTGCTCGCGGTGCCGGCGCTCCTGGGCCGGGTCTTCTCCACCGCCGACGACCGCCCGGGCTGCGGTCTGCCGGGGGTGGTCGTCAGCCACGCCTTCTGGCAGCGGGAGCTCGGGGGCGATCCCTCCGCGGTGGGGCGAACCCTCAAGCTCAACGACCATCCCGTGGAGGTGATCGGGGTCACGCCGGCCGGCTTCACCGGTCTCGAGGTCGGGCACGCCTACGACGTGGCGGTCCCCATCTGCTCGCAGGCGGTCCTTTGGAGCGAGGGCAACTGGCTCGATCAGGGCACCGTCTGGTGGCTCACGGTCATGGGCCGGCGCAAGCCGGGTTGGACGCTGGAAAGAACGAACGCCCAGCTGAGCGCCGATTCCCCCGGCATCTTTCAAGCGAGCCTGCCCGCGAACTATCCGCCGGTGAACGTGAAGGACTATCTGGCCTTCAAGCTGAAGGCGGAGTCCGCGGGAAGCGGGGTGTCCTGGCTGCGCAGCCAGTACGGGGATCCGCTGGTGCTGCTCCTGGCCACCGCCGCCCTGGTGCTGCTCATCGCCTGCGCCAACCTCGCCAACCTCATGCTGGCGAGGGCGACCGCCCGGGAGGGCGAGATCGCCGTGCGACTGGCCATCGGCGCCTCCCGCGGCCGCATCGTCCGGCAGCTGATGACGGAGAGCCTCCTGCTGGCGGGCGCGGGCGGAGGGCTCGGGCTGCTCCTGGCGGGCGCCCTGAGCCAGTTCCTGCTGGCGCTGCTCGGCACCCAGGGGAACCCGTTGTTCCTGGACCTGGAGCCCGATCGGCGCGTGCTGGCTTTCAGCATGGGATTGGCGACCCTGACCTGCCTCCTGTTCGGCCTGACCCCGGCCTTGCGGGCGACCCGCGTCCCCGCGGGGGAGGCCATGAAGGGGAGCGGCCGCACCACGACGGCCAGCCGCGAGCGGTTCGGATTGCGGCAAGCCCTGGTGGTCTCCCAGGTGGCGCTTTCTCTCGTGCTCTTGGTCGGCGCGCTGCTGTTCTCCGGCACCCTCCGCAAGCTGCTCGCGGTGGACGCCGGCTTCCGGCAGAACGGCCTCCTGATCACGCAGGTGGACTTCACCCGCCCGAAGGTTCCCTCCGAACGCCGGGTCGCCTTCGTGCGCGACCTGCTCGACCGCGTGCGGACCATCCCGGGGGTGGTCTCGGCCGGGGAAGTGGGGATCCTTCCCCTCAGCGGGGGCGGCGTCAGCAACAACGTCTGGCTCGAGGGCTCGGACCCCTCCATCCGGCTCGAATCGAACTTCGGCTGGATCGGTCCGGGCTACGTGGGCACGATGGGGATGGCCCTCCTCTCCGGCCGGGACTTCGACGACCGCGACACGACGTCGTCGCCGAGGGTGGCGATCGTGAACCAGTCCTTCGCCCGCCGGTTCGGGCTGGGGCCCGACGCGTTGGGAAGGAGATTTCGCAGAGAGGCGACTCCTTCGGCACCGGAGCAGGTCTTCGAGATCGTCGGGCTGGTGAGGGACACGAAGTACTACAACCTGCGCGAGGAGTTCCGACCGATCGCCTTTCTCTCCCCGACCCAGAGCTCCGACCCCGACCCCTTCACCCAGGTCGTGATCCGCTCCACCGCGCCGCTGACCGAGCTCATCTCCCGGGTCCGGAGCACGGTCGCCGAAGTCGACCCGGCCATCGGCCTCGACTTCCGGGCGTTCGAGACCACCGTCCGCGAGGGTCTCCTGCGCGAGCGCCTGATGGCCACCCTGTCCGGATTCTTCGGATCGCTCGCCACCCTGATCGCGGCCCTCGGTCTCTACGGCGTGATGTCGTATCTGGTGGTGCGGCGGACCAACGAGATCGGGATCCGCATGGCCCTGGGGGCGGACGGGCGCCGGATCCTGGCCCTGGTCATGGGCGAGTCGGCGAGGCTGCTCGCGATGGGGGTCGCGGCGGGGGCCGGGCTCGCCCTCCTGGCCGCCCGTGTCGTCGGGTCGATGCTCTTCGGGTTGACGCCGAACGATCCCGGCACCCTCTGCGCGGCCATCGCCCTGCTGGCGTCGGTCACCGCGGCGGCCAGCTCCCTGCCGGCGCGCCGCGCGGCGCGTCTCGAGCCCATGGCGGCGCTCCGGGAGGAATAGGGGGCGGATCAAGCCTCTCGGTAGAGCCAGCCCGCGAGCAGGGTCGCCAGGATCGCACCGCCCCACAGCTCCAGCATCCAGCCCAAGGGCAGGATGCGGTCGGCGTTGAGCCAGGTCTCCTGCGCGAAGTTGCCGGGGAACCCGGCCGCGAAGCCGAGCCAGGCCCCCACGCATGCCGCCGTCTTGACGCCGGGACCCGCCACGCTGCGCACCCGCGCGTAGAGCCACGCGCCGCCGTAGCTGAGCATGAACAGGCTGAGGAGATAGACGGGAACGAAGAAGGGGTAGCGCGGCTGGGTGAGGAATACCCCGGCCTGCTGCGCCTTCTGGTAGGGCGCTTCGCCGATCACCAGCATCCCGATCGCGAAGCTCCAACCCGTCCAGAGGACGCCCCCCGCCAGGGCGCCGATCCAAACACGCTTCGAGTTAATGGCCGCCATGGGTACCTCCTCGCGAGATTCTGCCACGGAGCGTGGCCGAGGTCCCGCCGTTCTCTTAGAGAGTCGCCGACGAAGGAGCGGCCGCGGGGCCGGGCTTCCCCACCAGCCGGCGGATCCCGACCGCGAGCGCGCCGAAGATGATCCCGCCCACGATCGTCAAGTAGATCCAGATCGACATCTGGGGCAGGAAGGCGGTCCAGAAGAACAGCCCCCAGGACCCCATGGGCGGGAAGTCCGGCCGGGGCCTGGTGTAGTGGGTGTCCCATCCCCCGAAGATCGACAGGAACATGATGACGACGACGGGGATCCGGGCGGCGAGGCCATAAGCCAGGAGCACACGCCAGAGGCCGTCCCAGCCCCGGCACGCCAGCAGGATGGCCAGCCAGGACCCGATGGCGAAGATCGCGAGCTGGGCGACCGGGCTCGGGACGAGGGTGAAGGCGCCGATGGCCAGGGCGGTGTTGAGCACGAAGGCCAGGAACGCCCAGCCGAGGGCCTTGCCGACGCTCGCGGGCGCCTGGCCGGCCTGGGCGAGGCGCAGCCCGAACAGGATTCCGAAGACCGGGATGAGCCAGACGATCCCCACGAGGGCCCCGCCGCCTCCGGCCTCGCGGCTGAAGAGCGCGGGCGACCAGCGCAGGAGCTCTCCGGTCAGGCGGACCAGGGTGACGGCCAGGGTGACGAGCGCCGGGACGAGGATCAAGCGGCGCAGCGACAGGTTGGGCATGCCTTTTCTCCTGGAGGCGGAGTCTACCGCCAAAGAGGTTGCCATGCGCCTCGGCTTGAGCTAGCGTCCGCTCCGTGACCTTCACTCGACGCCAGGCGCTTCAGCTCGGGGCGGCGGCGGTCGCTCCCGTCCACATCCTCACCTCGCCGAGCGCGCGCGCGGTCCCTCCGGCGCGGCCGCGAGTGAGGCTGGCCGTGTCGACCTACTCGTACTGGCACTTCAAGGCGGAGAAGTTCCCCATCGAGAAGGTCATCGAGCACGCGGCGGAGCTGGGGTTCGACGGGGTCGAGATCCTCCACCGGCAGATGGCCGACGAGTCGCCGGCCTACGTCAACGGCTTCAAGAAGGCGGCCTTCCGGAACAGCCTCGACCTGGTCATGCTCTCGATCCACCAGGATTTCGTCTCCCCCGACCCGGGCGAGCGCCGGAAGCAGATCGAGCACACCCTGCACTGCATCGACCTCGCGACCCAGCTCGGGATCCCCTGCATCCGCCTCAACTCCGGCCGCTGGAAGACGATCAAGTCGTTCGACGACCTGATGAAGGTCAAGGGCGACGAGCCGCCCCTGCCCGGCTACTCCGACGACGACGCCTTCAAGTGGTGCATCGAGTCGATCGAGGCCTGCCTGCCCGCGGCCGAGAAGGCGGGGGTGATGCTCGCGCTCGAGAACCACTGGGGGCTCACCACCCGGCCCGAGAACCTGCTCCGCATCGTCCAGGCCATCCGCTCGCCCTGGCTCGGGGTGAACCTCGACACCGGCAACTTCCCCGGCGATCCCTACGCGGGCCTCGAGAAGATCGCGCCCCACGCGATCATCGTGCAGGCCAAGACCTACTACGGCGGGGGCGAGTGGTACACCCTGGACCTCGACTACCCGCGGATCGCGGGCATCCTGCGCCAGGCCGGCTTCCAGGGCTACGTCTCCCTGGAGATGGAGGGCAAGGAGCCGGCGGAGACCGCCGTGCCGAAGAGCCTCCAGGTGCTGCGCGGCGCCTTCGGGGGCTGACCCCCCGCCTCGTTAGTTCTTCTCCGGCTTCTTCTCCGGCTCCGGCGGCGGCGGCAAGACGGAGCTGCAGATGTCGCCGAGCTCCTGGCCCGTCTGCTCGTCCTGACACGTCAACGGCTTTCCCGACTTTTCCTTGAGGACCGTGAGGGTGCGGCGGATGACCTGGTCACCCAGCTCGAAGACCAGGGCCTGTTCGGCGCCGGCGGAATCCTTGTAGCCGATGGTGACGTAGTGCTTCCTGCCTTTCTTGGACAGGAGCGGCAGCGCCGGCAGGGACCTCGACTTCTTCTTCCACTGGAGCGGGATCTGCGGCCCATACTCCAGGTCCTGTATCGTCTTCCACTGAACGGCCACGGTGCCGCCACCCTTCGCGGCCACGAAGAACATCGCGGCGGCGGCGCTGAAGTCGAGGCTCCCTTCCACGTTTCCGGGGGGAAGACTGGAGACCGTGCCCCCGACGTACATGACCTTGCCCGGGTCCAGGGCCCAGACGGGCCCGGAAGCGAACGGCAGGATGCACACGAGTACCGCGATCGCCGGTGTCCTTTGCACTCTCAGCCTCCTTCGCCTGATTATGCCCTGTCCGGCAACGCCCGCGCGACCGGGGTAAGATCCTCGCTCATGCGAGCACTTCTCACGCTCGTCCTCTTCGCGGTCCCGGCCGTCGCGGCCGAGCGTCCCAACATCCTCTTCATCATGGCGGACGACCACGCGGCCCACGCGATCGGGGCCTACGGATCGCGGGTCAACGAGACCCCACGCCTGGACCGGCTCGCCCGGGAGGGGATGCTCTTCCGGAACGCCTTCGTCACGAACTCGATCTGCACTCCGGCCCGCGCTTCGATCCTGACCGGCAAGTACTCGCACTTGAACGGCGTCCCCGTCTTCAACCGCTTCGACGGCTCCCAGCCGACCGTGGCGAAGCTGCTCCAGGCCGGCGGCTATCACACGGGGATGGTCGGCAAGTGGCACCTGGGAAGCGACCTGGGAAGCGACCCCACCGGGTTCGACCGCTGGGAG
>Ga0137361_10000175_pt1 | contig 31205 bp, 24 predicted proteins | sample Mad1_80_16metaG_FD_104923 | JGI IMG/M metagenome (GOLD analysis project Ga0137361, IMG submission 104923) | Vadose zone soil microbial communities from Angelo Coast Range Reserve, California, USA - Mad1_80_16 metaG | ecosystem: Environmental > Terrestrial > Soil > Vadose zone | place: USA... | reverse complement strand
CGGGGCAGGAAGCCGTCCGCCGCCTGCAGGGCGGACAGGCGCGGGAAGTCGGCGAAGGCCGTGTTGGCCGCCATCACGAGGATCAGGGTGGTGGCGGCGATGGCGGCGAGGTACAGCGGCCCCCGCCCCCCGAAGGCGGTGCGCGCCAGCTGCGAGATCACGGTCTCCTGCTCGGAAGGCACCGCCCCGATGGGACCCGCCAGCCAGGTGATGCCCAGGAACAGGGAGCCCAGGATCGCCGACATCCAGAGCAGGGTGATCCCGGCGTTCCGGCTGCGCGGCTCCTTGAAGGCGATGATGCCGTTCGAGATCGCCTCCACGCCCGTGAGGGCGGTGGTCCCGTTGGAGAAGGCGTGGAGGAGCAGGAAGAGGGTCACCGCCTGGCCGGCGTGGGCCTGCTCCAGGGGCGGCGGATCGGTCACCGTGCCCAGGGCTCCCAAGGCCTGGCGTACGAGGGCGACCCCCACGGTCACGAACATCATGGCCAGGAAGAAGTAGGTGGGGACGGCGAACACGATCCCCGACTCCTTGACCCCCCGCAGGTTGATGACCATCACGATAAGGACGAGGGATACCGCCATCGCCACCCGGTGCTCGTAGAGGGCCGGGTAGGCGGAGGTGATCTGGGCAACCCCCGAGGAGACGGACACCGACACGGTCAGGATGTAGTCCATGAGCAGGGCGGCCCCCGCGATCTGGGCCGGCAACTCGCCCAGGTTGTCGCGGGCCACGATGTAGGCCCCGCCTCCGCCGGGATAGGCATGGATCGTCTGCTCGTAGGACACGGTCACGATCGTCAGGAGCAGCACGATCGCCACCGCGATCGGGAACGCGTACGCGAAGGCAACGCTGCCCGCCGCGGCCAGGATGATCAGGATCTCCTGGGTGGCGTACGCGGTGGAGGAGAGGGCGTCGGAGGCGAAGACCGCCAGCCCGACCGCCTTGCCGATGGCCTGGTGGGGCGCGTCCGCGGTGGGCAGGGGCCGCCCGATGAGCCACGATCTCCACGAGCGGGAGGGGCCGGGAACGACCTCGCGGTGCGGTTGTACGCCGGTCAGGTCCGGACGGACGAAGGAGCTCATTCGAGGGTGCCGATCGCGTGAGCCTACCACCGGCGGCCCCCCGACTCCATGCGCGCCCCCCTTTCCCATTGACTTCCTCCTTGAACTGCGCTTATCCTTCGCGTCGAAATCCCCTCCGTCCAGTGAAAGGGCTGCGTGCTCGATCCCGATGCGCCGGGCGTCGATCGCTTGCGGGAGGTTCTCTCGACTCAGGGCTTCCTGCACACGGACCTGGATCGAGTCCTGGGAGTGGCCTTCGGACCCGGCCACCTTCGCAGCGACCTGCCCCTCTACGAGCGGCGGCTGGCGTCCCCCGCCCCCTTGCACACCCTGGTCAAGCTGTTCGGCCTCTACGTCGACGTCGGTGAAGACGACGCGCGCGCCGCCTTCGCCCCGCTCGGGCTCGACGAGGTCGTGGCCATGGGTCTCGTCGAGCGCCGGGACGGCCTGGTCCGCTCCCGGGTGGGCCTCGTGACCACGGGCGACCTCGTCCTGGCCCGCGACCGCCTGGTGAGGGAGGGGGCGCCCCTGCGCCCGGACCACGTGATCGGCTTGAATCCGCCGGCCATGCAGCTCGGCACCATCACCGTGCGGCGGCCCGTGCGCGCCGCCCTCGACCTCGGGTGCGGGGGCGGCGTGCAGGCCCTGCTCGCGGCCGGCCACGCCGACCGGGTGGTGGCGGTCGACGTGAACCCGCGGGCCCTCGAGTTCACCCGCTTCAACGCGCGGGTCAACGGGATCAGGAACGTCGAGTGCCGGCAGGGGGACTTCTTCGCTCCCGTGAAAGGCGAGCGCTTCGGCCTCGTCGTCTGCAACCCGCCCTACGCGATCTCACCCGACGCGCGCTTCGTCTTCCGGGACAGCGGCCGCCCGGGCGATGCGGTCTGCGAGGAGGTCGTGAGCCGCATCCCCGATCACCTGGAGGAGGGCGGCTTCGCCAGCGTGCTCTGCAACTGGGCGCTGCGACGGGACGAGACCTGGTCGGCGCCCCCCATGCGGTGGGTCGAGGGGAGGGGCTGCGACGCCTGGCTGCTCGGAAGCGGCACCAAGGACCCCCTGTCGTACGCCGCGGGTTGGAACCGGAACGCCGACCGCGACGACTACGAGGCGTCCACCGATCGCTGGCTCGCCTACTACAGGAAGCAGGAGATCGAGGCCATCGGCATGGGAGCGGTGGTCCTCCGCCGGCGGACCGCAGGGCGGAACTGGGTGCGGACGGACCAGCTCCCCGTGGATCCCACCGGTCCCTGCCACGAGCAGATCCTGCGCGTGTTCGCGGCGGAAGACCTGCTCTCGGGGCTCACCGACGCCGACTTCCTCGAGCAGGTCTTGGCGGCGGGGGACGACCACCGCCTTTATCAGACGCTGGCCCGGCGAGAGGGCGAGTATCGCGTGGAGGCGGCCGAGCTGCGCCTCAGCGGGGGGTTTGGCTTCCGGGGAGTGGCCGACGGCTCCACCCTGGAGCTGCTGCGGCGCTGCAACGGACAGCGCCCCCTGCGCACGATCCTGAGCGAGCTCGCGGAGCTCGCCGGGATCGACCCCGAGACCCTGGCCACCGCCGCCGTCCCCACGGTGCGGCGGCTCGTGGCCATGGGCTTCCTGTTGCCCGCGGATGAGCGGGCGGAAAGGAGGACGAGCGATGGAAGCAACGCCGAAATCGCCACCGAGGCGAACGCTCCTGCAGAGGGGGTTCCTCACCTTGGCGAGCGTGTGGGGGCTGGGAGCGATCGCTAAGCGGGCCACGGCCGAGGAGGCACCCGCCACCCCTGTCGGGCCAACCACTCTCACGCTCCACGGCCGGCACCGGCCGACGCCGCCTCGGGGCCCGCTCGGCGGGCGGTCGGGCGGCGGCCGCATCGCCAGTTACGGTGACTTGCTGGACGGGCCGGACGGGTCGCCGGTGGGCGAGTTCTACGCGAACGGGCTCGGCCTGGAGACTGCCTTCGGGCCGTCGGTCCCCGCGGTCTCGTGCGTCGAGTTCCAGACCTTCCAACTGCCCGACGGCGCGCTCTTCGGGGTGGGCGCGGCGGGCGGCGCGGGGGCTCAGCGGACGTGGGCGGTGCTGGGCGGGACGGGCCGGTTCGCAGGGGCCCGAGGAGCCTACGTGGAGCGGGAGGTGTCCGTGGGCCCGGCCGGCCGCGGCGCCGTCGAATTCATCCTCACCTTGACCGCGTAAGGAGGCAGGATCATGGCAGTCGATATGTTCCTCAAGCTCGGTGACATCAAGGGCGAGAGCCTCGACGACAAGCACAAGGACGAGATCGAGATCCTGAGCTTCAGCTTTGGCATCAGCCAGACCCTCGCCGCGGGCGGCGGGGGGGCCGGCGGCAAGGTCTCGATGCAGGACTTTCGGGTCGTGAAGAACGTCGACACCGCCTCGCCCGACCTGTTCGATGCCACCTGCTCGGGCAAGCACATCCCGGACGGAGTCTTCACGGTCCGGCGCGCCGGCCACAAAGAATCGCTGGACTTCTACAAGGTCAGCTTCGAGAACGTGTTCGTCACGTCGGTGGGCCCCGGGGGGAACGCCAGCGATGGCTCGCCCATGGAACAAGTCAGCCTGAACTTCGCGAGCGTCAAGGTCGAGGCCCGACGCCTGAGCTCCAGCGGCAAGCCCGGCCAATGGGAGACCACGCGATGCAACCTCGCAGGTGACAAGACGTAGCGATCCCGAGACGATTCGACGGTGGGACGGCCGGGCGAAGGCGGCTCGGCCGTCCTATGCCATCAGGTCGCCGTCGCCCAGCTTGCGCTTGAACAGGTCGATCACCAGGCGGTAGCAGGTCAAGGCCAGCGCGGGGTCGTAGCGGGGGCCTTCGTCCCGGATGAACGCGTGCGCGCCGTTGAGCTCGTGCCATGTGAAGTGGACGCCCACGTCGGTCAGGCGCCGCTCTATGAGGGCTCGCCCCTCCGCCGGGATGTGAGGGTCCTGGCGCCCCCAGATCATCAGCATCTCGCCCTTGATCAGGGCGGCGCGGGCCAGGCTGTCGTCCCCGCCCTGGCCCAGGCTGCCCTTGTGGATGTCGGTCGCGTAGAAGCACGCCCCCGCCAGGACCTCCGGGTTCATGGCCGCCCGGAAGGCCAGGTGGCCGCCCACGCAGATTCCGACCGCGCCGAGCTTCCCCGTGCAGCCCGGCCGTGACGCGAGGTGCGCGATCACGGCCCGCGCGTCCGCGTCGTAGGCCGCCACCGGCTTACCGACCTTGTCCTGGTTGCCCCGGTCGGCGCCCGCCGCGTCGTAGGCCAGCTCGGTCCCCGGCGGCTCGAGCTCGTGGAAGATCTCGGGCACCGCGACCACGAAGCCGTGTCCGGCCAGGAGCGCCGCCACCCGCTTGATGGGGCCCGTCCGCTGGAAGATCTCGGAGAAGAGGAGGAGGCCGGGATAGCGGCCGGGGCCACCGGCCGGTAGACGTAGGTCCGCATGGGCCCGCTGGGGGTCGCGAGGTCGGCCGTCTCCTCCTGAAGGATCACGCTTCCGGCTCCCGCAGACGCCCATGATACCGGAGTCCGAGGCCCGCCCTGGACGCCGGTGGCGGGCCAACGTAGGCTTGACGCCCGAACCCATGCCAAGGAGCGCGGAATCATGAGAAGGCTCGTCGCCATCCTCGTCGGTCTCGTGGCCAGCGTCGCCTCCGGGAGCCCCAGCCAGGGACCACGGCTGCTGCGGTGGCCGGCGGTCAGCCAGACCCGGATCGCCTTCTGCTACGCGGGCGACCTCTGGGTCGTGGGGCGCGAAGGGGGCGAGGCGCAGCGCTTGACGACCGGCGCCGGAGCCGAGACCCGTCCCCGCTTCTCGCCCGACGGCTCCCTGATCGCCTTCACGGGCGAATACGACGGGAACCCCGATGTCTACGTGATGCCGGCCTCGGGCGGGGAGCCTCGGCGGCTCACCCATCATCCGGACGCCGACGTGGCGGTGGGTTGGACGCCGGATGGCAAGCGCATCCTCTTCCGTTCACACCGGGCCAGCAGCACCGACCCCGACAGGTTCTTCACGGTCCCCGTCGAAGGCGGCTTCCCGACGGAGCTGCCCTTGCCCATGGCCGACGACGGCTCGTTCTCGCCCGACGGCGCGAAGCTGGCCTACGTTCCCGCCTTCCAGTGGCAGGAGGCCTGGAAGCGCTACCGGGGCGGTCAGACCAAGGCCATCTGGATCGTCAACCTCGCCGACCTGGGCCTGGAGAAGGTCCCGCGGGACAACTCGAACGACTTCAACCCCATGTGGGTCGGGGACAAGGTCTACTTCCTCTCCGACCGCGGGGGCCCCGTGGGCCTCTTCGCATACGACACCCGCAGCCGAGCGGTGGCGGAAGTGCTCCACAACGAAGGCCTGGACCTCAAGGCGGCGTCCGCCGGGGCCGGCGCCATCGTCTACGACCAGTTCGGCGCGCTGCACCTGCTCGACCTCGCGAGCGGCCGGAACACGACTGTCGACGTGCGGGTGGCGGGCGACTTTCCCGAGGCGCGACCGCACTTCGCGAAGCTGGACACCAAGAAGATCCTCAGCGCCAACATCTCCCCCACCGGTCAGCGCGCGCTGTTCGAGGCGCACGGCGAGATCCTTACCGTGCCGGCAGAGAAAGGCGACATCCGCAACATCACCCGCACGCCCGCCGCGGCCGATCGCGACCCCTCCTGGTCGCCGGACGGGAAGTCCATCGCCTGGTTCTCCGACGAATCCGGGGAGTATGCGCTGCATGTCCGCGACCAGAACGGCCTCGGCGGGATCAAGAAGATCGGCCTGGGCAACCCGCCGTCGTTCTTCTACTCGCCCACCTGGTCGCCCGACTCGAAGAAGATCGCCTACTCGGACAAGCGCCTGAACCTGTGGTACGTGGATCTCGCCCAGGGAACGCCCGTGAAGCTGGACACCGACTTCTTCGACGGCGCGTCCTTCAGCCAGGTCTGGTCGCCCGACAGCAAGTGGCTGGCCTACACCAAGCAGCTCCGCAGCCACTTTCACGCCCTCTTCGTCTGTTCCGTCGACACCGCCAAGCCTACCCAGGTGACGGACGGGATGAGCGACGCCCTCTTTCCCGCCTTCGACTCGAACGGCAAGTACCTCTACTTCACGGCCAGCACCGACGTCGGCCTCGCCGCCGGCGGCGACATGTCCGGCCTGTACCGCCCCGTGACCCGCTCGGTCTACGTGATCGTGCTGAAGAAGGACCTGCCTTCCCCCCTCGCCCCGGAGAGCGACGAGGAGAAGGGGGAGGAGGCCAAGAAGGAAGCGGCGGACAAGGATAGGGGGGAGAAGGACAAGGGCAAGGACAAGGAGAAAGACAAGGACAAGGAAAGGCCCAAGGAAGTCGTCAAGGTCCAGATCGACTTCGAGAAGATCAACCAGCGCATCCTGGCCATGCCCATCCCCGCCCGCAACTACCTCGGGCTGTCTGCGGGCAAGGAAGGCGAGCTCTTCCTGGGAGAGGCCGCCCAGATCCCCACCTTCGACGGACCCCCGGCCCTCGTCGTCCAGAAGTTCGTCCTGAAGACGCGCAAGACGGACAAGTTCCTGGAGGGGGTGAGCGCGTTCATCCTGTCCGGAAACGGCGAGAAGCTGCTCTACAAGCAGGGGGAACAGTGGTTCATCGGCGGAACGGCGGAGCCGCCCAAGCCGGGTGACGGGCCGCCCAAGCCCGGGGAAGGGCCGCTGAAGCTCGCGCAGATGGAGGTCTACGTGGAGCCGCGCTCCGAGTGGAAGCAGATGTACCACGAGGTCTGGCGCATCGAGCGGGACTTCTTCTACGATCCCGGCCATCACGGTCTCGACTTGAAGGCGGCGGAGAAGTTCTACGCGCCCTACCTCGACCAGATCGAGAGCCGCGGGGACCTGAACTACCTCTTCGTGGAGATGCTGGGCAACCTGACCGTGGGACACATGTTCGTCGGCGGGGGCGACCTGCCCGAGCCCAAGAAGGTCAAAGGCGGGCTCCTGGGGGCCGACTACACGATCGAGAGCGGGCGGTACCGCTTCGCGCGCGTCTACGACGGCGAGAACTGGAACCCAAAGCTCCAGGCGCCGCTGACCCAACCCGGGGTGAACGTGGTGGCGGGAGAGTACCTGCTGGCGGTGAACGGCCGCAGCTTGAGCGCCGTCGACCCCATCTACGGCTTCTTCGAGGGAACGGCGGGCCGGCAGGTGGTGCTCAAGGTCGGCCCCAAGCCCGACGGGACCGGCTCACGCGAGGTGACCGTCGTTCCCGTCGACAGCGAAGCCGGCCTGCGCAACCTGGCCTGGATCGAGGGCAACCGCCGCAAGGTGGACGAGATGACCGGGGGCCGGGTGGCCTACGTCTACCTTCCGGATACCTTCGTGGACGGCTATACCAACTTCAACCGCTATTACTTCGCCCAGGTCGGCAAGGAAGCCGCGGTGATCGACGAGCGCTTCAACCACGGGGGCTTGCTGGCCGACTACATGGTGGACTATCTCCGACGGCCCCTCATGAACATGGTGACGACGCGGGAAGGAGCGGAGTGGGAGGAGCCCGTGGCCTCCATCTTCGGTCCCAAGGTCATGGTCGTGAACCAGTTCGCCGGCTCGGGGGGCGATGCCCTGCCCTGGTACTTCCGCAAGCTGGGCATCGGGCCCATTGTCGGCACGAGGACCTGGGGTGGCCTCGTCGGCATCGGCGGCTACCCGCAGCTGATCGACGGCGGATACGTGATGGCGCCGCGCTTCGCCATCTACGGCCTGAACGGCGAGTGGGAGGTCGAGAACCGGGGCATCACGCCGGATGTCGAGGTGGAGATGGATCCCAAGGCCGTCCGCGAGGGCCACGATCCCCAGCTCGAGAAGGCAGTCGAGGTGGTGATGGAAATGCTCAGGAAGAGCCCGACCCCCACCCACAAGAGGCCGGCCTATCCCGATTATCAGCAGCGCCTGCCGGCGGCACCTTGAGACGGCTGCCCCGCGCGTGAGTCAGGCCGTCGTGGAGTTGATGCGCGCCCTGGACTTAGCCGCGCGCAAGCATCGGGACCATCGCCGCAAGGAAAGCGCCGCCCGTCGATTGGGACTTCGGCGGCAGCGGGAGTACTTCGAGTGGGCGGCCAAGGTCGTCGCGGGATGTCGCGGCGTCAACCAGAATCTGGAAGCCCAGTTCGACGCGGCCTACGAGAGCGGTCTCCTCGCACTCGAGAAACGCCGGTAAGACCCTCTCGCCAGCGGTCTCTCAGTCCAGCGGCCGATCGGCCGCGTCACCGCGGGCTGGAAGCGGTCGTTGTCGGGACCGAAATGAGACGACAGGTACTTCACGAGGGCGTGCTCCTGCTCCCCCGGCACGTCGGCGCCCCAGCCGATCATCTTCTTGACCGAGGCCGCCCACTGGGCTTCGGTGAGCCGCTGCTGCCGGAGGATGTCCGAGGAGTGGCAGCTCAGGCAGGCCCGGGCGGCGATCTCCCTGCCCGGGCCGGCGGGAAGCGTGGCGAGCCGGGCGCCAAAAACGGGGAGCTTGGGGTCGAACGAAGCCTTGGGGGCCGCGCCGACGCTCACGAGTCCCATCAGGACGGGGGCAAGCCAGATCCGCTTCATGCCACCACCTCGATCTCGACCCCGTGCCAGGCGTTGTGGAGGTAACCGCTCTGGTTCCAGACCGCTTCCTTCGGCTGCACGCTTCCCCGGCTGTCCGTAGCGCGCGCCCGGAGCGTCACGTTGCCGGGCGCGGTGGGCGTCCAGGCAAACGACCAGAGACGCCACGCATGAGGATCATGCCGGGGATCGAGCACCGCTTCCTTCCACGTCGATCCTCCGTCGGCGCTGATCTCCACCGTGCGGATGTCGGGGGCCCCGGAAAAGGCGAAGCCGCGCAGCGTCACCCTCCGGCCCACCTTGGCCTTCTTCGGCCACTCCACGATGTTCGACTTGACGAAGAGTGCCGTGACCGGATGCATCTCTTGCGGCTTGAAGGCAACCCCAGGATCGCCCGGCGTGTTGGGAAAGCGATAGGCGACGTCCACGTAGAAGCCCTTCTGCGCCTCGGGCTGCGGGCTCAAGCGTTCCAGCCATTTCATCCAGTGGTCCCCGGCCCATCCCGGCACCACGAGGCGCGCCGGAGCCCCGTGAGGCGCCGGGAGGGGCTCGCCGTTCATCTCCAGGGCCACCACGCCATCCTCCAGGACCTTCTCGATCTCCAGGCTCCGGAAGAACGGCGGCACTTTTCCGGGCGGGTTGTCGGCTCCGAACGTGTGCAAGTGTTTGGCCGTCGCCTTGAGGCCTGCCTTGTCCAGGAGATCCTTGACGCGCACCCCTGTCCAGCGCGCGTTCCCCACCGCCCCGTGCCTCCATTGCACGCCGGGGACGACCGGCTTCATGAAGCTGCGCCCGTTGCCCGCGCACTGGAGGACGCAGGTCACGGTGGCCTGCGGCATCGCCTTCAGCTCCTCGAGCGAGAGCTCGAGGGGCGTTCCCACCTCCCCGTCCACCCGGAGCGCCCAGGTCTTGGAGTCGGGCATCCGGGGGATCCAGTGGTTCCGCACGAAGAAAAGGTCGTTGGGAGTGAGGTACGTCGTGAGCGCGTCGAGGGGCGTCTCCGCGCACACGCCGTATCCGTTCAACTGGAGCATCCGACGCCGTCCCGGAAGGACCTCCTCGACTCCGGCCACCGCAACGGCGGGAAGGGCGGCCAGGCCCGCGGCCACGCCCAGGAACGCACGCCTGGTCAGGCCGGGACGGAGATCTATCGGGTCACCCACTGGTTTCCCCCAACCGCCCGAGTCTATTCACGCGGGCACCCTCGAGGCAAGGAGGTCGCCCCTGACCCGTTGATCAGCGCGTGGCGATCAGGTAGAGCCCCTTCGAGCCCCAGGCGAAGGGCTCGCCCGTGAGGGAGCTCACGCCCTCGACGCGAACGAAGCCGGCTTCTCGAAGAAGCGCCGTCAGCTCACGGTACGGGTAGACGCGGTAGCTCGCCACCTTCTTCTCGGTCCGTTCGCCCTGGATCAAGGTGTACTCGGTCTCCGCCCGGCCCTCCTCGTGGAGGTATCGGGCGCTCCGGAGCATGAGGATCTCGCCGATCTGGTGCCACGAGTTCGGCACGAGATGGTTGTGCAGGGTCTCGGTGACGAGGGGCGCGTCGAGGACGAACGTCCCTCCCGGCTTGAGCGCTCGTGCGACGGCCTTCAGGAACTCGCGGTTCCCTTCGTCGGTGAGATAGCCGAAGCTGTTTCCGAAACAGACCACGCCATCGAACTCCGCGTCCCAGGGGAGGTCCCGCATCTCGCGCGTCTCGAAGACGGCCTCGAGGCGGCGCTCTCCCGCCTTCGCCCTGGCCTCCTCGACGAACTCCGCGGTGAGATCGGCCCCCACGACCTCGAACCCGCGCGCGGCGAGCTCGAGGGCGATGCGGCCGTTGCCGCAGGGGACGTCCAGGACCCGGAAGGGGCGGGCGGGCCCGAAGGCCTTCACGAGGAAATCCGTCTCCTGGCGGGTGGCCTCTTCCGGGCAATAGCTCATCCGGGTGTCGAGGACGAGCCCGGAGAAGAACGTGGACCACCATTCGGCCTTGGAGTGCATGTGTTCCGTCCAACTCGAGTGGTGCCGGAGGTGGGAGTCGAACCCACACGCGGCTTTCGCCGCTCCAGGGTTTAAGTCAACTCCAGGCTCGCGCCTCACGTTCCCCATCGTACCCCTTCGTCCCGCATTCTCGGAGGCTCAGCGACTTCCCGGGACGGCCTTCGAGACATGCGGGACGTTGGGGACCCTACCCCCACGTAAGACGGGCACAGTTGGGGCACAGGCCGCTGGGCTACCGAGATGTCGCTCGGATCTAGTCTCCGTCAGCGACGACTTCGTCCTCAAACCGGGAGAGACGAGATGTATTGCCCGATTCTCAACGTCACGGCTGTGATCGTGAGTGAGGGGTTGACGCCGAGCGCCTGCGGCAGGATCGACCCGTCGGCAACGAACAAGCCCGGGTAGCCGTACACCTCGCCGAACTCCGACACGACGGCCCCGTCCGCCTGCGCCCCCATGCGACAGCCGCCCAGGGGATGGAGGGACCCGATGTCCACCACCGGCCCATCCCCGAAGGCGGGCCGGAACTTCCCCCCCAGTTTCGCCGCGAAGCTTTCGAGCGTGGGACCGATGCGCTGCGTGATCGCCGGATCCTGGCTGAACGCCTTGCCGTCGGTGCGGTGAAGCTGCATGACCGTCTTCTTCCAGAAGATCCAGCTCGTCTGGCGCGTCAGAGTGAATTTGCCGACGCCGGCGTCCCTCCCGATGCCCGCAACGCCCAGGATGTTCTTGGCGCCGAGTTCCTCCGCACGGAGGTCGTCGTCCCTGACCGGCTCCCCGCCGATCGCCTTGAGGGCCCGGTCGATCGTGGCGCGGAAGTCGTTGTTGAACACCTGGCCCACGACGACCTGTCCGATCACCGACTGCGAGAAGCCGTTCCTGGCCAAGCCCTGAAGGAACTTGGAGCCGCTCCCGAACAGGACGGCGAAGATCCTCGGCAGGCCGGCGTCTTCGATCGTGTGGAAGGACGCGGCGTCCGAACCGAAGTGGGCGAACGACGTCGCCATGGGTCCACGGAAGAGGCTGATCGTGCGCTTCGTGTTCTCGATGAACCCCAGATAGTCGGCGTTGTTGGTGAACCCTTCGCCGATCGTGGCGGGAAGGTCGGGTAGCGTCCTGAAGCCACCGTTGTCGCGCGTCTCGCGGCAGCGCAGGAGCAGGTAGTTCGTGCCCACGGTTCCGCCAGCGACGATCACGCGCTTCGCCTTCACGACCTGGCGCTCACCCGTGTCCGTCCGACGGAACACCACCTCATAGCCGTCCGTGGCCGGATTGGAAGACACGGGGCGGACGTAGAGCACCTCGGCGTACGGCTGGAGCTTCAGGTACTCGACGGGGTCGGTCGTGCCCCGCTTGTGGTTCACGTCCCCCAGTTGGTTCGCGGGAGTTCCGTACATGGCCTGCATCAGTTGCTTGTTCAGCGTGTGCCTCGCTCCCGGCAAACAGCCGATCATGCAGCGGCCCTGTCTCTCGCAGTAGTTCCAAGGGACCTGGGTGTTGGCGTCGAGCGGCTTCGGAGCTGCCGGCGGGTAGTAGAGGTCCGGCCTGTAGCTAACGTCTGCGGGCACGAGGTCGTTGATCGCGAGTTCCACCGACCCGTAGTCGTTAGTGAGTTGTGCCGCAGCTTCCTGAAACGCTCGGGAACGGTCGAGCCAGAGCTCGTTCCTCCGCTCCTTCGGGGGATCGTCCATCGCCGGGTCGAGCTTCGTGCTGTTGGCCTGCCAGTGTGCAGCGAGCAGCGCGGAACGCGTGGCGATGTTGGAGAGACCCTTGTTGACTGTGGGGGCCGGGGGTTGCACTTGATCAAGCTGGTCCCACGTGTTCAAAACGCCGATGCCGATCGCGGATCGAGCCAGGCCGAACCATTTGTCGCGCTCCCCCTTGGCCGTCGGGTTGAGCTGCGCCGGACCGAGAGGCGTCGCCTCCCACTTCACCGGCAGCTCGTCGAGAACTAAGTCAGGAGGCTTGATCGTGACGTTCTGGTAGACGAGCGAGCCGCCGCCGACGCCGTTCGCGGAGATGACTGCCAGATGCGGCTCCGCCTTGTCGTCCGGAGCCCCGAACACGCTGAGGTCGAAGAGGCCGTCCGGCTGGCCTTTGCGTCTGACGCAACGCGTGATGAGGTCGAACAGCCCGCGTAGATGCTCGCCGGACACCCACGTCCGAATCGGCCCCTTTGTCTTGGTCTCCAGGAACGTCTTGGTCGCGCCCGTTTTGTCCCCTACGGTCTCGGTGGGCGTGATCCACCACGTCCCGCGCTCGAGCATCAGGACGCGTCCCTTGTCCCGCTTCTGAAACGCGCGCGCGATCGTGAGCGCGGTCATCGTGCCGCCGAACCCGCTCCCGATCACCACGACGTCGACTTGCGCGGCGTCGTAGGGTTTCGCGCGGACGCCCGTGTCGGCCTCGGCCTGCTCGGGCTTCCACTCGCCGCGCCCCGGCCCACCGAGCTCCGCTGGACGCGATCCGACTCCAGCCGCCGCGAACATCCCGGACATGAAGCTCCTTCTACTGACCGCCATACTCAAATCCTCCCTTCGCGGCATGCGTTTTCGCCTTCTCGAGGCAAGGCACCGCGCAGCGGTCGCTTAGCAGCGTCACCGGAACCGTCGCGTTCGCGTGACGAGCCGTTTGAGCTCCGGTACCGTGACGATCCCGTCGGCGCCGAGGCGCGCCACTGAGTTCACGATGTCGTTGGCTTCGGCAGCGCGCGCGTCCTTGCCAGCGAGCGCCGCGAGGATGGCCGGCTGCAGGGCACCCACGAGCGCCTTCGGCGTGTCGGCGGCGACACCGAGCGCGTGGCTCCAGGTCGCGTGCTCGAGGGAGCCCTGCTTCCCCAGCGGGTCCGTCAACGTCACTCGAAAGCTCACTTTGACAGCGGTCGGCGGCAGATCCTCGGGGAACGCGATGCTGATGCCCGCGGCCGTGGCCCCGGCGTTGATCGCTTGCACCAGGATCTCGCCGGGGTTGGGCGTGGCGAGCGTCTTCGCGGCCTCCAAGAAGCGCACGCCGATAGTGGCCGGCGTGCCGTCCTCGCGCGACACCTGGACTTCCTCCCAACGGGCAGTAACGCGGTACGACTGGCGGACGCCCATGAGCTCCTTGAGCTGTCCCGACTTGTTCCGGCTGAGCGCCTCCTGCCATTGGTCGCCGATGCGGCTCCCCCCGTAGTGCGGACCGACAACGAACTCCCAGCGGCGGACGCGCCGGACGGGAATCGCCGGCGCAGAGACCGAGGTACCTGCAGCCTCGAACAGGGCCCTTCGCACCGCGTCTACCGCAACGGCGTCCGAGACGTTAGCCACGTCCTTGGGCGTCTCGCGGGCTACAGCGACCTGAAACGATGCTGGTGCCGGTGCGGAGCGGGCCGCCGCCGCGCTGGGAGCGGGTCGCGGCGACGGAGACGCCTGCGGTGGCTGGGCGGACGGTGGCGCCGCTGCGGCGCGTGGTCGTGGCTGCACCTCCGCGAGTGTGGGCGCCGACGCGCCGGCATGGACCGAGGCGCCGGTTGCGACTGTCGTCCCCTCCTCGCTCAGGGCCAACACGTGAAACCCCTCGTGACCGCACCCTGTCCTGCCGACCGCGGTCTTGAAACTGAGGTATCCCTGGACCACGCCGGGCGTGGCAAGGCAGGCCTTCTCGAACTGGACCTGCCGGAGGCTCGCTGCCGTAGAGGGCTCGACGGTGAGCGTCGCGGCCGGCTCGTCGCCGCTCGCGCCCGGCACCAGCGGTCCGTCGATGTGGAGGGCGGGCGGCGGCCCGAGGAACGCTTGATCGGTCGAGACGTTGTGCGGCGGCAGCTCGTTCGTCAAAAGCAGCCGCGGCCGGCTCCCCACCTGGGATCGGTAGGCGACGCGGAACTCACCCCGAAGCGGAGGCTGAGCCCAGGCTTCCCAGACGCTTGGGTCGGGCCGGTGGGCGTGGATGTACTGCGTCTTCTCGTTGAAGCGGGCCGAGGCGTCCTCAAGAACGAAGAACACGAACTTGCGCTCGTCCGGGCGTCTCAGCCAGAAGAGCTGGATCGGATGGAGCTCGGGATGGTTGTAGTGCCCAGTGTCCAGCACCGGGGGCCCGTAGAGACAGATCTCAGTGCGCCGCTGAGGTGGCAACTCGCCCTGCTCCAGCGCGCCGAGCCATTCGCTCCACTTGCTCTCCTGCTCCACCAGACGGCGCTGGGGCGTGATCTCGCAATGGATGCACTCGTCCCCGGAACAGTCGTCCACCTTCACGGGGCCGTACGAGTCGTGCGTCTTGGCCTCTTCGATGAGGTCAGCGAAGCGTGGCGAGGGGACGACGTTGATCGTGCGGTCGCACTCCTGGATGCCGAGAATCCCGAGGGGTCCTTCCTTCGGACAGAACGCGTCGTGGTGGTGGACGAGGCCGCAAAGTTTCGCCTTCTGCGCGTGAAACGGCGGCCAGTCGTGCACTCCGTCCGTGGCGGCCGGCCACCGGTCGTTCATTTCGCTAAAGAGGTTTTGCGCCTCCGGGTCGTGACCGTCGACGCCCAGCGAGTCCTGCCAGAGGTCATCCCACTCCTTGATCTCCTGCGGCAAACAGGCGTCGATCGTCGCCGGGACCTTGGCGGCAGCCACTCCGGCAGCGAGCGAGATGGCGAGAGTCAGAGGCGCCATGACTTGTCTCCTAGCGGGGCCCCACGTCTCCGAACGTCACGCCATAACGGACGCCGAGGTCGATGACGAGCGTCGTCGGAACGTGATCGCCGAATCGAACGGCCGCGTCGAGACGCACGGGAAACACGATGCGCCGGGCGACAGAGGCGCCCGCCGACCAAACCCACCGAGCCGAGGATCCCGGAAACGTCGCCGCTTCGTTGGCGTCGACGCCCTGGTAGGCCAAGGTGCCGGAGCCCTGCCGCTGGGCGCCAGCCCGAAGCTGCAACAAGGAACCGCACCCGCTCCAGCAGGACGTCGGAATGGACCACTCGAGCCCCAGGTGGGGTTCCCAGGCATCAGTCAGTTGGTAGTCGGTCGGTCGGAAGGATCCGCGGCGGATTGTGAGCTCCGATGCGACCTGGGAGTAGCGTGTGCGATCGGCCTGCCCCGCGAGCGTCAGCCACTGACGCCGGTGCCCGACGCGGACATCCCACGCGAGCGCCCCTGTGAAGATGTCAGGCGCTCGGACCTCGAACGTCAAAACCTCCCGCGGTGTCGTGGCGACCCGCGGGTCGGCAGCGTTCCGGCTGAGCGGCCATCTGGTGTTCAGCCGATACACCGCGCCCGCCTTCAAGCGCCTCGTGACGTCGAACAAAGCGCCGAAGGTCGCGGTGAGACGTATCGGACTGTTGTCGTCGACGTTGATGCGCAGTGTCTCGGCGCCCGAGGCCGCGAACTCCGAGTAGCTCGCGGTCATCCCGAGGCGCATGAAGTTGACGTTCGCGCCCAGCGTGAGGCGGTGGTTCACGCGAAAGCCGAGCGCCAGGCCGGGCCCCTTCAGCGTCGCTTCGCCCATAGACCCCTCGTACCGTGTGCCATTGGGAAGCGCGGAACCACCCAGCACGATTTGGGCGGCTCTGGGCCGGCTCCAGTAGGCACCCACCGCCCAACGGCACCCCAATCGCATGTTCGCGGAAACCGGTACGACCGGCCAACCGTGGGAGCGTCCGTCCAGCGAGTCGGGCCCGAAGGGAGCTTCGTGCGAGACGACAGCGCTGAATGTGCCTTCGGCGAACTTCCCGCAACGGACCAGGCCCGCGGGGTTCACGATCGACGCGCTGGCGTCGTCCGAAATCGCCACGAACGCATCGCCCATTCCCGTCGGCCGCGCGGCGCCGAGCTGCTCCTCCCAGTGCCAGGAGCGAAACACGACGTCGTTGGTTTGAGCTGCGACGGAGTCCGTTGTGGCGCTCCACACGGCGGCGGCGCCAAGAAGGAAACCCCGCCCGATTGGGCGTCCAAAACGACGCAACAGGCCCTGAAGATGCAGCACGGCAGGCCCCGCTGGTTACAAGGAAATGAGGATTGCAAGGTATTCGTAATGTGTACGCTTGTCAAACGCATTAGATCGAGGCGGGACGACAGCTGCGCGTCAGTCGCAAACAACGTCGTGCAGCCGTTCGATCTCGCTGCGAACAAGGCGAGCAATGCGACGGCCGCTTGCAGTCAGACGGTAGCGCCTCGCCTCGGTGGACGCTTCAAAACCGGCCATTTGTGGACGGGTCAAACCCGGCCATTTCGGAGTGGGCGTCCGAGACCAGTAGAGGTTTACTTCGCAGCTGCCTCCTGACGCAAGTCGGTGTGGACCTTGGTGCCCAGCTGCGAGGGCCGCACTTGAGGACGTGGGCGTGATGGAGCAGGCGGTCGAGTAGCGCGGTCACCCACGCACGCGACGGCGCTAAGTCCTCGAACGAGTGGTGCCGGAGGTGGGAGTCGAACCCACACGCGGCTTTCGCCGCTCCAGGGTTTAAGCCCGGTGCGTCTGCCAGTTCCGCCACTCCGGCACGGGGAGTCGCGGGCCCCTCATGGGCGGCCCGCGGTGTGCGACGGCTTGCCTGCCTCCTGCAGGACCGCGATCATCGCCTCGTGGATCCCGCCGTTCGTGGCCACGATCTCGTCGGGCTCGAGGCCGAGCGGGGTGCCGTCGAAGCGCGAGACCCGGCCTCCCGCTTCCTCGACGACGAGGTTGCCCGCGGCCATGTCCCAGGCGTTGAGGCGCTCCTCCCAGAAGCCGTCGAAGCGACCCGCCCCCACGTAGCAGAGGTCGAGGGCGGCGGAGCCGTCGCGGCGCACCGCCCGCGCCCGGCCCATGAGCCGGTTGAACCAGCGCAGCTTCCCCGGCAGGTCCTCGCGGACGTCGTAGGGGAAGCCCGTCACGAGCAGGCTCCGGATGAGGTCGCTCGAGCGGGAGACCCGGAGCCGCCGGCCGTTCAGGTGCGCCCCCGCCCCGCGCTCGGCGGTGAAGAGCTCGTGCTTGATCGGGTCGTAGACCGCGCCCGCCACCATCCGGCCGTCCACCGCGACCCCGACCGAGGCGCAGAAGAACGGGTAGCCGTGGGCGAAGTTCACGGTGCCGTCGAGGGGGTCGATGAGCCAGAGGTAGCGGGAGCCCGTGCGGGCGAGCGCGGTCTCCTCGGTCACGATGTCGTGGTCGGGGAAGCGCTCCCGGATGGTCTCCAGGATGGCCGCCTCGCACTCGCGGTCCACCTCGGTCACGAGGTCGGTCTCGCCCTTGTAGTCGATCCGCACCTCCTGGCCGTAGCGCTCCTTCTGGATCGCGCCCGCCCGGAGCGCGGCCTCCGTCGCCACCGCGGCCAGACGCCAGGTCAACCCGCCCGTCCCCCCCGAAGCACGTTTCCCCTCCCGAAGCTGCGATTGTAGGATGCCCCACCGGATGGTCCAAGCCCTGTCTCCCCGTGGGACCGCCCTCCTGCTCGCCCTGACGGCGGCCCTCCTCGCGTTCCGCCTGGGCGCGGTGCCCCTCCTCGGCCCCGACGAGCCGCGCTACGTGCGGGTGGCGATCGAGATGCAGCGGGCGGGCGAGTGGGTCCGGCCCACCCTCCAGGGCGAGGTCTGGCTCGAGAAGCCGCCGCTCTACTACTGGCTCGCGGGGGCGGCCTTCCGCATCCTGGGAGAGAACGAGACCGCGGCCCGCCTCCCCTCGGTCCTGGCCGGCCTCGCCCTGGTGGGGGTGACCGCCCTCGTGGGGACACGGCTGTTCGGGCGCGCGGCGGGGCTTCACGCTGGGTTCGTCCTGGCCGCCGCGTTCCTGCCCGTCGCCTATGCCCGCTCGGCCTCCATGGACGCGCTGCTGGCGGCCACCGTGACCACGGCCATCGGCCTGCTCGCCCTCTGCGCGCTCGGGATCGCGGGCCGGCTCGCGGTGCCCGTGGCCTACGCCTTCATGGGCCTGGCCACCCTGGCCAAGGGCCCGCTCGGCCTGCTGCTGCCCGGCCTCGTGGCGGGCGGCTACCTGCTCCTCACCCGGGACACGCGCTTCCTGCGCGCGCTTCTTTCGCCGCTCGGATTCCTGCTCCTCCTGCTCGTGGCCGGCCCCTGGCACGCGGCGATCCTGCGCGACCAGGGCTGGCAGTTCGTCGATGTGTTCCTGCTGAACCACAACGTCGATCGGTTCCTCTCGACGATCCACAACCACCCCGGGCCGCCCTACTACTACGTGCCCGTGATCCTGCTCGGCCTGTTTCCCTGGTCGGGCCTCATCCTTCCCGCCCTGGGCGGCCTGCAGGCGCGCCGTTCGCGGACCGACCTGTTCCTGCTCGGGTGGTTCCTGCTGCCGTTCGTCTTCTTCTCGATGGCGGGCTCCAAGCTGCCCGGCTACATCCTGCCCTGCCTGCCCCCCCTGGCCCTGCTCATGGGCCGGGCGGCCGCCCGCCTCACTGCGGGAGAGGGGGTGGGCGAATGGTGGGGGGGGCCGCGGGCGGTGTCGCTCGTCGGCGTGGTCCTCGGCGCGCTGCTCGTGGGCACGCCGGCCTTCCTGCGCCTCCGCTTCGGGGAGCCGGACTGGGCGCTGGCCGTCCCCTTCGGCCTCTGGTGCGTGATCGTGGCCCTGGGCTTCTCGTGGCGGGTCGGGGCCGACCCCGTGGGCGCCCTGCGCCTCCTGCGGATCGGCGGGGCGGGTGCCATCCTGCTCCTGACCCTGGCGGCTCCTCCCGTGCTGGCCCGCTACCAGTCGGGCCGCCGGCTCTTCATTCCCGCGATGGGCCGCCCGGTGCTGGCATGGGGGGCCTGGCGGACCGCCTGGATGGCGGGCTACTTCTACAACGACGGCAAGGTGCGGGAGGTGGACGGTCTTCCGGAGATCCAGGAGGCCCTGGAACGCGGACCCACCCTGGTGCTGGTGGGACCGGACGAGCGGCGTCAGCTCGAGGACACCCCCACCCTGGCCGTGCACCCCCTGGCGGCGGGACCCGAGGACAACGCCCTCCTGAGGCTCGAGCGCCGGTAGGCATTCCTAACCAATCCCCGACACCCGCCGTCTCATGCAACGGATGGAGGAGAGCGACGCGGACGCCCTGGCGCTGGCCCGCGCCGGCGACAGCGAAGGCTTCCGGGTGCTCGTGGAGCGCCACAGCCGCGCCTTGTTCCGCCTCGCCTACCGCATGACCGGAAACGAGCACGACGCCGAGGACGTGGTACAGGAGGCCTTCCTGCGCGCGTACCGCCGGCTGCACCAGTACGACCAGCGAGCCCGCTTCTCGAGCTGGCTCTACAGGATCGCCGCCAACTGCGCCTTCGACCTCCTGCGCGCGCGGCGGCGGCGGGACGAGGACCCCTGGCCCGAGGGAACGGAGGCCGCCCCTGCCGACTTCCCCGCCACCGATCCCGCCCCCGACCGGCTGGTCATGAGCGCAGAGGTGAAGCAGCGGGTGACGGTGGCGATGAGCCGGATGAGCGCGCAGGAGAAGGCCGCCTTCGTCCTGCGCCACTTCGAGGGGATGTCGATCGCGGAGATCGGCCAGGCCCTGGACCTCGAGGCGAGCGCGGCCAAGCAGAGCGTGCTGCGGGCCGTGCGCAAGGTCCGCCAGGTGCTGGCGCCGGCCCTGGGGGAGGTGGCGCCGTGACGGGCGACGCCACCCTGCATCCGAGCCCGGACGATCTGGTCCTCTACCACTACGGCGAGGCCGACCACCCGGCGGGCCTGGAGACGCACCTCGCCGGCTGCGCGGCGTGTCAGGCAGCCCTCGACAGCTTGCGAGCCACGCTGTCAGCGGTTCGGGCCGAGGAGCCGCCGGAGCGGGGAGCCGATTACGGCGCCCGGGTCTGGGAGCGGCTCCAGACGCGCCTCGCCCTTTCGGGAACGGGGGGCGGGCGCTGGCCGGGCTGGGCCCGGGGGCTCGCGCCGCGCCGCCTGTTCTTCACGGGCGCTCTCGCGGCCTCGCTCCTCCTCGCGTTCCTGCTCGGCCGCCACTCCCCCCGGCCGGGGGCCGAAGGGACGAGCGGACCGGTGCGCGAGCGCATCCTGCTCGTGGCCGTGGGCGATCACCTCGAGCGGTCGCAGGTGGTGCTCCTCGAGCTGCTCAACGCCGATCCGAAGGACCCCCTCGACGTGAGCGCCGAGCGGCGCTCCGCCGAGGACCTGCTGTCGGCGAACCGGCTGTACCGCCTGGCGGCGGTGCGGACCGGCGAGCCCGGGGTGGCCCGCGTGCTCGAGGAGCTTGAGCGGGTGCTGGTGGAGGTCGCGAACGGCCCGTCCGAGCTGGGGCCGGAGGAGACCCTGGCCCTGCGCCGGCGCATCGAGTCGCAGGGCGTCCTGTTCAAGGTCCGCGTCATCGGCTCGCAGATCCGCGAGCGGCAGCGGGAAGCGGCCCAGGGGCCGCGGAAGGTCGAGCTCTGAGAGGTCATAGATGAATCGATGGATTCGTTGCTGGTCGCTGACGATCGCCGTGGGCTTCCCCGCCGGTGCCCAGGCCGGCCCCGACGGCGCGGCAGGCGCCGGCTTGGAGGCTGAGCAGGCCGCGCGCGAGGCCGAGGCTTCGGCGCAGCAGGCCGAGGGCCAGGAGCGCGAGCAGGAGCGTCAAGCCCGCGATCAGGAGCGGGAGACGCGGCGCCAGGAGGAGAAGCAGCGCCAGCAGGAGCAGTACGAGCGCGGCACGGAGGCGATCGAGAGCGAGGACTGGGACGCCGCGATCCGCGTCTTCCAGGAGGTCGCGGAGGGGGGGGCACGACGGACCGACGCCGCCCTCTACTGGAAGGCCTACGCGCAGGGCAAGTCGGGCCACCGGCCCGAGGCCCTGGCCACCCTCCAGGACCTGCGCAAGCGCTTCGCGGAGAGCCGCTGGCTCCGCCAGGCCCAGGCCCTCGAGCTGGAGATCCGCCAGGCCAGCGGCCAGGCCCCGAACCCCGACAGCGTGGGGGACGAGGACCTCAAGGTCATGGCCCTGAACGGCCTCATGAACATGGACGCGGAGCGCGCGTTGCCCCTCCTGGAGAAGCTCCTGGCGGGCAGCACGTCGCGGAGGATCCGCGAGCGGGCCCTCTTCGTCCTGTGCCAGAGCCGCTCCCCGCGCGGGCGGGAGATCGTGGTGAAGATCGCCCGCGGCCAGGAGAGCCCCGACATGCAGCGGAAGGCCATCGAGTACCTCGGCCTCTTCGGCGGCCCCGAGAGCCGGCAGGCCCTCGCCGACATCTACGCGTCCTCCTCCGACGTCGAGGCGAAGAAGGCCGTCCTGCGGAGCTTCATGGTGGCCGGGGAGAAGGCCCGGGTCCTGGCCGCGGCCAAGGGCGAGGCCGACCCCGACCTGAGGCGGGAGGCGATCCAGCAGCTCGGGGTGATGAACGCGCAGCAGGAGCTCTGGGCCCTCTACCAGACCGAGAGCTCGGCGCCCGTCAAGCGGACCGTCATCAACGCGCTCTTCATCGGCGGGAGCGCGGATCGGCCGACCGAGCTGGCCAAGGGCGAGAAGGACCCGCAGCTCCGCCGCGAGGCCATCAGCCACTTGGGGCTCATCGGGAAGGAGCGCACGGGCCCCTTGCTCGTCTCTCTCTACAACACGGAGAAGGACCCGCAGGTGAAGAAGGCGGTCCTGCAGGGACTGTTCGTCCAGGGCAACGCCGAGGCCTTGATCGAGATCGCGCGCACGGAGAAGGACCCGGAGCTCCGCAAGGCCGCGGTCAGCCACCTCGCGGTCATGCACTCGGAGGCCGCCACCAAGTTCCTGCTCGAGATCTTGAACAAGTAGCCGCAGACGCGGAGCCGCTCGCGTAACGGCGTTTCCTCCCCCCTACGTGGGGGAGGATAGGAGGGGGGGTCGATGAACGAAGGGGGGGTCGATGAATGATGGGGGGGTCGATGAATGATGGGGAATCTTGTCGCTCTGTTCGCCCTGCTCGCTGTCCCCCTGCTGGCCGAGCAGGGCCTGCGCAACGCCCGCGTCGAGGAGCGGACCACGGGCGGGCTCGAGGCGGCCCTGCGGGACGCTCTGCGGACGAAGGACGCATCGGCCTGGATCGCCTGGTCGGTCCCGCAGGCCGGTGGCCGTTCGCTCTGCTGCTACGACTGGCCGCACCACGCGAAGGGCGGCTGCGCGCTCGAGGAAGACCACGGCTTCGGCTCCTCGGACGAGGCCCCGGTGGAGGGCGCACCCGCCCCGCTTCTCTACGTCCTCCTCAAGGTCGCGGGGGGGAGGGTCGAGCGAGTCAGGGTGTTCTCGGACGATTGCGCGGTGGATGCCGGGGGCCGGACCGTCGCCTTCGTGAAGGGCGTGTCGTCGAAAGACAGCCTGGAAGTCCTCTCGTCACTCGTGGTGGGGCGGGATGAGAAGCGGGATCGGCTGGCCGAGGCCGCCTTCATGGCCATCGCCTACCACGGTGACTCCTCGGCCGATACGGTGCTCGCCGGCTTCGCCGCTCCCGAGCGTCCCGAGGAGATCCGCAAGAAAGCCGCCTTCTGGATGGGGGCGGCGCGCGGCCGGGCCGGGTACGAGGCGCTCGCGCGCCTCGTCCGCGAGGACGCGAGCGACCGCTTCCGCGAGCACGTCGTGTTCGCGCTCTCCATCAGCCACGAGCCGGCCGCGGTGGACACCATGCTGGAGGTGGCGCGCCGCGACAAGAGCTCGGGAGTGCGCGGCCAGGCCTTGTTCTGGCTGGGCCAGAAGGCGGGCAAGAAGGCCGCGGACGGGATCACCCGCGCCATCGCGGACGACCCCGAGACCGACGTCAAGAAGAAGGCCGTCTTCGCCCTCTCGCAGCTCCCGCGCGAGGAGGGCGTGCCCCTGCTGCTCCAGACCGCCCGCACGAACCGCAACCCGGTGGTCCGGCGCGAGGCGATCTTCTGGCTCGGGCAGTCCAAGGACCCCCGGGCCCTGGCCTTCTTCGAGGAAGTGCTGACGCGCTAGACTAGGGCCACGGGGGTTGTCGGGGGGGCGACGCCCGGTGGAGACCCGGGATGAAGCCGCTGCCGACGCTGCGCGCTCCCCTCCTCTTGACCGCGGCCGTCTTGTCGGCCGCGCCCGCCCCCGCCGCCGACGAGCACACCGAGCAGATCCACCGTCTCGAAGGCGAGCTGCGAGCCGCCCCCGATCACGGGGGCGTCCTCTTCCTCCTGGCGCGGGAGCGGGCGCTGGCGGGGGACGCCGCGGGAGCCCTCCGCGACCTCGAGCGGGCGATCGCGACCGGCCTCGACCTCGACGTCGAAGCCGAGAACGCCTTCCTTCCTCTCCGCAACAAGCCGGAGTTCATGGCCCTGCTCGACCGGGCGCTCGACCAGCGCGTGGTCGCGCGCACGAGCACCGAGGCCTTTCGCGTCCCCGAGCGCGACCTCATCCCCGAGGGCCTCGCCCACGATCCGGTGACGGGCGACTTCTTCCTGGGGAGCCTCTTCAAGCGCAAGATCGTGCGCATCGCCGGGAGCGTCGAGGGGTCGGCCCCGCCCCGGATCCAGGACTTCGCCACGAGCGGCCAGGACGGGCTCTGGGAGGTCCTGGGCATGAAGGTGGACGCGAAGCGGCGCCTGCTCTGGGTGATGACCGCCGCCGGCAAGGCGGCGGGGGCGCAGGAGGGCTGCTCCGCCGCGCTCGTGTACGACCTGGGCACGGGCACGCTGGCCCGGCGCTACCTCATGGACAACGCCAAGGCCAGGCACCTGTTCAACGACGTCGCCCTGGCCGCCGACGGCCGGGCCTTCCTCACCGACAGCGAGGCGGGGACCGTGTGGCGCATCGATCCGGAAAAGGATGCTCCGGAGCTCCTGCTCAAGCCCTGGAGCCTCGGGTACCCGAACGGGATCGCCCTCTCCGCCGACGAGAAGCGCCTCTACGTGGCCGACTTCGAGCATGGGATCTCGATCGTCGACGCCGCGAGCGGCGACCTCCGCGCGCTCCCCCACCCGTCGAACGTCAGCCTGCATGGCGTCGATGGCCTGTACCGGCACGATTCGGGTCTCATCGCGGTCCAGAACGGCGCGGGCACGGAGCGGATCGTCCGCCTGCGCCTGGACAAGGACGGCCTGCGAGTGGTCTCCCTCGACATCCTCGAGAGCCGCAATCCGGCCTTCGCCATTCCCACCACCGGCGTGATCGTGGGCTCGGAGTTCTACTACATCGCCAACAGCCTCCTGGATCGCCGGGGGCCGGACGGCCGCCTCAAGCCGAACGCCCGACTGGAGCCGGTCGTGATCCTCAAGGCTCCCCTCGTCCCTCCTCCGGGCCCGGCCTCCCCCGAGCGGCGGCCCGGCCCATGATCGAAGCGGTGCGCATGGGACACCATCGTGGTGTCCTGCTGGCCTTCGTTCTCCTCGCTCCTGGCTGTGGTGGATCGGGGGGCGGGGGCACGCCCTCGCCCAGCCCCGCCGCCTCCGCTCCCCCTGCGGTCGCCAACCCGTGCACGGCGGCCCTCGCCGCCCGCGGGGACCCGCTTCCCGTGGTCGCCCCCGCCGCCGCCTCGCCGAAGAGCCACGGAGGCCTCGGCGTGGACAAGCGCGATCCACGCGATCACCTGTGGGCCCACCGGCTGGCCGCTCTCGAGGGCCGGGTCATGGCCCGGGACGTCCGGGCCGCCGCCCCGCCGGACGTGGGCGACATCGCGGTCATCCAGGACGACGGCAGCCTGATCATCGGCCCGAATCCGTTCGACCTGGCGGGGCTGGGCCTGCGCTTCCAGCGCAATGCGACCGGCGGCTACGACGTGTCGCGGGCCGACGCGTCCTTCCGGCCGAACCTCGGCGCCCGGCGCACCCTTGCCGACGACGACACCTTCCCGGCCCCGATCCCCTTCGCGTTCCCCTTCTACGGGACGCCCCGGACGACCGCCTTCGTGAACTCCGACGGCAACATCACCTTCACCCGCGGCGACACCGCGACCGACGAGCGCGGTCTCGCGCGCCTGCTCTCGGGCGCGCCCCGGGTCGCTCCGTTCTTCGCCGACCTCGACCCGTCGGCCGGGGGTGGCGTCTTCGTCGCCTCCGCACCGGATGCCCTGACCGTGACCTGGTGCTCGGTCCGGGGCTTCGAGTCCTCCTCGACCGTGACCGCCCAGGCCAGCCTGCTGCCCGACGGCTCGGTGGAGGTGAAGTTCGGGAGCGTCAGCCTCGGCGACGCGATCGTGGCCGTATCTCCGGGGGCCACCGGCGGCTTCGCCCCCGTGGATCTGCAAGCGACCGGGCCCACGCCCGGAGGCGCGGCCGCGGTCGGCGAGCGCTACGCCGCCCAGGCCAGCCTGGACCTCGTGACCACGGCCCAGCGCTTCTACCAGGGGCACGCCGACCTCTACGACCAGCTGGTGTTCTGGACCGACACCCGGGTCGTGGAGAGCGGCACCTTCGCCTTCGAGACCACGGTCAAGAACGCGGTCCGGGGGATCGGCGCGGACTTGCTCGACTTCTCGCGGGAACACGGGAGCGCGGGCCAGCTCGCGAGCCTCGTCCTGATGGACAACCTCGGCAAGTACCCGGCCGATCCCACGGCCCGGGTGCCGGGGGTGGGCGAGAACACGACCCTCACCCTCCTGGGCCAGGAATGCGGACACCGCTGGCTGGCCCTCCTGCGTTTCCGCGACGCGTCCGGCGCCGCCTCCGATCTGCTGCTGGGCCGCGACCGGGCCCACTGGAGCTTCTTCTTCGACTCGGACGCTTCGTTCATGGAAGGGAACGACATCGAGGACCTCGGGGGCGGATCGTTCCGGACCGTGGCCACCGTTCAGCGCTACTGCCCGCTCGACCTCTACGCGATGGGGGTGCTCGAGGAATCCGACGTGCCGCCCTTCTTCTTCGTCGAGAGCCCCACCGGAACCAGCGAGACCCGCGACAGCGGTCCCCGCACGGGCGTCGCCTTCGGGGGGAACCGCCACGACCTCACGATCGCCGACATCGTGGCCGCCCACGGCCGCCGCGATCCGCCGGCTCGCCAGGCCCCGCGGCTCCACCGCCAGGCCTTCGTCTACGTGGTGGGCCGGGGCCGTTCCGCCGATCCCGCCGCCACCGCGAAGCTCGAGCGGATCCGCGCGGCCTGGGAGCCCTTCTTCGCCGCGGCCACGGGTGACCGGATGACCCTCGACGCGCGGCTACCCTAGACAGGGCCGGCCGCCGCCCCTACTCGCGCCTCTCCGCCACCGTCGCCGGCACCGAGGCTCCCACGGACAGGATGAGGCTGACCCCGTCCTCCACCGAGAGGTCGGTGTCGATGACGTCCGCCTCCGGGACCACGACCACGTCGCCCACGTAGAGGTGGTTCGTGGGGACGTACACGGTGCAGAGGACCTGGGTCGAGCCGTCCGCGCGCTTCAGGGTGAAGCTGCCGGTGAGGAAGCCCGGGGTGGTGCGCCCGGGTAGCCTTGCCAGGACGAACCGCTTGAACGCCGCCTCGGAGTCGCTCTTGCCGAAGCCCTCGAGCACCTTCTTGGTGGTGCCGTAGACCGCTCCCACCACGGGGACGAGGCCCAGGACGTCGTCGATGCCGTCGAGCAGGCGGCGCATGGGGCCCGAGGAGAAGAGCACGCCGGTCAGGAAGACGACCCCCACCATGAGGACGAAGCCGACCCCCGGTATGGTCCGGCCCAGGAAAGCCACGGCGAGGGGCTGAGCCAGCTCGTCGAGGTAGCTGAAAAGCCAGATCAGCGCCTTCGCGGTGACGATGATGGGAACCAGGATGACGAGGCCGGCGATGAGCTTGCTGCGCAGGATCGGGGGCAGCCGGGGCGGGGCGCTCCTGGGCCCAGCCGGGGGCGGATTCACTCCGACCCGGCGCGCGGGGGTAGCGGCGATATGGTACCGGCCAGCTTCTTGAGCGATGCGCGGGCGCCCGTCAGCTCGGGCAGGTCCGGATCCGCCTTCTGCCAGTAGCCGAGCGCGGCGTCGAACTCGCGGCGGGCGGCCTCGCGGTCGCCCCGGTGCTCGGCCACCAGCCCGAGCGCGTAGCGCGTTCCCCCGTAGGCCGGGTCGTGGTCGCTCATCTGCCGCGCGGTGTGGTCGAGGAGCTCCCAGTCCCCCACGTCCCCGGCCACGCGCGCGATCGCCTCCAGCCGGAAGAGCGCTTCCGTCCAGGCGTCGGGCCCCGGCACCGCGCGGATCCGCTTCTGCACGTCCTTCAGGACCTCGCGGGCCTCGTCTCTCCGGCCCTTCCGCAGGAGCCACTCGCCTCGGAGACCGTCCACGTAGGGCGAGACCGCGGATCGCCTCACCCGGGCCGGCGCTGGGTCCTCGCCCAACGCGTCGAGCTCCCCTTGCGCGGACCGCAGCTCGGCCTCGGCGTCGGCCAGCCGGCCCAGCGCGAGCAGGGCGTGCCCGGCCAGGGCATGGCCGACGGCCCGAGTCGTCGTCCCCTTCCCCTGCTGCAGCTCGCGGGCCGCCGCGAGCGCCTCCTCGTGGCGCCGGCTCGCGAGGAGAAGCCCGACCCATCCCTTGCGGTTGAACTCCAGGTACTCCGTGACGGCCGGGGAGGCCGCGGCCTCGCGCAGGTAGCTCGCGGCCGTCTTCATCCGGCCCTGGTGCTGGTAGCACCCGGCCAGCAGGTCCAGGTTGTGCGGGTGGTGCCAGTCCACGCCGGCCGGAATGCTCTCGGCCAGGTAGTACGCCTTCTCCAGCTCGTCGGCCCGGGTGAAGGCCGCGATCGCGTCCTCCACCCGGCCCACCCGCCGCAGATCGTGGCCCCACATGTGCTGGGCGTGCGGCACCTGGGGGGCGAGCCGCGCGTACACCTCCCCGTGCTCGAGGGCGAGCCCGACCTGGTTGATGTTCTCGTATGAGTGGATCAGGTAGTGGTGGGCGGCAAAGTGGTCGGGAAACAGGGCGAGGGCCTGGCCGTAGAACGCCACCGAGGCCGCCCCGCCCCGCTGGCCACGGCCCGCGGCGGAGGCTTCCTCCGCGTTGCCGCGCAGGCACCACAGCTCGGCGTCGCCGAAGTCGATGGCCAGGGCCTCGTCGAGCGCCTTCTTGTAGGCGAGGTGCCTCGAGGCGTCGTCCAGCTCTTCCATGGCCTCGAGCTGCCTCGCGCGCAGAGCGATCCGACGCTGCTCGCGCTCACTCGCCGTCCCCGCCCGCTCCTGGGCCTTGACCACGGCTGCCCGGGCGGCCCGCGGATCCTCCAGCCCCGAGTAGGCGCGCGACAGGCCGACCCAGGCGAGGGCTGTGTCCGGGTCGCGGCGGAGGGCCTCGTGGAAGGAGCGGGCGGCCTCCACCCACACGTATGAATGAAGATAGGCCAGGCCCTGGTCGTAGAAGGCCTGGGCTTCCTTCGAGCCCGTGGTCACCGGATCGTGAGAGTTGCCGATGCCGGTGCGCAGGGCGACCGGGCGCTCCAGGATCTCCCGCGGCACCCACCCGACCGCGCTACAGGCCGCGTGGGGGTCGTCCTGGGCCAAGGCACCCGCGGAGGAGAAAACGAGCACGGCGAGGGCGCTCTTCCGTGAGCGCAAGAGCTCCTTCATGCGCGAAGCCGCTTCACCATGGTCACGAGCGTCCCTCCCTTCTTCGGGAACGCGTAGGACACGTCGTCCATGAACTGCCGCATGAAGAAGATCCCCCGGCCGTAGGCCTTGAGCAGGTTCTCGGGGGCCAGGGGGTCAGGTACGGTGTCGGGGTCGAAGCCCGCCCCGTCGTCGTGGATCATGACCTCGAGCTCCCGGGCCCGCATCGTGAACGAGACCTCGACCCTCTTGGCCTCGTCCATCTTGTTGCCGTGCTTCATGGCGTTGACCACGGACTCCCGCACGGCCACGCTCAAGTAGTGGGCGGCGTCCTCGTCGAAACCGACCAGGGCGGAAACCTGGGCGAGGACGGTCTGAACGACCTCCAGCATCTCGAAACGACTGGCGACGTCGAGCTTGACCGTCCGGGTGTCGGGGGTCGTCGTCATCTCTTGAGGGCGCTTTCGGCTCTCTCGTCGAGCGGCGGACGGCAAGTGCCTGCACGCTAGCACGCACCTTCTACGCCGTCAAGGTGCGGTCCTGCCGCCACTTGCGGCGGTGGGCGGCTCCTTTCTTCGTGGTACGATCGCGCCTCTCGCCGTGCGCATCCACCCCGCCCGAAGCTTCCGCGGCCGCTTCCACCTCCCCGGTGACAAGTCCATCTCGCACCGGGCGGCGATCCTGGGAGCCATGGCGGAGGGCGAGACCCGCATCCACAACTTCGCGAGCGCGGCCGACTGCGCCTCCACCCTGGCCTGCCTGCGGGCCCTCGGGGTGGAGGTGGAAAGGGAAGGCAGCGAGGTGCGGGTCCGTGGCCACGGGCTCGAAGCCTGGCGGGCCCCCACCGGGCCCCTCGACGCGGGCAACTCCGGCTCCACCCTGCGGATGCTGGCGGGGGCGCTGGCCGGCCGGCCTTTCCCATCGGTGCTGACGGGCGACGACTCGCTGCGCCGCCGCCCGGTGGAGCGGGTGGCGGTTCCCCTGCGCCTCATGGGCGCCCGGGTGGCGAGCACCGGCGGCAACCCCCCGCTCACCATCGAAGGCGGCGGGCTCCGCCCTCTCGCCTACGACTCGCCGGTGGCGAGCGCCCAGGTCAAGACGGCGGTGCTGCTGGCGGGCTTGCAGGCCGAGGGCGTCACCACCGTGCGCGAGCCCGCCCCGAGCCGCGATCACACGGAGCGCATGCTGCCGCGGTTCGGCGTGCCCGTGGAGCGCGCCGGCCTCGCGGTCTCGGTACGCGGGGTGGCCCGGCTGCGGGCGGCCGAGGTCGCGGTGCCGGGCGACGCCTCTTCCGCCGCCTTCCCCGTCGTGGCGGCGCTCATCCTCCCCGGTTCCGAGGTGCGCCTGGACGGCGTGCTGCTGAGCCCCGGCCGCAGCGCGTTCCTCGACGTGCTCAAGGCCATGGGCGGCCAGGTCGAGACCGGCCTCACCTCGACCGACCCCGAGCCCGTGGGCTGGATCGCGGCGCGCTCGTCGCGGCTCCGCGGGGTCACGGTGGACCCGGCGGTCGTCCCGGCCCTGATCGACGAGGTGCCGGCCCTCGCGGTGGCCGCGGCCTTCGCCGAGGGGACGTTCACGGTGTCGGGCGCGGGCGAGCTGCGGGTCAAGGAGAGCGACCGGATCGCGACCCTGGCCGAAGCCCTGGCCAGGATGGGGGCCTCGGTGGAGGAGCGTCCCGACGGCCTTTCCGTCCACGGAGGCCGGCCGCTGCGGGGCGCGTCCGTGCGGTCGCGGGGCGACCACCGGATCGCGATGGCCTTCGCGGTCGCCGCCCTCGCCGCCGAAGGGCCGACCGAGATCGAGGAGGCCGAGTGCGCCTCGGTCTCCTTCCCCGAGTTCTACGAGCTGCTCGCCCGAGGCGCCGGCGGTGGCTGACCCGTCCCCGCCCGCGGTCCCCGAACGAGTGGTCCTCGTCGGCTTCATGGGGGCGGGCAAGAGCACGATCGGGCCCCTCGTGGCCGAGCGCCTGGGGTGGAGCTTCCTGGACCTCGACACCCGGATCGAGGAGCGGACGGGACGCCGGATCGCCGAGCTCTTCCGCGACCGCGGAGAGCCCGCCTTCCGGGAGCTGGAGCGGGCGGCCGCGCAGGAGGCGATGCGGCAGGCGCGGCTGGTCCTGGCCGCCGGGGGCGGCGCTTTCGCCCAGCCCGCGACCCGGGAGGCGCTCCGGAAGGGATCGGTCACGGTCTGGCTTCGCTGCGATCTGCCGACCATCCTCGCCCGGGTCCCCGCCGACGGCCGCCGGCCCCTCGCCGCGAATCGTGCCATAATGCAGGCCTTGCTGGCCGAGCGGGAGCCTTCGTACCAGCTGTCCGAGGTGGTGGT
>Ga0137361_10000174_pt1 | contig 31225 bp, 26 predicted proteins | sample Mad1_80_16metaG_FD_104923 | JGI IMG/M metagenome (GOLD analysis project Ga0137361, IMG submission 104923) | Vadose zone soil microbial communities from Angelo Coast Range Reserve, California, USA - Mad1_80_16 metaG | ecosystem: Environmental > Terrestrial > Soil > Vadose zone | place: USA... | reverse complement strand
TTGCCGCATGTTGCTGCAATACCTAAAGGAAAAGGAACAGGCAGTGTCTGAAATGGCGAGAGTTTGCAAGCGCGGGGGCACCGTGTTGCTCCAGGACCTGGACGGCCAGCTTTTGTGGCACTACCCGGAGAATCCCGCGGTACAGAGAACGCTTGAAAGAGTTGTAACGGCGCTCGGTACAACCGGTTTTGATCCCTTCGTCGGCAGGAAACTCTTCTGGTTGGCGCGGAATGCCGGACTGACGAATATTGACGTCCAAGTCGAGTGCTACCACTTGATTGCCGGGGAAGCTGATCCGCATATTTTACAGCAGTGGGAATTGAAGCTGGAGATTGCCAGGCCACAGTTGGCCCGGGTACTCGGCGGCGAACGCGAAGCCGAAGAACAGTCACGGGCGTTCCTCGAATATCTTCGTCGGCCGGACACGCTTACCTATTCAACGGTCTTCACAGTAGCAGGGGAGAAAACTTTATGAGTTGGAGTTCCCGCTCGCAGAAGTTCTTGCCATTTTGGAATTTCCCAGGGAAGTCCCGCAACGTTTGCGGGATAAACGGGCCACGTTTGAAATGGGCCAATAGCTTAATTCTGATTGCGGAAAATGTTTGGCTGGGGTGCGTACATGAATGACAGAACGAATCCATATCATCAGGAACGGGCAAAAGACGCGTTCCGACTATCCGAGATCGTTCAGCGCCGGGAAGCGTGCGCTCGTCTTGCCGACGATTTTCAAGAAGGGAAACTAAATATGTTGTTCAATCGCGATCACAAAACCGGTCCAGTGATGAGGGCTGGGCGTATTTTCCTAGCCGGGTTTCTCTCCGTGTTGCTCGCCGGTAGCACTGTCGCCCAGAATCCACGAAACGTCCCCGACGTCACAGCGATGAGCATGGAAGACCTGATGAATCTGCAGGTGACTTCGGTCTCCAAACGCACGCAGAAAGTTGCGGACGCCGCAGCGGCGATTTTCGTTCTAACGCAAGAAGATATCCGGCGGTCGGGAGCGACCAGCATTCCGGAAGTGTTGCGCCTAGTCCCGGGTCTGGAAGTGGCGCGGATCGATCAGAACAAGTGGGCCATTGGTTCGCGCGGATTCAACGGGCGCTTCGACAACAAACTGCTGGTGTTGATTGACGGACGTAGCGTCTATACACCTCTGTTTTCTGGCGTGTATTGGAATGTCCAGGACGTAATGTTGGAGGACGTGGATAGAATCGAAGTGATCCGGGGCCCCGGAGCAACGCTGTGGGGTGCCAACGCCGTGGATGGCGTCATCAACGTCATTACCAAGAAGGCCAAGGCTACACAGTCGGCGGTCGTGACAGCTGGAGCCGGAACGGAAGAGCGGGCAGCCGGCGGCGTTCGTTTCGGCAGCAAACTTGGCGACAACACGTACTACCGAGCCTACACAAAGTATTTCGATTGGGGCCCTTCTGCATATCCATCGGGTATGACGGCTCACGACGGCTGGGATGCCCTGCGCGGAGGATTCCGCGCGGACTGGACACCGGCCGGAGCTAACTCGCTAACTGTGCAAGGGGATATTTATCGCAGCAGATTTGACGAGACTCTGACTGTGGCGTCGCTATCTGCTCCCTATTCCAACACGTTCCCAAATGACGGGAAGTACAGCGGAGGAAACATCCTTGGGCGCTGGAATCATACTTCCGAGGGATCTTCGATGTCGTTGCAGATGTACTACGACAATACGACGATTACCGACCATTCTCTTTTCGGGGACCACCAGAACATTTTGGATCTCGATTTCCAGCACGGGTTTCACGTTGGCGATTCACAGCAATTTGTATGGGGGCTGGGCTACCGGTCAATCCACGACAAGAACGATGCCAGTTTCACGGTTTCCTTGCAGCCCAATCAGGTCACTCTGAATCAGTTCAGCACGTTCCTGCAGGATGAAATCAGCCTGGTTGACAATCGTCTGCAGATCACGCTGGGCTCTAAATTCGAGCGCAACGAATTCACGGGGTTTGAAATTGAGCCCAACGCACGATTGCTCTGGAATCTTACTCCAAATCAATCGGTTTGGACTGCTGTATCACGCGCCGTCCGGACACCGGCCTTGACCGAAGAGGGGCTGCGGCTAAATTCGCAAGTTATACCTCCTGGGACTCCTGCGAACCCCACGCCATTGCCGGCGGTGGTGGCCGTTTTCGGCAGCCATCAGTTCAATTCCGAGGATCTCCTCGCATACGAACTTGGTTATCGAGTGCAGGCGACCAAGAATCTCTCCCTCGACATAGCCACCTTCTACAACAATTATTCAAATCTTCGCACTGCGGAGCCGGGTGCGCCCTTTATCGAAGGAAGCCCTGCCCCGACCGATTTCGTCATTCCCTTTGTCGCAGGCAACAAGATGAGCGGCGGAACCTACGGCGTTGAATTGTTTGCAGACTGGAAAGTCGTTCCCAAGTGGAGGCTAGTGGGCTCCTACAGCTATCTGCAGATGGACATACACAAGAACTTAGATAGTCAGGACCCGACTCCCGACAATCCAAACGGTTCAAGTCCGCGCCATCAATGGTATTTGAGATCTTCGATCGATCTGCCCAAGCATTTCGAGCAAGACACGACTCTTCGATTTGTGGACCGCCTTCCCAGCCTGAACCTGCCCAATTACTACTCTTTGGATGCGCATTTGGGCTGGAGGCCGGTAACAAGCCTGGAATTGTCGATCGGCGGCCAGAACTTACTCAATAACTGGCACTTGGAATTCATGCCGGATTTCGTAAACACCTCGCCAACCGTAGTAAAGCGCAGCATCTTTGGAAGTATTACGGTGAAGTTTTAGTTGCTGAAGTGCCAGCTTTCAGGTGGTCTGGTACCAGTGGGTGGTAATTTGATGTTGAGGCGACTGAGAATTCTGATCGTTGCGCTCAGTGTTTCGCTGAGTGGGACTCCGGAGGCCTTTGCACAGACTCCGGACTCGCGCGACTCATCGGAATACTTGATTAAAGCCGGGTTTATCTATAATTTCGCGAAATTCGTGGAATGGCCGTCGGCCGCTTTTGCCCAGCCTGATTCGCCAATTGTGATCGGCATTCTAGGAACAGACCCGTTCGGAGCCCTCATCGATCAGATCGTCGAAAACAAGAAAGTCGGGGCGCGAAGTTTTGTCGTAAAGCGACTGAAGTGGAGTACCGACCTCAAAGAACTCAGGGATTGCAAAATTCTGTTTGTGGGCGCGTCAGAAAAAGCGCACATAGACGAGATAATCCAAATTGTGAAGACTCTGCCAATCCTGACCGTAGGTGAAACACCCGGGTTTGCAGAGCGCGGTGGCGTGATTCGATTTGTCCTGGAAGACAACAGAGTGCGATTTGAGGTCAACGTTGAGGCTGCGCACCAAGCAGACCTGACTATCAGCTCCAGATTGCTTACCCTGGCGAGAATCATCCAACAAGCTGCAGCCGAGACGAGGAAGCCGGGATGATCCTCCAAAATCTATCTATCAAGCGGAAACTCACGCTGATAACGATGCTGACGAGCAGCATCGCCCTGATCCTGTCGTCCGTCAGCTTTCTTATTTACGATCTCGTTTCGTTTCGTAACTTGCTCAGCCAGGATCTAATGACTCAGGCTGAGATTATCGGGTACAACAGCGCGGGGGCCATGGAGTTCAAGGACGAACCCGCTGCAACCGCGACATTGTCCGCTCTCACGGCAAAAGAGGACATCGTCACAGCTGTCTTATACAAGCCTGACGGAAAGATCTTTGCCCACTATTTTCGAGGCAACGCGGCGTTTTCCGGGTTTCTTCCCATCCATTTGCAAAAGAAAGGTTCCCGCTTTGAAGGGGGATACCTGGAGGTCTTCCAGGAAGTCACCCTGAACGGGGAACACGTCGGAACGCTATTTCTGCAGTCCGACATGCGCCAATGGAGTCTGCGCGCCAAACGATATGCAAACATCCTCATCATATTTGTGCTGGTCTCCGGACTATTCGCACTCTTCGTCTCCTCGAAACTGCAAGGCTTGATTTCAAAGCCTATTCTCCACCTGGAAGACACCATGCGAATGGTTTCTTCAAACAAGAATTACGCCGTCCGGGCTGTCAAGACGTACAGCGACGAAATTGGCAGATTGATCGACGGATTTAACACCATGCTCTCCGAAATCCAGCAGCGGGATACCGCGCTGCAAAGCACCAATGGTGAGTTGAAGACCAGGACGCAAGAGCTGGAGGAAGAAGTATTTCAGCGCAAACAGGCGCAGGAAGAGTTGCTTAAGGCCAAGCACTTGGCAGAAGAAGCCAACCGTGCCAAAAGCACGTTTCTCGCGAATATGAGCCACGAGTTGCGCACTCCGCTCAATGCCATCATCGGGTATAGCGAGATGCTGGAAGAGGAAACCAGGGATAGCGGCAAGGTCGAGAACGTTCAGGACCTCCGGAAAATTCAGGGGGCCGGAAAGCATTTGTTGTCCTTGATCAATGACGTGCTTGACCTGTCGAAAATCGAAGCCGGCAAGATGGGACTCCATCTGGAGAACTTCGACGTGTCACAGGTGATCGAGGAGATGGTCACGACTCTCCAGCCCGCCGCGGCCAAGAATGGCAACTCGATTCAGGTCCATCTGGCGGACACCGTGAATACGATGCGTGCGGACGTCACAAAAGTCCGGCAAATCCTTTTCAACCTCCTGAGCAACGCATGCAAGTTTACGGACCACGGTACTGTCTCCGTGAATGTGGATCAAATCAAGCTCGAGAATCGAGAGTGGATTCAATTCCAGGTCCGGGACACCGGGATCGGCATCTCAGCCAAGCAAAAAGAAAACTTGTTTCAAGAGTTTGCTCAGGCGGATGCCTCGATTGCCAGGAAGTATGGCGGGACGGGCCTGGGACTTGCCATCACGCACCGCTTCGTTCAACTGATGAAAGGGCAAATCTGGGTCGAGAGCGAGGCCGGCCATGGCGCTACCTTCACAGTGCGGTTGCCCGCTCAAGTTGTCGTCGAGGCAGCAGAAACAGCACAGTTAGAAAGTGCCAGCAAGATTCCCGCAGCATCCCCCGAGACAAAAACAGGCATGGAAACGATTCTGGTGATCGACGATGACCCATCGGTGCGCGATCTGATGTCGCGCTTCCTCTCAAAACTGGATTTCCACGTGGTCGCGGCCGCGAACGGAGAAGAAGGCCTTCGGCTCGCCAAGCAAGTTGACCCGCTGCTCATAACGCTCGATGTGGTCATGCCCGAGTGCGACGGATGGACGGTCTTAAACAAGCTCAAAAGCGATTCCAAGTTGGCCGATATTCCCGTCATTATGGTCACCGTCGTTGACAATGAGGCCATGGGCCTGGACATGGGAGCTTCTAATTATCTTATCAAGCCAGTCGATCGCGACCGTCTTGCAGTTCTTGTAGAAAAACACCGGGTTGCTCGCACTTCTATCACCGACACTAATTCGGTCCCCTTGTCCTATGTTGCGGAAGGTCCAGCCGGCCGCAAGACCGTCGGAGCTAGGGTTCCTAAGACTAGGAGAAACTGACATGCCGAAGATCCTGCTAGTCGAAGACAACGAAATGAATCGGGACATGCTTTCACGGCGGCTCCAGAAGAAAGGGTATACCGTCGTGACGGCACAGGATGGCGAAAAAGGTTATTCGTTGGCGCGCTCGGAAGCGCCTGACCTCATTCTTATGGACATAAGCCTGCCCGCGATGGATGGCTGGGAAGTCACTCGCCTCTTGAAAGCCAACGCATTGACTCGCCATATTCCCATCATCGCGCTAACCGCGCATGCCATGGTAAGCGACCGGGAAAAGGCGCTTGGTATCGGTTGCGATGACTATGACACGAAGCCGGTCGATTTTGCCCGCTTGAGCGAGAAGATCGAGAGCTTGCTCGTAGAAAAGAAAGTGTCATGAACACACACAAAAACCGACTGCTCATTGTGGATGACAATGAAATGAACCGGGACATGCTTGCCCGTAGGCTGGCACGAAAAGGCTATGAGATTGGTCTGGCCGAAAATGCGCAGCAGTTGCTGAAACGCGTGGAGCAAGACGGCGTTGATCTCGTGCTCTTGGATATCGAAATGCCGGAGATTAGCGGTCTCGATGCCCTGAAGACTCTGCGCGAAGCCTACTCTCCGATCGAACTGCCGGTCATCATGGTGACGGCCAAGAACCAGAGTGAAGATATCGTCAAAGCGCTGGATATGGGTGCTAACGATTATCTGACGAAACCAATTGATTTTCCCGTAGCGGTTGCGCGCATTGGCACCCAGCTATCTCACAAGCGGGCACAGGAAGCATTGAGGGAGAGCGAAGAGCGCTACGCCTTGGCGGCTCAAGGCGCCAACGATGGGCTTTGGGACTGGAATGTTCTTACCAACTTCGTGCATTACTCGTCGCGGTGGAAGGCCATGTTGGGCTGTCAGGAGGGCGAAGTTGGAAGCGGACCTGAAGAATGGTTTGATCGGATTCATGACGCGGATCGTGAACGGGTCAAACAAGAGATTGACGCTCACCAAAAAGGCCTGACTCCCCATTTTGAGAGCGAGCACCGGATGCTGCACAAGGACGGATCGTTCCGCTGGATGCTAAGCAGAGGACTCGCAGTTCGAGACGCTTCCGGAAAAACTCTGCGGATGGCTGGATCGCAGACCGACATCACCGAAGGAAAGGTCTCCGATCCCCTGACGGGCCTGCCTAATCGGCTGCTCTTTATTGACCGGCTCGGACGCGTTATCAAGCACGCAAAACGCCGCAAAGACCATTTGTTTGCTGTTCTGTTTCTGGACCTTGATGGATTCAAGATGATCAACGATAGTGTCGGCCACCTGATCGGAGATCAGCTCTTGCTCGGCGTCGCTAACAGATTGGAAAAATGCCTGAGGGCAACCGACACGGTCGCGCGTTTGGGAGAATCCTTCACTGTTGCGCGACTAGGCGGAGACGAGTTCACCGTCTTGCTTGATGATCTTAAAGATCCGAACGATGCGAAGCGTGCTGCAGAGCGGCTAATGAAAGCGTTGACCACCCCATTCGTTTTGGGTGGCAAAGAGGTATTCACCTCAGTGAGTATTGGAATTGCTTTAAGCAATCCCGCCTACGAGCAACCGGAAGACATCTTGCGTGATGCCGACACGGCCATGTACCGGGCCAAATCTCTGGGCAAGGCGCGCTTCGAAGTATTCGATGCAGATATGCGCGCAAGTGTGATGGCTCGCCTGCAATTGGAGACCGACTTGCGCCGCGCCCTTGAGCGGCACGAGTTTCGGAATTTCTATCAGCCGATAGTGTCCCTTGCTTCGGGGAAAATTGCCGGTTTTGAGGCCCTGTTGCGCTGGGAGCACCCGACTCGCGGGTTACTTGGCCCGGAAGAATTTATCGCCGTTGCTGAAGAAACGGGGCTCATTCGCGAACTGGGCTGGTGGAACTTGCGCGAAGCCTGCCGACAGATCAGCGACTGGAAGGCCAATCCCGACGCCGACCCCGACTTGATCATCAGTGTGAATCTGTCCGTCAAACAGTTTCTGCAGCCCAATCTGGTCTCGGACATAAAGGGATTACTCCGGGAGCTGGCTTTTCCTCCGGAATCTCTGAAGCTGGAAATTACGGAAAGCACGGTCATGGGAGATCCTTCCGCGGCAGTGGAAATGTTGCTGCAAATGAAAGCTTTGGGTATCCGTCTGGCCATCGACGATTTCGGTACGGGTTATTCTTCGCTGAGCTATCTGCACCGTTTTCCGCTCGATACCCTGAAAATCGATCGTTCGTTCATCAGTGGCATGTGCGAAGGCGGAGAGGGCATGGAGATCGCCAAGACAATTATGCCCCTGGCCAATAATCTCCGGCTTGACGTGGTTGCCGAAGGAGTGGAGACGATTGAACAGGTGGCATTTCTGAGGAAGCTCCACTGCAAGTTTGCGCAGGGTTTTTACTTTTCCAAGCCGCTGGCAGCGGATGAAGCGGGAGCCCTACTGACAGGACAGCCAGCTTGGAAGTAGGTCCGGACTTGCGCAGGACGCTATGAAATTAGCCTGGCAGAACATCATTCACGATCGCTCCCGCTTCTCGGTGACCGTGCTAGGTGTGTCCTTTGCCCTATTTCTGATGGTGTTTCAGGGAAGTCTCTTGGTCGGGTTCCTGCGGGCAGCGTCCCGGCTGATCGATGCCAGCGACTCAGATATTTGGATCACCGCGAGGGGAGTGCAAGCTTTCGAGTTTGGAACGACTTTGGAGAGCCGCGTGAGGGAGATGGCGGCTGGCGTTCCGGGCGTAATGGAAACAGACCGTGTGTGCATGGCATTTGCGGTCTATCGTACTCCGAAGGGAAAGCAACAGGTCGTTGCCCTGGTCGGAGCGGACCCCCATGTAGGAAGGCGTTTCCCGGTTCCCGATATGCCCGAACTGGCCGGAGAGATATCTCCTGACGCGGTTATCTACGACGTGAGCGACCAGGAGCTGATTGCCGTCCCTGCATTGCCGACTGAAGTTGAAATTAATCGTCACCGCGCGAGCATCGAGCGCCAGATCCAGGGTTATGGCGCATTCCTCGGCGTCCCTTTCTTGTTTACTTCCTATCGCAACGCTATCCGGTATCTGGGTTTCGGACCTGACGATGCCATGTACGTCGTCTTGCGAGTCAGCAAGGGCTCCTCTGTTTCCGATGTTAAACAAAGCCTGCAGGAACGCCTACCGGAGGTCGACGTACTCACTCGCGACGAATTTGCTCACAAATCCCGGATGTATTGGACGATAAAAACCGGAGCAGGCGGCGCGATTCTGACCGCCGCGGTTTTGGGGTTTTTGATCGGGCTGGTGGTTGTTTCTCAAACCATCTACGCGAACACCATGGAGAACATCGAGGAATACGCCACGTTGAAAGCCTTGGGAGCACCCAAGTCGCTCGTGGGGCGCATTGTCCTCACCCAGGCCTTGCTCTGTGGCGCGGTCGGCAGCATTCTGGGGCTCTTCGCAGTGATTCCCGTCATAGATCACGCGAAGTCGCTTATTCCTTGGATCTATATGCCTTGGTGGTTGCCGGTCGTCATGGTTCTGCCAAGCATGGCCATGTGTTCGTTGGCATCCATCGCTTCGGTTCGGAACGCTCTCACCGTAGAGCCAGGGAGAGTGTTCCGTGCCTAAGAACCGTCTTCTGAATACTGTTTATGAGGATGCGACGAAGCTCGCCCCCAGCCGGACCGAACGAAATCGGGTTAAGCGGGCTGCCTATTCTGCGGGGTTGGCTGTCGAGGATCAATTAGAACCAGGTCTCGATCTCGATGAGGCAAGGCCCAGTCGATTCCTAGGCGTTGAAGGCGCCACTGTCTCATTCGGCAAAGGGGACGCACGCATTTGGCCGTTGCGCGGCGTTTCAGTCAGGTTCGAGCGCGGCACCCTTTCCTTGGTCATGGGACCTTCGGGAAGCGGGAAGACGACGTTGCTGTCCTTGCTTGGCTGCTTGTTGTCGCCCGACGAAGGATCCGTGTTCGTGGATGATGTCCTTGTCAACCAGCTTAGCGAAACTGAGAAGACTGCCATTCGCCAAAAGAAAATCGGCTTTGTCTTTCAGGCATTCCGACTCTTCCACTCACTTTCGGCGATCGACAATGTTGCCCTTGGCTTTGAACTTCGCGACCCGAAGCAGTCTCAGCGTGTGGAAATGGCGCGACAACTGCTCGACCAATTCGGACTGGGCGATAAATGCAATCAAGAGCCGAATGAGCTGAGTCCGGGAGAGAGGCAGCGTGTCGCGGTCGCAAGAGCGCTTGCGGGCAACCCTCCGATTCTTCTCGCAGATGAGCCTACTGCATCTCTGGACGCTCATGCCGGAAGGAATATCTGCCAAATTCTTCGCAATCAAGTTGAGGAGCACGGAAGAACGGTTGTGGTCGTGAGCCACGATCCCCGCTGGCGGGAATTTGCCGATCGCACGATCACTCTATGTGATGGCCAAGTAGAGCGAGAGGAGAAGAATCTATGACCGCCCGCAGCAGGTGGGCCATTGGCGGCTCCGCGACTTTGTTGGTCATTTTGGCTGTCGCGTTCCTGGGTAGTACACGGAGCAGGAATTCGGTGCAGGCTCGCGGGACACCCTCTGATAGTGCTGCTGGGACCGTTGCGTTTGCCTCCCCCGGAAGAGTTGAGGGGGCTTCGGAGACCACGCAGGTAGGCGCGGCCGCGGATGGCATCCTAAAGGCCGTCTATGTGAAGGAAGACCAGTTCGTAAAGAGAGGGGCGCTGCTTGGCGAGATCGCCTGTGACGATTTGCAAGCGAGTCTACAAACTGCGATGGCCGAAGCCGATGGCGCTCGCCAGACAAGAACCCGGCTTTTGCGCGGCGCGCGTGACGAGGAGAAGAAAATAGCGACTGAAAAGACGGCAGCCGCCCGCGCGACATTTGAAGAGGCTAAGTCGCGCATGGAGATGCAGCGTGCTCTTTTTCAACGGGAGCAAGTCTCCCGAGCCACTTATGAGCAAGCTGTCCGTGATCTGGGCGTCGCGGACGCTAATCTGCAAGCCGCTGTTCGGACTGAGGAGTTACTTGCCGCACCCCCATTAGAGGAAGACAGGGCCCGGGCGGATGCCGAGGTGCAAGCGGCGGAGGGTCGCGTTCACACAGCCCAGGAGCGGATCGGGAAGTGCTCAATCGTCGCGCCGATCGACGGAACCGTATTGAGGGTCTACGCCCGGCGCGGTGAGTCCTTTAGCACGGTCACTCCTCGCCCATTGTTCAGTCTCGCGGATACTTCCTCCCGGCACATTAAGGCGGAAATAGACGAACGAGACGTGGACAAAGTGTCGGTCGGACAAAGGGTCGTTATACAGGCAGATGCTCTTGACGGAAAGAGGCTTAATGGGTCGGTCTCGAGAGTTTCCGCGATGATGGGCAGAAAGAGCATCTCCACCGGCGATCCATCCGACAAGAGCGACCGGGATATTCTCGAAGCTGTGATCGATCTAAAGGACAACACACAACAACTGCCGATTGGACTCAGGGTCACAGTCCAATTCCTGTCTGACGGCTCGCCGAAAAGATAAACAAACGCCCGGTAGTAGTTACGGTCGAGATTTTGTCAAACCCCCGGCGTCCCTACAGTGACATAGCGCCCCTTCCATTGCGGAGTTTCCAAAACTCCAATCACTACATTCTCGGCGTAAACATCTCTGAAGTGCGAGTGCGTAGCCCTCAATCGAACTTCGATTCTGGATGCGAACAAGGCTGTTCTCCTGGAGAAGGACGTTAACGCTTCTTCATCTGTTGTAGAATTTGACGATGCAGGTCCCGCTCCTCTCCATCATGGCGCTCGGCTTTTTCCTCGGCATGCGCCATGCGACGGACCCGGACCACGTCATTGCTGTAACCACAATTGTGAGCCGCCAGCGAAACCTCCGCCATGCGGCTTTGATTGGGTTACTGTGGGGTCTTGGTCACACCATCACGATTTTCGTTGTCGGCTCGGCCATCATCCTGTTCGGTTTCGTGATTCCGCCAAGAATTGGTCTGACCATGGAATTGTCGGTTGGCCTCATGCTGATTCTTCTGGGAATTCTGAATCTGTCCGGAATCACACGCTGGATTACAGGAATATTCACACCATTGTCGCCGGGACAGCACACGCACTCCCACGGACACGGAGACTACATTCATAGTCATGCGCACGGCCACGCGACGGGGAAACACGGTCATTCTGAGAATGCAACGCCCGTGGGTTGGATGGACCGTACTCTTGGCAAGATGGGTTTTTATCAGGTCGTGCGTCCTTTGGCCGTGGGCGTCGTTCACGGTCTTGCCGGATCGGCAGCCATTGCCTTGCTGGTTCTCACAACCATTCGCGTTCCAGTCTGGGCAGTCTTATATCTTCTGGTATTCGGGATTGGCACGGTCGCGGGAATGATGCTGATCACGGCAGCGATTGCTGTTCCATTCACGCTTTCCGAAAATCGTTTTGCTCGGCTCCATCGTGGCCTGGGATTGGCCTCCGGATTGGTAAGCCTGGTCTTCGGTCTATTCATTGTCTATCAAATGGGCTTTGTAAACGGGCTCTTCGCCCATAGTCCCAAATGGGTGCCTCATTGATCTTCTTGTTGTGAGCCAGGCGCAGGTTACGAAACCTTTGTTCGACGCATCGAATCTTAAAGTACAGTAGAGATTGAGTGACCAGGAGTCCCGAGAGAAGGAGTGTACTCATTTCCCCAATGAAAAAGACGAGACGCAGGAAAATCGTAGTGAGAACGGTGTTGATTCTTGCGTGCGCCGCGCTCGCGTTGCCTTTGGCTGCCCAGCAACGGGGGCCGCTGCCGCCACCCCCTCCGGGGACCGTGATTCCATCCAGTGCCCCCTCGGATTCAGCCAAGACGAATGCTGGGCGGCAAGATACCTCCTCTCACATCACCAACGAGCCTCCGGCGATTCCCGTTGAACAAATCATCCAGAAATTTACGCAGCACGAGGAAGAATTTCGCAAAGAGCGCGACAACTTCACGTATACACAGATTTTCGTCTTCCAGGAAATCGATGAGAACGGCCGCCCGGACGGAGAGTACCGCCTGACCAGCGACATTCTTTTTACGCCGGCAGGGAAGCGCTACGAAAAAGTTGTCGATGCTCCTGCCCCTACTTTGAGCCGAATATCCATGTCGCAGCAAGATTTCGACGACATTGAGAAGGTGTGGCCGCTAGTGCTCACTCCGGATGAATTACCCAAGTATGACGTCAAGTATGTTGGCCGGGAGCAGGTGGACGAAGTTGGGACCTATGTCTTCGACATAGCCCCAAAAAAAATGGAGAAGAGCCAGCGCTATCTTCAAGGTCGCATCTGGGTTGAGGACAGGGACCTTCAGATTGTCAAGACTAGGGGAAAAGCCACGGGTTTGCTCAAGAAAAAGGAAGACCAGGCTTTTCCAACGTTTGAGACCTTTCGGGAAAATATCGAAAGCCACTACTGGTTCCCGACTTACACGCGGGCTGACGACATCCTGCGCTTCAAGTCAGGTCAGGATGTGCATATCCGTTTGTCGGTACGATACCAGAACTACAAGCGGTTCGGCTCCACCATTAAAATCGGGAAGGCCACGCAGGTGGATCCGGAGAAGCCATAAGAGAAGGAAACCGAACCCGTGGCTTAGCGCCTGCTGAGCCAGACTAGCGTGACCCCTACGCAAACGATGAAGACCCCGAGCCAGCGCTGCACGCTGATGCGTTCGTGCAAGAATAGCATCGCTCCGACGGCGCCAGCCGCGTAGCTTAGGGCTGTCACCGGGACAACGAAACTCACATTCTCGATCGAGAGCATCGCCAGAAGCGAGAAGAATGCCAGGGTCATCATGGAAATGCCAACCCACATCCAACCCACGCGCATCGCGCGGAAAACAAAACGAACCAGCGCAGCTGGCCGGAAGTCCTGAACTTCGCCAATCACTTTCATGGCGCGGGAAACGCAAAGCTCACCGCCCGTTCCTGCCACAACAATCACAAAAAGGAAAGTGAACTCGAGCACGGTTAGGCCTTCTCCGTCGTTCGCGGATGCGTGTGCCCCACAATAAAGACGCCGACGCAAATCACGAATATCCCCATCCAGCGCAGGGGAGGAACGGCTTCTCCGAGAAGAAAATAACCCAACAAGGCCACTACGGCGTACGAAAACGAAGAAGCCGGCTGAACGTAGCTGTAGTCCGCCCAGGTGAGCACGAGCATGTAAGCCACAAAGAAGGCCAGCAAACACGCGATCCCCAGCCAGATATAGCCCGATGTGATGATGCTGGCGAAAATATGGAAGATCTCGCCCGGCGCCCAGTTCTTGGCGGAGCCAACTCCCTTCATGCCTTTGCTGAGCAAAACGTTGCCCAGAGGAGCGAACAAAACCATGAACAAAATAAAAATGTAAGTTTTCAAGTGCAGGCCCGGAGAGTCCTTCATACGCTCCCATCTTCGGCTCTTGCGCTACGCGTCGATCGCGCGGCCCGCTGGCAAATCCATGCGCACGGGTTCGTGACTCGTCGTCCAAGTACGTCCGGGAGTAAAGAATCCCGCGTCACGCCAATAATCCACTAATCGCTCGAAAATAATCTTACAGGATGTCTCGCCGGGGCCAAAGCAGCGGGCAGCGAAATATTTCATATTTTGCTATTCTTTTTACATAGAAGTAGTCGGTGTTGGTGCGCCTTACCATCAAAGGAGCAGCGTGGCAGAATCCTAGCTCGCGAGGTGCAATAATTTCGAAAGCCGCCGATTACCTGTTTCTTACCTTAGCCGCCGCGCCTTTCATCTACTACGCGCTCGTCCTGTACAGTTCTCTGCTTTTCTTTCGGCGTTCGAAGAATGATGCCTCGAGGAACATGGACTTTACGCCGCCGGTGAGCAACTTGAAGCCTGTCCGGGGCCTCGATCCGGAAGCCTACGAGAATTTTGCCAGCTACTGCCGCCAGGACTACCCGGATTTCGAGCTGATTTTCTGCGTCGGGGATGAAAACGACGCCTCCGTTCCCGTTCTCCAGAAGCTCATGCGCGATTTCCCCGAGCGCCAGATTCGCATCCTCTATGGCTCGGGCCGTAACGCCATCAATGACAAAGTCGCCAAACTGGTCCGCATGGTGAACGAAGCTCGCAACGAAGTTCTTGTCATCAACGACAGCGACGTTCGCGTCGAACCAAACTATTTGCGCACTGTCGTGGCTCCGCTGCGCGACTCCAAAGTGGGAGGAGTGACCTGCCTATACGTTTCCACTCGGGACAGAACATTCACCCAGCATCTTCAGTCCATCGGCATGTACTCCGATTTTTATCCTGGAGTTCTGGTTGCCCGGCAGCTGGATGGCATTAAGTTCACACTGGGCCCGACCATCGTTACAACCCGTTCGCACCTTGCTGGATTTGGGGGCTACCAGGCTATTGAAAACAAGCCCGCCGATGATCTTCTGGTCGGTCGTTTGCTCGCCCAACAAGGCCTGCAGGTCGAGCTGCTTCCTTACGCGGTGCAGACCGTACCAGACTATGATTCGCCACGCGCGCTTTTCAGTAAGCGCCTCCGTTGGATGACCGTCATGCGCCACATGCGTCCTTGGGGACATGTGGGCCTTGCTTTCACGCAAGGGCTGCCATGGAGCCTGGCAGTTGCGTTGACTCATCCACTGGCCATTGGCCTGTCCTATGTCGGCGCCTACCTGGCGTTCCGAGTGGCGATGACGTGGCTGATTGGGGCCTGGGGATTACGGCAGAAAGGACTCTGGAAGTCGATGCCCCTCATCGTTGTCTGGGATGCGACGGCTTTTGTAATCTGGCTGTTGACGTTTGGGCGCAGCAGCATACGGTGGCGCAACGTCGATTACAGAATTCAAGAGGGCATGCTTGTACCTACCACTCCGAGTCCTGCGCAGGCTCCCCCCCAATGAAAGCCCGTGCGAGATGGGTTCTACGCCTTCTTGGCTTTCGCGACTGCTGAAGTCGTAAGATCCGCGCGCGGTTCCGATACTGAGAATTTTCCAGGTAAACCCATCTGCAGGCGGCGATCGTTCTTCGGTTCGCGCCAGTTGACCTGCGGCAGCATGAGCGAAGCATCCACGCGGTCGCGGTATTTTATCGCGATGTTCATCAGCGAATCGAGCAGCGAATCCGATAGATGGTGAGGCTGCAAGCCGAGGTCGATGAGCTTCGAATGTTTTGCATTGTAATAGTGCTGCTCGGCCTCAACGCGAGGATCGGGGATGTGATCGATCTCCACCGCCATGCCAAGTTTCTTCGCGGCGGATTCCACCATTCGGGCTAGGTCTAACACGGAGAATTGTTCGGTGAACTGGTTGTAAACCCGGCACTCGCCTTTGGCTGCCGGGTTATGACAAGCAATCTCGATGCATCGAACGGTGTCCCGGATATCGAGAAAGCCTCGCGTCTGGCCGCCCTTCCCGTATACCGTGAGCGGCTGGCCGATGGCCGCCTGCACGCAGAAACGGTTTAGGACGGTACCGAACACGTCGTCGTAGTCGAATCGATTGATTAGCGCTTCATCGAGCGCGGCTTCGTCCGTCATCGTTCCGTAAACCACGCCTTGATTGAGGTCCGTGGCGCGAATGCCCCAAATCTTGCAGGCGAACATTATGTTGTGGCTGTCGTGTACTTTCGAAAGGTGATAAAAGGAGCCGGGTTGCTTCGGGAAGGGAACCACATCCTTGCGGCCGTTATGTTCGATGGCGATGTAGCCTTCTTCGATGTCGATGTTGGGCGTGCCATATTCGCCCATGGTCCCCAGCTTGATGAGATGACAGTTCGGCAAAAATTCGCGGATCCCAAAAAGGACGTTCAGCGTACCGACAACGTTATTGACCTGTGTGAAAACAGCGTGCTTGCGGTCAATCATCGAATAGGGAGCAGAGCGTTGTTCCGCGAAATGAACGACTGCATCGGGTTCGAAAGACTTGAATGCGGAAGCCAGAAAGTCGTAATCGGTAACGTCGCCGACGAACAGCTCGATGGTCTTGCCCGTAATGTTTTGCCAGACACGAACGCGGTCCGTCAGCGGACGAATGGGGGTCAGCGTCTGCGCCCCAAGCTCGTGGTCCCAAAGCCGCCTCAAAAAGCTGTCAACGATGGCGACCGAATGGCCCCTCTGCGACAAATAGAGAGCTGTCGCCCAACCGCAGTAGCCGTCCCCACCGAGCACGGCAATCTTCATGTACCCTCCTCAGGGCAAATCTATTTCCGAATTTCTACGGCAATCCGAACTGCGGCCGACCGGCTCTCCTTAGATGCGCAGCTGGGCAAGCAGGGGTACTGCAAAAACCGCTCTGAACTGGGCTTTCTTTTTTTACCTGTAGACCAAGGGCTTTGCAAGCTGGTTTTTGAAAGCTGCTGACAAATGTGGCATCCCCTTAGCCGGGCCGGCGTGTCCCAGCGGATGGTTGGTCAGCAGGACTTTGCCGCCACTCGCCGCGATAATATTCAGGCGGTCTTGACCTACCGACCCTTTGAAATGCTCGAGGTCGGATAGGTAAGCGACAAGATAACAGCGCTGCGGTTGATACCAGAGACTTTTGAATCGCGCGTCGTCGATGAAAACGTCCGGAGCGCCCGGAGCATACGATCCGTATTCAAGATTGAAGTAGCGTCCGTTCAAGTTCAAGGCGTCGCGATTCGAATAGAACGTGACTGAAGAAAAAGTCCAGTAGTTATGATTTACGATTAATTCTCCATCTGGAGATTTGAGTAGCGCTTCTACCAGGGGCCGCGACGATAGAAATGGGTCGAACACCACCAGGGCCAGACGTGCCCCATGATAAAACAGAACCATCATGAGCGCTGCCGCAAGGAAAGAACGCAAATCAATCCATCGGGAAGTCGCAAGCGCTCCCCCGATCAACGCGATTGCTGCCACCGCCAGCGGCAAGCGCAGATAAGCAAAGGAATCGAAGGTAAGGTCCATCATGTGGCCCAGGGAGAGTGTGTAAGCACTCGGATGATGGCCAAGCGCGGAGGAGATGTCACCTGGGGCAGGAAGATTTCGCACCAGAAAGAAAATCGTGATGCAGGCGAGCCCGGCGCAGCCGGTAATCACGGAGAGAACGCGAGTTCCACGCCTGACCCAATCACCTCCCTCCGCCATCGCCGAGCCGAGCAGCAAGGCCATCGCTGGGTAGCACGGCATCGAATAATATTCCTGCGTCGTGGAAAGCGTGAAAAACACCAGAATAAATCCGATCCAGCAAACCGCCAGCAGGCGCGCGCGGCCGGCGCGGTCGACGGGTTTAAACGAAAGTTTGGCGACGGCGGGGAAGTACACGCTCCATGGAAAAAGCCACAGAAAGTGGAAGAGCCAGAACCAAATTCGAGGGACCGTATTGTAATCGCGGGGATAACGCAGATTGAGGAAGCGAAGGACCTGTTCGTTGATGAAATAAAACCACAGAAATCCGTGGTATTCCCCCGGACCGCCGTGAAACCCAAAATAGAAATAAGGTGGATTACGGCGCGCCGCCAGAATGTGCCAGGGCGCTGCCACGAGAAGCGCAATGAAGAAACCGCTTATGGGACGCAGCCGCTTCCAGGTGCGAGCGACAAACAATTGCTTGGTCAGAAAAAGGTAGAGCAATCCAATAGCGATCGGGAAAACGGCTCCGATCAAACTTTTCAACAGCACCCCAATTCCCAGGCTGGCGGCGAGAACGAAGGCCCAGAACCGCGGGTGCTGCTCCTCTTCGTCGAGCACGCGCAGGAATGCCCACATCGCCAGCGTAATCGCAAACGTAAGTGTCACATCGGGAATAACGATTCGCGTGAATAGGAAGAGTCCGACACACGTGGCCATGCACAATCCGGCGCACAACCCTGCTTTCCGGCCGAACGCCCAGGTGCCAAACGCGCACGTCACGCAGGCCAGTCCAATTGCCGAAAGCGCGAAAGGAATGCGTGCGGCCCAGTCATGAATGCCAAAAATCTTGAACGAGACGGCTATCGGCCAGTAAAACATGGCAGGCTTCTCGAGGAAGGCGATGCCGTCGGCCCGCGGCGTCACCCAATCCCCGGTGGTAACCATGTTTCTTGCGATTTGCGCGACGGCTGCGTCGACGTCGTCCATCAGCGACGGCGGCGAAACGCTGCAACCCAGGTAGATCGCTCCGGCGACCAAAGCGACGATCAGGTAAATGAGCCAGCTTTTACTTGTAAGAACGCTTGCGTCGTCGAGCTTGACGTCGCTTGTATTCGCCATCTTTTCATCCATTGAAAGAGGATCATCAAGCCCCAAAGGTGATAGCCGACGTTGGCTTTTCGTTCCAGATGCCGGGTCAAAAAGTTTTCAACGGCGTCCTCCCGAAAGAGTTGGCCGTATTCCGAGATTCCTTCCCGCAGGGAATCTACCAGCATCGAGCGCAGTGGGCCGCGGAGCCACTCGTGCGCGGGAATGTCAAAACCCGTTTTCTTCCCTGCCTGGATGGAGGCTGGCAGCTTGTCTTTGCGCATTTCACTCAGGACGAGTTTCTGCTGTGTACCGCGTATCTTCAGGTGCGCTGGCAGCTTGGCGGCAAACTCTACGATGCGATGATCGAGGAACGGCGGACGCACTTCGACGGAATGAGCCATGCTCATGCGGTCGCTTTTCACCAGTATGTCATCGGCCAGATAATATTTCTGATCGAACCACAGAAAGTTCGCCAGAGCATCCTCGGTTTTCGGCAAATCATCTACTTCATTCAAAAGATTGTGGAAGGCGGACGGAACGGGCTGTCGAAGCAGCAATTGTTTCTCCTCGTCGGAGAAAGTTCCGTTCCAGTAGACGTGCGCCTGTTTTGGCTCAAGCAGGCTGCCCTCCAGGAATCTCTTCAATTTATATTCAAAGCTGATTTTCTCGTCTGAAACAGGCCAATAACGTATTCCCGCCAGCACCGCGTGCAGGAGCGCGCGCGGCATTCGCCTGGCCCATTTAGCAAGCAGGTCCGCGCGGCAGGTAATGTATCCGCCGAAGAGTTCGTCGGCGCCTTCGCCGCTCAACGCTACCGTGGTCTTGGACTTGCACAATTTCGAGAGAAACCAGACCGGCAACGAGCCCGCATCCGCGCTCGGCTCGTCGGAATAATAGGCAAATTCTTCTATTGCTCCGCACAGATCTTGCGCGGGAGTTAAATCCAACTCCTGGTGGTCCGTTCCGTACTGTCGCACTGCGCGGTCAATGAATGTTGTCTCGTCAAAACTTCTTCCTCGAAACGAAATCGAAAATGTTTTCAGCCGGGAAGTCGTGGCTCTCGACGCGTAGTGCAGAATGGTCGTCGAATCCATTCCGCCGCTAAGCCAGATTCCCAGCGGCACATCGGAAATCATGTGCTCGCGCACGGATTGCTGCAGCAAGCTGTCGAGTTCTTCCTTTGCGGACTCCAGTGTGTAATTAGATGCGCGCGTGAAAGGCAATTTCCAATAAGCGTCCGAAGATATCTCTCCATCGGTCCAGTCCAGCCAGTATCCGGGTGGAAGTTTTTCGACCCCTTCCACGAGAGTCCACGGGCACGGGACATAATTCAGTGACAGGTAGCAATCGAGGCCCTGCAGACTCAGCCGCCGTTCGATTTCCGGATGAACAAAAATCGCTTTCAGCTCGGAGCCAAAAAAGAGATCTTGCCCCTGACGCATGATGTAAAGCGGTTTGATCCCCATGCGGTCGCGCGCTAAAACCAGGCGTCTCGAGGACTTCTTCCACAATGCCACGGCGAACATTCCTCGCAGTTTCGCAAAGCATTCCTTGTCCCACTGCATGAAAGCGCGAAGAACCGTTTCCGTGTCGCAATGCGACTCGAAGCGATGCCCGAGTGTTTCCAGCTCGTTCCGTATTTCGACGTAGTTGTAGATTTCGCCGTTGAAGGCGATTCCGAAATCGCCATCCTCGGAAAAAATCGGCTGGTTTCCAGAATCCAAGTCAATAATTTTCAGCCGCGCCGCGCCCGCCGAAAAGAGACTGGATTGAAAGACGCCTTGCTGGTCCGGCCCCCGGTGAATCAGCGTCGCCGTCGCCTGGCGTATTCGCTCCGGCGGCGCGCTCCAATTTTTAGTCGTGAATCCAACGATTCCGCACAACTCTTTATACCTCGCGAAGCGCCGGTCGAAGGTTGAAGCGCTTTTCAGTCATCACCATGAGCTACGGGAAATCTGCATTTCGCCGCTCACTGCCACGTCCTGCAATGCGCGGCCGGAAATGCTGCAATGGACGAACCGGCGAAACGTGGCCGAATTACTGGCGATCCAGTCGAGCGAAATGAAAATGTGCAATAGATCCGAACCTCAATTGTAGCTGTTGCCCTCGCGCAGGCGCAACGCCAAGGGTCCCGAATTTTGATTTGGGCGCGCTAATCGGCAACGGCTGCTCTGCTTCGGCAAACTGTCGCAAGCCCCGTCCAACTGTATCCGCGATGCGAGCGCAGCATGGCATCCCGGAATCCCGCAGCCAGCCACGGGCGGACTTCGTCTTCGCGCAAATAGTAAGCGACCGGCGTGACCAGTTGATCGAAAACGTTGCCGTGTATTTCGTCGAAGGGATAGTGATAGAGCGCGGCAAAATAATCTCCGTACGGAAGTCTTGACGGCCCTTTTCCATTGGCTCGCGGACGGTAGAAAAGTTTTATGACCGCCCAGAGCGCGGCAGCAGGCGGAATTGCGGCTATACGTAGAAATGACGCCGGCAATTTCGAAGTGATCGCTTTGCGCACGGGATCAACGTATCGCGTAATCCATTCGTTTCCTTCGTGGCCGTAAACCCAGAAGGCGACGCGCCCGCCTTCGCGTACTCGCGAAGCCAGACTCGCAAATCCCGCCGCGGGATCCGGCAAATGGTGCAAAACGCCGACGGAAAAAGCCAAATCAAATACTGCGCGCACGGGCGGATTCAGCAAATCGCCAATGATTACGTGAGCATTCGGAAATTGGCGCGTGTGCGCGAAAGCTACGAAGGCGCTTTCCCCCAAGTCCAGCGACACAATGGCTTTTGCGCCGTGCGAGGCGACGATTGCGGTGTGGCGCCCTTTCCCGCATCCTCCTTCGAAGACCGTCTGGTCCGCGAAATCCTGGGCCGTCAGCGGGGCGACCCAGTCGAAAAATTCCTGCTCGTAGTAGTCGCGAAGATCGCTCCAGCGGGTCCATTCCTCGGCAAAACGCGAAGCCGTCTCGAGTTTGACGCCGGCAAGATTGGCGGGGAGCAAAATCGGCACGCCCTTGCGAATCGCAAATTGCGAAGGGCAAGAGCGGCAGGCGAGGCTGCCGGCCATGACGTGACCGTCGGGGGTGTGCGGGGCGTCGCTGCTTAAAGTCAATTCGCCCGCGCAATTGGGGCACACCATGAAATTCAGTGCTTCGGGTCTCATCTCGTTGGTGAAATTCCATGATACACCATGCCCGGCAGAGCAGTCTCAGGCCCCGGCTCCGTGCAGGGAACGAAGCAAAGCACTCGCGCCGTTCCAAAAGATCTGAACGCCGATGCAAACGAGAAGAAAAGAAGAAAGCCGCAAGATTATACTCATGCCGCTTTCGCCGATGATGGCGGCGAGGCGATCGGCGAAACCGTAGCAAACATAGATGCTTAGCGCTACCAGCGCCGAACCAATCACGGCGGCGAGAATCGCGAGGAGGTTCGGGCCGAGATGATGAGGCTCGTTGGCGCCGAGCGTAATGGCCATGGAAATGGAACCCGGTCCAACCGTGAGCGGAAGAGTGAGCGGGTAGAAGGCGCTGCGGAAAACATCGTTGGGATTCACTTTTTTCTGGACCTCTGGCCCGCGATCGACTGCCTCTTTGCTTTGGAGCATGGTCCAGCCATTGGAAATGACGATGAGGCCGCCGCCGACTTGCACAACGGGAATGGAGATTCCGAAGAAATGCAGAATGTGGGTGCCAATGAGGAACGAGGCAATCAGCAGGATAAAACTGTTCAGAGCAACTTGGCGCGCCAGGACGCGGCGCAAGGGACAAGGATAGTCTCGCGTCAAGGCGAGAAAGACGGGGCTGCCGCCGAGGGGATTCACGATGGGGAAAAGCGCGCTGAGGATGAGCAGAATACTTTTGGCGACTTCGAGCAAGGGGACTCCTCCGGAGGGGAGAGTATAGCCGAGGCGAGGCTGTAGCGATTTTCTGAATGAGAGGATGGTACCCCCACCCCGGGTGTTTTTGGGCAAAGAGTTTGGAATCGCCTGAAAACAAAAGAGTTGAGTTTCTGCTCGTGCAAAAGAGTGCGGAAGAGTGTGAAAAGCACCGGCCACCCCTTCGGGGTGGTTGTATGGGCCAGAAACTCGATCCCGAGGTCTACTGATTCCAAAGGACTTAAAATCGAGTTTCTGGAGAGTGGCAAACAAAGGGGGTTGCGGTATACGGAACTTGGAAGAGTGTACGGAGAACGGGATGCAGGGGACCAAGGTGAAGGGAGAAGATGGGTCGGCGAGGATGTTGAGCGAGAATCACGCGGAATGTTAGCACGCGAATATCGATTGGTTAAGTAAGATGCAGTGAATAGTCGAAATGGGGGTTGAACGGTAGCTGGGCGGGTTGAGTGGTGTCCGCACTGACGAGACAAACAAGAAAAGTAAAGTCACAGGCCCCGCCCTCCAGCACCGAGGACGGCGCACCCTAAATTCCTCCTAGGATTTGTCGTCCGGGCCATTCGGCCAGGTGGCAAAGTGTACGGGGTGCGCGTTGTTGTGACGGCAAAACGAAAACGCGGCGGCCAGGGAACTGGCTGCCGCCTTTCGTGAGAGGCTGCAAACAAATGAGAATCAGAAGAGGAACCGGAAGCCGATCTGAATCTGACGGCTAGAATAGGCAAAGTTACTATTTGCGTTGCTGACAGTGCCAAACACCGGCGCAAAAGTCTTGCTATTGACATTGAAGTTGAGGCAAGGAGCGGCGGCGCTGCACGGAACCGTGGTTCCTGCGGCCGTTGTAACCGGATTCGTAGAAACGATGTAACCGGTCGTGTTCATTACGGTTGGATTCACGTGGTTGAAAAGGTTGAAAGCATCGCCAGAAACTTCGAAATTGTATTTTTCGGCGAAGGTGAATTTCTTGGCGACGCGGAGGTCAATGACTTGGGTCCGGCGGAATCTAAACGTGTTGCGTCCGATGATGTCGATGCCTCTCCGGCCACCCGACCCATTGACGCCCGCACCACCCGCAGGGAGGCTTCCTGGAGCGTTTCCGGCAGTGGTAAGAGAGAAAGGGAGACCGGTCTGCGCCTGATATATGGGAGCAATTTCCCACCCATTAGCGAGGTAACCCAGCCACCCCTTTATCTTCCAGGGAGAATTCACGATGGCGTTTAGCACGAAACGGTCGCGCACATCGAAGCTGGAGTTGCCGTATTCGGGCCTAATGCTGGTGGGCACGAGCAAGTCGTTGGTGTCCGTAAAGGTAGAGCCATTCGCTCCGGTGTCCAAGGCATGGGACCAGGTGTAATTGGCACCGAATTGAACGCTATGGTTAAGACGGTGGTTGACCTGTACGGCCAGGGCATTGTAATTCGAGGTCACGCCGCTGAAGACTTTGGTGATGGCTCCGTACTTGGCGTTCGGGCGGACAGAGAACAGCGGTGTCGTATAGGTCGAGCCGTTCGAGAGAGGTCCGGCGCCCCCGGTGTTGGAATTTACGACCGTATAAGTGATTGTGCCAGTGGAAGGACCGATGTTGGTGTCCACGAAGTCCGGAAGACTACGGCCGAAGCTGCCAAGGTAACTGACGGACAGCACAGTGCCCCAGCCAAGATCGCGTTCTACAGTCAGATCCGCTTCGTGAATTTGAGGAGCTTGGAAATTGGGATCGAAGAAGACCGCGTTTGGTCTTGCACCGGCTCCCGGAGCCGCCGCGAGAATTGTCGGAAAGGTCGGACCACCGGCAGCGGCTGAATTAAAGGGGAATGTAAGCTGACCAGTAGCCGCACCCGTGGTGATCAGCGCGTTGTACACGGCGGAGTTGATGATTCGACCGAAGTACATGCCGTAGCCAGCTCGGAGAGAGGTTTTGCCGTTGCCAAAGACATCCCAGGCGAAGCCAATCCGAGGACCAAAATTGTTTTTGTCAGTGGGCAGTTGTGAAGTTTGAGGGATGTCCGGATTCACCAGGTTGCTGAAGGTGCTGGGGAGCTGCTCGTACTCGTAGCGTAATCCCACATTCAGCGTAAAGCGGGGCAGAACCCTCCAACTATCCTCGACAAAAAAAGCATAATCGTTGGTGGCGAATTCAATACCGAGCGGACCGAAAGCCTGGGAGTAGCTGGAGTAGCAGCTTGAGTTGTGTGCAGCGCCGCAGCTGTTCGGTCTGAAGAAATCGGAGAAGAAATTAACCAAGTTGCTATAGGAATAGGACCCAAATTGAGTACGGAGATTCTGACTGAGATCATCGACGCGAGTGAAGTCGACCCCAAATTTCAAGGAGTGTTTGCCGTGGGACCAGCTCAGTGTGTCGGCAAACTGCTGGCGTCGCTCGTCGGGGAACGCTGGGCGCTGCAGGAACGTGGGCACTCCCATGTCAAATCCATTGGTAATGAAAATATCCGGAGCCAGGCCCAATGGATTCGTGTAGCCGGGAGGATTCACAAAGTTATTTAGCTCAAATTGCGTAGGCGGTTGAGCGAACTCAAACTCAAAATCGCGTCCATACTGATATCGGGCTTCATTCGAAAGCGTGTTGGTAAAGAAGGAATTGAGTTTTGCCACACCCCAAGTATCGCGCACGTAATCATTACCGAAACTGGCTATACCGAAGGTGACGCTGCTCTGAGTCTGAATGCCGGCCGGAGAAGTCCAACGCATGCGGTTGAATGCGAAGGATGCATGGTTTTTCTTGTTGATTTCCCAGTCGATCTTAGGGAAGAGGATCGCTTGATCACCCGTGCGCGATACGGAACCGAGTTCGCCGAGCAAGGAATTCAAACCATTGGTGTAATCCGTTTGCGCTTGAGCAGTCTGCGCGGGCGTTGGTGTGGCGGTGTTGAAGATATTCTGTGCGAGCGTATTGATCTGAGCGGCGGTGGGGGCAGCGAAGAACGCGCTTGGACTGCCTGCCGTCGCTACGCCCGGGAAATCGCGTGAAAAACGGTCGAAGGCAAGGAAAAAGAACAGCTTGTCCTTGATGATGCGACCGCCAACGCCGAAGCCGCCAATGTAGCGCACGTCGCTAGGCTTGAAGGGAGCGCTGGAGAAGACACCCGGCGAGGTCTGCGTCGTGCGGGTAGTGAACGGATTGGTGGCGCCCCAGTCATTGTTCCGGTCATAGAAGTAGGCTTCTCCATGGAGTTGGTTGCTGCCGCTTTTGCTGACGGTGTTGACAACGCCGCCCGCGGAACGACCGTATTCGGCGGAGTAGTTTGAGGTGTTGACCTGGAACTCCTGGACCGCGGCCTTAGCGCTCGAGTAGCCGGCGCGCGTGCGGCCGCGTTCCTCGGAGAAGAAGGCCTGATTGTTGTCGGCGCCGTCCACTGTGTTGTTGTTCAGAAGTGTGCTGATTCCCCGGAAACTCAGCAAACCAAACCCGTTGGCATCGTTGACCACGCCGGGTGTAAGAAGAGCGAAGTTAGACCAGCGTCCGCCATTGATGGGAAGATTGTTGATTTGCAACTGGTCAACGACGGGCGCCAACTCTGCCGAAGTTGTGTTGACCTGTGGCAAATCCGAAGACACAACAACGGTGGCTCCAGCAGACGCGACGCTCAGGTGAGCGGGCAGTTCCGTGATACTGCCAACTTGGACGATGACCTGTTCGCCTTTGAAGGGAGCGAAGCCCGACGCCTCGATTGTGACGATGTAGGTTCCGGGCTGGAGCTTCCCTACCCGGTAGAAGCCCGATTCGTCAGTCGTAACTATTTGCTCAAAGTTCGTTCCTTCATTCTTGACGGTTACTTTTGCTTTAGGAACGGTGGCTCCGCTCGTATCGTAGACGGTGCCGCCGATGGCGCCGTCGGTCGTGGACTGAGCGAATGCGCCGCAGGCGAATAGCAGGAGAACTATCAGTGCGAAGCAAAATCTTACGATTGGGGATTGCATCCCACGCGTGCTCATAATTGGTTTTTTTCCTTTCTCTTAGTGCAGGCGCTTCGCGCACTTGGGTGCTGCCCCGGAACCCTCCGGGTGCCGCGGAAGGCTTCCTCATTTAGAAGACAGATTGCAGTGGCCGCAAACACCCACTCTCGACAGCAACCAACATCCAAATTTGTGCCTATTTTCTATCACAGGTATTACCTGTATTTAAAGCAAAACTCTGTGGAAAACTTTGGCGCGCCCGAAGCAATAAATTCAATGCACGCCAGCACCAAGAATGGTTTCCATACACACCGAACTAAATCGCTGCCTGAGACTAAAGAACGCAGATTGAGGCTGTATAAACGTTTTGCTAACGGCTCATTACAAGTGCGCCTTGCCCGCCGGACGCGCGTGCGCTAGAGTCTCGGTGCCGCGATCGAGGAATGGAATGCCAAAACGCCAAAAAGCTGGACAGAAAAGTGATAGAGCCCAGCGGGAACGCGTCAGGGTCTTAATTACAGGCGGACGGATTCAAAGACGGATTCAGGAGCTGGCTCAGGAAATCCGGAGAGATTTTCCGGGCGAGCCGTTGCATCTGGTGAGCGTTCTGAAAGGCGGAGTTTTTTTCTTGACCGACCTGGCGAGAAATATTGCGGGGGAAGTTTCTTTTGACTTTATCGCCGTGTCAAGCTACGGGCAAAAGACGCACTCGTCGGGGCAAGTGCGGTTGACGCGAGACCTGGACTCCAGCATCGAGGGGAAAACGGTGATCGTCGTCGAAGACATCCTGGACACGGGAATGACACTGCAGTATCTGCTGCGGCTGTTCCAGCAACGCAAGCCGAAGCATCTGCGCGTGGCGGTGCTGCTGGACAAACCGGAACGGCGGATTGCGGCGGTACGCGCGGACTATATCGGATTTTCCATTCCCAATGAGTTTGTGGTCGGTTATGGGCTGGATTATGCCGAACGATACAGAAATTTGCCTTATGTTGGCGTGTTGCTGCTTGGCCCTGGATTGAAAAAGAAACCAGCGGAAGACTGAATTCGAGTCCGGCCCACGGCGCTCCCTCTTCGCAGCCTGCTATAATAGTTAGACTTCATGAATCATACGAATGAACATGCGACGGTAACTGCGTTGAGCGGTGGCGCGGAGATTTCCGCCGAAGTCCTGTCCACACTGGCGGAAATCGGCGAGGAAGTGAACGCCTCGCTGGATTTGGACGAGGTGCTGGCGCGAACAGCGGCTCTCATCAAACGGCACATCGACTACGAAATCTTTGGCGTGCTGATGATTGAAGGGGACGGAACGTACCTTCGGCACAGGTTCGCGATCGGCTACTCCCGCGAACTGGCGGACAATTTGCGGATTCCACTGGGGCAGGGAATTACGGGAACCGCGGCGGCCACCGGCCACTCCGTACGAGTCAGCGATACTTCGAAGGACCCGCGTTACATCAATGCCATCGACAGCGTGCGATCGGAGCTGGCAGTGCCGCTGATGCTGCAGGGGAAGTGCGTCGGGGTGCTGGACATCCAAAGCCGGCATCTCGATTATTTTACAAAGGACCAGCAAAATATTTTGACGCTGCTGGCCAGCCGGCTGGCGGTGGCGATTGAAAACGCGCGGCTATTTCAAAAGGTGCGAGCGCAGGCGGACACGCTATTGCTTTTGAGCGAAGTCGGGCGCGAAACCAGCGCGATCCTGGAGGTGGAAGAGCTGCTGCGGCGCGCAGCGGAGCAGACCAAGCGAGTGATTGATTACCAGATCCTGAGCATCATGCTTTACGACGAAGGGCAAAAGATTTTTCGCCACCGACTGGACGTAAAACACGGGCATCACGTACAGGGGAAACTGCGGGCCACATCGAACGAAGGGATCGTCGGGGCGGCGGCCACGTTGAAGGAGCCGGTGCTCGTTCCGGATGTGACCGTTGACCCGCGCTACCTGATGGTGAATCCAGAGACGCGCTCGGAGCTGGCGATTCCGATGATCCACAAAGGCAAAGTGATTGGCGTGCTGGATTTGGAAAGTCCGCAGCCGAATTATTTTACCGAGGATCACGTGCAAACGCTTTCGATCCTGGCGGCAAACCTGGCAGTCTCGCTCGAAAACGCTCGCTTGTATGAACAGCTGGCGCGGGACGAAGCACGTCTGGAGCGGGATTTGCAGGCGGCGAAAAGAATTCAGGGCGCGCTGCTGCGGCCGGTTCCGACGGAAGACTATGGATTGGAGATGGCCGCGCGGTATCTTTCGGCGCGAGAAGTGTGTGGTGACCTTTACGAATTTTTGCGCTATGGGCCGCAGCAACTGGGGATTGCGCTGGGAGACGTAAGCGGCAAGGGAACGGCCGCGGCGCTCTATGGAGCGGTGGCGATCGGAATCATGCGGAGCTTAGCGCCGCAGAAACTGCAGCCCGCGGAAATGCTGAAGCAGATGAACCAACTGGTCGGCGAACGGCGCATCGAAGGACGATTCATGACGGCGTGCTTCGCCACATGGCAAAAAGGGCGGCAGAAGTTACGGGTGGCAAACGCCGGGCAGTCGCAACCGCTGCTCTACAAAGATGGGCGCTGCGGAAAAATTGAGCTGACGGGATTTCCGCTGGGCATTTTTGAAGATGTGAACTATGACGAGTGGGGAGTTACGCTCGAACCGGGAAACGTTCTGGTATTTCACTCGGACGGAATCGCGGAGACTATGAACAGCGAGAGCCAGTTCTTTGGCACGACGCGGCTTATGAAGCTGATCGAACAGCACCATGAAGCGTCTGCGGCGGAAATTGCCGATACGATCCTGCGCGAAGTGGATTGGTTCACGCAGGGCGCACCGCTTTCCGATGACCGGACACTGGTTATCGCAAAAGTCCGATGAGCCATTCGATTGATTCGTCTTCTCGAAAAATAAAATACGTGGATCCGGCGACTTTCACGCCGCACTTTGCTTGGCTGAAGAGCGGGGCACGGAACACTAGCGGCAAAGAAGTGGCGTGCGAGGAGGTTCCGCTGGAATCGGTGGCGCAGAAATTTGGCACGCCCACTTACGTGTATAGCCGCGCTGCGATTGACGATGCCTTCGAGGAACTGCACAAGGGACTCGGCGCACTGCCGCACACTTTGTGTTTTGCGGTGAAGTCCAACGGGAATTTGTCCATCCTGAGGCATCTTGCGGAGATGGGGAGCGGTTTTGACATTGTGTCCGGCGGGGAGCTGCACCACTTGCAGCGAATCGGCGTGCGCGGCGATCGGATCGTTTTTTCGGGAGTGGGGAAGGATCGATATGAGATTCGCGAAGCGCTGAATTATCGGACGGGTAGGCGAGGCGGACGCGCGGGGATATTGCTTTTCAATGTGGAATCGGAGGCGGAACTCGAGATTTTAGTGCAAGAAGCGGCGCGGCTGGCGGGACGAGGAGGCAGGGCACCTGCGGCGGCGATTCGAGTGAATCCCGATGTCCAAGCCGGCGGACATCCGCACATCGCGACCGGGCGGCACGAACACAAGTTTGGATTGGACTGGGCGGAGGCGAAACGGCTTTACCTGGCGCATCGCGATTCGAAATGGATTCGATGGCAGGGAATCAGCGCGCATATTGGGTCGCAGATTACTACGCTGGTTCCATTTCGGCGGGCTCTGCACAGGCTGGCTGGATACGTTGAAGAGCTGCGGCGTGCACAAGTCGCACTGCGGTACTTGGATGTTGGAGGCGGGCTGGGAGTCCGCTATTCGGACCAGAAGCCGCCGACACGGGCGGAATATGCGCGGCTGGTTTCGCGGATGGTGCGAAAGCTTGAAGTACACCTGTTGCTGGAACCGGGACGCTCGATTATCGCTCCAGCGGGCGTGCTTTTGACGCGTGTCTTGTATACGAAAACGAATCATGGCAAAACATTTGTCGTGGTGGACTCGGCGATGAACGACCTGATGCGGCCAGCGCTCTACGGGGCGATTCACCCGATTACGAAAACCGTGCGGACAGGGAAGGAAAACGATGACGACCGGAAGCGAGTCGATATTGTCGGGCCGGTTTGCGAAACGGGCGACTGTTTTTTGCGGGATTGGCCGCTCGGGGAAGTGAAGGCGAGCGATTTGCTTGCCATTTGGGTTGCCGGGGCGTATGGAATGTCGCAAGCGTCAAATTACAATGCGCGATGTCGTCCCGCGGAAGTGTTGGTCGAAGGGAAGCGTTTGCGATTGATTCGCCGGCGCGAAACTCAGGACGATTTGTTGCGTACCGACGTCCTTGGCTAGTAGCTCCCCATTCAACCCGGACTATTCACGGGCAGCGGTAACCGTTCAGTGTTAGCGGCCGGAAAAGCAGGCGCTAGCTCGCGCACTCCAAAAGGCTACGCCTCGCCCCACTTCAGCTTGCTGCGCAAAATCTCGAAATAGGATTTCTTTGGCGGATAGATAAGCATCAGCGGCTCTTTCGCGCGAGAGACGCGGACCCTATCCGTTGGTTGCAGCGGGATGCCGCGTTGCCCATCGAGGGTCAGAAAAACAGACTCGGTATTACCGGATAACTTCATCACGATGGAGGAAGAATCGGGGACTACCAATGGGCGGTCACTCAAGGTGTGCGGACAGATGGGAGTAATCACAAAGGATTCCACGGCGGGGTGAACGATAGGCCCGCCGGCAGAGAGGGAGTAAGCGGTGGAGCCGGTTGGGCTCGCTATGATCAGGCCGTCGGAGCGATAGCGGCAGACAAAAGCGCCGTCGATGTGGAGTTCAAGCTCAATCATGCGGGCAAGCGCACCCTTATTGATCACCACGTCGTTCAACACG
>Ga0137361_10000173_pt1 | contig 31267 bp, 31 predicted proteins | sample Mad1_80_16metaG_FD_104923 | JGI IMG/M metagenome (GOLD analysis project Ga0137361, IMG submission 104923) | Vadose zone soil microbial communities from Angelo Coast Range Reserve, California, USA - Mad1_80_16 metaG | ecosystem: Environmental > Terrestrial > Soil > Vadose zone | place: USA... | reverse complement strand
CAAGGCGTGCCTGGGAATGACACGTACTCGTCGAGAACAGTCACAACGTACTGGCGGATGTGCGTATCTGCGAGCGATCGACTCCTCGACGCGCCGGATACAACGATCTTCAAGGCATCCTCGCCACGATGATCCCTGGTCTGCCGCAGACGATGCACCGAGGAGGCATCCCGCCCAGTCCTCGCTCGAGCTGATCCCGCTTCCAGCCTGCGTCCACGACCCCGCTCACAGCCGTGCCCACCGCGGGAGTCACAGTAGGGACGACTGGAGGGTCGGCGCAAGACAGATCCGTCACGCCTGCTTGCTGTCGCCTGCGCTCCCGATAGTCCCGCTGCCGGTCCCGGTGGTCGTCACGACCCCAGGGGGTCCTCTGGTATCCGCGGTTGGCCTCACGGTGAATCTGCCGCCGGCCCTTCTCTCGACAGCGGTCGCCGCAGTAGGCCTGGCCGCGGTAACACGACCGGCAGACGTCGAAGACAACGCCGCAATCTTCCGCACGGCAGCGAACGGCCAGGAGGAAGACGTCGGCCACGCGCCATCGTCGTCTCCGCCTTAGTCGCCGCCCGCCCTCAGCCCTCGCGCCGGCAAACGGACGCCGTCACTCGGGCTGAAACGGGCGTGCGTCGGAACGACGCCGAGGCCGAGGCTCGACGCGCGTCTTCACTGCCGACGCGCCTTCGGCGCGGATGATGACGATGCGCTCAGTCCCGATACAACGCCTGCTCGTCGCCTCGGCCTCGTCGTCGCGACGGACGTGAGGTGGGCCTTCGGCCGTCGTCCCTGAGTCCCTTCTCCTCCCCCCGGGGGTCTCTGCGAGCCGGGGGGAGGTCGAAGGAAGTCGTTTTCGGGGGACTCCCGGGACGGCGAGGCCGAAGGCGCCCCGGCCATTCCAAGAGGGCGCGGAGGAAGAAGCGATGGCAAGGAGCAAGACGATGCAAGTGCAATTCGTGGCGCGCGAGAACGGACCGGAACGGCTGGTGACCGAGGCCGAGATCATCTTCGACGACGGTCCGCTGAATGCCATCATTCAGGCCTCCGGCCTGCGCCACGAAGGTAAGCCCCCTTTCGGCGCGTCGGCTTCTGACTTCGGGTCTTGACAGCAGTCTCACTTGTAACTAGTATGCATACAGGTAAGGATCGTGCGCATTGCGAACAGGTTCTCGATCGGCGTCCACATCCTCTCGTTGCTCGGTGCGTTGCGGGACGCGGAGCACACATCGGAGTGGATGGCAGGAAGCATTGGCGTCAACCCCGTCGTCGTGCGGAACGTCACGGGGATGCTGAGGCGAGCCGGACTCGTCCGGACGCGGCAGGGCGTCGCCGGTACTTGGCTGGCGCGACCGCTCTCCGAGGTGACCCTCCTGGACGTCTACCGTGCGGTCGAGGACGAAGGGAGCCTCTTCTCTGTTCACCCCCGTCCCAACCCGAAGTGCCCGGTCGGTGCGCGGATAGAGCAGACGCTCAGCGAGGTCTTCGCAGAAGCCGAGAGTGCGATGCACACGAAGCTCGCAAGCATCACGCTAGAACAGGTCGTGCGGAAACTCGACACGTCGGCCCGGGCCAGCCGTCGTGCATGAACCCCTTTTTTGGCCACTGATGTAAGCGCATCGCTTACAGGGCCATGGTCCTGATCCGTGGTCGGAGGTGAAGTCATGAGAATCGTTGTGTTCGGGGCGACGGGAAACGTCGGACGGCGCGTGGCCGCCGAGGCGCTCCGCCGTGGTCACGAGGTCGTCGGCGTCGTTCGAGACCCGGCGGCCGGCGCTGCGTCCGACGCGCGCGTCCGGCTGGTGGAAGGTGACGCCACGAAGGCGGAGAGCATCGGCAAGCTGGTTCACGGCGCGGACGCGGTCGTGAGCGCCATCTCGCCCCGGCCGAACGCCCGAGGCCTCGCCGCACCGTCTCTCGTCGAGAACGCGCGCGCCATCATCGCCGGTCTCCAGCGCGCGGGCGTGAGGCGTGTTCTGTTCGTCGGGGGCGCGGGCAGCCTCGAGGTTGCGCCCGGCCAACAGCTCGTCGATCAGCCCGGATTCCCAGAGGCGTACAGGGCCGAAGCGCTGGAGGGACGCGCGGCGCTGGAGGTGTGGCGCAGGGAGGGAAACGGGCTCGATTGGACCTCCCTCAGCCCGGCCGCCGAGATCGCCTCGGGCGAGCGGACCGGACGCTACCGGACCACTGGCGACCAGTTCCTGGTCGATGCGGCCGGCCGGAGCTTCATCACGTTCGAGGACTACGCCGTCGCGGTCCTCGACGAGTTGGAGCGCCCGCGGCACATCGGCCGGCGGTTTGGCGTCGCCTACTGAATACAGAAAGGAAGAACCGCACCATGAAGGCAACAAGTCCGCCCGCGTTCGTGACCGTGACCCTCTTCGCGCTGCTGACCGGAGTTCGCACCGGATCCGCGACGACGCCGGCGCGGGAAGGGGCGAGGAAGGCCGAGCCCTGCTCTCAGGCGTGTCTGGCCAACGTGATGACCGAGTTCAAGGCGAGCGTTCTTGCCAAGAGGCCGGTTCGACTTGCGGGAACCGCCGAAGTCCGCGAGAACATGGAGGTCACGACAGTCGAGAAGTCGGCCTGGAAGGATGTCAAGGCCGTCAAGTCGAGCGCAGTGATCTCGGATGCCCTGACCGGCAACGTCGTCTCTCGCGACGGCGTGGAGATGAGCGATGGCAAGGCCGCCTACATCTCCACCCGCCTGAAGGTCGAGGCCGGCACGATCACGGAGGTCGAGTTCAGCTCGGATCTCGCCCGCGCCAATCCCGCCTACGTCTGGAATCTGCCTCCGGTCCTGACGGCCACCGTGCCTGAAGGTGAGCGCATGACCCGCGAGGCACTCGACGCCCTGGCTCACCGGTACTTCCAGACGCTGACCGACCACAAGCCGGTCGCGGCCGACTACGACGAGGCCCGCTGCAATCGCTTTCACAGCGGCAACCAGATCACGAACGTCAGCCGCAACATGGTCGAGGGTGAGGGTGCCCGCACCTGTGTGACCAGCAACGCCGGGAACAAACCCTGGGGTCCCGCGCTGGAGCAGCGCTTCCCGGTGATCGACGTCGAGCACGGGATCGTGAACGGGATGACGCTACTGATGTTCCCCGATCAGGTGATGTACGTTTCCGAGGTCTTCAAGGTCGAACAGGGCAGGATCACCCACATCGACAACATCGGCCTCGTCAAGCCCGGTCTCGAGCATACGACCGGCTTCGGAACGCACAAGTAGGGAGGCGCCGAGCCATTGTCGCAGCGCGAGGAGGGCTACGTGAGACTCATTGGGCGTTCGTCGCCGGCCAGCAAACGGGGCCTGGCGCGCAATTATGCCTGGGTGACAGTGTGGCTGATGGCCGGCGCGGTGCTGGCCCTCCTGCTGCTGGTGAATTCAATCCGGGACTACCTCTTCGTCTGGCGTATTCTCGCCGTTCAGCAGGTGCGCCAGGAGCTGAGTCAGCAGGCGGTGGCTCTCGAGCAGCAGCTGCGACGTTCCTCGACGCCGAATCCTTCGCCGATTGAGCTCTTGGTGGACGCGATGGACAGCCCGCCCGACAAGCCGGTGTGGACCGAGCTTCGAGGGCAGGGTGGCGGTGTCCTGGCGCGTGGAGGGAGCCAAGGAGCTCGGCAGTTCTCGAACGAAGAGGAGAGCACGCATTTTCGCAACCGCAAGGCTCTCTACAAGATCGTTCGCGGTTCCGGCGGCGAGGTCGTGGTGGAGGCCTTTCCGCTGCGCTCGCCCGGCCTGGCTGCCCTTCCGCCTCCGACGATCTCGGCATCGGGCCCCTCGCCCGCGCGGCGCTCGCTGTTGGTGGTGGAGATCGCCTTGCCCCTCGTCGTTCGGGACCCCTCCGTCATGTGGCCCATTCGCCGGAACCTCGCCGTCAACGGGAGCGGAGCGCTGGCATTGCTGGCGACCGTCGTGATCGCGGGCCTCGGCTTCCGTTCCTACGCGCGTGGCCGGCGCCTCGAGCAGCAGGTGGAGATCGCTCGCGAAGTGCAGACCGAGCTGCTCCCGTCTGGGACGGAGGCCTTGGAACCTCTGCTGGTGGCGGCCGCCTACCGGCCGGCGGAGCAGGTGAGCGGCGACTTCTACGACGCGTTCCGCATTGGTGACGGCCGCATCGCCATCGTGATGGGCGATGTCTCCGGCAAGGGCGTGCCCGCCGCGCTGGTCACGGGCGTGGTGCACGGCGCGATACGCTCCAGCCCATGGTCCGAATCCGCTTCCGCGCACGAGGGAGAGTCTCGGCGCCTGAATCTCCTGCTCTGCGAGAGGGCTTCCGGGGCCCGCTACGCCAGCATGCTTTGGTGCTACTACGATCCGCTCACGCGTCTACTGTGCTACGTCAACGCGGGGCACTATCCACCGCTCCTGATCGGCAACTGGGGCCACGGATCGGAGATCATGCGTCTCGACGCCGGTGGAGGCCCGGTGCTCGGCATCCTTCCCGCGGCGCGCTACGAGCAGGCCCGGCTCGAGGTGTGCCCCGGAGACGTGCTCGTCCTCTATTCAGACGGCCTGACCGAGGCGGTCAACGCCGCCGGTGAGGAGTACGGCGAGAGCCGATTGCGCGAGTTCCTTGCGACGGCAGACACCCAGAGCCCGGATGCCATCCGCGACGCGATCCTGGCGTCGGCCAGCGCCTTTCTCGGGGCAGCGCCGCCGAGGGACGACCTGACGTTGGTTGTCGCGAAGTTCGCGTAGCGCAGGAGCCGCGCCTCGGAATTGGAATGGCCCCACTCAGCACGGTCCCACAACCGAGCTTCCCGAACGCCTGGACGCTCCAGCATCGATTCGATCTCCATGCGTTGGCAAAGAAGTCAGGAGACTACTGGAGATCCCGACGGAAACGGCCTCCCCACGTGGCCAGCGGTAGCATGCACGGGTGAGAATCCTAGAAAGGACCAGAATGATGCGGTCAAAAACGGTCGAACAGCTCTTCGCCATCGGCGCGTTGTCGATTTCCCTCTCCGCTGCGACCGGAGTTGTCTTGGCCCAGTCGGCACGGACTCGGTCCCTGTTGGCCCTCTCGAAACGAGACCATACGCTCGCCATTGTGGATCCGAACACGCTGCAGGTCGTCGCACGCGTTCCCGTGGGTCCGGATCCCCACGAGGTGATCGCGTCTTCCGATGGGAAGACGGCTTACGTCTCGATCTATGGTGGTGGCCGCTACCATGCTCTTTCGGTGATCGACCTGGTCGGGCATAAAGCGCTGCCCGACATCGACACCGGAGCCTTGAACGGCCCACACGGACTCGCCTTTGTCGGAGGAAAGCTCTGGTTCACGGCCGAAGGCGCCAAAGCCGTCGCAACGTATGATCCCGCATCCGCCAAGATCGATTGGATCATGGGCACCGGTCAAAACCGGACGCACATGATTTACGTCACCCCGGACGAGAAGCAGATCTACACAACCAACGTTGGCTCGGCGACGGTCAGCATCCTGGAGAAGGTCACTCTTCCGCCGATGGGACCTCCTCCGGGAATGCGGCCGCCACAGGGCTCGCTGCCTCCGCCGCCTCCACCGGGGGGAGCTCCCATTCGCACGGATTGGAATGAGACCGTCATTCCGGTCGGCAAAGGCGACGAAGGATTTGACGTCTCGCCGGATGGACGCGAGCTCTGGACCGCGAATGCACAGGACGGGACCCTCTCGGTGATTGACCTCACCAAACGGACCGTGCCGGCCACGCTGGACGCGAAGACGTTCGGTGCAAACCGGCTGAAGTTCACTCCGGATGGAAGGGTCGTGCTGATCTCGAGTCTGCGCGATGGCGATCTAGTCATCTACGATGCGGCGGCGCGCAAGGAGTTGAGGCGCGTGAAGATTGGCCACGGAGCGGCGGGCATTCTGATGGATCGGGATGGCAATCGTGCCTTCATCGCCTGTGGGCCTGATAACTACGTCGCCGTACTGGACCTGAAGACCTTGGAGGTCACGAGCCACATCGACGTTGGCGGCGAGCCGGACGGCTTAGCGTGGGCGATCCGACCGTAGCAGAGGCTGAACATCTCCGTCGGAAAAGGACACAAAGAAGACGCGAAACGCCCGACGTCACAAGGCCGTCTCGCTAACTCGTTGCTGGAGTGCCTTGCGCGTACGCGTGCAGCCCGACCTTGCCGTTCCAATTCACCCGGAGATCTTCGTGGTCGGCGACACTGCGTCTCTGAATTAGGACGGCAAGCCTCTTGGGGGCGTGGCCCAGGTGGCGATCCAGCAGGGACGCTACGCGGGCCGGCTTATCGCCACGGGTAGGTCCCGGCCCGGCCCGTTTCGCTACTTCGACAAGGGCACGATGTCGGTCGTCGGCCAGGGGGCGCCGTCCCGCAGACCGGCAATCCCCACCTCAAGGGCCTTCCCGCCTGCCTGGCTTGGGCGGCCGTGCACATCGCCTTTCCTGGCGCAGACCGGTCTCCGCCTGAGCGTGCTCCTGCAGTGGGTCTGGACATATCTCACGAACCAGAGACCGTCCCGCCTGATCGTCGAGCCGCATCCCTCGCCGGTCGAGACTGTGGCGCGGCCTGCGCGGTCGGCTGCGGCCTCAACGAGGTAGGGCTCTCGCGCTACGAGCCGTCGCCGCCCAACTTCGGAAAACCTCGTAGTTCGAGATGCGTCGCGTGCCCGGGGCCGCGGCACGGTCGCCAAGGCCTTGCGCCTGAGCGCGACAGTTGCGTTCCTGGGGTTGGCGCGCGGCGTGAGTAGAGGGTGCCATGCACCGAGGTCTTCCCTCGATATCGAGGCGGCGGCGCCGAAGAAGAGCGCCCGTGTAAAGTGGCCCTGTCCGCGCCTCTCCAAGGTGACCGAGGGCGAGCACGAACAGCACGAGGCTAGGCTGTAACCGACGAAATCCACCAGCATCGCGGCGGCGCCGCCACGAGCCTGCGGCAGCGAGCGCTGACCGCGGGCCCAAGTCCTGCTCTCGGTTCGAAGAAGTCCCACACGGTTTCAGGGTGTTCCTGCCCAGAATAGACAAGAAATAGACAAATCCGCCGCTTAGCGGATTTGGCGTCCTGCTAAATCATTGCTGGAGTTGGTGGAGCTGATGGGGATCGAACCCATGACCTCGTGAATGCCATAGTTGTGGTCTCCGCGCTGAGCAACGCGCCTTCCGGCGATGGGCACTCGAATTAGAGCTCGAGCACGAGTCGCAGACCGTCGTCCACTTGCTTCAGGAGTCGTCCCGGCAGCGCTTCCGCTTTCTCGAGGAGCCGCCGCCGGTCCGCGACGGTGAGTTGCGAGACGTCGACGACGGAAGGCTTCGGCAGCCCGGTATCGCGGGGACGGCACGCCGATGCCAGGCCGAGGGTTCTCGTGAGCGGCATCACGAGAACAGTCGAAATCGCGCTGCGATTGAATGCGTCAGCCTGAACAACGAGCGCGGGCCGCCGGTAGGCCGGCTCCGATCCAAATGGCTGTGCGAAATCGGGTCAAAAGCCACGCCGGCGCGGCCTCGTGAACTCATAGCGGCCGGCGCGCGAGAAGGTAGAGCGTGATGGGCTGCGTTCCCTGTTCCAGAACCTGAAAACCGGCTTCCTGGAGACGGGCGGTCCACCAGGCGGCGCCGCGGATGCCGCCGTGCGTGAGCATGGGACCGTACGCAAACTTGGCCCAGCGGTCATTGGAAATCAGAATGAGCAGGAAGTCTCCGCCCGGCTTGACGACGCGCAAGGCTTCGGCGAGCGCCTTGGCGGAGCCCTCGCGGTTGACGTGATCGACGGCGTAGGCGCTGACGACGGCGTCGAAGGATGCCGAGGGAAAGGGAAGCTGGCGCATGTCGGCGGTCTCGATGGTTGCGCGGTTGTCCACGCCGGCGAGTTTCAGGTTGGCGAGCAGGCGCTCCTGGGGGCTCTGGCCGGGGCCGAAATGCTCCTCGAAGGATTGGCCGAAGAGATCGGAAGCGACCAGGGTGGCCTGGGGGCGCGCGGCCAGAACCATGATGGAGGAGCGGCCGGTTCCGGCGCCGATATCGAGAACGCGGCCCTTGCCTTCCCGGAAAAAATTAGCGGTGGGCAGCGGCGGAACGCTATTAATGTTGAACAGGAACTTGCTCATGAAGAGCGAGACGCCGGACCAGAGAACCAGGACGGCGAACAGGACGATGGCACCCCTGCCCCATCTCCGGGCGAGCGCCAGCAGCAGGAGTGCGAGGGCGGGGACGAAGACCACGACGTGGCCGTAACTGAGCCACCAGGGATAGCCGAAATCGATATGTGCGTTCACCATCACGGCTATTATCGCTCACAGGGGCTGAACTGACGCTGAATGGCGCGTTCATGTGGTCTGCCCATGGGTGACGGACTGAATCTCGCCGCCGCCGGTGCGCTTCTCGTCGTCTTCCTCATCACCCGTTGGCCACGTGACGTGGCGACCCTAACGGGAGCCGGTGTGCTGTTGACGAGCCGACGGATGCACTCGCGCAGAACGCTGGGGCTCGTGGATTGGGAGCTTCTCGTTTTGTTCACAGGGCTCTTCGTCGTCAACAACGCGACGGAATCCACGGGCTTGCCATCGGTCGCCGACCACCTCGCGGGGCCTTGCGGATCTAGGCGCCCCCCACCGCTCGGTTCAGAACCGAACGCGTACACCGCCGATGCGGTTAAGGTGTCCTGCTAAGTTGTTGCTGGAGTTGGTGGAGCTGATGGGGATCGAACCCGTGACCTCGCGAATGCCATCCTTTTGGGTTCCGGGCTGCGCCGTGAACCAGGGAGCCCCGCTGCATCGCGCTGGGCCGGCCGAGGCCGTCTGGCCTGGGGTTGGACCAAGTCGGATGGACAGCCCCCAAAGGGCACCCGAGTGGTCACACTCGGAGCGCGTCGACCAGCGCCTGAAGGGCGCGCGGCTGGTGCCGGCGGCTCGGGTAGTACAGGAAGTAGCCATCGAAGGGCGGGCACCAGTCCTCGAGCACCCGCACGAGCCTGCCGCGCGCGATGTGTTCGGCCACGTACTGCTCGAGCGAGAACGCCAAGCCCACACCGTCCAGAGCGGCGCGGATCATGAACTCGGCGTCACTGACGATGAGAGGCCCGGAGACGGACACCGTCACCGGTTTGCCGCGCCTCTCGAACTCCCAGCGATAGACGGGCCCATCGGTCCCCATGCGGTACCGGAGGCAGCGGTGAGACGTCAGGTCGCGGGGTGTCTTCGGCTTCGGATGTGACTCGAAGTACGTCGGTGCGGCAACGACCGCGGCACGCTGTTCACCCGTCACTCTGACGGCGACCATGTCGCGTTGGAGGAACTCGCCTAGGTGAATGCCGGCGTCGAAGCGGCCGACCACCAGGTCCCGCCGGACGTCGTCTTCGCTCGTGAGGTCGAGTACTACATCGGGATTTTCGCGAGTGAACGTCGCGAGCTTTGGACCGAGGAGGGTCGCTAACACGATGGGAGGTGCTATCAGGCGGACGACCCCAGCCGGCCTCTCACGGAGCCGGCCCACATCGGTGAGTGCAGCCTCGATGTCGTGGAGGGCGGGACCCAACTGCGCGAGCAGACGCTCTCCCGCGTCCGTGGGTGCGACGGCGCGCGTGGTCCGCGCGAGGAGCCGCAATCCGAGGCGCTCCTCGAGGGTCCGTATGGAGTGACTGATCGCTGACCTGCTGACGCCCAGCTTGACGGCAGCCTTCGTAAAGCTCCGCTCGTCCGCCACCACCGCGAACGCCGCGAGCACCGTGAGCTCGTCCCGCAGTATTGGTGAATTCATTTCACTACCTTATCCCGATATTGCCGTCTAGTCGGCGCGTGCGGACGTTGCTACCTTCGCTGTTGGCCGCTCAGAACGGCCGGGAGACAAGGAGACCAGATGGACATCGAACGCAACGGTACGCAGCCATCGGGGAAAGGACCCGCCGAGTACTTCACAGGGGTGGTCCGGGTGGATCCGCTGTCCCAGGCTCCCGACCCGGCGCGGGTGATCGGAGCGAGCGTCACGTTCGAGCCCTGCGCCCGAACGAACTGGCACACCCATCCGCTCGGCCAGACGCTGATCGTCACGGCGGGGTGCGGCCTTGTCCGGAGCTCGGGCGGTCCCATCCGGAAGATCCGGCCAGGTGACGTGGTCTGGTGCCCGCCGGGAGAGAAGCACTGGCATGGCGCTACCGCCACGACGGCGATGACCCACATCGCGGTTCTCGAGCACGTCGGGGGCAAGAACGTCGACTGGATGGAGAGGGTGACCGACGAAGAGTACGCGTCCGGCCAAAGCGCCGAGTAAGAGAGAGGGAGTCATGAGCAACGAAAAGCCTCGCAATCCGTTCGCCGATATCGCGCCCGCGCTCGGCGAGTACACCGACAAGGTGCTCTTTGGCGACGTCTGGAAGCGTCCGGGACTGTCTCCGCGCGACCGCAGCCTCGTGACCGTAGCGAGCCTCGTTTCGCTCTACCGCACGAACGAGCTGCCCTTCCACCTGAAGAAGGCACGCGAGAACGGCGTCACCAGGGACGAGCTGATCGAGGTCATCACGCACCTCGCGTTCTACGCGGGGTGGCCTACCGCGAGCAGCGCCATCGCCATCGCGAGAAAGGCGTTCGAAGAGGTTCAAGGAACGTGAGCGACATGCGAGGAGTCGTTCTCTACGCCCCGGGCGATATCCGCTTCGAGGAGCGCGCGGCGCCGAGGATCATAGAGCCGACGGACGCGATCATCAGGATGTCGGCCACGTGCGTTTGCGGGTCCGACCTGTGGTCCTACCGTGGCATCAACCCTGTCGCACAGCCGACGCCGATGGGCCACGAGTACTGCGGCATCCTGGAGGAGGTCGGCCGGGCGGTGACTTCGGTCAAGCCCGGCCAGTTCGTCATCGGGTCCTTCTTCGCCTCCGACAACACATGTCCCAACTGCAAGGCCGGCTACCAGTCGTCCTGCCAGCACAAGGAGTTCGTGGGCGGTGCGCAGGCCGGTCGCCTGCGCGTTCCGCTCGCGGACGGAACCTTGGTCGCCGCGCCGGACGTCCCTTCGGATGACTTGATCCCGAGCCTGTTGGCGCTCTCCGACGTCATGGGCACCGGCTGGTTCGCCGCCGACGCGGCCAACGTGAAGCCTGGCGTGACCGTCGCGGTGGTTGGTGACGGCGCGGTCGGCCTTCTCGGCGTGCTCTCTGCCAAGCAGATGGGTGCCGAGCGCATCATCGCGATGAGCCGTCACTCGTCGCGGCAGAAGCTCGCCCGCGAGTTCGGCGCTACTGACATCGTGACCGAACGAGGGGACGAGGGCGTTGCTCGCATCATGGAGCTCACGAAGGGAATCGGTGCTGACGCCGTGCTGGAGTGCGTCGGCACACAGGAGTCGATGATGCAGGCGATCCGCTCCACGCGAAAAAGCGGATCGGTGAGCTACGTTGGCGTCCCGCACGGAGTCGAGATCGACGGCAGTGAGCTGTTCTACGCTCACGTCCATCTCCACGGCGGGCCCGCTCCGGTGCGCCGGTATCTGCCGCACCTGATCGACCTCGTGTGGAGCCGCACGATCGAGCCCGGCAAGGTCTTCGACCTCACCCTGCCTCTCGACCAGGTTGCGGAAGGTTACCGCGCGATGAACGAGCGACGCGCGATCAAGACGCTGCTGCGCCCCTGAAACGAAGACACAGTCACGAGGAGCCGACTATGAAGACACTGCTTTCGTCCGGAATGGCCATCCTCCTGCTCGCCATGGCGACGCTCTCGGGCGCGACGCTCTCCGCGAGCCAGGAGCGCGCTGTCCACGGTGACGTGCGGGACCGGTTTGTCGGAGCGTGGCGGCTTCTATGGCTCGAAGAGCAAGGCGCAGACGGAGCCATTCACCGCGCGGACTGCACGGGACTCCTCGTCTTTACGGGCGAGGGCCGCATGTCGGTCCAGGTCATGTATCGAAACCCGCAGGCAGGAACTCCCGCGGGGCCCGTGCAGTACGCGCAAGGCGGGTACGAGGCCACGTTCGGCCGGTACGACATCGACGAACGCTCGGGCCAATTCACGTTTCACGTCGAAGGTGCGCTGATCCGGAGCCTCGTCGGCAAGGACCTGACGCGCCTGTTCGAGTTGTCCGGTCGACAGCTGATCGTGAAGCCGGCGAACCCCAACGAGCGCTGGAGAGTCGCTTGGAAGCACTACTGAAGATCGCCCGCTCGGCCTTTGGGTAGAGGAGAGAAGCAAATGAAGACGCGCACACTCGGGGGCAGCACGCTCGAAGTCTCCGCGCTCGGGCTCGGCTGCATGGGAATGAGCCAGTCCTACACGCCGATTCCGGACAGGAAGGAGATGATTGCTCTCATCCGCGCGGCCGTGGATCGCGGCGTCACGTTCTTCGATACGGCAGAGGTGTACGGCCCGTACACCAACGAAGAACTGGTCGGCGAAGCCCTGCAGCCCTTGCGAGGGCGCGTCGCAATCGCCACCAAGTTCGCCTACGAGCTCAAGCCCGACGGCAGTCCGGGTTGGGTTCGCCTGAATAGCCAGCCCGAGCAAATCAAGAAGGCTGTCGAAGGCTCGCTCAAGCGGCTCAGGGTCGATGTCATTGACCTCCTCTACCAACATCGCGTGGACCCGGAGGTCCCGATCGAAGACGTGGCGGGTGCCGTAAAGGACCTCATTCAACAAGGCAAGGTCAAGCACTTCGGGCTTTCTGAAGCAGCAGCAAGGACCATCCGTCGCGCGCACGCCGTTCAGCCGGTTACCGCCGTGCAAAGCGAATACTCGCTCTGGTACCGCGAGCCCGAGAAGGAAGTGTTGCCGACGCTCGAGGAGCTTGGAATCGGCTTCGTGCCGTTTAGCCCTCTCGGAAAGGGCTTCCTCACAGGAAAGATCGACGCCACGACAACCCTCGACGGCTCCGACCTCCGCAACACGATCCCGCGGTTCGCCCCCGAGGCTCGGAAGGCGAATCAGTCCCTGGTGGAACTGCTTCAGAGGATCGCAGCGCGGAAAAAGGCGACACCCGCTCAGATTGCGCTCGCTTGGCTGCTGGCCCAGAAGCCCTGGATTGTGCCGATCCCGGGTACGACCAAGCTGCATCGTCTCGAAGAGAACATCGGGGCGGCCGACGTCGAGGTGACGAAGGACGACCTAAGCGAGATCGAAGCCGCGGCATCGAAGATCACGATTCAGGGTGCTCGGTACCCTGAGCACCTCGAACGGCTCAGCGAGCACTGAACGGGGGACGCGCGCTCTCACTTGCAGCGGCAGGAGCCTAACAGCCCCGCCTGAGTCTGGGGCGAGATTCCAGGAATAGACACAGCGTAGACACAGCACGCCTGCGTCTCGACTGGCGCGCCGTTAAGTTGTTGCCGGAGTTGGTGGAGCTGATGGGGATCGAACCCATGACCTCGTGAATGCCATGGTTGCGGTTCCCCGGCTGCGCCGTTTCTCTAAGCCAACGGCGCTGCGCCCGTACCCGGGTAAGCGCATCGGTTCGACCGTGCCCACTTCGCCGGCACCCACATCGGCACGCTCTGCGAGCAGATCTATCCCACCGAAGGCGTGGTCGGAGTGCGCCGCATCCTGGGTGTGCTCGCGCTGGCCAAGAAGCACGGCCCCGCGGTGGTGGACGACGCCGCCCAGGCCGCGCTGGAGCTGGGGGCGCCCAGCTACCGCTTCGTACGCCGTTACCTCGAGCGCCGGCCGCCGGTGCCCGTGAGCCTGCGCCAGGTAGACCCGCTCATCCGTCAGCTCACCCTCTACCGCGACCTCATCGACCAGAGAACAGGAGACCCGACATGAACCTACTCGAACTCGATCACGCGCTCCGCAAGCTCCGCCTCTCCGGCATGGCCGACGTCCTGGAGACCCGGCTCAGGCAGGCGCAGACCGAAAAGATGGCCCCGATCGACCTCGTCTCGGCGCTCGTCTCCGACGAACTCCTGCGCCGCCAGGACCGGCTCTTCGAGCGCCGCACCAAGAAGGCGTGCTTCCGCGATTCCGACCGCTCCCTCGACAGCTTCGACTTCGCCTTCAATCGCAAGATGAACCGCGCCCTGGTCTAGAGTTGGAACCAGCTCGACCGATGGCTGCGGCAGGTTGAGGGCCTGAGGCGCGTGGCGTAGCGACGTCAGGTCGGGTAGCTGGGCGACACCCCGGCCTGACGGACTCAGGGACCGGAGCCCTCATTGTGGTGAACAGGGCGACGGTCTGCCTCATTCCCGCGCGATCGCGTGTCAGCTTCTCGACCATCCGGCGTGTTCCCCAGTAAAGAGAGTGCGGGTAACTCAGCGATCGATTCGAAGAGATGCGCGTTCAGGACCTCAGTCCGACAGCTGCAATTGAACTGCTCGATGTACGCGTTCTGATCCGGCCTACGGGCGATAATTGACACTGATCCCCTTCACACACTCCACCGGCGCGCCACTCGATCGGCGCGGCGGGCCTTTGTTCAGTCGGTCCGGAGCGCGTCTGCCGGCTGAATCGAGGCAGCTCGGTTCGCTGGAATCGCGGCGGACATCATCGTAACGACAAACAGCACCAGGCTGACGGCGACGAGCACGACCGGATCGTTCAGATTGCCGATCGACCACTGAGCTACAACCTTGTTGAGCCCCACGCTCAATATGAGACCAGCGAAGAGGCCCGCGACGATGGCCAAGACCGCCGGCTGCACCGCAGCGTTTACGATGCGCCCGCGACTGGCACCGAGCGCCATACGGATGCTGAATTCTTTGAACCGGCACGACACCGAGTACGACACGACACTGTAGAGCCCGACTACTGCGAGTATCAGCGCAAAAACCGCGAAGCCGAGCAAAAGTAACGTCACGAACCGCTCACGGGCCCAACCCGCGTCCGCCAGCGCGTCTTCCGCTGTGCGTACCCAGTTCACTGGTTGATTGGGATCGACGGTCCGCACCGCCTCCCGAATCGATCGCGTCATCGCAAGTGAATCGCGACGCGTCCGCAGGATCACATTCTGGGTATCGCTCAACATGAGCGTGTACGGCACGTAGATCGACGGCGCCGGCGGCTCGTGGAGACCGACATTCGGTGTGTCGCCGACAACACCGATGATCTCGAACCAGCCGTCGCTGCGGGGCGCCGGCAGCCTGAAATAGGAGGTTGATCTAATGTACTCGGGCATCCGAACTCGCCGTCCAATCGCGGACTCGTCAGGCCACAGCTCACGAGCCATCGTTTGGTTGACGACGGCGACGTGGGGCGTTCCGGCGCTCTCTGAATCTGACCAGACGCGGCCTCGAATGAGCGGGATGTTCATCGTCGCAAAGTAGTGGGCGCTGATCCGTTGGAGAATCGGTGCCCCGCCTCCTGTCATGTCCTGTCCGGGAACTTCGACCACCGACCGTTGGCCCGACTGGGGTGGTATCCCGCTGTTGGTGGCGAGCGCGACCGATTCGATATCGGGCACGTCGGCCATTTGATTCCGCAGGCGCTCGTAGAACGTGGCGCGGTCGGCCCACTCCGTGTGACTGTTCTCGGGAAGGTTGATCGACGCGATGATCACATTGCTCGGATCGTAGCCAAGCGATGTCTGGTACAGACCAATGAGCCCCCGGACGGTCGCGCCGGTGCCCGCGAGCAACAGCACCGTCAGCGCAATTTGAGCCGCGAGCAGGAGGTGATGCGCTCGCCGCCTCTCGACGCCGGCGGTCGTCCGGGCAGTCGCCGTCAGGCGTGGGCGCGAAAACAACAAGGCCGGTGACAGTCCACAAATCAGGGCCGACGCCATCGCAAGGCCCGCACTGAAGAGCAAGACCGGTACATTGACGGGCACTGCCATGAGGTTCCCGACCGGAACTGAATCGGGGGGCAAGAGCCTGAGCATAGCCGGCAGGCCCCAGTAGCCCGCCGCAACACCCAGTGCGGCGCCATTGGATGCCAGGAGCAGCGATTCCACGAGGAGCTGCCTCATCAACCGTCCACGACTTGCCCCTATGGCGGCTCGCACGGCGAACTCATGCGCCCGCGAGGTCCCGCGCGCCAACAGCAGGATGGACACGTTCGCGCATGCGAGCAGGAGCAGCAACAGAGACGCCGCGAAGATCAACAGGAGGGTCGGCACAAAGCCGGCCGCCCTTTGTGTCTCCACCAGACTTCGTACGAGCGGACGCACTCCCTTCGGAAAGCGTTGCGGGGCCTCCTTGGCGAATTGGTCGAAGAGCGGCTGAAGTCGCTGTTCGGCCATGCGTGGATTGACGCCCCGCTTGAGTCGGGCCTGGACGGCCCATGCGAAGTTCGGATCGAACGTCAGATGAATGGGAACGAGAATCTCCGGACCAGTGTAAAAGTATTGACGTGACAGCACGCCAATCACGGTGTAGGGTTCGCGGTTCAAATAGAGCGTCTGCCCCACTGCCTCAGGCCGCCCGCCGAAGTGTCGCTGCCAGAACCGATAGGTGAGCACGACGACCCGCTGGGGCTGCTCGCCCGCCGGCCCGTCCGCCTCGTTGAAGACTCGTCCGAGGAGGGGCGGAACCCCGAGCACGTTCAAAGCGTTTGCTGAAAAATACTGGGTGCCCACCGCTTCTGGGAGGTCCTGGCCGGTCAGCGTCATCTCCCAGGTGTTCGAGACGAAGGCGCCGTCCAAGACGTCGCTGTGTTGAAGGGCGACGAGCTGTCGCGCCGTGACACCCAGACCACGCGGCTTGCCTTTGTCGATCATGTCAAGCCTGACGATCCGATTGATGTCGGCGAATGGGAAGGGATTCAGCAATGCCGCATTCACGATGCTGAACAGCCCAGTAGCGGCGGCAATCCCGACTGCTAGGGAGACGACAGCCGTTGCGGTGGAACCGGGGCTCCGGCGGAAGATACGCAGCGCATATCGGAGATCTGCGGCGAGGATGTCCAGCAAGAAGTTTCCTCAGCGACGAGGGCGAAAGAACTTTACCACTCCCGGAGTGATCAGCCACACGATGAAATCAACGAGGGGCGTCCCCCGCCCAGAGGACGTGCTTCTCGAGCTCGAACGGCAAGACGACGACGTCTTTGCTTGCCTTCGACGAGCTTCGCGAGCAAGTGGATGAGCGGATCGCGCAGGTGCCCCGTACGAACGGGTTGCGGCAACGATCGGCCGACGGCTAGACCCAGCCCACCCGCTCGGGTTCCAGGAGGTTCCGCGCGGTTTCAGAGCGTCCCGACCGAAAATAGACAAGAAATAGACAAATCGGCCTCTTCGCCGATTTGCTGTCCTGCTAAGTTGTTGCTGGAGTTGGTGGAGCTGATGGGGATCGAACCCATGACCTCGTGAATGCCATTCACGCGCGCTCCCAACTGCGCTACAGCCCCACCGAAGAAACTCTAAGCTAACAGCTTCGCCGGAGGGGGTCAATAGCGGCTGGCCACCGTGGTCCGGAAGGCCGCGCGGAAGGCCTCGACGTCCTCCTGCTTGTCGCTCACCAGGGCCACCGTCATTCCCGCCGAGCGCAGGAGGCGCACGTGGTTGCCGCGGGAGCGCGCGGTCCAGTCCTCCGGGAACCGCACGGGGCCCGAGAGCACGAAAACCGACAGGCGCCGCTCCTCACCCGCGTAGTAGAGATGGGCGGCGACCCGGTCGAGGAGCGGGCAATAGCGCGCGCCCACCAGGCCCAGCTCGGCGACCCCGGAGGGGACGGGCGGGATCCGGGTCCCCTGCGCGTCGAACCAGGCCGCGATCTCGAGAGGGTCGCTGCTCCAGACCTTGGCGGGCAGCCGGTCCTGGCCGAAGCAGTGGGCGTGGTCGAGGGAGAGCTCCCAGGCCACGAACGGCGCGGCCCCGCGCGCCCAGAGGACGAGGAGGGTCAGGACGGCCGCGAGGGGGAGGAGGCCGGCGTAACGTCGTCCCCGCTCCGCGGCCAGGCTCCGGCGCAGCCGGACCTCGAAACCGGGGCGCAGCTCCGGGATGGGAAGGGCCCGCAGCCCGGCCTTCAGCTCGCGCTCGAACGCCACCTGCTCGCGGCAGTCCGTGCACGTGGCGAGGTGTGCCTCCATCTCGGCCCGGGCGGCCGGGTCCAGGACGTCGTCGACGTAGGCCGTCACCTGATCGGACGCGCAGCTCACGGCTTCCTCCCCGTGAGGGCGGCGCGCAGCAGCGCCCGCCCGCGGTGGATGCGCGACATCACCGTCCCCAGGGGCACCTGCAAGACCTGGGCGATCTCACCGTAGCTCAACTCCTCGACGTCGCGAAGCACCACCGCGACCCGGAAGGCCTCGGGCAGGGCCGCGATCGCCCGCGCGAGATCCTCGCCCCCGCTGGCCAGCGCCTCTTGCGGCGGCGGTACCGCCGGCCCTTCCCCGGCCAGCTCCTCGGTGCGCGGCGCTCTCATGGCTCGGCGAAGGCCGTCGGTCCGCACGTGGTGCAGGATCGTGAAGAGCCAGGCCCGGAGGTTGGTCCCCGGGATGAAGCGGTCGAAGCTCCGGAACGCCCGGAGCAGCGTCTCCTGAACGAGGTCTTCCGCGTCCGCCGGGTTGCCGGTCATCCGATAGGCGGTGCCGTAGAGCCGTTTCAGGTACGGAAGCGCTTCCGTGTCGAATCGCTCTCGGTCCACACCCCGCAGGGCGGCCCCTCGTTCCAGGAGAACGCCGCCCCTGCCTCCTTTATTCCCCGACCGGACGCTCGCCCCGCGTGGCGAAGCCCTGGATTCTCCCACGCTTCGTTGACGGCCCCCATGGCCTGCGCGAGAATGCGCCCCGGACGCGAGACCCGCGCGATGAAATACCTCACGACCCTCGAGGTCGCCCACGAGCTGAAGATCAGCAAGCAGACCCTGCTCAACTGGCTGTACTCCGGGAAGGTCCCAGAGCCCCCGCGCAACAAGATGGGCTATCGCCTGTGGAGCCCCTCCCGGGTGAGCCTGGTGCGGAAGCTGATCGGGGACGGGCGGGTCCACCGCCGGACGGTCGTGCACAAGGAGGCCTCGAACCGGCCCGAGGTCGTCACCGAGCTCTGCCGGGAGGTGAGCCAGTTCCTGCGCGACGGGCAGATCGGGCTCCGCCACTTCGTGAAGGAGCTGACCCGGGTGCACCCCGGCTCGCGGAAGCGGTCGCGCCGCCGGAGCTGATCGGGGACGCCGTCACTCCCAGGGGATGTCGGGCATGGAGAGACGAGCGAGCGGTTTGCCCCCTTCCAGGTGCGACGCGCAGATCTCCTCGAGGTCGCCCTCCCTGACCCCCCCGTACCAGACGTTCTCCGGGTAGACCGCCATGGTGATCCCGCGGCTGCAGTGCTTGAGGCAGCTCGTGCGGCTCACGATCACCCGGCTCCCCAGGCCGCGTTCCTTGACCATCGCCTTGAGCCGCTCGTAGAGGGCCTCGGAGCCCTTGTCCGCGCAGCAACCCTTCGGGTTCCCGGGAGGACGGAGGTTGAGGCAGACGAGGACGTGACGCTCGGGCTTCGGCACGGGCTCATGGTACGCTCTTTCCGAGCCGCCCTATTCAAGGAGGAATGATCCAAGATGCGTGTTTTCGAGCGCTCGCTCAGCATCGCCGCTGGCGCCCTCGTCCTGGCGGCCCTCCCCGCAGTGGCCGAGGACCTCATCATCGTCTTCAAGGACAGCACGGGGGGCACCCGCACCGAGTACTTCACGGCCGCCAAGATGCGCACCTCCGGAGGCGGCACCGAGACGATCATGGATTTCTCGACCGGCACCATGACCATGATCGACAACAAGAAGAAGGAGTACTCCCAGGTCACGGTGGAGCAGATGGAGGCCGCAATGAAGCAGGTCCAGGCCCAGAGGGCCCAGGCCCAGGCCCAGATGGAGCAGGCCATGGCCAAGGTCCCCCCGGAGATGCGGGAGAAGATGCAGCAGATGGCGGGTGGAATGGGGGCTGCCTTCGCGGGGGCGATCACCGTCACCAAGGGCGGGACCAGGAAGGTGGCGGGGTACGACACCCAGCAGTACACGATCACCATGGGCGACACGATGAAGCGCGACGTGTGGAACACCACGTCGCTGCAGCTCCCTTTCGACCCCGCCCAGTTCCGCCGGATGTCGGGCTTCGCCAACCCCGCCGCCTCCGGGCCGATGATGCAGGGCATGACGAAGATGGCCGAGAAGATGAAGGAGGTCCAGGGCTTCACCCTGGCGGAGACCATGAGCATCAAGATGATGGGCCGCGGGAACGACACCTCCCGGGAAGCGGTGGAGGTCAAGAAAGGGCCCATCCCGGCGGATGCCTTCGCGGTCCCCGCCGGCTACAAGAAGGTCGACTCGCCCATGCTCAAGATGGGCCAGGCGGGCAAGCGTTAGCCCCTTTCCCCGCGTCGCCGCGTGGACGCCCTCGTCGACACCGCCTGGCTCGCCGAGCGCCTCTCCGCGCCCGGCCTGCGCATCGTCGACGTGCGGTGGTATCTCGATCCCGCCCGGAAGGGCCGCGAGGCCTACCGGGCGGGGCATCTCCCGGGTGCGGTCTACCTCGACGTGGACCGGGACCTCTCGGCCCCGGGGGGCGGGCGCGGGCTTTCGGTGGGCCGCCACCCGTGGCCGTCCGAGACGCAGGTCGGCCGTGTGATGGGCGCGGCTGGGATCGGCCCCGGCACAACGGTCGTCGCCTACGACGACCAGTCGGGCGCGGTGGCGGCGCGCCTCTGGTACCTGCTCCGCGCCCACGGTCACGACGAGGTGGCGGTGCTGGACGGCGGCATCGCCAAGTGGCAGGGGGAGGGCCGGCCGCTCGAAACCACGGAGCCCAGCGTCGAGCCGCGCGTCTTCGCGATCCGCGCGCGGCCGGGATACGTGCTGTCGAAGGACGAGATGGTCGGCTCGTACCGGGGCCGGCTGGTCCTGGACGCGCGTGCGCCCGAGCGCTACCGCGGGGACGCGGAGCCCATCGATCCCCGGCCGGGCCACGTGCCCGGGGCGAAGAGCGCGCCCTTCACGGGCAACCTCTCGAAGGACCCCGTCCCCGTCTTCCTTCCCCGTGAGGCCCTCCGCGCCCGTTACGCCGGGCTCGGGGCGGAGCGGGAGGAGCCGGTCGTCTACTGCGGCTCCGGCGTGACCGCCTGCCACGACCTGCTGGCCCTGCACCTCGGCGGGCTCCGCGGCCGGCTCTACGCGGGCTCGTGGAGCGAGTGGAGCAGCGACCCCTCGCTTCCCGTGGAGACCGGAGGCGGCTGACGATCAGGAGCCTGGACGCCGGGACGACTCGAAGTGGTACGAGAAGGAGAGCCAGGGAATGGGAAGGCCCTCCTTGAGAACCTCGCCGACGAAGATGACGCCGACGTCCGCGGAGATCCGGTCGCCGAAGAAGCGCACCGCCAGGCCGAAGGGCTGTCTGGAGAGCTCGAAGTCCCGGCCGAGCAGCAGCCAGTTCTCGGAGACGAGGGCCACGCTGTTCGAGAGCTGGACGTTGCCCCCGACCATGAGGATCGGAGCGTCCCGCCACCGGAAGCGACGCCGGTAGTCCGGGTAGCCACCTTCCGTCTTCGTCCCGCCGAAGCCGAGCCCGACGGTGAGGCTCCGCTCGGGACGTCCGAACGTGCCCACTCCGAACACGATGGCCGCGCCCTCGCCGGCCCCCGCCGCATAGAGCGCTCCCGCCGACAGCGCGAGGTGTTCCGAGGCTTGGTGGGCGAGCCGGGCGGACGCGAAGAGGAGCTGGTCGGACAGGCCGACCGCGGGCACCACGGAGGCTCCGGCCGAGACGCTGAGCCCGTCCGTGACCCCATACGTGACGCCCGGGAACAGGACGTAGTGGTCCGAGAAGTATCCGTCCCCCTTGCGCAGGGGGCGGCCCGTGGGCGCGAACAGGAGCCGGGAGTCGTGAGGGTCCCTTCGGAGGAACCCGCGCGCGGGGACGAGGACGGGCGTGATCGAGGCGATGGACGATCTCGGGATGCGAACCTCGATCCCCGCCCGGGTCCACAACGTGACGTGGGAGACTTCCTCCTGGACGATGGTCCCCACGAACGTCCTCCCGTCCTCGAGCGAAACGGACACGGTCGGCGGCGCGGGAACCGGCTCCTCCGCCGGCGCCCCGTGGGCCATGCCCAGCAGGAGGGCCGTGGTCATCAGGACTCCCAAAGACCTCGCTGGCCGATCGGCGTGCGCCATGGGCGACCTCCTCGCTCATCGAGGAAGATCGGACGAAGGCGGCCCGGAAGCCACGGGAAGGCCCCAAAATGTTTCCAAGGGATTTCCAAGGAGCGCGCGGCTAGAAGCGGTAGCGCAGGCCGATCCGTACGATGCGCGGCCGGACGATCTCACGCGTGCGGTTGAACGCGGCCAGCTCGATGTCGCGCGCGACCTGGAGCGCCGTCGAGCGGTTCAGCAGGTTGAAGGCGTCGAGGTCGGCCGTGAGGGTGCCCCGGCCCAGGGGGAAGGCGCGGGAGAGGCGCGCGTCGAGGAGCCAGAGCGAAGGCAGGCGGTAGCTGTCGAGGGTGCGGGCGATGAGCACGTTCTTGGCCGGCCCGGTGGGATCGCCGCTGTCGCCCACCTGGAAGTAGGGGATCGGGAAGCCGTCGCGCGCGTGGAGGTGGGCCGCGGCCTCGAAGGCCCCCGGCAGGCGGCCCCGCACGAGGGCTCCCGCCATCCACCGCGCGTTGACGAACAGGTCGCCGCGGCCGAGGCCCCCGGGGCGCACCGCGATCACGCCGTTCCCCCGCAGGGGCTCGCTGTCCGTGGATGTCGGATCCTGGATCGCCAGCGCCCGGTCGGTGAAGAGCTCCCGCCAATCCATGGCGGAGCCCCAGGCCTGCCAATCGACGCGCGCGCCCACCCGACCCCGGAGCGTGACGGCCAGATTGAGGGCGTCCTGGGCATAGCCCTTGCGGTTGGTCAGGACGCGGCCGTTGCCGGGCACGATCCGGGAGGTGGAGGCGGGAGCGAAGTAGCCGACGTTGTAGGGCGTCCCGAAGAGCTGCCCGCTCACCCCGCCGCGCACCACGTAGTCGGAGCCCGAGAGGCCGATCAGGGGCCGCCAGAGCGCCCGCACCTGTCTTCGGTAGGACGCCTGTACGCCGAGCTGCAGCCAGCGCCGGCCCGACCACTCGAAGGCGCCCGCGAGCTCGTGGGTGCGGGGGGACTCGAGGTGGGAGTCGATACGGTTCGGGCTCGTGGCGGAGCCCGGATCGTCGGGGTCGATCCCCGTGGTTCCCAGCCTTCCGCGCAGGCCGTCCAGCTCGCCGCGCTCGACCGTGTGGTTCGCGTTCCGGTCCAGCCAGTAGTAGACGACCGAGCCGAAGTCCCGGCCCAGCGGGTTGTCGAACGTCACCTCGCCCGCGCCCAGCGGGGCCGCGTAGGCCGCGTAGTGCGCCTGGAGAATGAGGGTCTCGCGGCGGTTGACCCGCCAGGTCACCCCCGCGCGCGGCAGCAGGTCGAGCCAGTCGAGGCGGGCCGGGTCGCCGGCATAGGCGGCCCCCGGCAGCAGCTCGGGGAACTCGGGGTTGGCGGCCACCGCAGATGCGCGGTTGCGCCCGGCCAGGCGGTCGAGACGCAGCCCCAGGGTCACGGTCCATCGTCCCCAGCGCGCGGTGTCCTGCGCGTAGGCCTCGAGCTGGTCGCTGACCGAGCGCGCGGCCAGGTCGCGGTAGGCCACCGCGAAGCCGGTGAGGCGGAACGCGCGGAAGAAGACCCCGCCGCGCTCGAGCCCCTCCGTGCGGTTGCCCGGCCAGGACTCGTCGGTCTCCACCGGTGAGCGCCGGTAGCCGAGGCCGAGCACGAGGTCGTGGGCCCCGCCGAGGAAGGACCTTCGGCTGGCCGCTTCCATCCCGGCGGAGAGCCGGGGCCGATGCGTGTGGAACGAGAAGAACGAGCGCTGGGCCACGCCGCGCACGTCCTCGAACGCGCTCGGCGGGGTGCCCCCCTGGGGGTCGAGGCGGAAGCCCGCGTCCACGTAGGCGAGCCGCGAGACCAGGGAGAGCCGGCCCAGGGTTCGCGTGTCCTCGAGGCCCAGCAGGGTCGTGGGACCGGACTGCCTCCAGCGGGCCTCCGGGGCCGCGCTGGTCGTGGGATCGCGGTCCTCGTCCACCTTGTCGCTGCGCAGGAGCAGCAGGGAAAGGGCTCCCGTGCCCAGGCGCAGGCGTCCCTTGCCGGAAAGCGTGGTCGTGCTCAGGGAGTCCGGGTGGCCCGTGAAGGCGTCCTGGCGGAGCGCATTGCGGGCCACCGCGCCCCAGAGCCACAGCCCGCCCTCCTTCAGCGGACCTCCCGCCTCACCGCCCAGCTCCAGCAGCCGATCGGTCTGGTTGCGCGGGAAGACGCGGGCGGCGAGGGCGGCCGGGAGGTTGTCGGACTGGAGGGGAGCGCCTGCGTAGCGCACGTGGGCGGCGCCCGAGAACCGGCCGGAGGGGGCGCGGAGGCGCAGGCCGACCTGCACGCCGGGCGTGCGCGCGCGCACGTCGAGGCCGGTGGTGCGGGCCTCCAGCCCCTGGAGCGCGTCCATGTCCGGAAAGACCGTGGTCGACCCGAGCGCGGCCGGGTCGGTCACGTCGAAGCCGTCGAGGGTCCAGACAGCACCCCCGCCGCCGTCCCCGTGCGACACGAGCAGCGACTGCTGGGCGGTCTCGGAGCCGCCCACGTTCACGCGGTCGACGACCACGCCCGGGACATCCCGCAGGACGGACCAGGGGTCGGTCGGGCGCGGGAACGTGCCGAGGTTCTCCGCGGAGAAGACGGAGGACGGCTCGGCTGCGCGATCGCGGGGGCCGGGCGGCGTCTCTGCCGAGCTCGAGCCGCAAGGGAGCACGATCGCGAGCGCGCTCGCGGTCTCGACCGACACGTCCACGCCGCAGGCGCTCCCTCCGTCGGGCCGCGGGAGCAGGTCGGCCCGGTAGGCGCCGGGGGGCAGGGCAAAGAAGACGGCCTGCCCGCGCGCGTCGGTGGTGGCCTCGAGCGCGAGGCCGGGCGCGTGCAGGCGGACCTTGCCGCCGACGATCGGCGCGTCGTCGTCCAGGACCGCGACCTCCAGGGTCGCGAGGCCGGCCTGGGCGGAGACGCGGCCGGCCAGGAGGGCGAGGGCGAAGGCGAGCCGGAGCGGGGACAAGGCGGGGCGTGGACCCGTCAGGCCTTGCGCAGGACGTAGAGGGGGCGGCGCCGGCCGCCCTCCTCGGTGGGCGCGAAGTCCGCGGCGACGTAGCCGCGGGAGAGGTAGGCCTGGAAGGCCGCCCGGACCTTGCCGTGCCACGCCTCGGCCACGCGGGGCGCGGCCTGGCAGAGCACGTCCCAGTCGGGCGGGATCTCGAGGAGCAGCTCGGGCGCAGTGAGGTCCGTGCGGGGGTCCGAGGACACCGGCCAGCCCGCCTGCCACTTCACGTCGTTGATGCGGGGGAAGAGCGGCGCGGGCGCATTCCGGGGCGGCTCCCCCTGGGCGGCGCGCTCGCGCACGCGGGGCGCGTTCAGCTCCCAGCGCACGAGCAGCCGGTCGGTGGGGAAGCCGTGGTGGAGCGCCGAGCTGGTGATGCCGTAGAAGTCGGGATGGAACTCGGCGGCGACACCTCCCAGGCGGTGGAGGTTCAGGGCCGCGTTCCGGGCCTGGAGGGGGTCGTAGGTCCAGGTGACGAGGGTGAGTCCGCGCGCGAGCGCCTCCGCGCGCTGCGCCCACTTCAGCTTCACCCCGACGCCGTGGCCCTGCTCCTCCGGCAGCACGGCCACCATGTCGGAGTGGAGGTGGGGGACGCCGCCGCGCACGGCGGACAGGGCGTTGGCAAAGCCCACGATCCGCCCCTCCGCGCGCTCCGCGAGCTGCACCAGCCCCCCCGCGTGGGTGGTGGCGATCATCTGGAGGGAGGAGGTGATCTCGAGGTCGGAGAGGCGCCAGACCGCCCGCTGCACCTCCACGCAGGCGTCGAAGTCGGCCCGGCTCTTCGCCAGGCGGATGCGCACGTCGTCGCCCATTCGGTCGGGGAGTCTATCACGCCGATTTCCTGGGGGGCCCGGCGCGCTAGAATCGCGCGACAAAAGACGCGGAGCCAAGCGTGGAACAACAGTCCCCTCCCCCTACGTGGGGAGGGATAGGGTGGGGGGTCGATGAACAATGCCCAACTCGTTCGGCGTCTGGGTCCGTGGGACGCCGCGCTCGTCACCATCGGCTCGGTCCTCGGCACGGGCATCTTCATCACCACCGGCGACATGGCCCGCTCGCTTCCGCATCCGGGCCTGATCCTCCTCGCGTGGTTGGTGGGCGGCGTTCTGACCCTCGCGGGGGCCCTCACCTACGCGGAGCTGGGCGCGCTCTTCCCGCGCGCGGGGGGGCAATACGTCTTCCTGAAGGAGGCCTACGGGCCCCTGTGGGGCTTCCTGTTCGGCTGGGCGGCCTTCACGGTGATCCAGGGCGGGGGCATCGCGACCCTCGCGGTGGGCTTCGGGGAGTACCTGGGCGCGTTCCTTCCCTTCTTCTCGACCCGGCGCGTGCTCCTGGCGGCCGGGGCCTGGAGCGTGGACGGGGGCCAGCTCGCGGGAGCGCTCGGCATCGTCTTCCTGACCGCGGTCAACTACCTGGGAGTTCGGGAGGGGGCCGGGCTGCAGAACCTGGTCACGATCGTCAAGATCGGCTCCCTGGTAGGCCTGGCCGCCTTCGGCCTCGCGGCTCCCGCTCCGCAGCAGCCTCGGCTCCTCGCCCCCCTGACCGGCGACCTCACCTTGGCCGCCTTCGGAGTGGCCATGATCGCCGTTCTCTGGAGCTACGACGGCTGGTACGCGCCCACGAACCTGGCGGGGGAGATGCGGCGGCCGGAGCGCGACCTGCCCATCGGCCTCATCACAGGCACCCTCGCGGTGACCCTGCTCTACGTGCTCATGAACCTCGTCTATGGGCGGGCCTTGACCGTGGAGCAGATGGCCGCGAGCCCGCGGATCGGGGAGGCGTCGGCCGCCGTCCTCTTCGGTCCCGCGGGGGCGCGCATCGTCACCGCCGCCGTCCTCGTCTCCACCTTCGGGTGCATCTCCTCGACCATCCTCTACGCCGCCCGCATCTACCTCCCGATGGCCGAGGACGGGGTCTTCTTTCCGGCCCTCGCGAAGGTCCACCCCCGCTACCGCACTCCCTCCGCGAGCATCCTCGCCCAGGGAATGTGGGCGTCGCTCCTCACGTTCTCGGGGACCTACGAGCAGCTCTACACCTACGTGACCTTCGTGATCGTGCTCTTCCACGCCGCGACGGGGGCCGCCGTCTTCGTCCTCCGCCGGACCCGGCCCGACGCTCCGAGGCCCTACCGCGTCTGGGGCTACCCGCTGGTGCCCGCGGTCTTCATCCTCCCGTCGCTCGCCCTCGTGGCCAACACCCTGGCGGAGAGACCCAGGGAAACGCTCTTCGGGGTGGGGATCCTGGCCCTGGGCCTTCCCGCCTACGCGTGGTGGCGGCGGGGCAGCAGGGAGGCGGGCCATGGCGCGGCGTAGGACGGTCCCGCGCTTCGCCTCGCGCCTCTGGCGCGCGGCGGGGATGCTGGTGTCGCGGGAGATCGCCGTCCTCACCAACGCCATCGCCTTCAACTTCCTGCTGTGCCTCTTTCCGCTGCTCCTGGTCGTGGCGGCGTTCTCCGAGCAGCTCCCCTGGGGCCGGCGCGCGGGGAGCGCCCTGCTGCTCGTCCTGCAGGAGCTGATCCCGTTCGGGCGGGACACCATGGCGGAATCCGTGCGCAGCCTGACCCGCCTCGCTCGGGGCCTGGAGATGGTCTCGTTCCTCCTGATCATCTGGGGCTCCTCGGGCATCTTCATCCCGATGGAGATGGCCCTCAACAAGGCCTGGGGCGGACGGACCCACCGCGAGTTCTGGAAGAGCCGCCTGATCGCGTTCCTGATGACGGTCGCGGGGGGCCTTCTGGCCCTGCTCTCGGTCGCGCTGACCGTGGTGGCGCGGACCTACGCCAGGGAGTGGCCGACCCTGGCCAACCTCGGGGTGAAGCTGAGCGCGCTGGCCCTGACCTGGTTCCTCTTCTTCCTGATCTACCGGGTCATCCCGGCGGCGCCCGTGGGGTCCCGGGTGGCCGCGCTGGCGGCCCTCTGGGCGGGCGGGGCGTGGGAAGGGGCCAAGTACGCCTTCGTCTTCAACCTCGGGCGCACGAACCTGCAGGCCTTCTACGGGCCCCTCGCCTTCGCGGTGTCCCTCGTGCTCTGGGCCTACCTCTCGAGCCTGGTGCTGGTGTTCGGGGCCCTCATGACGCCGGTCGTGGACGCGGGGCGCCGAGAGGTCTAGAGTACGGGGCTTCCAGGGAGGCCCAATGAAGAAGATCGAGAGCATCATCCGCCCGCACCTCCTGGAGGACGTGAAGAACGCGCTGCAGGAGGTCGGGGTGGTGGGCATGACGGTGAACGAGGTCCGGGGCTTCGGCCGACAGAAAGGGCACACCGAGACCTACCGGGGCAGCGAGTACCGGGTGGACCTGCTGCCCAAGATCCGGATCGAGACCGCCCTGCCCGACGAGCTGGTGGAGCCGGCGGTCAACGCGATCATGAGGGTGGCGAGGACCGGGAAGTTCGGCGACGGGAAGATCTTCGTCACTTCGCTGGACGAGGTCATCCGCATCCGCACCGGGGAGCGCGGCGAACAGGCGCTCTGACGGACCCGCGGGATCCTTCGAGAGACAAGGGCAAAGTGGAGGGGGGGCAACCATGAGTACGAGAGGGCGTCTGGCTTTGAGCCTTGGAGTCGTCTTCGCCCTGGGCCTGGGGGTGTTCGGCGGAATCGCCGGGGCGCAGGAACCGGTGGGGCAGGCGACGGCCGCGGTGCAGTTGGTCCCGGTGCCCGCGGTGAACGCGGGGGACACCGCATGGGTTCTCGCGGCGACCGCGCTCGTCCTGCTCATGACGGCGCCGGGACTGGCGCTGTTCTACGGAGGGCTGGTCGGCCAACGCAACGTGCTGTCGACGCTCATGCACAGCTTCTTCCTGGCTTGCCTGATCAGCGTGCAATGGGTGGTCTTCGGCTACAGCCTGGCTTTCGGCTCCGGCCGGCTGGTGGGCGGTCTGGACTTCCTGCTCTTCCGGGCCGTGGGTCAAGAGCCGCTCGCGGGCCAGACCATCCCGCACCTCGCCTTCGCGATCTTCCAGGGCATGTTCGCCGTGATCACTCCCGCGCTCATCAGCGGCGCCATCGCGGAGCGCATGAGGTTCTCGGCCTAGGTGCTGTTCACCCTCCTGTGGGCCATCCTCGTGTACGACCCCCTCGCCCACTGGGTCTGGGCGAACGACGGCTGGCTCTTCAAGCTCCCGGCCCTGGACTTCGCCGGGGGCACCGTCGTCCACATCAGCTCCGGGGTCTCCGCCCTGGTCGCGTGCATGGTGCTCGGCAAGCGCCTCGGCTTTCCCAAGAGGGCCTTCCTGCCCCACAACATCCCCACGACCGTCCTCGGCGGCGGCCTGCTGTGGTTCGGCTGGTTTGGATTCAACGGAGGGAGCGCCCTCTCGGCGGGTGGCCTGGCCGTGCAGGCGTTCGTGAACACCAACACCGCCGCGGCCACGACCGGGCTCGTCTGGGCCCTCATCGAGTGGGGGCACCGGGGCAAACCGACGGCGCTCGGCACCGTCACGGGCGCCGTGGCCGGCCTGGTGGCGATCACGCCCGCGGCGGGCTTCGTGGATGTGCCTTCGGCCTTGCTCATCGGCGTCGGGTGCGCCCTCGTGTGCTACTGGGGCGTCAACTACCTGAAGCCGAGGCTCGGCTACGACGACTCCCTGGACGTGTTCGGGGTCCACGGTCTCGGCGGCACCTGGGGCGCCCTCGCCACCGGGATCTTCGCCACCAAGGCCGTCAATGCGGCGGGGGCGAACGGCCTGCTGGCCGGCAACCCCCGGCAGCTCCTGAACCAGCTCATCGGGGTGGCGGTCGCCTGGACCATCGCCGTCGTGGGAACCCTGGTGGTGCTGGCTCTCGTGCGCATGGTCACGGCCCTCCGCGTGTCCGACGAGCAGGAGATGAGCGGCCTCGACCTGGCGCTGCACGGCGAGACGGCCTACAGCATGGCGGCGTCGGGCGGATCGCAGGTATCCGGGCCCTCGGAATAGGCTAATCCGTCGCGCGCTCGGAGAGCGCCTTACTCAGCTCGAGGGCCAGGAACGGGTTCCGGAGCAGCATCGTGCGCAGGACGGCGCCGTCGAGGGTGAGGAGCTCCGCGTCCTCGATCACCCGGGCGGTGAAGCGCCGGGGCCCGCCCGTGACCGCCCCGCCCTCCCCGAGCCAGGCGGGCGGGCGCAGGACCACCGAGTCCCCGCCGCGCTCCAGGCTGACCGCCCCCTTGCGCAGGATATAGAGCCGTCCTCCGGGGGCGCCCGCGGTGTAGAGGACCTCCCCCCGCTTGGCGGTCTCGAAGCGAGCGCCCGCGGCGAGGCCGACCAGGTCCTCGCGTGCCGCCCCGGACAGGAAGCCGACCCCCTGCAGCACCGACAGCGCCTCCTGCTCGGCGGGGCCGAGCTCCGCCTCCCCGACGGCGGTGAGGCTGCGCAAGAGCTGGGGAAGATCCGGCCGGTGGGCGGCCAGGATGACGCTGATGCCTCCGCGGATCGACGTGCCTCCCTCGGGCGTCTCCACCTCGCCCATCTCGGACTCCACGCCGATGAAGACGCAGCGTCGCGGGAAGTCCTCGCGCCTCACGATCTCGGCCACGGTCTGGCCGGTGACCGGAGAGCCCACCGGGATGCGCACCTCGAACACCACGAGGTCGCCCTTGCCCACGCTCATGAGCGAGCTGATCTCCGGGTACTCGAGGGACATGAGGAAGGAGTTCACCAGGATGTCGGCCTCGCTGTGGACCTTGGTGGCCCCGACCAGCCGGTAGGGGATCGCGTACTGCGGGTTCAGCATGCGGGCCAGCACCCGCGGCACCCCGTAGTAGCGGGCGAGGAGGCAGAAGGACAGGTTGTCGGAATCGCGGCCGGTCATGGCGATGGCGGCGTCGGCCCGGCGGACTCCCGCCTGGTCGAGGATGCCCACGTCGGTGGCGCTGCCCGTCACCGCCACCACGCCCTGCTCGGCAAAGATCCGCTGGGTGACCTCGGGGTTCACGTCGATCGCCACCGTGTCGTGCCCCTCCGCCACCAAGCGCGAAATGAGGTGGGTCCCCATGTGCCCTCCCCCCGCCACCACCACGTACATCGGCTAGCCTCCCTTCCCGTCCGTGAGGTCCGAGAGCGCGCGGTCGATCTCGCCCACGAGCTCGGCCGAGACCTCCTCGCCGAGCATGCCCGAGTTGACCGCTCGCCGGAGCGCCTCCTTCTCGATCGCCAGGAGCTGGCGCCGGACCGCCTGGGTCTGCCGAACCTCCTCGTCCGCGTTCACCGCCACGAGGTCGCGCAGCTGCTTCTCGGAGCGCGCGATCACCCCCTGGTAGGACGCCCGCAGGCGCTGGAACACCCCGAGGGGGACGAGGCCGAGGTGCTGCAGGCGGTCCAGCTCGGTCTGACCGGCGCGGGCGGCCAGGAGTCGTGCCTGCTGCCGGTGCCAGCGCCGCT
>Ga0137361_10000169_pt1 | contig 31606 bp, 31 predicted proteins | sample Mad1_80_16metaG_FD_104923 | JGI IMG/M metagenome (GOLD analysis project Ga0137361, IMG submission 104923) | Vadose zone soil microbial communities from Angelo Coast Range Reserve, California, USA - Mad1_80_16 metaG | ecosystem: Environmental > Terrestrial > Soil > Vadose zone | place: USA... | reverse complement strand
TCCAGTCGCCGGAGTGCCTGAAACTGCTGGTGGCGGGCGGGGCCGCGGGCCGCTTCACCGCGATCGTCCCGGGATGGCCCTTCCGGAACGCGCCCTCCCGGCTCGTGTTCCGGAAGCTGCCCTAGCCGCTGTCCATCTGCGCCGGCCGGTTCACCCGGTCGCCCGGCCGGAGGTTCAGGATGGCCTCCGGGAAGACCCGCGCCAGCCAGCCCACCACGTCGTTGACCGTGACGATGCCGATCGGGCGGCGCTGAGCGTCCACGAGCGGAACGGTGCGATAACCCGCCGCATGCATGCGGTTGATCGCGAAGCAGATCCGGTCGTTGGGCGCCAGCGCCTCGGGGTCGGGCGTCATCACGTCGCCGATCCGCGTCGCGGCCAGGTCGCGCCCGAGGCTGACGACGCGGGTCAGCAAGTCGCGCTCGGTGAAGATGCCCACGAGCCGCCCGGTCGCGTCCACGATGACGACCGCGGCCCGCCGGTTATCGACCATGCGGGCGACCGCATCGGCGACCGTGACTTCCGGGGAGACACGGACCGGCTCGCTGGGGGCGAGCAGACGCACCTCGTCGCTCAGCAGGGCGTCTTCGAGCTTGCGGAACTCACCGTCGAGGGCTTCGGAGTACTCGTCGTGGAACTCGCTCATCGCCGCCACCTCGGGGGGTGGCAGTCATGCTAGGACCAGCCCACGGTGCTGTCAAGCTGTGCGCTTGGCGGGATGGGAAGGTGCTTACCTACTCAGGGTGGTTCAGCGGCCAAGCACGGTCCGGCTCTTCCCACCCGATTCTGCGCAGTCCACCGCGCGCATGGTACGTCACCGCCACGAGCCCAGGATCGTACCTAAGGTCCTCTGTCCATGAGCGGGATCTAAACAGTTGCGGCGGCAGGTGTAATGGAATCGCTGCCCAGAGGAGCCAGCGGCACTCCGCGAGATGCTTCTGATGCCCACGGCCGCGGCGTCGAGTGGTCCGGCGTGGCACCGAGTTTGCCCGGTATCGAACGCCTTGAAAGTCATTTGCCCGAGATGTCGACAGGAGGGGAAGCCCTGCCTCCTGGTCACGATCGATATCCCCGGCGACGACCGCGAAGTGCACGGCCTCTGCTGGACCCACCGACTGCGGCTGCTCGCCAGGGGCGAGGATGATCCCTCGGCGACCGATCCCGGGCCGCGCTGAGCCATGCTGCTGACCGGCCGATTCCGACGCATCTCGCTGTGGCTCTGGAGCACCCCGACGCGCGGCCCACTCCAGGTGTTCGTGCGGCCCGACCGGCCCGCGCTGGTGGAGCGGATGCAGCGGCTCTTCGCGGAGGACTCCGGCGAGGTCGAGGTGATGCTGGACCGGCGACGCTGCGAGCGACGGAGCGCGACGATGTCGCACCAGCCGGAGCGCCGGCGCGCAGATCGGCGCCGGCCGCGCGTCCCCCGGCGGGTCCCGACCGCGGCGGTGGCGATCGGCCACCCGTCGCGGCCCGGGCTGGACTACACTCCACTCAATCGTACGAAAGGAGAGGATCGGATGATGAGCGTCGAGTCCAAGCAGGTGCGCGATGGCGACGAAGTGCGGCGCTGGCTCGAGGCCGGGCAAACGCAGCTGGCCTCGTTGCTGGAATTGCTGCACGAGCATGAGCGCCTTCGCGAGCGGGTGGAGGCCTCCGAGCGCGAGAACGAGCGGTTGCGCGGCGTGACCTACGAGAACGAGCAGCTGCGCAACCGGCTCGAGACGTCCGAGCGCCAAGCCGAGCACCTGCGCCAGAGCATGAGCGAGCTGCGGGGTGAGAACGAGCGGCACCAGAAGGAGCGGGAAGACGCGGCGGAGCGGCTCAACCACCTGGTCAACGAGATTGCGCAACGGCTGCGCCCGGGCGGGGGGGCGCCGCGTTCCTGAGCCGGCGACCGGGGTCGTCGTCGGTCGACGTCTCCCTCTGGTGAGGATCGCAACGCCAATTTTTGTCCGCTCTCTGGCGCGCGGAGCGCGTCAGAGAGCGGGCATGCGCGAGAGTTCGGCGGTTTTGCTGGCAACTTCGCACTGGCACTGGCGTTGCACTCTTCACCAGCCTGACTGCCCCGCGCAGAACTTTCCGTATGAACGAACCCGTGCTCGAGACCGAAGAGAAGCCTCGCGTGCTCCTGGTGGACGACGAGGAGGGAGTGCGCATGAGCTTGCGTGCGTTGCTCGATCGCGAGTACCGGATCTCGAGCGTGGCGAGTGGCGAAGCGGCGGTCGAGGAGCTGCCGCGCTTCCGGCCCGACCTGGTGCTCCTCGACGTGAAGCTCCTGCCCAGCATGAGCGGGCTCGACACGCTCCAGCACATCAAGAGCTTCGACGAGCGGATCGAGGTCGTGATGATCACCGCCTTCGCCTCCCTCGTCACCCTCAACGAGGCCTTGCGCCGCGGGGCGTTCGGCTACCTGATCAAGCCGTTCCCGCGGCGGGACCTGGCCCTGATGGTGCGCGATGCGCTGGCCCGCCGCAACGGCCGGGTCGACGGGGCGTGACCGAATATATCCGGTCGTTGACAGAAGCGCGCGGGGCGGTGAGAATTTCCCGGTACGTGCCCGGGCCGGGACCGAGGGCCGCCGGGATCCGAGCGTGGTGTCTCTCACCGGGAGGACGTCATCCATGAGTCTCACGAGTCAAGTCGAGAAGTGGGTGGATGAGGTCGCCGCGCTGACCGGCCCCGCGAGGATCACCTGGGCCGACGGGTCGAAGGCGGAGTACGACCGCCTCGTCGACGACATGCTGCGCGACGGCACCCTGCTCCCGCTGAACTCGCGAACCTATCCGAACTGCTACCTGCATCGCAGCCATCCCTCCGACGTGGCGCGCACCGAGCAGCTGACCTTCATCTGCACGCCCACGCGCGAGGAGGCCGGGCCGACCAACAACTGGATGGCCCCCGCGGAGGGCAAGGAGCGGCTCAAGGGGCTCTTCCGCGGCAGCATGCACGGCCGCCCGATGTGGGTGATCCCGTACCTCATGGGGCCCGCCGGCTCCGCGATGAGCCGGGTCGGGGTGATGGTCACCGACAGCGCCTACGTGGTGGCGAGCATGCACATCATGACCCGCGTGGGCGCGGTGGCCCTCGAGCACATGCGCGACGGCGACGACTTCATCCGCGGCCTGCACTCCCTCGGCGATCTCTCGCCGGACCGGCGTTTCATCATGCACTTCCCGGAGGAGCGGCTGATCTGGAGCGTGGGCTCGGGCTACGGGGGCAACGCGCTGCTCGGCAAGAAGTGCCACGCCCTCCGCATCGCGTCCCACCAGGCACGGACGGAAGGCTGGATGGCCGAGCACATGCTGATCCTCGGCCTCGAGGATCCCGAGGGCCGGATCACCTATCTCGCGGCCGCGATGCCGAGTGCCTCCGGCAAGACCAACCTGGCGATGGTGGTGTCGAGCCTCCCAGGCTACCGGGTGTGGACGGTCGGCGACGACATCGCCTGGATCCACGTGGACAAGCACGGCCAACTGCGCGCCACGAATCCGGAGCGCGGCTTCTTCGGGGTGGCGCCCAACACGAGCGCCAAGACGAATCCGAACGGGGCGGCCATGGTGCGCTCGAACACCATCTTCACCAACGTGGCCCTCACTCCGTCCAACGAGCCGTGGTGGGAGGGGATGGGGCCGGAGCCGCCGGCCGGCTTGCTCGACTGGCAGGGTAAGCCGTGGACCCCGGGATCGGGCCCGGCCGCGCATCCCAACTCGCGCTTCACGGTACCCGCGCAGCAGTGCCCCTCCATCGCACCCAACTGGGAGGATCCCGAGGGCGTGCCGCTCTCCGGGTTCATCTTCGGCTCGCGCCGCGCGCGGGTGGTGCCGCTGGTCTTCGAGGCGTTCGACTGGGATCACGGCGTCTTCCTGGGTTCCGCGATGGGCACCGAGACGACCGCGGCCATCACCGGCCAGGTTGGCGTGGTGCGACGCGATCCGATGGCCATGATCCCGTTCTGCGGCTACAACATGGCCGACTACTTCGCGCACTGGCTGTCCTTCGGTCCGAAGCTCAAGAATCCGCCCAAGATCTTCCGGGTGAACTGGTTCCGCCGCGGCGGTGACGGCCGGTTCCTGTGGCCCGGCTACGGCGAGAACGTGCGGATCCTGAAGTGGATCGTCGAGCGGATCCGGGGCGGCGGGAAGGCGGTCGAGACGCCGATCGGCCACGTGCCGGCGCCGGGAAGTCTCGACGAGACGGGGCTGTCGCTGGCTCCGGGCGCGCTGGACGCCGCGCTGCACGTCGACCGGGAGGAGTGGCGCCAGGCGCTCGGCGAGCTGCGTGAGTTCTACGAGCAGTTCGGCGAGCGCATGCCGCCGGTGATCTGGAAGGCGCACGCCGAGACGGCGCGGCGCTTCGGGCTCTGAGCCGAACGTGGCGAGCCATATGAGTCGAGCCGGAGCGCGGCGGGCCCTCGCCGGGCTCGGACTCATGGCGGCCGGACTCTCCGGGTGTGCGAGCAGCGATGCCGACTTCCCGCCTCCGCAGCCGCCCGCCGCGGCGCAGCACTTCAAGGCGACCGCGCCCGGCCAGTTTCCGATCGACGTGTACTTCACGGCCTGGGGTGAGGGCTACGTGATCTACGCGCCGGGTCAGGCGCCGATCTACCTCATCTCCGACAAGCAGGGCGGGTTCATCATCCAGCGTCCCGGCGAGTCCGCCGCCTTCGTCACGCGCCGAAAGGACGACAGCGGGTGGAACATCCTCCGAGCCGATGCGCCGGCCACCATGTTCCTGAAGAACCCGGAAGGCCTCGGGTGGATCCTCCAGCCCCCCGGTGAGCTCCCGACCCTGATCGTGCCCCTGCCTCAGTAGCGCACTGTTCCCCAGCTGACACCGTTCGTCCCGCCAACGTATCGCGCTCGTTCCCTGTCCCTGGCTCACCTTGAATACATCCTTACTTTCGATATGTTGACCCGCACTTCCCGGTGGCAGGGTGATTGCTCTCGTGTGGATCGCTTTCCACAACGCCAGCAGCCACCAGGAGGCCGCGATGTTCGGATGCAAAGGTGCCACGGGCCACCTCGCCCGGCCTCCGAGGACCGAGGCCCCCCGCCTCGGGGCGCAGGCGTAGCGGTCCCATGTGGCCCCGGAGTCGCCACGCCGCCGTCGCCAGCCGCAAGAAGCTCACCGCCTTCCTCGACGAGGGCTCCGACATCGAGGGCAAGTACACGTTCACCGGCACCGTCCTCCTCAACGGGAAGTTCCAGGGCGAGATCGCGTCGCCCGACACCCTGATCATCGGGGAGCGCGGCGTGGTAAACGCGAGCGTTCGGGCCGGTACGCTCGTGGTCAACGGGGAGCTGGTCGGCAACATCTACGCGAGCGAGCGCGTGGAGCTCACCAGCAAGGCCCGCGTCCACGGTGACATCGAGGCCCCGGTCCTCGTGCTCGAGGAAGGCGGCAGGTTCGAGGGCCGCTGCCGCATGCCCAAGCCGGACGCCGCGGTGATGCCGCTCAAGCGCTCATGAGCCGGCCGCGCGGCGGCTTCACCCTGGTCCTGGTGCACGGCGGCGGGAGCCGCATGCTCCACGTGGGGTGCCCGCGCTGGCTCCTCTGGGGGATGTTCTGGGCAGTGACCGCGTTCGTGGCCCTGCTCACCGGAACGTGGTGGGACTACTTCGCGCTGAAGCGGGCCCAGATCCAGGCGGCCGGCGTCGAGCGCCGGGTGGAGGAGCAGCGGGTGATGCTCGACTCGGTCGAGCAGCGGGTGGCCGACCTCAACCGCGAGGTGGGGGGCTGGCAGGCCGCGCACCTGCGGGTGTGGAGCACCTTCGGACCGGCCCCCGGGAGCAGCGCCAAGGGAACGGGCATGGGCGGTGCGATGGCGGTGCTTCCGCTCGTCTTCGCCAGCGAGACGCCGGCCCTGCCGCAGGCCCTGGCGCTCCTGTCGAGCAGCGTGGGCGAGAGCGGGCAGAGCCTCCGCGCCCTCGGACGCTTCATGGAGAGCACTCGCCCCATGCTCCTGTCGTTGCCCCTGCGCTGGCCGGTCCGCGGTCCGCTCAACTCCCGGTTCGGCATGCGCACGTCCCCCTGGACCGGCGAGCAGGAGTTCCACCACGGCCTCGACATCAGCGCGAACCGGGGGACCGCGGTCCTGGCCCCGGCGTCCGGCGCCGTGTACTTCGCGGGTAACGGTGGAGAGTACGGGAACACCGTCATTCTCGACCACGGCCATGATCTGCGCTCGCTCTACGGGCACCTCCAGGAGATCCGCGTAAAGCACGGCGAGCGCATCGAGCGCGGCCAAGTCATCGCGCTCACCGGGAACACCGGCCGCACCTCCGGCCCGCACCTCCACTACGAGATCCAGATCCACGGTCAGGCGGTGGATCCCCGCCAGTTTCTCTGGGACTAGCCTAGCCGCTCCCGCCCCGGGGCCTCGCCCCGGCCCCGCAGTTGTGTTGTGATCTTCCTCACCGGGCGTCACTCGAATTACCGAGGAGGACTCGCATGCCGTCGTCCGCGAAGGAGCTCACGACCGATCTGCTGATCCGCTACGGTTTCCAGATCCTGGGCGCGCTCGTCGTCCTGGGGGCGGGACTGCTCCTGGCCCGCTACGTGGGCAACCTGACCGGGCGCTGGCTCGAGCGGCGCTCGCTCGAGCCGCCGGTGCGCAGCCTCATGGTGAAGACGGTGCGGGTGGTGGTGCTGATCTTCACCCTCGTGGTCGCCCTCGACAAGTTCGGCTTCCAGGTGGCCCCCCTGGTCGCGGGCATCGGGGTGGCCGGACTCGGCGTCGGCATCGCTCTGCAGGGCGTGCTGGGCAATCTGGTGGCGGGGCTCAGCATCATCCTCACCAAGCCCTTCCGGGTGGGCGAGTGGATCTCGATCGTGGGGGTCTACGGGCAGGTGAGCAGCATCGAGCTGTTCGCGACGACGCTGCTGCACCCGGACCAGTCGCGCGTGATCATCCCCAACCGGAAGATCGTCGGTGAGATCCTCCACAACCACGGGACGATCAGACAGCTCGAGCTGACGGTCGGCGTGGGCTACGCGACCGATCTGCCGAAGGCCCTGGCCGCGGCCCGCGAGACGCTCCTGGCAAACTCGCGGGTGCTCAAGACGCCGGCACCGATGGTAGGTATCGCAAGCCTGGGAGATTCGGCCATCAACCTGGGGCTGGGGCCCTGGGTCGCGGTGCCGGACTACGCCGCCGCGCAGGCCGAGCTGTACCAGTCGGTCGTCGAGCGCTTCCGGGCCGCGGGGATCGAGATGCCGTTCCCCCAGCGAGAGGTCCGCCTGCTCGGCGCCGCCTGATCGTCCGACGCGCGAACCCGGAGGTCGGTCGCCCGTGTCAAAGGTGCAGACGCGGGCAAGTCGATCGCTCGGGGGAGGGCGCGCATGGCAGACCAGCCGTTGAGGGGACAGAGGGCGCTCGTGACCGGCGCCAGCTCCGGGATCGGGCTCGGGGTGGCCCGGGCCCTGGGAGCCGCGGGGGCCGACGTGGTGGTCAACTACGTCTCGGCACCCGACGCGGCGGAGGAGGTGGCGGAGGAGATCCGGGCCGGTGGCAGCCGGGCGCTCGCCATCCGGGCCGACGTCTCGCGCGAGGACCAGGTGCAGGCCATGTTCCGGGAGATGGTCGCCGCCTGGGGCACCATCGACATCCTGGTCAACAACGCGGGGCTGCAGAAGGACGCGGCGTTCGGTGAGATGACGCTCGAGCAGTGGAACACCGTGATCGGGGTGAACCTGACCGGGATGTTCCTCTGCGCGCGGGAGGCGGTACGCGAGATGACGCGTCGCGGGCCGTGCCCCGAGGTCTCCCGCGCCGTCGGCAAGATCATCTGCATCTCGTCGGTGCACGAGGTGATCCCGTGGGCCGGCCACGCCAACTACGCAGCCTCGAAGGGTGGCGTGAAGCTCTTCATGCAGACCCTCGCCCAGGAGCTCGCTCCGGCGCGCATCCGGGTGAACTCGATCGCGCCGGGGGCCATCCAGACCCCGATCAACCGGGACGCGTGGAAGACTCCGCAGGCCCTCAGGTCGCTCCTGAACCTCATCCCGTACGGGCGGATCGGTCAGCCGGAGGACGTCGGCCGGGTGGCGGTGTTCCTCGCCTCCGACGACGCCGACTACATCAACGGCCAGACCATCTTCGTGGACGGCGGGATGACCCTCTATCCCGAGTTCGCGCGCGGCGGATAGAGCCATGCACTACGATATCGCGATCATCGGAACCGGCGCGGGGGGCGGCACCCTGCTGCACGCCCTGGCCGGCCGCGGCAAGCGCATCCTGGTCCTGGAGCGCGGCGACTACGTGCCGCGCGAAAAGGCGAACTGGAACACCCGCGCGGTGAACGTCGAGGGGCGCTATCAGACCAAGGAGACGTGGCGCGACCGCGAGGGCCGGCCGCTCCACCCCCACACCAGCTACTACGTGGGCGGCAACACCAAGTTCTACGGAGCCGCGCTCTTCCGCCTCCGCCGCGAGGACTTCGGCGAGATCAAGCACTGGGGCGGGATATCGCCCGCGTGGCCGATCGAATACGAGGACCTCGAGCCCTACTACACCGCGGCGGAACGGCTCTATCACGTGCACGGCGAGCGGGGAGTGGACCTGACGGACCCGCCCGCGAGCGCGCCGTACCCGCACCCGCCGGTGAGCCACGAGCCGCGCATCCAACGGCTGCACGATGACTGGGCCCGGCTCGGCCTGCGCCCCTTCCACGTGCCGCTCGGGATCATGCTCGACGAGGCCGACCCGCGGGGCAGCCGCTGCATCCGCTGCGAGACCTGCGACGGCCACCCGTGTCTGGTCGGGGCCAAGTCGGACGCCCAGGTGGTCTGCGTCGACCCCGCGCTCCGGGATCCGAACGTGACCCTGCTCACCGACGCCCACGTCACGAAGCTCGAGACCGGCGCGTCGGGGCGGGAGGTGACCCGCCTGGTCGTGAAACGAGGGGACGCGACCGAGACGTACTCGGCGGACGTGGTGGTGGCCTCGGCGGGGGCCATCAACTCGGCGGCGCTGCTGCTACGCTCGGCGAGCGACCGGCATCCCCGCGGGCTCGCCAACGGCTCGGACATGGTCGGCCGGCACTACATGGGCCATGTGAACTCGGTCCTGATGGCGATCTCCCGGTGCCCGAACCCGACCGTGTTCCAGAAGACCCTCGGGCTCAACGACTTCTACTTCGGGTCACATGATTGGGAGTACCCGATGGGGCACGTCTCCTTCGTGGGCAAGCTGGACGCGGACACCCTGCGGGGCGGAGCGCCCGCGATCGCGCCCGGATGGTCGCTCGACCTGATGGCCAAGCACTCGATGGACTTCTGGCTGACGTCCGAGGACCTGCCGGACCCGGACAACCGGGTGACGCTCGATCGCGACGGCAACATCGTGCTGGCCTACCGGCCGAACAACGAGACCGCGCACGAGCGCCTGACCGCCAAGCTCGAGCGGCTCATGAAGCAGCAGACGAAGTGCGGCGTCCACGGGCACGAGTGTCACGAGGGGCTCTTCTCCCGGAACCTCTTCCTGGGGCAGCGCATTCCCCTGGCCGGGGTCGCCCACCAGAACGGGACCGCCCGCTTCGGCCACGACCCTCGGGCGTCCGTGCTGGACGTGAACTGCCGGGCCCACGAAGTGGACAATCTGTATGTCGTCGACGCGAGCTTCTTCCCGTCGAGCGCGGCGGTGAACCCCGCGCTCACGATCATGGCCAACGCCTTGCGGGTGGCCGACCATCTCAAGAACCGGCTCGGGATCTGAGATGGACTTCGGGCGGGAGGTGGCCGGCAGCCTCGCGGTGGCGGAATCGCGCGAGTGGCTGTGCGCCAATGGGCTCGGCGGCTTCGCCTCGGGCACGGTGGCCGGCCTGCCCACCCGGCGCTACCACGGGCTGCTGGTGGCCGCGCTCACGCCGCCGGTGGGTCGCACCGTTCTGGTCACCGGCCTGGAGGAGCGGGTCGGGTACGACGGGCAGGTCTACGAGCTGTCGACCGCGCGGTGGGCGGACGGCACGGTGGCGCCGCAGGGCTACCGGCTGATCGAGCGCTTCCACCTCGACGGCACCACGCCGGTCTGGCACTACGCGTGCGCCGACACCCTGATCGAGAAGCGCGTCTGGATGGAACCGGGTGCCAACACCACGTACGTGCGCTACCGGCTGCTCCGGCCCGGCGCGGGCGGGCCGGTGCGGATCGAGCTGCGCGCACTGGTCAACTACCGCGAGTTCCATCGCACCACGCGTGGGCCGGGGTGGGAGATGGCGGTGGAGGCGCTGGACCACGGCCTGCGGGTCACCGCCTATGCCGGCGCGCGGCCGCTGTCGATCCAGGTGCCGGGCGCGGCGACGGAGCCGGCCCACGACTGGTACGTGGGCTTCCGGCTGTCCGCCGAGGAGGCGCGGGGGCTCGACGCCCTCGACGACAGCCTCCACGCGGGGACCTTCGTGGCGACCCTCGGGCCGGACCGGGCGCTCGCCGCGGTCCTGTCCGTGGAAGCGCGGCCGGATCTGGACGGCGAGCAGGCCTGGGCGCGCCGACGCGCGCACGAGACCGAGGTGCTGCTCGCGTGGCGCAAGGTCCAGCCGGCGGCCGGCCCGGCCCCCGCGTGGATCGAGCGGCTCGTCCTCGCGGCCGACCAGTTCGTGGTGAGGCGCCCGCTCGCCGCCGATCCCGCCGGCCTCTCCGTGATCGCGGGCTACCACTGGTTCGGCGACTGGGGCCGCGACACCATGATCGCGCTCCCGGGGCTCACCCTGACCGCCGGTCGGCCCGAGGCGGCGCGTCGGATACTGACCACCTTCGCGCGCTTCGTCGACGGCGGGATGCTGCCCAACGTGTTTTCCGACGCGGGCGAGCGCCCCGAGTACAACACGGTCGACGCCGCGCTCTGGTACGTCGAGGCGGTGCGCGCCTACCACGAGGCGACCGGCGACGCGGCGGCAGTCCGCGAGCTCTTCCCGGCGCTGGAGCAGATCGTGCGGGGCTACGCGGCGGGCACGCGCTACCGCATCCAGGTGGACCCGGCCGACGGTCTCGTCACCGCCGGTGAGCCGGGCGTGCAGCTCACCTGGATGGACGCGCGGGTCGGGGACCGGGTCGTGACCCCGCGCATCGGCAAGCCGGTCGAGATCAACGCGCTCTGGTACAACGCGCTGGTTGCGATGGCGGGGCTCGGCCGGGCGCTCGGCCGCCCCACGATCGAGTGGGAGACCATGGCCACGCGGGCGGCGGCGGGGTTCGCCCGCTTCTGGAACGGGGCGGCCGGCTATTGCTACGACGTGATCGACGGCCCGGAGGGTCACGAGGCGGCCCTGCGCCCGAACCAGATCCTCGCGGTGTCCTTGCCCGCGAGCGCCCTGCCGCCCGAGCGCCAGCGACAGGTGGTCGACGCGTGTGCCCGCCACCTGCTCATCGGCTGCGGGCTGCGAAGCCTCGCGCCCGGGGAGCCGGGCTACCAGCCGCACTATGCGGGCGGGCCCGGTGAGCGCGACGGGGCCTACCATCAGGGCACCGCGTGGGCCTGGCTACTGGGACCGTTCGCACTCGCCTACGAGCGGGTGCACCGCGATCGGGCGACCGCGCGGGCCCTTCTCGAGCCGATGGCGCAGCATCTGAGCGAGTACGGCGTCGGGTCCATCGCCGAGGTCTTCGACGCCGAGCCGCCGTTCGCGCCGGGCGGGTGCATCGCGCAGGCCTGGAGCGTGGCGGAGACGCTGCGGGCCTGGTGCCTGCTCGCGCCTCGGGTCTGAGTCGCGTGGCGACCGGGGTAGCGTCACCCGAGATCGCCCCCTCCGCCCCCGCGACCCGCGCGGGCGGCCGGGCGCTGGCGCGGCCCTCCACGTCGCTGGCCCCGCGCATCGTGGTCCTGGGGGGAGGCTTCGCGGGCGTCACCGCGGCGCTCGAGCTGGCCAAGCGGTGCGCGGGGCTCTTGCCCGTGCATATCACGCTGCTGAGCAACCAGAACTTCTTCCTCTTCACCCCGATGCTGGCGGAGGCGGCGACCGGGGCGGTGGAGACCCGCCACATCGTCTACCCGATCCGCCCACTGTGCGGACGCTGGGGCATCGAGTTCGGCGAGATGCAGGTCGAGGGGATCGACCTCGGGCGCCGGCGGGTGACGGTGCGGCACCATCGGTCGTCGCTGCGCCAGCAGGTGCACTACGACCGCCTCGTGCTGGCGCTGGGCGCCACTCCCAACGTCGCCGTCGCGCCCGGGGCGGCCGAGCACGCCCTCACGTTCAAGGGAGTGGGCGACGCCTTTCGCATCCGCAACCGGGTCATCGAGCTGTTCGAGGCCGCCTCCCTCACCGACGATCCGTGGATCCGTCGCCGCCTCCTGACGTTCGTGGTGGTGGGGGCGGGGCACGCCGGGACGGAGCTGGTGGCCGCGGTGGAGGAGCTGACCCGCGGCATCCTGGTGCGCCACTACCCGCGCATTCCCCCCGCGACGGTGCGGCTCGTGCTGGTCGGCAGCCAGGTGCTGCCCCAGACCGCGACCAACCTGGCCGCCTACACCCGGGAGCGCCTGGTCCAGCGAGGCATCGAGCTCGAGACCGCCCGGGCCGCCTCGGTCTCGCCCGATGGGCTCGAGCTGCAGGATGGCCGCCTCATCCCGTCGAGCTGCGTGATCTGGACGGCGGGGACCCAGGTGAGCCCGGTGGTGGCCGCGCTGCCGCTCCCCAAGACGCGCGATGGACGCCTGGTCGTGAACGGCTTTTTCGAGGTGGACGGGGCGCCCGGCGTGTACGCCCTCGGGGACAACGCGGCCCAGGTCGACCCCCACAGCAAGGCCCCCTACGTGGCGACCGCCCAGGTTGCACTCCGCCAGGGGCGGGCCCTGGCCGGTCAGCTCGAGGCCCTCCTGACCGGCCGCGAGCGGAGGCCCTTCGACTTCAAGCTGCTCGGCGAGATGGTGCCGCTGTCGCGGCACACCGCGGTCGCGGACCTCGCCGGGCTCAAGCTGTTCGGCTTCCCGGCCTGGTTCGTGTGGAAGACGATCTACATGATGAAGCTGCCGACGTGGTCCGCGCGGTTACGGGTGATGCTGGACTGGACGGTGGAGCTGTTCTTCGAGCGCGACGTCTCCGAGCTGAGCGTGGAGACGCCGGAGGAGCGACCATGATGACCAAGGAGAGCGCCGCGCCGTCGGGGCGCGCCCGCCTGCCGATCTGGCGGCGGCTCGGCTGGCGGCTGACCACCGCGGTGCTGCTGCTGACCGCGGCGGGGACCCTGGCCAGTGGGCTCCTGCAATATCGGGCGCAGGACCGCTTCCTGCGCGAGTCGCTCGGGGGCCTGCTGCTCAACATCGCGCGCACCGGGGCGCTCCTCGTCGACGGAGACGTCCACGAGCAGGTGGTGCGTGGCGGACGCAACGACACGCCGGAGTACCTGGCCCTGCGGGACCGGCTCCTCCTGATCCAGGCGACCAATCAGCTCGGCGACGCGGTCTACACGCTCTCGAACATCGAGGGCGACATGGCGCGGTACGGGGTGATCAGCAACGGCCTGGCCGCGGTGGGCCAGGCGTACCGGCTGGCCCCCGCGACGCGCCCGGTGCTGCGGCGTGTGCTCTCGGACGGGCAGGCGGGCTTCACCGGGATCTACGCGAGCGAGGACGGACGGTGGATCACCGCGTTCGCCCCGATCCGGAATCGCGCCGAGCAGACGGTCGGCGCGCTCGAGGTCGACTTCCGCGCCGACGTGTACCTCGCCCAGCTCCAGGCGGTCCGACGCCGGCTCTGGCTGCACTCGCTGGTTGCCGGTCTCCTCGCGATCGGCGCGGGCGTCCTCATCTCGCGCCAGGTCACGCGGCCGGTCGGCCAGCTCGTCGCGGCGGCCCAGCGGGTGGTCGAGGGTGATCTGGCCGGCCCGGTGCAGATCGACGCGCGGGACGAGATCGGGCTCCTCGGGAACGTCTTCCATCTGATGGTGGACCGTCTGCACGTCTCGCACCGGAGCCTGGTGGAGGTGCTGGTGCGCGCGCTCGAGTCCCGCGACGGCGAGAGCGGGTCGCTCGGGCGGCTGGCCCGCGCGAGCGGGGCCCTGGCGGAGGGGCTCGAGCTCGACCGGGCGCAGCGCGAGGCGCTCGAGCTGGGCGCGTTGCTCCACGACATCGGCGAGATCCGGATCCCGGAATCGGTGCTGCACAAGCCGGGCCCGCTCACCTCCGAGGAGCGGCTGCTCGTAAAGGGGCACCCGCAGGCAGGGGTCGAGATCCTCGAAGTGGTCCCGCTCCTGACGCCCGCGCTCGACGTGGTGGCGTGCCATCACGAGCGCTACGACGGGGGCGGGTATCCGCAGGGCCTCAAGGCCGACGACATTCCCCTGGTCGCCCGGATCTTCGCGGTCGTCGACGCCCTCGACGCGATGACCCACGGTCGCCCCCACCGGCCGGCGCGCCTGCTCGAGCATGCGCTCGCCGTGCTCAGGGACGAGGCAGGCCGGCAGTTCGACCCCCGGGTCGTGGAGGCGGCGCTGGCGATGCCGGCGGCGCGCTGGACGGAGCTGCTCGGCTAGCCTCCGCTTCCGGTGTGCTAGGCTCGGCCCCGTGGACCCCACGGGGCCGGAGGCCGTCTACCAGACCCTGCTCGAGATCAACAACGCCCTCATCTCGAATCTGACCCGCGAGGGCCTCTTCCACGCCGTCGCGACCGCCATCGGGCGCGTAATCCCGTTCGATCGCATCGCGGTGTTCCTGCACGATCCGATGCGCGACATCCTCACCCTCTCCATCCTCGAGTCGTCGCTGCCGACCACGTACTTCGCGGTGGGTCTCGAGATGCGGCCGGGGGAGAGCCACGTGGGTTGGGTGTTCAAGGAGCAGAAGCCGCTCCTGCGCCGCAACCTCGAGACCGACCGAGTCTACGCGGCGGACGACTGGGCGCACGCCGACGGGGTGCGCTCCTACATCATCGTGCCCCTGCTCGCCCGGGGCCGCAGCATCGGCACGCTGGCGGTGGCGAGCACGATTCCCGACCGCTACACGGAGGCGACCACCGCGCTGCTGCAGGAGGCGGCCAAGCAGGTGGCCCTGACCGTCGAGAACATGCAGGCCTACGAGGCCCTGACCCGGGCCGAGGAGGTGCTCCGCGCGATCGCGGAGGGGACCGCGGCGGTCACCGGCCGCGACTTCTTCTACTCGCTCGTGCGTCACCTGGCCGCCGCGCTGCGGGTCCGGTACGCCTTTCTCACCGAGTGCCTGCCCGGGACCGAGAGCCGCGTGCGCACCCTCGCGTTCTGGAAAGGCGACGGCTTCGTCGACAACTTCGAGTACGACGTCGCCCCGACCCCGTGCCGGGTCGTCCTGGAGGGCAAGACGGTGATCCATCCCTCCGACCTCCAGCGCCTCTTCCCGGACGACCGCGAGCTCGTCGATCTCTCGGCGCAGAGCTTTCTCGGGATCCCGGTCTACAACTCGGCCAACCAGATCGCGGGTCACCTGGCCGTCCTCGACGACAAACCCCTCGGAGAGACGGGCCGCGCCATCCCGGTCCTGCGGGCCTTCGCGGCGCGGGCCGGCGCGGAGATCGAGCGACTCAAGGCCGAGGAGCGGCTCCGGCAGGCGCTCGCGGAGGTGGAGGTGCTCAAGAACCGGCTCCACGCCGAGAACGTCTACCTGCAGGAGGAGATCCAGGGCGAGCACAACTTCGTCGAGATGGTGGGCGGCGGTCCCGCGCTCCTGACCACCCTGCGACAGGTCGAGCAGGTCGCCTCCACCGACTCCACCGTGCTCGTCCTGGGCGAGACCGGCACCGGCAAGGAGCTGATCGCGCGAGCGGTCCACAGCCGGAGCGCCCGGCGGGATCGGCCGCTGGTCAAGGTCAACTGCAGCGCGATCTCCGCGGGCCTGGTCGAGTCCGAGCTCTTCGGGCACGTCAAGGGCGCCTTCACCGGGGCGCTGGATCGGCGGATCGGTCGCTTCGAGCTGGCCGACGGCGGCACGATCTTCCTCGACGAGGTCGGCGACCTCCCGCTCGAGACCCAGGTGAAGCTGCTGCGCGTGCTGCAGGAGCGCGAGTTCGAGCCGGTGGGCAGCAACCGGACCCTGCGCGTGAACGTACGGGTCATCGCGGCTACGAATCGGAACCTGGAGGAGGCGGTGGCGGGGGGACGCTTCCGCGCCGACCTGTTCTATCGCCTCAACGTGTTCCCCCTCCGGGTCCCGCCGCTGCGCGATCGACGGAGCGACATCCCGCAGCTGGTGATGTTCTTCCTGGCCCGCTTCGCCAAGGAGTTCGGGAAGCTCGTCGAGGTCGTCTCCCAGCCGACGATGGAGCGCCTGGTCGGCTACGACTGGCCGGGGAATGTTCGCGAGCTGCAGAACATCATCGAGCGCGCGGCCGTCCTGTCCTCGGGTCGGGTGCTCGAGCTGGGTCCCGATTTGCTGCCGCTCGCTCGACCCGCGGGCGGCTCCGTCGAGCCCGGGGCCCCGGCGGTGACCCTCGAGGAGATGGAGCGGCACCACATCCGCGGGGCGCTCGAGCGGAGCGGCTGGGTGATCGAAGGGACCGCCGGCGCCGCCCGGGCCCTGGGGCTCCATCCCAACACGCTGCGCAGCCGCATGAGCCGCCTCGGCATCACCCGTCCCACCCACGGAATCTCGTAGCCCCCCACGAGCGCTCGTGGGTCGGGTCCGGTCCCGCCTGAGGTCGTCTGGTCCAAGCAAGTGAAGTTGTTCATCTGTCTGACCAGGGCGAGTCGCCGACATCCAGGCACGGTGCTTGCCCCTGTAGGGTTTCGTCATGCTCAAGATCGAGGTGGGCGAGAAGCGACGGGAGCAGGTCACGGTGCGTCTCGAAGGCCGGCTCGTCGGGGCCTGGGTGGACGAAGTACGGCGGGCCTGCGAGCCCTTCCTGGGCCACCGGGCGAGCCTCACGGTGGATTTCGCGCAGGTGTCATTCGTGGATCGCGAGGGGGTGACGCTCTGTCGGCGATTGCGAGAGAGCCGGGCCTCACTGCGGAACTGTTCCCCCTTCGTGAAGGAGCAGATCGATGGGTGAGACCGTGCCGACGGTGGACCCGACCGAAGCCGAGCTGATCGGCCGTCTCCGCCACCGGGATGCCGGCGCGCTCGAGATCTTGATGCAGCGGCACGGGGCCCGGGTCTACCGCGTGGCGCTCGGAATCACGCGGAACGAGGCGGACGCCGAGGAGGTGGTCCAGGACGTCTTCCTGTCGCTGTTCGAAAAGATCGCCGCGTTCGAGGAGCGCGCCGCGCTGGGGACCTGGCTCTACCGGGTCGCCACCAACCGCGCTCTGCTCCGCCGCCGGGGCAAGCGCGTCGAGCTGGAGGTGAGCCTCGAGGACCAGATGCCCGCCTTCAAGGACGACGGTCACCGCGCGGGCGAGCGCTCGTTCCTGCTCGCCGACTGGTCGGCGAGCGCCGAGGAGGGGATGCTCTCCGGAGAGACCCACGCCCTCGTGCGGCGGGCCATCGACCTGCTCCCGCCGCACTACCGGGCGGTGGTGGCTCTGCGCGACATCGAGGAGCTCTCCAACGAGGAGACGGCCGAGATCCTGAACGAGCCGGTCTCGTCGGTGAAATCACGCCTGCACCGGGCGCGGATGGCCCTCCGCGAGCAGCTCACGCGCGCCTTGTCCGCGGCCCAGGCTGCCCCATGTCGCTGAGGCTGGAGCTGAAGGCGCTCCAGAGCCGGCTCGAGGCGGGCCGGCCGCCCGAGGTGGTGGCCGCCATGCACCAGGCGGTGGCAGATCTACGGGCCTCCGACGTCTCCCGGACGGTGCTACAGGTCGGCGCAAGGGCCCCGCACTTCGCGCTGCCCAACGCGGCGGGCGTCACGGTGGAGTCGACGCGGCTGCTGGCCGCCGGTCCCCTGGTGGTGACGTGCTACCGCGGGCGCTGGTGACCGTACTGCAACGTAGAGCTGGTAGCTCTACAGGCGGCGCTCCCGGAGATCCAGGCCCTCGGCGCGAGTCTCGTGGCGATCTCGCCCCAGCTTCCCGAGCACAGCCGCGAGCTGATCGAGCGGCGCGGTCTGACGTTCGAGATTCTCTCGGACCGGGGTAACGAGGTGGCGGCTGCCTTCGGGCTCCGCTTCACCCTGCCCGAGTATCTCCGGCGCATCTATCGCACGTTTCCACTCGACCTCGAGGTCTTCAATGGCGACGCCTCGTGGACGCTGCCGATGCCGGCGCGGTTCGTCATCGACCGGTCGGGGATCATCCGGGCGGCGGAGTTCGACCCTGACTACACGACCCGCCCCGAGCCCGCCGAGACCCTGGAGATTCTACGCGGTCTGACCCGGTAGCGTTCTCGATCGGCCGCGGGGCTCCCCGCCGCCGACTGTTCCGCGACTGAGGGGAGCGCTCACCTCTCACGCGCGCGCCGGGCGCACCGGCGGCCGGGCCTGCCCCAACGTTAGGAGCAGGCTCGGGCGCCGGTCAAGGTCGCTCGCCCGCTAGGCGCCGCGCAGCGTGACGATCTCCTCCCCGAACCGCACCCGGGCCTCCCAGGTCACGTCGATCGCGCCCTGCACGCTCTGGTGGGCCGGGCAGCCCTGCGGATGGAGGGCGAGCGCCCGCTCGGTGGCCTCCCGGCTCTCGGCCGGCACCGCGAGCTCGTACTTCACGTGGATGGACTGGATCCGGATGGTCTTGCCGACGCCGACGATGCGGCCTTCCACCGTGGCGGTGTACACGTCGCGGTCGAAGGCGATCTTGCGCCCTGCCAGGGCGCCGCGCAGGGTGCCGTACATTCAGCCGGCGACCGCGGCCACGATGTGGTCGAGGGTGGAGGCGACCGGGGGGCCCTCCGCCACCCCGTAGTACTCGCGTAGCCGCCCCTGCACCCCGTACACCACCGGAGCGGGCACCTCGCCCAGATAGGCGTGACGGTAACCGTGGCGGTACTCCAGCCGGGACTGGGAGACGTATTCGAAGTCGTCGGGCATCGCTTCCTCCTCGAGTTGACCGCTCGTCGTTGGACACCGCCGGGCCGCCGCCGGATTCGCGGGAGCGGCCAAAAGTTGACACGGTGGTGACATCCGCCGGGGATCCCCAGTCCAGCATCGAGGCGAACCCCGGCGCGGGTGGCCCGTGTCTAAGGGGCGAGTGTCAGTCAACCACGTCCATAAAGGAGATAACACGATGAACAAGGTTCAGCTCATGGTCGCGTCCGCGATGGTCGCCGCCTTCTCGCTGCCGCTCCTGGCCAGCGCGCAGTCCGGTCCGGCGCCCACCCCGAAGTTCGAGCACGAGAAGTGCTTCGGCATCTCGAAGGCGGGCAAGAACGACTGCCAGACCGCCAACTCGTCCTGCGCCGGGACCTCGAAGCGCGACAAGCAGGGCGACGCCTGGATCTACGTCCCGAAGGGCACCTGCGATCGGGTCGTCGAGGGCAGCCTGCAGGCCAAGAAGTAGGCGGGCGCGAGGGGCGCGATGGCGATGATCTCGGCGGGCGGGACGACGGGGGCGGGGCTGGTCGGGATCGGTCTGCGGACCCCACACTTGGCCGAGATCATCGCCACGCCCCCGCCGATCGGGTGGCTCGAGGTGCATACGGAGAACTACCTGGGCGGCGGGCCCGCGCCGCGTGCGCTCGCCCGCGTCCGGGGCGAGCACGCGGTATCGCTGCACGGCGTCGGTCTCTCGCTCGGCAGCGCGGACGGGCTGGACCGCGCGCACCTGGCGCGGGTGGCCGAGCTGACCCGGCGGATCGAGCCCGCCCTCGTGTCCGAGCACCTGTCGTGGAGCATCGCGGGCGGCGCGTACCTCAACCACCTGCTTCCGCTGCCGTACACGGAGGAGAGCCTGGGCCTGGTCGCCCGCAACGTGTCCCGGGCTCAGGAGGCGCTGGGGCGGCCGCTCCTCATCGAGAACCCGTCGAGCTATCTCCGCTTCAGCCATTCGCCGATCCCGGAGCCGGAGTTTCTCAGCGAGCTGGTCCGGCGTACCGGGTGCGGGCTCCTGTGCGACGTCAACAACGTCTTCGTCTCGTGCCGCAACTTCGATCAGGACCCCGCCGCGTACCTCGACGCGCTGCCGGCCGCCGCGATCGGCGAGGTCCATCTGGCCGGCCACGCGCGCAACGAGGCCGAGGGGCGGATCATCCTGATCGACGACCACGGTTCGCCGGTGGCGGACGAGGTCTGGGCGCTGTTCGCGCGCGCGCTCGACCGGTTCGGGCCGCGGCCCACGCTGATCGAATGGGACACGGATGTGCCGGCGCTGGCGGTACTGCTCAGCGAGGCCCGACGCGCCGAGGCGGCCATCGCGCGAGCGGTAGCGACGGGAGGCCCCCGTGCCGTCGCTGCGTGAACTGGAGCGGGATCTGCGGGCGGCCCTGCTCGGCGGCGACGACGGGCCCGCGCAGGCCGCGATCCAGGGCGACGGCCTCGACCCAGGCGCGCGTCTCGGGATCTATCGCCACCACGTGATCACCACGCTGACCGCCGCGCTGCAGGCGACGTATCCGGTGGTGTGCCGGCTCGTCGACGAGCGGTTCTTCGCCTACGCGGCCGATCGGTTCATCCGGGACACGCCGCCGTCCGGTCCGTGCCTGTTCGAGTACGGGGCCGGCTTCGCCGACTTCCTCGCCGGGTTCCCTCCGTGCCACGCGCTGTCGTACCTGGCCGACGTGGCCCGGCTCGAGTGGGCGTTGCAGCGGGCGCTTCACGCGCCCGAGGCGGTGCCCCTTCCGATGCGCGCGGTCGAGGGGGTCGCGCCGGAGGCGGCCGCGTCCCTGACCTTCACGCTCGACGCGTCGGCGTCGTGGCTCGCCTCGCCCTACCCGACCGACCGGATCTGGCGCGCGAACCAGACCGACGCGCCGGGGCCGGAGGTCGTCGATCTGGCCGCGGGCGAGGCGCGGCTCGAGGCGCGGCGCCAGGGAGACCACGCGATCTTCCGCGCCCTCGATCCGGGCTCCTTCGCCTTCCGGCGAGCCCTCGCGACGGGCGCGAACCTGGCCGCCGCGACGGGGGCCGCGCTGGCCGTCGACCCGGCGTTCGTGCTCGCCCCCGCGCTGGCCGCGCTCTTCGAGGACGAGCTGCCGGTTGCATTCACGTGCACCCCATCACATCCGGGAGATCAGTCATGCCAGAGTCAGCCATGACCACGACCCACGCGTCCGTCTCGGGGTTCCGCCTGCACCTGGCCGACGTCTTCGCGCTGCTCGGTCGCGTGCCCCTCTCGGTGCACCAGCTCCTGTTCCGCCTCGCGATCGCCGGGGTGTTCCTGCGGGCCGGCCTGACCAAGATCGGGAGCTGGGAATCGACCGTCGCCCTCTTCGCCGACGAGTACAAGGTGCCGGTGCTGGCCCCGCACGTGGCGGCGGTCCTGTCCGCGACCTTCGAGGTGGGCTGCTCCACCCTCCTGCTGCTGGGCCTGGGGACGCGCCTGGCCGCGCTGCCCCTGATCGGCATGCTCACCACCATCCAGCTGTTCGTGTACCCGCAGGCGTGGTCCGAGCACCTCGTGTGGGGCTCGATCCTGCTCTTCCTGCTCACGCGGGGTGGTGGCGCCATCTCACTCGACCACCTGATCGCGCGGGCGCTCGGCCGCGACTAGTCGCTCGCCCGCCGTGGTTGCTGCAGGGCTCCGGGACCGGAGCGGGCGGTCCGCCGGCGTGGCATGATGGCGCCATGGTGCTGGCGGATCAACCGGTGGGTCTGGCGATCATGGCGAAGGCGCCACGAGCGGGCGCGGTGAAGACGCGGCTCTGCCCGCCGCTGCGCCCGCCCGAAGCGGCGGAGCTGGCGCGATGCTTCCTGCTCGACGCGGTGGACCGGGCGGCGGGGGTGGTCGGCGTCCGACCGGTGCTCGCGTATGCGCCGGTGGAGGCGCGGAGCGAGTTCGAGAGCCTCGCGCCCGGCTTCGCCCTGCTGGCCCAGCAGGGCGAGGACCTGGGCGCACGACAGTCGCAGATCGTCTCCGAGGTTCTGGCCCTCGGTCACCAGGCGACGCTCGTGATCGGCACCGACGCGCCCACCCTGCCTCGCGAGTGCCTCGACGAGGCGGTGAGCCTGGTCATGGCGCCCGACGTGGACCTGGTCCTCGGACCCACCGACGACGGCGGCTACTATCTGATCGGGCTCCGGGCCCCGTGCCCGGCTCTGTTCGAGGGCATGCCCTGGAGCACCTCGGCGGTCCTCTCGCGCACGCTCGACCGGGCCCAGCGCCTCGGGCTCCGGGTGGCGTGCCTGCCTGCGTGGTTCGACGTCGACACCAAGGCCGACCTGGAGCGCCTGGCCGCCGAGCTGGCGGTCACCCCCGGGCTCGTGCCGCGCCACACCCGCGAGTTTCTCGCGCGGCGAATCTCGCCGGGCCCCGCCGGCGTCATACCTGTCGATCATGAAAACCACACTGCGGACGGCAGAGGAGCAGCGGCTTCGCGCGGCGACTGACCGGTCGGACTACTGGAAGCGCTGGGGGCCGTATCTCAGCGAGCGGCAGTGGGGGACGGTGCGCGAGGACTACAGTCCCCACGGCAACGCCTGGGAGGCCTTCCCCCATGAGCACGCCCGATCGCGGGCCTACCGGTGGGGCGAGGACGGGCTGGCCGGGATCTCGGACAATCATCAACGCCTCTGCTTCGCGGTGGCCCTCTGGAACGGTCGCGATCCGATCCTGAAGGAGCGGCTGTTCGGCCTCACCGGCAACGAGGGCAACCACGGCGAGGACGTCAAGGAGTACTACTTCTACCTCGACTCCACGCCGACCCACTCGTACATGAAGTACCTCTACAAGTATCCCCAGGCCGAATTCCCCTACGGGCGGCTCGTGGAGGAGAACCGCCGGCGGGGACGGGGCGCGCCGGAGTTCGAGCTGGTGGATACCGGGATCTTCGACGGGGATCGCTACTTCGAGCTGGTGGTGGAGTACGCGAAGGCCGGGATCGACGACATCCTGGTTCGCCTGAGCGTGACCAATCGCGGGCCCGAAGCGGCCGAGTGCCACCTCCTGCCCACGCTCTGGTTCCGCAATACGTGGTCATGGGAGACCGGGAGCCCGCGGCCTCGGCTCGCCGCGCAGGGGGCCACCGTCATCGAGGCCGAGCACGAGTCGCTGGGGCTGCGCTGGCTCTCGGCCGAGGGCGCCCCCGACCTGCTGTTCACCGAGAACGAGACCAACTTCGAGCGCCTCTACGGGGGCGCCAACCGCACCCCCTACGTCAAGGACGGGATCGACGCCTGCGTGGTCCACGGCCGTCGCGTGGCGGTGAACCCCGCGCGGGAAGGCACCAAGGCCGCCGCGCACTACCGGCTCCGGGTGGCGCCCGGGGAGACGGTGTCGGTCCGGCTCCGGCTCAGTAACTCGCCCCCCCACCGCGAGTTCCCGGCCGGCGAGTTCGACACCCTGCTCGCCCGCCGCCGCGAGGAGGCCGACCTCTTCTACGACACCGTGATCCCGGCCACCCTCGATGACGACGGCCGGCGCGTGATGCGCCAGGCCTTCGCGGGCCTGCTCTGGAGCAAGCAGTTCTACCACTACTACGTGAGGCGCTGGCTCGAGGGCGATCCGGCCTACCCGGCCCCGCCCGCGGAGCGGCGTGAGGGCCGCAATCACGAGTGGACGCACCTCTACAACGAGGACGTCATCTCGATGCCGGACAAGTGGGAGTACCCGTGGTACGCGGCCTGGGATCTGGCGTTCCACGCGATCCCCCTGGCCCTGGTCGATCCGGACTTCGCCAAGGAACAGCTCGTCCTGTTCCTGCGTGAGTGGTACATGCACCCGAACGGGCAGATCCCGGCCTACGAGTGGGCGCTCGGCGACGTCAACCCGCCGGTGCACGCGTGGGCCGCGTGGCGCGTCTACAAGATCGACAAGCGGGTGCGCGGCACCGGGGATCGGCGGTTCCTCGAGCGGGTCTTCCACAAGCTGCTGCTGAACTTCACGTGGTGGGTGAACCGCAAGGATGCCGAGGGCATGAACGTCTTCCAGGGTGGCTTCCTCGGCCTCGACAACATCGCGGTCTTCGACCGGTCGGCGCCGCTGCCCACCGGCGGGTACATCGACCAGTCGGACGGCACGAGCTGGATGGGCATGTACTGCCTCAACATGCTCGCCATCGCGCTGGAGCTGGCGAGCGAGAACCCGGCCTACGAGGACGTGGCGAGCAAGTTCTTCGAGCACTTCGTCTACATCGCCCATGCGATGGACCACCGGGAGGGCGGCGAGGACCGGAGCCTCTGGGACGAGGCCGACGGGTTCTTCTACGACGTGCTGCACGTGCCGGGCGGAGTCACCCGCCGCATGCGCATCCGGTCCATGGTGGGGCTGATCCCCCTCTACGCGGTGGAGTCGCTCGAGCCCGAGATCGTGGACAAGCTGCCCGGGTTCAAGCGCCGGATGCAGTGGTTCATCGACCACCATCCGGACTTCCGCGATCACGTCCAGGAGGTGGAGGAGCCGGGGCGCGGGATCCGGCGGCTGCTGTCGATCGTGACCCGCGAGCAGCTGCCGAAGGTCCTGCACTGCATGCTCGATGAGGGCGAGTTCCTCTCCCCGTTCGGTATCCGGGCCCTCTCCCGCCACCACGCGGACCATCCCTTCGTGGAGCAGGTGATGGGCGTCGAGTACCGGGTGGCGTACGAGCCGGCCGAGTCCGGCACCGGCCTCTTCGGCGGCAACTCGAACTGGCGGGGGCCGATCTGGTTCCCGGTCAACGTGCTCTTGATCGAAGCGCTGCAGAAGCTCGACCACTTCTACGGCGACAGCATGAAGGTGGCGTGCCCGACCGGCTCCGACCAGCTCATGCCGCTCCGGGAGGTGAGCGCGGAGCTGGAGCGGCGCCTCGTGCGGATCTTCCGGCGGAGCGAAGACGGGCGGCGGCCGGTGCTGGGCGGCGTCGAGAAGTTCCAGACCGACCCGCACTGGCGCGACCTGATTCCGTTCCACGAGTACTTCAACGGCGACACCGGGGCCGGGGTGGGGGCGAGCCATCAGACCGGCTGGACCGCCCTCGTGGCCAAGCTCCTGCAGCAGCTCGGCGACGGCACGGGGCGACGGGGTCGCGATCACGCGGCGGGAGGACACGGGCAGGGTTCGGCCCAAGCAGTTCTGCGCCCTCGTGGGTGAGGACGCGCTGCTCACCGAGACGCGGCGACGCGCGGCCCGGGCGGTGCCCGCGCACCGGACCCTGGTCGTCGTCAACCGCGAGCACGAGCGCGTGTACTGCGGGCTGCCCTCGGTCGACTTCTCGCGGCAGGTGCTGAGCGCCCGGCCGGACCGCCTCGCGGTCCTGCCGGCGCGGGGAGTACACTGGAGCGATCTGGGCGATCCCGACCGCGTGCTGGCCACGCGGCGGCGGGCCCGGACGATGCCAATGCGAGAGTTGAACCCGGTGTCGATCTCGGCCTGACACGCGCGTGGCGATGCCCACGGCGGTCGACCAGGAGCAGGGTCCGCTCGAGCGGCTGGCCACCTGCGCGCTCGGATACGTTCGCGACGGGATGCGGGTCGGCCTCGGCTCCGGCCGGGCCGCATCGGCGTTCGTGCGCGCGCTGGGGGCGAGGGTCCGGGAGGGACTCGCGGTGCGAGGCGTGCCGACGTCGGAGAATACCGGGCGACTGGCCCGGGACCTCGGCGTGCCGCTGGCGGGCCTCGACGACGGCATCGTCGACCTCACGGTCGACGGGGCCGATGAGGTCGATCCGCGCCTCGACCTGATCAAGGGCTACGGCGGCGCCCTGGTGCGGGAGCGGATCGTCGCGGCGGCTTCGCGCCGGGTCGTCATCCTGGTGGGGCGCGAGAAGCTGGTGCCGGTGCTCGGGACTCGGGGTCGGCTGCCGGTCGAGGTGGTGCCGTTCGCCGCCCCGTTGACCATACGCGAGCTGGCCGATCTCGGATGCCGGCCGGTGCTGCGGATCGAGGAAGGACGGCCGTTCGTGACCGACAACGGCAACTGGATCGTGGACTGTGGGGTACGGCCCATCGAGGCACCCGCAGCGTTTGCCCGGGACCTCCGGGCACTGCCCGGAGTGGTGGACACCGGACTCTTTCTCGGCGTGCCGGACCTGGTGCTGGTGGCCGATGGCACGGTCATCCGGGAGATGAAGCGAGGAGACCCGCCGGCGTGAGAGGGCTGCGGCAGCGGTGAGGGCGATCCGGCGGTATCCCGACGCCGAGGCGGTGAGCCGGGCGGCGGCCCAGGATCTCGTGGAGGTGGCGCGCGCGGCGATCGCGGCCCGCGGACGGTTCTGCGTGGCGCTCTCGGGTGGGTCGACGCCCCGCCGCATGTACGACATCCTCGCCGAGGCGCCCCGCTGGGCCCGGCTCGCGTGGGATCGCGTGGAGTTCTTCTGGGGCGACGAGCGCGCGGTGCCCCCCGACCACCCGGAGTCGAACTACGGGGCGGCCGCGGCGGCCCTGCTGAGCAAGCTCGACATCGCGCCCGAGCGCGTCCACCGAATCCTGGGCGAGCTGCCGGACGCCGAGGAGGCGGGCGGGCGCTACCAGGCGGAGCTGGCTCGCGTCTTCCCGGCGCCCGTCGACGGGCTGCCGCCGATCTTCGACCTGGTCCTGCTGGGCATGGGTCCGGACGGCCATACCGCCTCGCTGTTTCCGTATAGCCAGGCCCTCACCGAGCGACGCCGATGGGTCGTCGGCCACCACGTGGCCCGCCTCGGCAAGGCGCGGATCACCATGACGCCGCCCATCCTGAACCGGGCCGCCGAGGTCCGCCTGCTGGTGACGGGAGCCGACAAGGCCGGTGTCCTTCGCGAGGCCCTCCTCGGACCGCGGGAGCCGGAGCGCCTTCCGGTCCAGCTGGTGGCTCCAGAGGCCGGCCGCCTGGTCTGGATGCTCGATCGGGCGGCCGCCGCCGAGCTGCCCGCCGACCGTCCGGTCTGATCGAACCCGGCCGGCGACCGGCCGTGTCTAAGCCGCATGGAAGGGACCATGCGGCAGGCACTGCGGGGCCACTGGCCGGAATACCTGATGGAGGCCGGGCAGCTCGGTCTATTCATGCTGTCCGCCTGCGTATTCGCCACCCTTCTCTACTACCCGGGATCCCCACTCGGACAGGGTGTTGAGCACTCGCTGCTGAGGCGTCTCCTGATGGGGACGGCTATGGCTCTGACCGCGATGGCGATCATCTACTCACCTTGGGGTCGCCGGTCCGGCGCCCACTTCAACCCGGCGGTGACCCTGACCTTCTGGCGCCTCGGGAAGGTGTCGGCGTGGGGCGCCGTGTTCTACATCGCCGCCCAGTTCATCGGGGGCGTGGCCGGAGTTCTCGCGGCCCGGGCCTGGCTCGGCACGCCGGTGGCGCATCCCGCCATCCACTACGTGGTCACGGGGCCGGGGCCGGCCGGACCCCTGGTGGCCCTGGGCGCGGAGGTCGCGATCTCTTTCGTGCTGATGCTCGTGGTCCTGACCGTCTCCAACAGCCGGGCGGCGGCGTGGACCGGCCTCTGCGCGGGGCTCCTCGTGGCCGCCTACATCACCTTCGAGGCTCCGCTCTCTGGCATGAGCATGAACCCGGCGCGCACGCTGGCGTCCGCGCTGCCCGCGCGTGACTGGAGGGCGCTCTGGGTGTACTTCATCGGCCCACTCATCGGGATGCTCGTGGCCGCCGACGTCTACCCTCTCCTGTCGCGGGGTCGCGAGGCGGTGTGCGCCAAGCTCTACCACCACCCGGGCTCGCGGTGCATCTTCCGCTGCGGGTACACGGATCGCCCGCCCGGGGGCGGGGTGACGCCGGGGCCCCGAGTCTCGACCGCGGTGGCCGGGGCTCTGTGGCTGCTCGCGCTGCTTGCGCTCGCGACCCCCGCGGTGCTGGCGCCGCCGGCCGCCGGCGCGGACGCGGGCGGGGTCCGGGAACTCGGCGCCGTCGGGCTGACCGTGTCGGACATGGAGCGGTCGGTGACGTTCTATCGGGACGTGCTCGCCTTCGAGAAGGTGTCGGACACCGAGGTCGCCGGCCCCGCCTACGAGCAGCTCACCGGCATCTTCGGGGCTCGCGCCCGGGTCGTGGTCATGAGGCTCGGCGACGAGCGCATCGAGCTGACCGAGTTCCGCCCGCCCCGCGGTCGGGCCGCGCCGGCCGACTCGCGGAGCAACGACGCCTGGTTCCAGCACGTGGCGATCATCACGAGCGACATCGAGCAGGGCTACCTCTGGCTCCGCCGGCACCGGGTGCAGCACGTCTCGCCGAGTCCGCCGCGGCTGCCGGACTGGAATGCCAAGGCGGGAGGCATCAAGGCCTTCTACTTCCGCGATCCCGATGGCCACCCGCTCGAGATCCTCGAGTTCCCGGCCGACAAGGGGGAGGCGCGCTGGCACCGGCCGAGCGATCGCATCTTCCTCGGCATCGACCACACCGCGATCGTGGTGACGGACACCGAGCGCAGCCTCCGCTTCTATCGGGACATCCTGGGCCTCCGCGTCGCGGGAGAGAGCCTGAACTGGGGCCCGGAGCAGGAGCGGCTCAACCACGTCTCCGGCGCGCGCCTGCGCATCACCACCCGCCGCGCCGCGACCGGGCCCGGGGTAGAGCTGCTCGAGTACCTCGCGCCACGTGACGGGCGGCCCGCGCCCGACGACGTGGCCGCGAACGACCTGGTGCACTGGCATACCACGGTGGTGACATCCGATCCGAGGGCGGCGGCCGCGCGGCTGCGAGGAGGCCGAGCGGTTTTCGTCTCGCGGGATCGGCTGGAGCTGCCCGACCGCGCCCGGGGCTTCGGCGCGGGTCTCCTGGCGCGTGATCCCGACCGCCACGCGGTGCGCGTTATCGGACCGGAGGGCCCCCGGTGACTCGGCGGAGTGTTTCTCTCGCCCGGAAAGGATGGCTGCCGTCATGACCTGCAAGGAAGCGATCGGCGTCCTCGCCGAGTACATCGAGGCGAGCCTGACGCCCGAGCTCGCCGACGAGCTCGAGCGGCACCTGCGTGACTGCGCACCGTGCCGCGCCTATCTCAGCACCTACCGGAAGACCCGCGAGCTGACCGGCGAGGTCGGGCGAGCGCCCATGCCGGAGGAGGTGAAGCAACGGCTGCATCGCTTTCTTCTCGATCGCCCGCGCCGCGCGGAGTAGGCCTAACCCAGCTCGTGGAGCAGGTGGGCGGTGGTGAGCACGCCCTGGTAGAGGTGATCGAGGCGCAGATGCTCGTTGGGGCTGTGCTGCCGGTTGTTGGCGTTGGCATAGGGCACCACGATGGTCGGCAGCTTCAGGATGTCGGTGAAGGCCCACAGCGGCACGCTGCCGCCCATGGTCGGCAGGACCACCGCGGGCTCGCCGCCGTGGGCTCGCTCCACGACCTCGATCACGCGGCGGGAGACCGGCAGGTCGGCCGCGGTCTTGGCCGGGTCGTAGCCCCGCTGCTCGACCACCCGGATCGCGCGCCCGCGCAGCTCGTCGGGAATCGGCGCGTCCGCCGACTCGATCACCGCGAAGCCCTGGCCCCGGATGTGCTCGAGGATGCGCCGGTACACCGTCTCCACGCGCTGATTCTTCACGAGGCGCGCGTCGAACGCCACCGTTGCCTGGTGCGGGATGATCGTCTGGGCTTCCTGACCGGTGAAGCCGCTCTTGAGGCCGCGGATCGTCAGGGTGGAGCGGAACATGAGCCGCTCGAGGTACTCGGGAGGGAGCGGGACGCCGAGCTCCCGCTCGATAGCGGCACGGTCCAGCGGGATGCGGCCCATGAGATCGCGCTCGGCCGCGGTGGGCGGCACCACGCCATCCTCCAGGCCCTCGACGAGCGGCGTGCCGTCGGGCGCCGCCATCGAGGCGAGCAGGCCCACCAGGCGCCAGGCCGGGTTGGGCACGCTGAAGTTGCCCGAGTGCACGTCGCGGCGGGCGAACTCGAGGGTCAGCTCGAGCGAGAGGATGCCGCGCGCGCCGAAGGCCACGGTGGGCCGGCCGCTGGCGTCCTTCGGCCCATCGGTCACCAGGACGAGGTCGGCGGCCAGCAGGTCGCGGTGCTGCTCGGTGAACGGACCGAAGTGCTGGCTGCCCATCTCCTCCTCGCCGTCGAAGATGAACTTCACCGCCAACCGGGGGGAGATGCCCCGCGCACGCATCAGCTCCACCGCGGTGAGGTGCGCCCAGATCGGCCCCTTGTCGTCGGAGGCGCCGCGGCCGTAGAGCCGATGGCGGGGGAGGGCCTCGTCGGCGACGTCGCCGAGCTCCAGCGCGGGGGCGCCCTCCTCGGCTGCGCCGGCCCGGAGGATGGGCTCGAACGGGGAGGGCTGGAGCCAGCCGGCCGGAGGAGCCGGCTTGACGTCGTAGTGACAGTAGATCAGGAGGGTGCGCTCGGCCCCCGGCATCGGGAGGGCTCCGTAGACCACCGGGTTGCCGCCCGTTTCCAGGACCTGGGCCTCGAGCCCGCGCACCCGCATGGCCCGGCTAAGCCACTCGGCTCCGGCCCGGACCCGGTCGGGCTTCTGGCTCACCGTATCGAGGCGGAGGAACTCGGTCAGCCCCTCCATGATGGGGCGGTGGCGGGCGATGACCGCCTGGCGGAGACCTGCCCAATCGGGAGGCGGGACGCTCATCGGCCCACATTACCGAGGGATGACGCTCTGCGCCAGTCCCTTTCAGGGGGCGCGCAAAATTGGACTATTCGGTGGTCTTCTAGGTAGAGTAGCGGCTCGCGTGACGGCCGGCTCGGTCCGGCCCCACGCCCCGATGAGCACGCTCTTCGATCGACTCGGCTTCAGGCGGACGCGACGCGCCCTGCTGGCGCTGCTGCTCGCGCTCGATCTGCTCGCGGTCAACGCCGCCCTCTTGGCGGTCGCGGCGGGGCCGGCGCTGGCCCAGCAGTCCGAGGCCGACGTCTTCGTGGCCCAGGCTATCCTCGCTTACGACGCCCGGCGCTACGACGAGGCCTTCTCCCTCCTCAAGGAAGCACTCGCCCAGGACCCCAACAATGTCGAGGCCCTCTACTACAGCGGCCTGGTCCTGATGGCTCAGCAGAAGACGGAGCAGGCGGTCGAGGTGCTGGAGAAGGCCCGGGCGCGGTCGCCACGGGATCTCTCGATCCAGTTCCTGCTCGGGGTCGCCTACTTCGCCCTCGAGCGCTACGACCAGGCGGAAGGTCCGCTCACCCAGGTCTTCAACGAGCGGCCCCAGACGGAGGGGGTCGGCTACTACGTCGGCCTGATCCGGTACCGGAAGAAGGACTATCAGGGCGCGCTGAAAGCCTTCCGCGTCGAGACCTCGAAAAACCCGAACATCCAGCAGCTCGTACGATTCTACTCGGGGCTGACCCTCGCCATCCTGGGCCTGCCCGAGCAGGCGGTGGCGGAGGTGGACGCGGCCCTGCGGCTGCAGACCGGCTCGTCACTCACCGGGCCGGCCGAGCGCATCCGCGACACGCTGGCCTCCGCCCGCGACGCAGAGCGGCGCTTCCACGCCGAGGTGCGGGTGGGCTTCCTCTACGACAGCAACGTGGCCGTGGTCCCGCAGCCGAGCCACGACCCGACCGCGGAATCGCTGCGGCGCCGCAAGACCGCGACGCCGGGAGAGCTGGGCGCCCTGCGGCTCGACTACGCCTGGCTGCGCCGTGGGCCCTGGGAATCGACGGTCACCTACTCGTTCTTCCAGACGTACAACAACCGGCTGCCGTCCTTCAACGTGCAGAACCATCTGGTGGCCGGCGCGCTGTCCTATCGCGCCGCCATCGGCTCGATGCCGTTCCAGGTGGGCGCGCAGTACTCCTGGGACTACCTCTCGCTCGGGGGC
>Ga0137361_10000165_pt1 | contig 31914 bp, 27 predicted proteins | sample Mad1_80_16metaG_FD_104923 | JGI IMG/M metagenome (GOLD analysis project Ga0137361, IMG submission 104923) | Vadose zone soil microbial communities from Angelo Coast Range Reserve, California, USA - Mad1_80_16 metaG | ecosystem: Environmental > Terrestrial > Soil > Vadose zone | place: USA... | reverse complement strand
GTCCCCGGAGACGGGCGCCATCGGCAGCATGGCCCTCATCCCGCAGATCGTCGACACGGTCTCCGTGCCCGTCATCGCCGCCGGGGGCATCGCCGACGGGCGCGGCCTCGTCGCCGCGCTCGCGCTCGGCGCCGCGGGCATCCTGATGGGCACGCGCTTCGTGGCCACGCGCGAGTCGACGGCGGCCGAGGCCTGGAAGAAATCGCTCCTCGAGCGGGACGGCGACTCGACCACGGTGACCGACGTGTTCACGGGGCTCTGGGCCCGCGCCCTCCGCAACCGCTTCACCGAGGAGTACCGGGCCTCGGGCGCCCCCGCGCTCCCGACGCTCTGGCAGGCGGCGGTCGCCCGCGACATCTCCGCCGCCGCGATCCGGGCGGGCGATCCGGACTACTTCCCGATGTGGTCCGGGCAGGGCGTGGGGCTCCTCCACAGCCTGCCGGGGGCGGGCGACGTCGTCGAGACCGTCGTCCGCGAGGCGCGCGCCGCCCTGGACGCCCTCGCGAGCGGGGTCCGTCGATGAGGAGGCCTGCCCTCCTCGCCGTGAGCCTCCTCGGGCTCGCCGCCTGCACGGCGCCCCCGCGCGCGGCGGCCCCCGCGCTCGTGGCGGCGCCGACCACGATCAGCCACGAGCAGGCCGTCCGCGCGCTCGCGGACGCCCGGCAGCTCATCGAGCGGCACGACTACGCCGCGGCGCGCGCCCGCGTCGCCTCGGTTCTCGGCGACGCCGACCGCTGGGAGTGGTTCGACGTCGTCGCCGACGGCCAGTTTCTGCAGGGCGAGCTCGCCGACCGCCTGCGGACGCCCCGCGAGGCGGCCGACGCCTACGCCCGCGCGTACGACGGGGCCCGGAAGCTCGGCGACCTCGAGCGCGGCGTCCGCGCGCTCAACGCGCTCACCAACGCGCTCCTCGACGCGGGCGCCTGGGACAAGGCCCGCGAGTCTGCGGGCACAGCCTCCCGGCTCGCGGCGGGCCGGGGCGACCTCCGCGCGGAGGCCACGGCGCAGAACAACCTCGCCGAGGTCGACCGGATCGCCGGGCGATTCGCGGATGCGCGCCGAGGCTACGAGCACGCGCTCGAGCTCGCCCGCCAGGCCGGCGACCGCGCGGCGGAGGCCGCGATCCTCCTGAACCTCGGGGTGACCGAGCGGCAGGCCGGACGGCTCGGCCCGGCGCGGGCGCGCTTCGCGGCGGCGCAGCGCCTTGCCCGCGTCCTCGACGACAAGCGCGCGGACGCCTACGCGCAGTGGCACCTCGACCAGCTCGAGGCCGAGATCCGCGGGAACGGGGGGACCCCGACAGAGGAGGGCGATCGGTGAAGCTGGACTGCGGCATGCTCGCGCACGACCTCAAGACAACCCCCGACTACGCGCGCAAGGTCGAGGCGTTCGGCTTCGACTGCCTCTGGTCGTCGGAGACGCAGCACGACCCGTTCCTCCCCCTCGCCGTCGCCGCCACCGCGACCACCACGATCAAGCTCGGTACCGCGATCGCGGTCGCCTTCCCGCGAAGCCCGATGGTGCTCGCCCACCTCGCCTGGGACCTGCAGAAGGCCTCGGGAGGCCGCTTCATTCTCGGTCTCGGAACCCAGGTGAAGGGGCACAACGAGCGCCGCTTCTCGGTGAAGTTCGAGTCGCCGGGGCCGAAGCTCCGCGAGGTCGTGCAGGCCCTCCGCGCGATCTGGGACACCTGGCAGAACGGAACCCGGCTCGACTTCGAGGGCCGATTCTATCGCTTCAATCTGATGACGCCCTTCTTTAACCCCGGCCCGATCCCCGACCCGCTGATCCCGATCTTCATCGCGGGAGTAAACCGCTACCTCTGCCGGGTCGCCGGCGAGGTGTGCGACGGCCTCCACGTGCACCCGTTCAACAGCGCGACGTACCTCGGCGAGTATGTGCACCCCGCCGTGACGGAGGGCCTCAAGGCGTCTGGCCGGTCCCGGGCCGACTTCACATTCGCCAGCTCGACCCTCGTCGTGGTCGGCGACACCCCGCAGGAGCTCGAGCAGAGCCGCCAGGCGGTCCGGCAGCAGATCGCCTTCTACGCCTCCACCCGCACCTACGAGCCCGTCCTCGCGGCCCACGGCTGGCAGGATCTGGTCCCACACCTGCACCGCAAGTCGGTCGAGGGCGACTGGAAGGGCATGGCCGACCTGATCACCGACGAGATGGTCGACACCTACGCGGTCACCGGCAGCTACGACACGATCGGCGCGCGGATCCGGGAGCGTTACCGGGGGCTGCTCGACCGCACGGGCCTCTACCAGTCGAGCCAGGCCGGCCTTGACGATCCGCGCCTGCCGCGGCTCGTGCGGGAGTTCAACGGTTAGCGCCCGTAGCTCTGCGCGAGCTGGCGCGCCGCCCAGCGCACGGCGTCGGCGGGCGGCACGCCCTGGACGGCCCGGGCGTACATGTCCGTGACGATGTACTTCGCGTACACGTCGCCGGCCATCGCGTTTGGCGGTCCCGCGTAGCCGAACATCCGGGAGGCGCGGGCGGCGGTCCGGAACGGCCGGAGCGGCGGGTCGATGCGCTCCCACAGTGGGTCCCGCTCCCAGATGCGGGTCGCCCCCACGTTGTAGCCACCGGCGGCCCCGAGCCAGCGGCCGAACTGCTCCCGTCCGTGGAGCCAGCGAAGGAGCTCCCGCGCCGCCTGCCGGTTCGGCGAGTAGCCCAACACGGCGTGCGAGAACACCGCCGGATAGCCGGGGGTCGGGACGACGCCGGCCGGGATCGGGAAGTGGTCGATATCCTCGAACATCGGCGCGCCGCGCTCGTCCCTGATCCACTCGGGCCGGCGCTTGGCCGCGAAGTAGATCGGGGCGCGATCCGGGGCTGCGCTGCGCTTGGCGACGACGTAAATAGAGGCGCCGTTCAGGGTCGCGCCGATCTTCCCCCGGTGGAAGGCGCGATTGTTGTCCGAATCGTCCCACCGCAAGCCGGTCTCGTCGCAGGCCTCCGTCCAGAACGCCGTCATCCACTTCACGGACTCGAGCGTGGCGCGGGAGTCGAGCACGACCCGTCCGCCGCTCGCGTCGAGCTCGGCGCCCCCGAAGGCCCAGAGGATCGGGTAGGTCCAGGCGGGGGCGTCACCGAACGTGTGGCTGAGGGCCTGGCCGACGGGGCGGCCCCGCTTCTTGAGCCGGGCCCCGATCTGGCGGTACTCGTCGAGGGTCTGCGGCGGCTCCGGGGCTCCCACGTCGGCGAACCAGGACCTGCGGTAGGCGATCAGGAGCGGCACGACCCCGTACGGCAGCGCGAGCCACCGCGAGCCGGCCCGCGCCGCCGCCGCGGCCGCCGGGTAGTACCCATCCTGGCCCCTGGCCTTCCACTCGCAGAGATCCTCCAGGTCGGCGAGCGAGTCCCGGTAGAGATGGGGCCAGTTGTGGAGCATGAGGACGACGTCCGGTCCGCGGCGCGCCTCGATCGCCCGGACGATCCGGGCCGGGAGCAGGTTGGCGTCGACCCGCTCCAGCCGGACCCCCGTCCCCGTCTGCCGCGTGTAGGCGGCGAGCTGGCGCTCGAGCTCGACGTCCGCCTCGGGGATGAAGTCGATCCACTGCAGCAGGTGGATCGTCGTCGGCCGGGCGCGCGCCGGCGCGCGTCGGGCGGCGAGAATTCCGCCGAGGCCGGCGGCGACCGTCAGGCCGGCGGCGCCGGCGCGCTGGACGAACGTCCGACGGTCGATCGACCCGATCCGGGAAGGCCGCACGCGTCCATCCTACGCCTCCGGCGGCGCCCGAGCCCGCCCGGGCCGCGTGCTACAATCGGCGGCGGTCGCCCGCCGCGGCCCCTGGGGAGCGAGGAGAATCCGTGAAGGCGCTCGCGTTCAACGAGTTCGGCGGCCCCGAAAAGCTCCGGCTCCAGGAGGTGCCGGAGCCCCGGCTGGGGCCGAGCGACGTCCTCGTCAGCGTGCGCGCGTGCGCGCTGAATCACCTCGACCTCTTCGTCCGCGAGGGGATCCCCGCCCTCAAGACGCCGCTGCCGTTCTGGTCGGGCTGCGACATCGCCGGCGACGTGGCCGCGGTCGGGGCCGCGGTCGAGGACGTCAAGGTCGGCGCGCGCGTGGCGGTGAACCCGAACCTCACCTGCGGGCGCTGCGAGTTCTGCCGGCAGGGCGAGGACAGCATGTGCGTCCGCTACGGGATCCTCGGCGAGCACGAGCCCGGCGGCTTCGCCGAGCTGGTCAAGGTCCGCGGCACCAACGTGCTCCCGCTGCCCGACCACGTCTCGTACGAGGAGGCCGCCGCGTTCATCCTCGTCAACCTCACCGCCTGGCGCATGCTCGTGACCCAGGCCGCGGTCCGCCCCGGCGAGGACGTGCTGATCTTGGGCGTCGGCGGCGGCGTGTCGTCCGCCGCGGTGCAGATCGCCAAGCTCTGCGGCGCGCGGGTGTGGGTGACCTCGTCGAGCGACGCCAAGCTCGAGCGGGCGCGCGGCCTCGGCGCCGACGAGGGCATCAACTACGCGCGGGATGACTGGGCCAAGGTCGTCTTCGAGAAGACCGCCCGGCGCGGCGTCGACGTGGTCGTCGACAGCGTGGGCGCGAGCAGCTGGAAGCTGTCGATCCGGTCGCTGCGGAAGGGCGGCCGGCTGGTCACCTGCGGGGCGACGACGGGGCCGATCGGCGAGACCGACATTCGCCTCATCTTCTGGAACCAGCTCCGCGTCATCGGCTCCACGATGGGCAACCGGAAGGAGTTCGACGCCGTCATGGCCCAGCTCTTCCGCGGCCGGCTCAAGGCGATCATCGACGACGTGATGCCGCTCAAGGACGGCGCCGCCGCCGAGCGGAGGCTCGCCGAGGGCAAGCAGTTTGGCAAGCTCGTCCTCAAGCCGTGAGGGCGCCGTACGATCCGATCGCGACCCGACGTCCGTGGACGCTCCCGGGCGGCGCGCGGGTCGCCGTGTTCCTCGTCGTCAACGTGGAGGAGTGGGCGTTCGACGAGCCGATCCCGCGCCCCGTGCTGCCGCCGCCCGCGGGCGGCGCGCCGCCCGTCCCCGACGTCCCGAACTGGGCGTGGCACGAGTACGGGATGCGCGTCGGCTTCTGGCGGATCAAGGAGCTGCTCGACCGGTACGGCATCCGGGCGACCGTGGCCCTGAATGCGTCCGTGGCCCGGACGTACCCGCCGATCGTCGACGCCGCCCGCGCGGGCGGCTGGGAGATCATGGCCCACGGCATGGTCCAGCGGCCGCTCACCCGCGAGCCGGACGAACGCCTCGTGATCCGCGCGACGATCGAGGCGATCCGGGCCGCCACCGGGCGCGCGCCGCGCGGCTGGCTCGGCCCGGGCCTCGTGGAGAGCCGGGAGACCCCGGACGTGCTGGCGGCCGAGGGGATCGAGTACGTCTGCGACTGGGTGATTGACGACCAGCCGACCGAGCTGCGGGTCGCGCGCGGCCGCCTCCTCGCCGTCCCCTACACGCTGGAAGTCAACGACAGCCCCCTCTTCGCCGTCCAGCACGCACCGGGCGAGGAGTTCGTGCGCCGCGCCACCGCGCACTTCGACACGCTCTACGCCGAGGGCGCCACCAGCGCCCGCGTGATGCCGATCGCCCTCCATCCGTACCTGATCGGCGTGCCCCATCGCATCGGCCTGCTCGACGCCGCGCTCGGGCACATCCGCCGACACGACGGCGTCCTCTTTTGGACCGGCGAGCAGATCCTCGACTGGTACCGGAGCCGCGCCGCTCGCTGACGTCCGCCGCCTTCACCCGCGCGCGCGGACGGGGCCACCTCCCGCGCGATGCGGCCGGGTCCTCGGCGACTAGAAGTAGCCGGGGTCGTCCGGCATGAGCACCCGCTGCCTGTCGCCCTCCGTGATCACGCGCGGCCGGATCGACGGCACGTCCCGGTTGCCGAGGTGCCGGAGGAGCTCGGGGATGGTGGGGACGCTCGCCAGCAGCTCGAGGTTCTTGACCGTCGGGAGCCGGAGCGAGATCTCGCCCCGCCGGCGCGCCGCCAGCGCCGCCTCCGGCGTGAACCAGCGGACGGCAATGGCCTCCTGCTCGTCGGCGACGGCCTCCTGGCCGGACGGCAGCTCCGCGACGAAGAAGCGCGCGTCGAAGCGGACCGGGTTCTCCTCGGGCGTGATCCAGTGCGCGAAGTAGACGAGGCGGTCGGTGGCGAGGCGGAGCCGCTCCGTCCGCAGCATCTCCCAGAAGGCGCGGTGGTCGGCCTGGCAGGCACGACGGTAGTCGCCGAACCGCGGGCCGCGCGGCTCCACCAGCCGGCCCCGCTCGTCGTAGGCGAGCAGCACCCCCACCTCCTCGAATGCCTCGCGGATCGCGCCGACCCAGTAGGCGAGGGCGGCCCGCGCGTCGCCGAGTCCGAGCCGCCGGGCGGCCTCGACCGGGGTGAGCCCGCCGCAGCAGGTGAGGGTGTCGTCAGGGGTGTCGCCGGGCTCAACCTTGCCCCCCGGAAAGACGAAGTCCCCGCCCGCGAACCGGCTCCGGGGATGGCGCTGGATCAGCAGCACCTCGAGCGCGGCGCGCGGCCGGAGGAGCGCGAGCGTCGAGGCAGGCGACGGCGTGACCGGCATGGAGAGGGGCGTTTCCGAATTGTCCCACAGGGTCCGCCGGGGCCGCCGCGGAGATTTCGGCGCGGAAGCCGGGTCGCCAGCCGCGGTGGTTGCGCCCGAATCGGCGGCCATGCTAGGGTTTGCCGCGGTCCGCCTCCCAACGGCCGAGGAGGAACCCCCGATGGGCGCCGAAGCAAACCTGAAAGCCAAGAGCATCACCCTTCCCCGGCCGAACCAGCCCGTCGCGAACTATGTCGGCGCCGTCCAAGCGGGCAATCTGCTGTTCGTGTCCGGCCACGGTCCCCTGCGCGATGGCAAGGCCACCGTCACCGGAAAGGTCGGCAAGGACCTCTCGACCCAGCAGGCCTACCAGGTCGCGCGAGAGGTCGGCCTCATCCTGCTCGCGACCGTCCGCGCTCACCTCGGAAGCCTCGACCGCGTCCGGAGGATCGTGAAGGTGCTGGGCATGGTGGCGTCGGCCGAGGGCTTCGGCGAGCAACCGCAGGTGATCAACGGCTTCTCGGACCTGATGGTCGAGGTGTTCGGCGAGGCAATCGGCAAGCACGCCCGGTCCGCGGTCGGCTTGGCGGAGCTCCCCCGTGGCATCCCGGTCGAGATCGAGATCATCATGGAGGTCGAGTAGTTCTCTCTCCCTGAGGGAGCGGTCCGCTCCTCCGAACCGAACGGGCACCAACGAAATATGTGTTTCTTGACAATTCCGGTCGGGATAGGGTACGTTGATCTGCCAGCCCCAGGAGGTTTGACGATGGCAACGGATACGGCTGAACTCAAGAGCCTGCCGCGGATCAACGAGCCGGCCCCCGACTTCGTCGCCCAGTCGACCCAGGGCGAGATCAGGCTCTCCGGCTACCGGGGCCGGAAGTGGGTCGTGCTCTTCTCGCACCCGGCCGACTTCACGCCCGTGTGCACCACCGAGTTCGTCGCGTTCTCGAAGCTCTGGCCCGAGTTCGACAAGCGCAACGTCCAGCTGCTCGGACTCTCCGTCGACAGCATCTACTCGCACATCGGCTGGCTCACGAGCATCGAGCGAAACTTCGGCATCAAGGTTCCGTTCCCGCTGATCCCCGACCGCAACATGAAGATCGCGCAGGACTACGGCATGATCCACCCCGGCGCCAGCGACACGGCGACCGTGCGCGCGGTCTTCGTCATCGACGACAAGGGCATCATCCGGGCGCTCGTCTACTACCCGCTCCAGGTTGGGCGCAACATGGACGAGATCCTGCGCATCGTGGACGCTCTGCAGACCGTGGACAAGAACGGCGTCGCCACGCCCGCGAACTGGGAGCCCGGTGACGCGGTGATCGTTCCGGCACCGGTGACCACGGAGGGGGCGGAGAAGCGCAAGAGCGAAGGCTACGAGTACGTGGACTGGTACTTCAGTCAGAAGAAGCTCTAGGTGCGGCACACCCCAAGAATGTCGAGGGCGCGATGAAGAGGACTGTGCTGCTGACGCTCGCACTCTGCTTGCTCGCCGGTTCGGCGCTGGCCGAGGTCTGCCTCTCCCCGTACGTCAAGCGCCTCCAGGGGCCGGAAAAGGTGCTCTACGTCTGGTCGGTGGCCGCCGATCCCGCCGGCCAAGACGGCCTCGCGGTCGTCGACGTCGCGCTGGCGTCAGCGACCTACGGCCAGGTGGTCACCTTCGTCCCGGTCGGACCCGCCGGCAACGAGCCGCACCACATGGGGTTCACCGACGACCGCGCGAAGCTCTGGGCCGGGACCCTCTTCTCCAACCAGATCTTCATCTTCGACGTCGCCGAGGACCCGGCCCATCCGGGGCTCCTGCGGACGCTCGACAACCTCGGTGAGCTGACGGGGCTCTTCGGCCCGCACACCTATTACGCGCTGCCGGGTCGGATGCTCATCACGTTCCTCTCGGCCGCGGACGGCGGCCTCCCGGGGGGCTTCGCCGAGTTCACCAGCTCGGGCGACCTGATCCGGGTGTTCAAAAACCCGCCGGAGGCGCCCTATCAGTACGACGCGGCGGTCAAGCCCGACGTCAATCGCCTGGTGACGTCGAGCTTCACCCCCTACCGCAACTATAAGAAGCCCCTCGCGCAGTGGGACATGAAGGACGGCGGCAACACGCTCCTCGTCTGGGACTTCAAGAACCGGAAGATCCTCCAGACGCTCACGACCGACCCCGTGCCGCTCGAGGTGCGCTGGAGTCTCAAGCCCGGGCGGGCGTACGGCTGGACCAACTCGGCCCTCGGCGACTCCATCTGGTGGTTCGGTCAGGGCGCGGACGGCCGGTTCTCCGCGCGCAAGGCGGCCGACCTTGGCAAGGGCTGCCTGCCCGCCGATCTCCGCCAGTCCCCCGACGACCATTACCTCTACGTCTCCTGCTTCCTGACGAGCCAGGTCCAGGCCTGGGACGTCTCCGACCCGGCCAAGGCGCGGCTGCACGACGTGCTGGTGCCCGGCGTGCAGCCGAACATGCTGCACGTCACCGGCGACGGCAAGCGGATCTACATCACGAACTCGCTGCTCTCGACGATGGACTACTCCCAGAACTTCTGGGTCCGCCTGGCCCACGTCGGGCCCGACGGGCGGCTCAAGCTCGACCCGTTCTTCAACGTGGACTTCACCAAGCTGCCGGGGGGGCCGCATCGGGCCCACGACATGCTGCTGAACTGAGCCGACGCATGGCGGTCCTCTCCCTGGCCGGCCTCCTCCTGGTAGGGCCGGCGGTCGCCCGCGACCTGGCGGCGCCCGTGGCGACCGAGTGGCGGGTGCACCCGGTCGACGGTCGGCTCCCGATCATCCGGCAGGCGCCGGAGTACGTGCTGACCGCCACCGACGGCCGGACCGTCTCCTCCGCCGATCTCGCCGGCAAGGTCCGCCTCGAGACCTTTGTCTACACGAGGTGTCAGGACGCCTGCCCCCTGGTCAGCGCCAAGCTGGCGCGGCTCCAGCGCCGTCTCGCCGCGCGCGGGCTCCTCGGGGCCCGAGTCCTGCTGGCCTCGATCACGCTCGACCCCGAGCACGACTCGCCGGCGGCGCTCGCCCGCTACGCCGCCGGCTTCGGAGCCGATCCGCGCGCGTGGCTCTACCTCCGCGGGACGCCAGCCGAGACCCGGCGCCTGCGGGCGGCGTACGGGGACCTGCCGCGGCCGGGCCAGGAGCTCGCGCACGCGGACTTGATCTTCCTGATCGACGGCCTGAACCGCGTGCGCGAGATCTATAGCCAGCGGCTCTTCGACCCCGAGCAGGTGCTCGGCGACGTCGTCGGCCTCGCCGCGGTCGCCGGGCGCGCGAGGTAGAGCGGGCGCGACGGATCCCGGTTCGCAACTCGACGTCTCAAGGGGGCACCCCATGTACCACGCGATCTTCGTCAGTCCCTGGCCCTGGTGGGTGGCGGGCCCGGCACTCGGGCTCGTCGTCGTTCTGACGGCCTGGCTCGGCGGCAAAGGGCTGGGTGTGTCGACGGCGTACGGCTCGGTCTGCGCCGCCGCCTCGCGGCTCCCGTTCTTCCAGCAGCGACCGTTCCACGAGACGTGGCGCGTCTGGTTCGTGGCCGGCCTCCCCCTCGGCGGCCTCGCCGCCGCCGCGCTCGGCGGCTGGTTCGCGCCGAGCCTGGCCTACGGATCGCTCGACGCGCTGACCGGGGGCTCGCTGGCGGCGAGGGCCGGGCTCCTGCTCGCCGGGGGGCTCCTCGTCGGCACCGGGGCGGGCTGGGCCCGCGGCTGCCCGAGCGGCCACAGTCTGGTGGGCATCGCCCAGGGTTCGGTCGCGAGCCTGGTGGCGACGGTGGGCTTCATGGTCGCTGGCGTCGTCGTGTTCAACCTGCTCGTCGCGGTCCTGGGAGGCTAGCGCCATGAAGGGCCCGCGCTTCCTCGTCTTCGGTGCCCTGTTTGGCTTCGCGCTCTCGCGCGCGCGCGTCACCGACTACGACACCATCGCCGGCATGTTCCGGCTGACCGACCTCCACCTGGTTGGCGTGATCGGCTCGGCGATCGCCACCGCGGCGGTCGGCTTCTGGCTCCTGCGCCGGAGCGGCAACCGCACCCTGACCGGACGGCCGATCGAGCTCGGCGCCACGCCCTGGCGGATGGGCGCGGTGTGGGGTGGCCTCACGTTCGGCGCCGGCTGGGCGCTGAGCGGCGCCTGCCCCGGCACCGCGCTCGCCCAGGTGGGCGAGGGCAAGCTCGCTGCGCTCTTCACCGTCGGCGGGATCCTCGGCGGGACCTACCTCTACGGCCGCGTGCGCTCGCGGCTCGGCACGCCGGCGGCGCCGGCGCGAGCCGCCACGGCGGCCTCCTAAGCGCAGGCCCCGGCGGCACTCGGAGCGAGGTGGACCCGCGGCCAAGACGAGGCCCGCGGCGCAGAGGAGGGGTCGGGCGTGAGGGGCCACGACCCGTCAAGGCTTCTGCGCCGGCCGACCGGATGCGTCATCTGAGCCCGGCTCGTTGGGTCGTCGAGCGGACGAACAGCTGGCACAACAACTTCCGCGCACTGCGACTTAGATAGGAGAGAATCGCGGATCATTGCCCGGGATTTGTTCACCTCGCCCGCCCGCTCATCACGTTTCAGGCGGTAGGTCGATCATGAACAGGTTTTGCCGGCTCGCTCTTAATCTACGGCGAGCCAGTCGCGATGGCCTGCTGTCGCTGGCGATGATAGGCGTGGAGCGTCGCGTTGGCGGCAGCGACGATCGCCGCGGCCGCGGCCACCCCCGCCAGATCCCGTCCCGGCACCATCACGTACAATTCGTCCTCGCCGAGGTCCGTGTAGACGCGGTTGCCCACGCAGGCGGTGCTGGCGACGAGGCCCTTACCGAGCGCGGCTGGCAGCGCCATGCACGTCGGCCGGCCGAGCAGTGCCGGCTGCGTGCGAAGCCCCGCGCGCCGCGCCGCCTCCTCGAGCAGCATGAGTCGGCCCGGCCGCCCGGCGAACACCACGACGTCGGGATCGACCGGCGTGGCGCCGAGCGGCGCGTAGACGACGACGCCGGGAGGCGCGGACAGGCGCGGGATGTCCGCCACTTCCGCTGGCTGGATGTAGCCGATGCCGGTCATGAAGGCGAGCGTCTGGTCGAGCTCCCCGGCGCGCTCGGGGGAGAGCGCGATGCTGTGCGTGTAGCTCCCGATCGCGCAGTTGAAGTGGTCGTCCGGCATCGTGTAGAAGGCGCGGCCTCCCGCCGCGAGACGCCAGAAGCTGCAGCCCGCGGGCTCCTTTCCGGAAAAACGCGGCACGCCTGGAGGCGGAGACGGGGCGAACGTGATCGCGACGGGGCGCCGGGTGAGACCGAGCGTCTCGCGAAGCTGCTGCTCGAGCGCGTCGTAATTCGGCATCGCTCATCTCTCCTTTTCGGTCGACGTGGATCAGCTTACTCCACAACCTGGCGCGCGTCGTGTCGCCCTCGGCCGCCCCGCCGCCCGAGCGGCCGGCGGCGGACGCCGCGGGAGCGGAAGAGAGCGGCGGCCGGAGCGTGCGTACCATGGACGGAGCCGGCGCCGTCGCCGCGACCAACCTGTGGGTCTCGGTGCCGGAGCCACGCGGACGCGCCCGGCACCCGGCCGCGCTCGTGGTAGAGTCCCCACGGATCGGCCGTGCACGGATTCTGGCTCGCGTTCATCCCGTTGTTCGTGGCCGTCGACGCGGTCGGCGTGGTGCCGATCTTTCTCGGCCTCGCAGACGGGATTGACGAGGCCGCGCGCCGCCAGCTCGTCGCCGACGCGACCCTCGCCGCCGGCGCGGTCGGCCTCGGGTTTATCTTTCTCGGCGACGCCGTCCTCCAGTTCCTCGGTGTGACCGTCGGCGATTTCCAGGTGGCGGGTGGGGTCGTCCTACTGGTCCTCTCGATCTACGACCTCCTCCACCCCGCGACGCCGCTCCGCCAGTCCGGGGCCCGCCTGGGCGTCGTCCCGCTCGGGGTCCCGCTGATCGTGGGGCCCGCGGTCCTCACCACGCTCCTCACCGTGGCCCGCACGCACGGCTACCTCGTGACCCTCGTGGCCTTCGTCCTGAACCTGGCGATCGCGTGGGCGGCGCTCCGGTGGGCGGCGCTCGTCGGCCGGCTCCTCGGTGACGCCGGTGCACGCGCGGTGGCCAAGGTCTTCGCCCTGATCCTGGCCGCCATCGGCGTGACCTTCATCCGCCGCGGTCTGATGGCGGCGCTCGCCAGCCGTTAGGCGGAGCGTTGCGCGCCGGCCGGAGACGGCGGAGGCGCGCCGGCGCGCGGCCGTTTTTTGGCCAGCGCACGCTCACACATAGGCGCGCTCGGCCCGGCGGATGGCGCGATAGCGGGCGAAGGCCCGCCGCTCGTCCTCGAGGCCCAGCAGCGATCGGAGCGTGCTCCCGCGGAAGGTGTGCCTCAGCATCTTCGTCCCGTGGCGAAGCCCGAACAGGGGGTTGTGCACGAGCGCCCGCGGCAGGTGGCGGAGCTTCATCCACCGTTCGGCGCGCCAGCGGAGGAACTCGATCTCCTCGGCGGCGAGGTGCTCGCTCCGCACCACCGCGGTGGTGCCGTCGTACTCCTCGAGCCGCTCGTTGATCACGAGCCCGCGCTCTCGGAACTCCTGGGTCATCGGCGTGCGCGGATACGGTGTGGGGTGCTGGATATACGGGTAGTCGACATAGCGGCGGGCGAAGTCGAGGTTGGCCTCGATCGACTCCGGGGTATCGTCGGGATTGCCGACGATGAGCCCGCCCACCACGTACATCCGGTTCCGGTGCAGATACTCGATCGCCTGGAGCGTGGCGTTGCCCGCGTTCCGGCCGCCCTCGCGCCGGCGGTTCTTGGCGACGGCCCGCAGGAACCGGAGGTCTTCGTCGAGGACGTTCTCGATGCCGAGGAATACGTAGCGGAAACCCGCCCGGCGCATCAGCGGCGCCAGCGTCTCGCCGTGGTCGGCGATGGCCGAGGTCATGCCCTGCACGAGGTAGTCGACGTCGTTGAGGCCGGCGTCGACGATCGCCCCGCAGAGCGCTTCGAAGCGCCGCACGTTCAGCGTGATGTTGTCGTCGACGAGAAAGACCGACCGGGCGCCGTGGGCGCGGGCGTCCCGGATGTCAGCCAGCACCCGGTCGAACGAGAACGTGTGGAAGTTGCGCCCGCGCATCTCGATGATGGAGCAAAAGCTACAGTCGAAGGTGCAGCCCCGCGAGGTCTCCACGACATCGACTTGGCGCCCCACCATCGTGTAGCCCCGGAGCACCCGCGCGTCCCGGTTCGGGAGCCGGATCTCGCCGCCCTCCAGGCCCGTGACCGGCCGGTCCGGGTTATGGGTGAAGTGGTCGCCGCGCCGGAACGAGAGGCCGGCGATCCGCTCGAAGCCGCCGCCGGACTCGACGGCCTGGCAGAGCTCGCGGAAGGTCAGCTCCCCCTCGCCGCGCACGATGAAGTCCGCCGCGCCGGACCCCGGATCGGCGTAGGCGTCGGGGGCCAGGCTCGGATCGTAGCCGCCGACGACGATCCGGACGCCGGGCCGGAGGGCGCGCACGAGCTCGATGAGGCGGTGCGCGGTGCGGCGCTGGAACGTCATCACCGACAGCCCGACCACGTCCGGCTCCTGCTCGCGGACGAGCCGCGCGACGACGTCGCGCACGCGATCCTGAACGAGGACGAGATCGGCGACCGCGACCCGGTGGTGCGGGTCGACGTTGCCCGCGAGCGAAGACAGGGCACCGTTCGGCATCCGGATCGCCACCGCGGGCATGTGCTCGAACGAGTCGGGCATCGACAGCAGGAGGACGTTCATCGGGCCGCTCCTCCCCCTCCGGGTCCGGTGAGATTCGTGCGCATTGTACCGCCACGGCCGAGCCGGCCGATAGCCCGGGGGCCCTCCGCGCGAACACCCGGCCCCGATACCAATCGCCGAGGGTCGTCAGGAGGCGCCGTGCGCGTCGCGCCCGTGTCGCCAGTGTGCTAGATGGGGAGCGCCATGGCGCCCCCTGCCTCCCGCATCGGCTTCGTCGGGCTCGGCGCGATGGGCACGGGCATGGCCGCCCGGCTCGTCCACGCGGGGTTCGAGGTGCATGGCTTCGACGTCCGCGCCGAGGCCGTTCGGCGCCTCGCGAGCGCCGGCGGCCGCGCGGCCGCGAGCGCGGCCGAGGCGGTGGCCGACGCCGACCTCCGCATCGTCATGGTGGCCACCGCCGAGCAGGCGGACGCCGCGCTGTTCGGAGCGGCGGGGGCGGTGCCGCGGCTTCGCCCGGGGGTCGCGGTCGTCTTGTCGAGCACGGTAGTGCCCGATTACGCGCGGCGGCTCGGCCAGCGGCTCGAGGCGAGCGGCCACCCGCTGCTCGACGCTCCCGTCAGCGGCGGGGTCGTCGGCGCGGAGAGCGGCAGCCTGACCGTGATGGCCTCCGGGCCGGCCGCCGCGTTCGCGGCCGCCGAGTCCGCGCTGGCCGCGATGGCGACGCACGTCTACCGGCTCGGGGACGCGCCGGGGATCGGCTCCACCGTCAAGATGGTCAACCAGCTCCTGGCCGGCGTCCACATCGCCGCCGACCCTCGCGTCCTCTTCGAGGTGATCTCGAAGAGCGCCGGCCGGTCGTGGATGTTCGAGAACCGCGTGCCGCACATGCGGGCGGGCGACTACACGCCGCTCAGCGCGCTCGACATCTTCGTCAAGGACCTCGGCATCGTGCTCGATGCCGGCAAGGCGCTCCGCTTCCCGCTCCCGCTGGCGGCGGCGGCGCACCAGCTCCACCTCATGGGCGCCGCCGCCGGGCTCGGGCGCGAGGACGATTCCGCCGTCGTCAAGGTCTTCGAGAAGCTCGCCGGCATCAGCGTCGCGCGGGGGGCGGGCGCGGGCGCGGAGGCGCGGGCGCCGCTCACGGCTCCCCCTCGAAGCGCGGCGGCCGCTTCTCGAGAAACGCCGCCGCGCCCTCGCGGGGCTCGCCGGTCGCGTAGGCCGCCGCGAAGGCGTTGATCCCGTAGCCGATCGCCGTCCGGAGATCCGCCGACCGCCAGGCGATCACGAGCTCCTTCTGGAGCCGGATCGCGGCCGGACCGCCGGCCAGGATCCTCCCCGCCAACTCCTCGACGGCCTCGCGGAGGGCGGCGGCCGCCACCACGCGGTTCACCAGCCCCCACTCGAGGGCGCGCGCGGCCGACACGGGCTCGCCCGAGAACAGCATCTCCGCCGCCCGGCCGGGGCCGACGAGGAGCGGCAGGAGCGCCGCCTCGACGACCGAGGGGAGGCCGAGGCGCACCTCGGGCAGGCCGAGCCGGGCGTCCTCGGTCGCAACGCGCAGGTCGCAGGCGAGCGCGAGCTCGAGGCCGGCGCCGAGGCAGGGGCCGCGCAGGGCCGCGATCACCGGGAACGGCGCGTGATGGACGGCCTCGATCGCCCGATGGAGCGCGATGATGAGCCGTTTCGCGCGCGGGGGGTCGAGGTCGCGCAGCATACGCACGTCCATGCCGGCCGTGAACGCCCGGCCGGCGCCCGTCAGCACGGCCACCCGCACCGAGGGATCGCGGGCGAGCGCCTCGAACGTCGCGCGAAGGGCGCGGATCAGCGGGGGCTCGAGGAGGTTGAGGGGCGGGCGGTCGAGCGCGCACCAGACGACAGAGCCCTCGCGCTCGACGTCGAGCCCGGTGGTCATGGCGAGAATCGAGCATACACGATTCGCGCCGCTCGCGTCTGTCCCGTCGCGTCCGACCCCACGGGGAGGGTCCCGCCGCGCGCCGGGGTCATCACCGCCGGCGCTCCCACGGGGCGCACACAAGCCATCGCGATGATTTCTCTGCGTCCGTCAGCGCCGCGCGTGCTCACTCCGGCCGTTTGCTATTCTGGAGGCCGTGTCCGACCCGACCCCGCTCCTCGCCGGCGTCACCGTCCTCGACCTCACGCGCGTGCTGGCCGGCCCCTACTGTACTCGGCTGCTCGCCGACATGGGCGCGCGCGTGATCAAGGTGGAGCGCCCCGGCGAGGGCGACGAGATGCGCCGCGCCTTCCGCCCGCTCGACGACGACCGCGACGACCAGAGCACCTACTTCGTCCGCGTGAACGCCGGCAAGCTGAGCGTGGCGATCGACCTCGGTCGTCCCGAGGCGCGCGGGGTCGTGCTCGACCTTGCGCGGGCGGCGGACGTCGTCGTCGAGAACTTCCTGCCCGGCGTCGCGCAGAGGCTCGGCTGCGACTACCCCGCGCTGGCCGCCGTCCGGCCCGGCCTCGTCTACTGCTCGATCTCGGGGTACGGGCAGACCGGCCCGCTCTCCGACCGGCCGGCGTTCGCCCACATTATCAACGCGGTCTCCGGCGTCATGCACCTCGAACAGGAGGGGGAGCCGGCCCCCCGCGTCGCCTACCTGCAGACGGCCGACGTGCTGGCGGGCACGCACGCGTTCGGCGCGATCGGGGCGGCGCTCGTCCGTCGCGCCCGCACGGGGCAGGGCGCCCACCTCGACGTCTCGATGCTCGAGTCGCTGATCGCGGCGGAGGACATCTCCTACGGCAGCGTGCTGAACGGCGGTCCCGAATACCCGGGCCCCCGGTCCGGCATGGTGGTCCACGCCATCGGCGACCGGCACCTCGCGATGCAGACCGTGGGCGCGCCGCAGCTCTGGCCGCGCCTCGTCGCGGCGCTTGCGCGACCCGAGCTCGCCCGGGACCCGCGCTTCGCGACGCCGCTCGCGCGCCGCGAAAACTGGCCGGCGCTCCGCGCGATCATCGGCGAGTGGCTCGACCGGTTCACGACGGTCGAGGAGGCCCTCGACGCCCTGCATGCCGCGCGCATCCCGGGGGCGCCGGTGCTGACGCCCCCGGAGGTCGCGGTGCACCCCCACCTCTCGGCGCGTGACGCCTTCCCGGCCGTGCCCCACCCCACGCTGGGCGCCGTCCGGGTCACCGCCACGCCCTTCCACCTCGACGGCCACCCCGTGGGGCCGACCGGAGCGGCGCCGTACCGAGTCGGCGAACACACGCGCGCGGTGCTGCGAGAGGTCCTCGGCTATCCGGCGGGACGGATCGACGAGCTCCTGCGGGCCGGCGCGATCGCCGCGCCGTGCTGAGCGAGGCGCGGCCGAGCCGGCCGGGCGGACGGGGCGCCGGCGGCAGCGTGCCTAGAAGCGGACGGAGACCCCGTAGAGCAGATCAGACGTGTCCGCGTCCCTGCCGAGCGCCCCACGCTCGCCGATCGGCAGGAGCCGGCTCGACCCCGACTGCGTGAAGCGGTACTCGCCGAAGAGCGCCGTGTTCTCGCCGAGCTGCCACGAGAGGCCGGCGCCGCCGATCACGCCCAGGGAGAGTGAGACATCGCGGCGGTCCCCGACGAGCCCGAGAGCGGTGACGTCGCCGGGGCGCGCGACGAAGAGGGCCGGCCCGACGGAGACGTACGGCCGGAGGGAGGACGAGCCCGTGCCCGCGGGCGCGGGCCAGCGAACCTTCAGGTCGAACGAGAGCGCGTCGAAGTGGAGTTCGGGATCGATCAGCCGGGCCGCCACCGCTCCCTGGGGGACGGTTGGCGCGGAGCCGAGCTTCGAGCTGGCGTTTGGCTGGACGCGCGAGAGGTCGACTCCGAGCCCGAGCGAGCGCGAGCGGCCGAACCAGTAGTCGAGCTCAGCCGTCGCGGCCCCTGGCGCCGAGCGGGCATCGGCGGCCAGTTCGGGGGTCTTCAGCTCCTCGACCAGGACGGACGCCGGCGGTGACTCGGCCGCCCCCGGTCCGGGGGACGCGGTCAGCCCGGCGACGATCACCCAGGCGCCGAGCCACGCGCCCGCTCGGTACGGCCATCCCGTTCCCCGCCCGCGCACGGGGGAAGGGTACCACGGACGTCGGCTACTGGCGCTTGACGAGGAAGTGGGCGCGGCGGTTCTGGGCCCAGCACTCCTCCGTCTCCTCGGCGCAGAGCGGGCGCTCCTCGCCGTAGCTGAGCGTGGTCATGCGGCTCCTCGCGATGCCCCGGGAGAGGAGGTATTTGAGCGCGGACTCCGCACGATGGTTGCCGAGGGCGAGGTTGTACTCGTTGGTGCCCCGGTCGTCGCAGTGGCCTTCGATCAGAATGACGGCGCGCGGATGGTCCCGCAGCCACTCGGCGTTCGCCGATAGGAGCTGGGCGTCCTCGGGCCGGACCACGTACTTGTCGAAGTCGAAGTGGATGTCCTGGAGCCCGGTGGCGCCGCTGAACTCCTTCGGCTGCGGGCGGGCGGCCGCGACCAACTGCGACCCGCTCTGCGCGACGCTCGAGGCCCCGCCCGCTGCGCCACCCCGCGCCAAGCTCGACCCCGCGGCCCCGGCGCCGCCAGCGGAGAAGTCCGAGCGCCCGACGCCGCCGCTCACGTCCTCGGCCCCCGCGCCGCCCACTCCCTGTCCCCCCCCGCCGGCGCCCACGACCCCCCCACCGCCGCGACCCACGACGCCACTGACTTGCCCCCCGCCCTCGTCAGAGCTGCTGGCGCTGGCGCCCGCCGCGCCCCCGGGAGACGGCGCAAGCGCCATCGTCGTCGCGGGCTCCTTCGCGCACCCGGCGGAGAAGAAAATGAGCATCGAGGCGGGGATGACTGCCGCGTGGAATTGTCGTGTATATCGACTCATGCGTGCCCTCTACCTCCCTTTTCGTTGACCCAAGCCGACGTCGCCGCGCTCGCGGTAATTAATGTTGGGGCCTTTACAAAAATTTACGGCAGAAGTCCACCAGCACGAAGCTTTGTGTGAGCCTTGTGAGCGACACCGACGGGCGGGGGGTGAGCCACCTGAGCCGACAGCCGGCGCGGGGCGGCCCAGGTGTGCCAGTTCGTCGCAGCCCTGGTCGGCGTGTCCAGCCTGTGACAGTGGCGCCCCCCTCAGGAGCCCGCTCGAGGATCTGGGTCCCCGTCGGGGCCGTCGAGCTCGGCGTCAACCGGCCACCGTGAGGTCGGGGCGGCTGGCCGAGGCGGGGCCCGACGCGGTGTCCTCAGGTAAATCCCCGATCCGGGGGCGGACGGGCCGCACTCGGCTAGCGCGACCCGGAGACGGCAGTGCAGACCCTCGAAAAGGCGCGCTCCAGAATCTGGAGCCCCTCGGCGAGCTCGTCGTCGGTGATGGCGAGCGGGCCGAGGAAGCGCACGATGTTCTTCCCCGCGCCGGCCTTGACGAGCACGAGGCCCTCGCGGAGCGCTTCGGCAACGATCACGTTCGTCGCCTCGGCCGCCGGCTCCCTGGTCCGCCGGTCGGTGACGAGCTCCATCGCGACCATCGCGCCGAGGCCGCGCACGTCGCCGATCAGCTCCCACATCGCCTGCCACGCGCGGAACCGCTCGAGCAGGCGAGCGCCGAGCGCACGGGCCCGCGCGCCAGCGCTCTCGCGCTCGAGGACCTCGATCACGGCGAGCGCCGCCGCGCAGGCCACCGGGTTCCCCCCGTAGGTCGTGCCGAGCCCGCCGGGCGGGATCGCGTCCATCAGGTCGCTCCGGCCGATCACGGCCGCCAACGGAAGGCCATCGGCGATCGACTTGGCCAGGGCCATCAGGTCCGGCGTCACGTCGAAGTGCTCGACGCCGAAGCGGCGGCCGGTGCGGTAGAAGCCGGTCTGGATCTCATCGGCGATCAAGAGGATCCCCCGCTCCCGGCAGTAGGCGGCGACCCCCTGGACGAACGCGGCCGGCGGCACCACGAAGCCGCCCTCGCCCTGCACGGGTTCCAGGATCGCCGCGGCCAGGCGGTCCGCGCCGACCTCCTCGACGAGGCGCCGGAACGCGTCCAGGCAGGCGGCCGCCGTTTCCGCCTCCGACGCGAAGCCAGAGCGGTAGAGGTACGGGAAGGGGCACCGGTAGACGTCCGGCGCCAGCGGTCCGAAGTCGCGATTTCGCGCCCGACTGGTGAGGGTGAGTGCGAGCAGCGTCCGGCCGTGAAAGCCATTCTCGAACGTGATCACGCCGGGCCGGCCGGTGGCATAGCGGGCGATCTTCACCGCGTTCTCGACGGCCTCCGCACCCGAGTTGACGAGCATCACCTTCTTGGCAAAGCGGCCCGGCGTGATCGCGCAGAGGCGCTCGGCGAGGCGGACGTAGGGCTCGTACGGGAGCACGTGGAAGGACGCGTGGAGCATACGCTCCGCCTGCGCCCGGACGGCAGCCACCACCTCGGGGTGGTTGGCGCCCGCGTTGAGGGCGCCGATGCCGCCCGCGAAGTCGATGTAGCGGTTGCCGTCGACGTCCACCAGGGTGGCGCCCCGGGTCGAGGCGACGAAGACGGGGTGCTGCTCGTCGACGCCGCGTGCAACATACTGCTCGCGGAGCCGTGTGAGCTCTCGAGACCGCGGGCCTGGCACTTGGGGCATGAGGGCGATCGTCCTACCTCCAGTGTACGTCAGGACGGAGAAAAGTCGGGCCGACCACGGTGAGCGCAAGGATGGGGCCCTGGCGCGCCACGCTGACCGCCACAAGGCCGGAGCACCCTTGGCAATGCGGCTTTCCGGAAGGGCTCCCGGAGCCTCCTGGTCGACAGAGGCCTATGCCCAAGCGACCTCATGTCTACCCACTTGATAACGCCGCCACCTCGCCCTCGAGAACTTCGCCTTGCGCCAGCAACTCGCCGTGTACAGGCGAACGGTGACCCCGCCGAAACGACGCACGACTGATCGGCGTTTTGGGGTGGCGCTGGCCAGGGCCTGGGCCGAGGGCAGCGTGGCCCGTTGCGAAGGGCGGGTGGGGAGATTCTTCTGAAAATGGGCGAAAGGTTTCTAAGGGCCCAGCCGCTCTTGGCCGACGATTCAGGTGACCCAGACCAACTCCCCGCGCTCGCGATCGGAGGAATTCTTCTCGGTCACCGGGCCCCTGGCTTTGACGTGCGTTCGACGTAGACGACCAGTCCTTGAAAACCCCCCGGGTGACGACGCCGAACCGTCATACGCCCTCGAGTGCCACTCGCGGACGGAGCCAACGTTGACCGGCGACTCGACACTGAGCGATTCACGCCAATATCTCACGCGGTCCGACCCGAGATTACAAGAGCTTACATCAGGGAGTAACGGGTCCAATCCTTCGGCGGGCACAAGCTTCTGGCGCTCGCTCCGGACTGCTGACGCTAGGCACATTCTCGTGCGTGACGCCCATCGCTGCGGCCGCGGGCTTGGGCGCATCTCCCGATTTCGGCCGTGACAAAATCCCGCCCTCACCGATATCAGTCTCAGGCGTCCGGCGGATGGAGACAGCCGTTTCAGCGTATCATCGGACGCGGGACGCGGGCGTCAGGAGGGGCCATGACCTGTTCTCAGTGCCGGCGCGACAACGAGGCGGACGCCACATTTTGCACCAACTGCGGCGCTCGGCTGGAGAGTCTTTGCCCAAACTGCCAGACGCCAAACGCCACCGCGGCTCGCTTCTGCAAGCGCTGCGGCCAGACTCTTACGGTTTCGGCGCCGGCCGCGCCGCCCAGACCCGCCGAGTTCGCCGCCCCGCGCTCGTATACCCCGAAGCATCTGGCGGACAAGATCCTCGTGTCGCGGAGCGCGCTCGAGGGCGAGCGAAAGCAGGTGACGGTGCTCTTTGTCGACGTCTCCGGTTTCACCTCCCTCTCGGAACGTCTTGACCCAGAGGATGTCCACCGCCTCATGACACGCGCGTTCGAGTTGATGCTCGCCGAAGTCCACCGCTACGAGGGCACCGTGAACCAGTTCCTCGGCGATGGCATCATGGCGCTCTTCGGTGCCCCCATCGCCCACGAGGACCACGCCCGCCGTGCCCTGCACGCCGCCCTCGGCATCCGAGCCGCCCTCGGCTCCCTTGAGGAGGAATTGCGGGGCCGGCGTGGCATCGGCTTCCAGGTCCGGCAGGGCGTGAACACTGGTCTCGTCGTCGTCGGCAGTATCGGCACCGACCTCCGCATGGATTACACCGCGGTCGGTGACACCACCAACGTCGCCGCTCGCCTCCAACAGACCGCCGAGCGCGGGCGCATTCTGATCTCGGACGCGACCCACCGCCTCACCGAGGGCTACTTCCACACTCGCGGCCTCGGTGACCTGCACGTGAAGGGCAAGGCGGAGCCCATCCGCGGCTTCGAACTCATCTCCGCAAAGGAGGCGCGGACTCGTCTCGACGTCGGCGCCGAGCGTGGCCTCACACCCTACGTCGGTCGCGAGCGGGAGCTCCAGCTCCTCCGTCAGTGCTTCGACAGGGCGAAAGCCGGCCAAGGCCAGGTGGTCTTCATCGCCGGCGAGGCCGGCATCGGCAAGTCTCGCCTCCTCCATGAGTTTCGACGCCAGCTGGGGGATGAGGCGACCTGGGTCGAAGGCCGTTGCATGTCCTTCGGCCAGTCCATCGCGTTTCATCCGATCGTCGACATGCTCAAGCGGAACTTTCGGATCGAGGAGGGGGACACTGAGGGCATCATCGCCCGGAAGGTCGAGCGTGCGGTCACCCTGCTCGGCGAGGATCTCCGGCCGATCCTGCCCTACCTCTACTATTTGCTGTCGATTGACCCCGGCGATGCTGCGGTCGCGACCATGGACCCGCAGCAACGACGGGGTGAAGTGTTCGACGCCCTGCGTCGCCTGCTGGTGCGCGCCGCCGAGGTGCGCCCGCAAGTATTGGTGCACGAGGATGTGCACTGGATCGACAAAGCCAGCGAGGACAGTCTCCTCTTCACCGCCGACAGCGTCCCGACGAGTCGGATTCTCCATATCCTCACGTACCGGCCGGGGTACAAGCACCCCTTCGACGAGCACAGCTATCACACGCGTATCGCCCTCTCGACGCTCTCACACGACGACAGCGTGCGCATGGCGCACGCGGTGCTCGGAACGGACAGCCTACCGGAGGATCTGAGGACCCTCATCGTCCGGAAGGCTGAGGGCAATCCCTTTTTCGTCGAGGAGGTCGTCAAGTCGCTGCAGGAGGTCGGGGCCATTCGGCGCGCGGACGATCGGTACGTCCTCGTAAAGCGTCTCGAGGAGATCGTCATTCCCGACACGATCCAGGACGTTATCATGGCCCGGATCGACCGGCTTGCGGAAGCGCCCAAGAAGACGCTGCAGCTCGCCTCGGTCATCGGGCGCGAGTTCACCCGCCGCCTCCTCGACCGGATCGCGGACATCCGCGAGCGGACGGAGGAGTTCCTGCGGGATTTGAAGGCCATCGAGCTGATCTACGAGAAAACGCTCTTTCCCGAGCTGGCCTATATGTTCAAGCATGCGCTGACCCATGAAGTCGCCTACAACTCGCTCCTTCTGCAGCGACGCAAAGAGCTGCACCGCACGATCGCCCAGGCGATCGAGGAGCTGTATGCCGACCGTCTCGCCGAGCACTACGAGGTCCTCGCGTATCACTTCGCGAGGGCCGAAGACACCGGAAAGGCGCTGGAGTATCTCGTGAAGGCTGCGCAGAAAGCCGCCAATGCCTTCGCGAACCGCGAAGCGGTCGTGCTCTATGAGCAGGCGCTGGACGCGTGCCAGCGTCGGGGCGAGGGGGTCGACCTTGCGCTCGTGCTGTCGATCCACCAGGCGATCGCCGGCCTCTACATCGTGTTGAGCGATTTTGAGCGCGAGGAGGTCGCCGGTGAGCACGCCCTCGTCGTGGCGCGCCAGCGGGGTGACGCGGTCAGCGAGGCGTCGGCGCTCGCCACCATGGGCTTCGCCACCGCACTCGGTCATCAGTTCGATCGCGCCATCGACTACTGCCGCGATGCCATTCGTATCGCCACTCAGATCGACGCGAAGCCGGTCATCGCCAACGCCTACATCACGACGAGCCTCGTGCATGCGGTGACCGCCCGTCTCGACGAGGGCCGCGAGGAGATGGCGAAAGCGGTGGAGATCAGCGAGGCGGCGAACGATATTCCGAATTTCGTCATGGCCAAATGTTTCGTCGGACACTTCCTCAACTGGGAAGGGAACTATCTGGAAGCGATGCGTCACCAGATACCCGCCTTGCAGCTGGCTCGTCAGCACCGCCTCATGTTCCCGTTCTTCTGGGGCTTGTGGGAGCACGGGCTGGCTCTGACCGGGGCTGGACGGTACGACGACGCCGTGACCCTGTTGAACGAGGGCCTCGTCGTATGCGAGAAGGCCGGCGAAGAGGTCATGCGCCATCGCATGCTGAATTCGCTCGGTTGGCTGTACCTCGAGTGCGGCGATCTGGAGGCCGCCGTCGACTTCAATCGCCGCGGGGCGGAGGCCGCCCGGAAGCGGGGTGACGACGAGACGATCGCCAACCCCGAGCTCAATCTTGGCGACGCCTTTATGGCGAAGGGCGACCTCGCGCTGGCGGCGGAATTTCTCGAGGGCGTGCATGCTCGCGTCCGGAACCCCGGGACGAGCGAGTGGATGAAGTGGCGGTACTCGACACACCTGTTCGCCAGCCTTGGGGAGCTGGCCCTCGCGCGCGGCGACCGGGACACAGCCCGTCGGTTCACCGATGAATGTTTGGAGATCGCGAGCCGGACGAACGCCAGACGCTACCTGGTGAAGGGGTGGCGGCTGCGGGGCCAGATCGAGCTGGCCCGGGGCAATGCCGAGGCGGCCGACCAATCGCTGCGGGAAGCGCTGAAGATCGCCCAGCTCATCCAGAACCCGCCTCAGCTCTGGAAGACCCACGCCGCGCTCGGGCAGCTCCACGCCGGCCGAGGCGACCGGGCCGCAGCGCGCCGGGAGTACCAAGCGGCGCGGGCGGCCATCGAGGGCGTCACCTCCGGTCTCCGGCAGGCCTCATTACGCGCGAGCCTCGAGGCGGCTGCCTCGACCCGGCAGATTTACGAGCAGCTCGCAGAGGCGTGACGCAGCGACGGAACCCGTGTGTGGTCGCGGCCGCGGTTTCTCCACGTTCGTCGAGCGCGTCAAGCTGGCGAGTCCCGTCCCGATGGGGGCCCGACTAAAACACGCGGGGCCACGCGTCCCTCCACCACCATGACGAACGACGGCACTCTCCCCCTGGCGCGCTTCACGGTGCTCGATCTCACCCGGGCGCGGGCGGGGCCGACCTGTGTCCGGCAGCTCGCGGACTGGGGCGCCCGGGCGATCAAGATCGAGCTGCCCGGTGGGCGCACGGGCGACGGCATGGGCGGCAATCGCCACGGGTTCGACTTCCAGAACCTGCACCGCGGAAAGAGAGCCATCACGCTGAACCTCCGCGCGCCCGAAGGGGTGGCCATCTTCAAGCGTCTGGTGCGGGATGCCGACATCGTGGTCGAGAACTACCGGCCGGACGTCAAGCGGCGCCTGGGCATCGACTACGAGAGCCTGCGCCCGATCAATCCACGCCTGATCTACGGCAGCATCTCCGGCTTCGGGCAGAGTGGGCCGTACGTCGATCGACCCGGGGTCGATCAGATCGCGCAGGGGATGGGCGGCCTGATGTCCATTACCGGCATCCCGGGCCAGGGGCCGGTGCGCGTGGGCATTCCCGTTGCCGACCTGTGCGCGGGGATCCTCCTCGCCCAGGGCATCCTCGTCGCGCTCCTCGAACGGGAGGTCACCGGCGAGGGGAAGTGGGTGCACACCTCGTTGCTGGAGGCGATGCTGTCCATGCTCGACTTCCAGGCGTCACGCTGGCTGATGAGTGGAGAGATCCCGCCCCAGGCGGGGAACAACCATCCGACGGGGATTCCCACCGGCGTCTTCGAGACGAAGGATGGCCACATCAACATCGCGGCCGCCGGCGACGAGATCTACGACCGGTTCTGCCGCGCCATCGAGCGCCCGGATCTTCGAAGCGATCCGCGATTCGCCACCGCCCAGGCGCGGTCCGCCAATCGGGACCTCCTGATGGAGGTCTTGATGCCGATCACCCGGCAGAGGGCGAGCGCAGAGTGGATCAGGATCCTGAACGACGCGAGCGTGCCCTGCGGGCCGATCCATCGGGTCGACGAGGCCTTCGCCGATCCCCAGGTGCGCCATCTGGAAATGGCGCAACCCGTGCACTCGCCGGTGCTCGGTGATCTCACGATTCTCGGGCACCCGGTCTCGCATGGGGCGAGGCGCCTGCCGATCCGCAGCGCGGCGCCGGAGCTGGGTCAGGACAACGAGGCGATCCTCACGTCGATCGGCTACACGACGCATCAGATCGCCGATCTGGTGCGGCGCGGGGTCATCTGATCGTCGCACGCTGCACCGGCGAACCGCCGTCTCAACAGCGAGAGACGACAGCCTCGGCGGTCACCTGGCCCTCCCAGTCCTGAGGCCTGACGCGACGGGCCGGCTCGCGCCGGCGACGGCTCCGCAGACGTGGGGTCGTTAGAGCTGCGACCCCCCCGTCGCATCAATGTATTGGCCCGTCACCCACCTGCCGTCGTGGGAGGCGAGAAATGCCGCGACGTCGGCGATATCATCCGGTTGGCCGATCCGGCCGAGCGCGGAGAGGGAGCTGGCGAACTGCCTGACCTGCGGATCGCTGAGAAGTCGCGTGCTCAGGTCGGTCTCGACAAGACCTGGTGCGAGGGTGTTCACGGTAATGCCCCTCGGGCCGAGTTGCTTCGCGAGTTCGAGCGTCAGGATGTTGAGGGCTCCCTTGCTCATCGCGTAGGCAGCCAACGAGGGCCACGCAATCCGAGTGGCCGCGGTCGAGATGTTGATGATGCGACCGCCATCCCGCAGGCGCGGCAAGGCTCTCTGACTGATAAAGAAGGGGACCTTTGTATTCACCGCGAACACTCGATCGAAGACGTCTTCGGTGGTGTCCTCCACGGAGGAGTCGGGTGCGATTCCCGCGTTGTTCACGAGGATGTCGAAGCGATTGCCGCCGTGGCGGCTCGTCAACTCAAGGTCAAGGGCGTCGAACAGTTCCTCGACACTCGCCAGTGTCCCCAATTCAACGCCGATCGAGAACGCCGCGCCCCCGGCACCCTCGATTTCCTTCACCGCCCTGTCCGCGGCCTCGCGATTGCGCCCATAGTGGACGGCGACCGAGGCGCCGTCTCGCCCCAGCCGGAGCGCGATCGCCCGGCCAATACCGCGGCTGGCGCCCGTTACGAGTGCAATCTTGTCTGCGAGGGGCTTGCTCATCCGTTCGTCCTTTCTATTGTTTCCCCCCAGCGCCAGCGAGCGCCGGTCCGCTGGGGACAGCCGTGTCCGCTTATCGATCAGCCCTCAAGCGATCACCTCGTCTGCCAATTGAGACGACCGCGCTCCGTCCTGAGATTCCGGACTGACGGCGACCGCGCTGCGGTCGCGGATCGTCAACGCCTCCGAGGTCGCGGCGCTGCCGGACGGCGACAAGCCGCCAGTCTAGCCCGCTACGGCTTCAGCGGGTCCCCGACCGCGCGCCGAGAACCCGTCCCGCCTGCCGGATGTCGCCGGCGTCAAACGGCGGCGGAACAAGCAGGATCAGCCGGTCAACGCCGGCGCCCGCGAGCGACTGTCGCGCCCGCGAGTCCGCCCGGAGCCAGCGCTCGTCCAGCCCCGTGAACACCGTCAGCACGAACCGGGACGGGTCGCGCCCCGACGCCGCGTGCTCGTCGCGCGCGCGCCGCGCGAGCTCGCCGAGCCGCGGATGCAAGGCCTGTGTGTTGAACCCGTCCGCGTGCCGGCCGGCGATCCCCGCCATGCGGGGGCCAAAGCCGCCCACGATGATCGGCGGCGGAGACTCAGGCCGGAGGAATCCCGACTCGCCCGACCAGAGCCGGCGGATCAGGCCGATCGCCTCGACGACGCGGTGCGCGCGGACCTCGTCGCGCTCGACCGCCTGGCCGATGGCCGCCTGCTCGAGGGCGTACGGAGTACGGCGATTCCCACCGGCGCCGAGCCCGAGGAGCAATCGCCCGCCCGAGACCGCCTGCAGCGTCGCCGCCATGTTGGCCAGGACTCCCGGCGGGCGATTGGCCACGTTGAGCACGAGCGGCCCGAGCGAGACTCGTCGCGTGACTTCGGCCAGCGCCGTCAGTACCGTCCACGCTTCCGGCACGCCGGGGCCGTCGTCGCCGTCGGGATCGCGCAGGTGATCCCAGGTCCAGAGCCCATCGAAGCCGGCGTCCTCGGCGGCACGCGCAGCGGCGCGCATGTCGGCCCATCGGGCGCTCATCGGGATCAGGAGCAGGTCGGTCTTCAGGCCAGCACGCCTTCTGCCCGAAGCTTCGACGGATCGAGGATCAGCGTGCCTTGAGGCATTGCCTACCATTCTCTTGGTCGGGTCAACCGGCAGTATACGTCGCGACGGCTGCCACCTGGCGCGATACCAGACGCGCGTGGAAACCGCCGGCCGCCAGCAGATCCTGGTGGCGGCCCGCCTCGGCGAGGCGGCCCTCGCGCAGGACCGCGGTTAGGCCGGAATTGACGTGGCGGCGGTCCGGGAGCGGCGCGCCGGGGGTGAAAGCTGGCGCAAGGTCGCCCGCGCTCTCCGAATCCCTCCCTCTACCCTTCGGCGGTGTGCCAAAATCCGACTCGGGGACTGAGGCACGCCCCACCGGGCGCGCGCTTCGGCGCCCTGCTGGCTGCTCGAGGACGATCTGCTGCCGAAACTCAAGGCGGGCGGGGCCGGCTCCGGCGCCCCCGGGCGAGATGAAGGGCCGATCGGACCGGCGGCCTCCGACTTCCAACCTGGAGGCGCACCGATGACGGAACGCATGGACTGGGACCGGCTGGCCGAGACGGCGCTCGCGGGAGACGCGATCTCGCCGGACGAGGCGCGGGCCGTGCTGGCGGCGCCGGAGGACGAGCTGCTCCCGCTCCTCGCCGCCGCGGCCCGGGTGCGGCGGGCTCACTTCGGCACCACCGTAAAGCTCAACTTCCTCCTGAACGTCAAGAGCGGCCTCTGCCCGGAGGACTGCCACTACTGCTCGCAATCGGCCGTCTCGACGGCCGGCATCGCGCGGCACCCGCTCCTGCCGCTCCCCGACATCCTGGCCGCCGCCGACCGGGCCGTCCGGGTCAAGGCCGCGCGCTTCTGCGTCGTGGCCAGCGGTCGCGGTCCGAGCGAGCGCGAGCTCGACGCGCTCGCCGAGAGCGTGCGGGCGGTGCGCGCCGCCCACCCCGACCTCGAGGTCTGCGCCTGCCTCGGGCTGCTCAAGGACCACCAGGCCGAGCGGCTGCGGGAGGCGGGCGTGTTCGCCTACAACCACAACCTGAACACGAGCGAGCGGTTCTACGGCGAGATCTGCGCGACGCACACGTTCCAGGACCGAGTCGCCACCATCGAACGGGTCAAGGCGGTCGGGCTCTCGCCGTGCGCAGGGGCGCTACTCGGGATGGGCGAGGGCCCCGAGGACGTCATCGCGCTCGCCTACCGGCTTCGGGAGCTGGGCATCGACTCGATCCCGATCAACTTCCTCATCCCGATCCCCGGCACCCCGCTCGCGGGGCGGCCGGCGCTCGGGCCGCGGGAGTGCCTGAAGATCCTCTGCCTCTTCCGCCTGCTCAACCCGGCGACCGAAGTCCGCATCGCCGGCGGGCGCGAGGTCCAGCTGGGGTGGCTCCAGCCGCTCGGCCTCTACGTCGCCAACTCGATCTTCGTCGGCGACTACCTGACGACGAAGGGACAGTCTCCCCAGGCGGACTTCGCCATGATCCGCGACCTCGGCTTCTCGATCCTCGGCGACGGCGGCGCTGATCCGGCCGCGCCGCCGGCCTGGGCCGCCTGCGGGCTCGGCGAGGATGCCGGCCGCGTCACCACGCGCCCCAACGCGTGAGCGGAGCGGGCGGCGGGGGCGCGGTGGATGTCGAGGTCACGAAGGGGACTTACGAGAGGCGGCCGACGAACACATGAGAGAGAGCGTCGCACTGTCGGGGATTGGGCTGGTATCATCCCTCGTCGTCCTGACGGTCGCGGTTCTGCTATTGAGCCGGCAGCCCCCGCCGGCTGCCGCGCCAGGCGTCGTCTCTGCCTTGCCAGTGGTCAATGCCGCCCTCAACGCGACCAGCGCGGCGCTCCTCATCCTCGGATACGGCTTCATCCGCCAGCGGAGGGTGACGGCGCATCTGACCTGCATGTTGACGGCCTTCGCGGTCTCCTGTCTCTTCCTGGTCTCATATGTGGTCTATCACTACCACGCCGGCTCAAGGCACTTCGGGGGCCGGGGCTGGATTCGAAGCGTCTACTACCCTCTGCTCATCTCGCATTTGACCCTCGCCGTTCTGATTGTCCCGCTGGCCTTGGCGACGATCTATCGCGCGTGGTCCGGGCAGTTTGCACGACATCGGCGAATCGCTCGCTGGACGCTCCCGCTCTGGCTCTACGTTTCGGTGACGGGGGTCCTCGTCTATTGGATGCTCTACCACCTCGCGCCCCAGCCATGACGGCCGCCGACTTTGTCCGAGAGCTCCGACAGGAGGTGGCGATCCATCCAGCCGTGACCCACCCATTTCTGGGTCGCTTCGCGGCGGGCGGGCTCACGCGGTGGCAGATCTGGGGGTACGCCTCGCAGCATTACCATCTGGTCTGTTTCTTCACCGCCTATCTCGAAGCGATCGCGGGCCGCACGCCGGACGATGCGGTGCGGCGCTTGCTCAGGGACATCCTTGAGGAGGAGTACATGCGCCCGGAGAGCTTCGAGCGATCGCACCCCGCGCTCTATCGCCGCTTTCTCCGCGCCGTGGGCTTCGCGGAGCGGGACTGGGACCAGGTGCCGCTGCTGCCGGCGACCCGAGCCTTCGTCCAGCTCCACCTCGACATGACGCTGCGATCCTGGCTGGAGGCGCTGGGAGCGGTGGGTCCGGGCCACGAGTGGGCCATCCCGCTCATGTTCCCGCCGCTGGTGCAGGGGCTGGAGCGGAGCCTCCAGCTCGATCCGGCGGGACTCGAATACTTCCACCTCCACATCGGCCTTGATGTCGAACATGGGCGGGTGCTGGAGGAAAGCCTGCTCCGATGGGCCACGACGGCAGCGAATCAGGACGAGATCCGACGAGGCGCCCGACGCTCGCTTGGAGCACGCACGGCGTTCTGGGGCGCACTCGGAGAGCAGCTGTTCCCCGAGCTTGTCTCCGCTCACGCGGGGTCGCAGGCGCTCTGAACGGCCGGGAGGCAGTCAACCGGACCGCGTTACGTCACACATCGATCTGGGCCCGTTGCAGGCGACCCGAGTAGTCGATGTACACGGTCTTCCACTCGGTCATGATGTCGAGTGCGGTCCACCCGCCCTCCCGATGGCCGTTGCCCGTCTGCCGGACGCCCCCGAACGGGAACTGGACCTCGGCCCCGATCGTGGAGGCGTTGACGTACGTGATGCCGGTCGCCAGGGCTTCGATCGCCCGGAAGGCGCGATCGATATCGCGCGTGTAGATGGCCGAGGAGAGGCCGTAGGGGGTGGCGTTGGCGATCTCGATGGCCTCCTCGAGGCCTCGCGCCCGCAGCACGGCCACGGAGGGGCCGAAGATCTCCTCGCGCGCGATCCGCATCTTCGGCTCGACCTCGACGAACACCGTCGGACGGTAAAAGAACCCCCGGGCGAGCGCGCCCTCGGTCGCGGGCTCGCCGCCCGTGAGGACGCGCGCGCCCTCCCGGCGGCCGACCTCTGTGTACTGGTGGACGCGCTCGAGCTGCCGGGCGTTGATCAGGGGGCCGACGTCGGTC
>Ga0137361_10000164_pt1 | contig 32010 bp, 30 predicted proteins | sample Mad1_80_16metaG_FD_104923 | JGI IMG/M metagenome (GOLD analysis project Ga0137361, IMG submission 104923) | Vadose zone soil microbial communities from Angelo Coast Range Reserve, California, USA - Mad1_80_16 metaG | ecosystem: Environmental > Terrestrial > Soil > Vadose zone | place: USA... | reverse complement strand
TGGATCCCAACGTGACCGTGCTCACCCGCTCCCGGGGAGGCGATGGGCTCGGGCTGGCGCTCCACGGCGGGGAAGACTACCAGCTCCTTTTCGCGGTGCCCCCGGAGCACCTCGCGGAGCTGCGCGCGCTGGCCGGCATCTGGGACATGACGATCTCGGTCCTGGGCCACTTCGAGCAGGGACCGGGGGCGGTGATGCTGAAGAGCCCGGGCGAGCTCAAGCCGCTCCTGGCCGCCTCCCACGACCACTTCCGCACCATGGCCTCCGCGGGGGAGGGTGGGACGTGAACCGGCTCCGCCAGATGGTCCGGGTGCTCCTCCACGTCGAGGACACGCCGAACCGGGTGGCCCTCGCCTTCGCCATCGGCCTGTTCATCTCGTTTTTTCCGCTTCTGGGGATCCACACCGGCCTGGCCCTGGCGATCGCGATCGCGTTCCGGCTGAGCCGGGTGGCCATCCTGACCGGAGCCTGGGTCAACAACCCCTGGACCCTCGCCCCCATGTACACCGCGGGCACCCTGCTCGGGTGCGCGATCCTCGGGGTGTCGCCCGAAGGCCTCGGCGAGATCGACTGGAGCCTGCACGGCCGCGCCTTCTACGAGGCCCTCTACGAAGGGCTCCGGCCCTTCATCCTGCCCTTCGTGGTCGGCAACCTCGTGGCGGGGGTCGTGGCGGGCGGGCTCGGCTACCTGGTGCTGCGCCTGGTCCTCGAACGGCGACGGCCCGCGCTGGAGACGCGCCCGGCCCGGTAGCTGGTCAGCCGCTCAGGTGGGGGGCCGCCCCGAGCAGCGCGAAACGGGTTCTCGACCGTGACCCCTCCGTAGTCGCACCCATGCGCCGGTCCTCCGAGAGGACGGTTCGGCAACCGAGCGCCCGGGCGGCCTCCACGATGGCAACGCCTGCCTTGGCGCGCTCGTGGTCGGCCGTGCTCACGGCATACAGGAGGACGTTCGTGTCAACGAAGCGCACTACGCCCGTGGGCGTCGCTGCGCGCGACGCGGTCGCCGGCGCTGAAGCGTCGCACCGAGGCCAGAACCTCGTCCTGAAGCCACTTGCGCCGCTCGAAATCCGACTCGTCCTCTCCGAGCTTCGTCAGGAACTCGCGGACGAGCGCGGTCAACGATGTATCACGCTCGGCGGCCTTGATGCGGGGCCTCACAGTACGGCCTCAGAGCCTTGGCGACTGGAGGTGGTGGTCCGTCCCGGCCTGGTAGGCGGCGCCGAGCCGCAGGAGCGTCTCCTCGTCGAAGGGCTTGGCCAGGAGCTGCAAGCCCGCGGGCAGCCCCCCCGCGAAGCCGCACGGGAGCGAGAGCCCCGGGATCCCCGCCAGGTTGGCGGGCACGGTGAAGATGTCGGCCAGGTACATCTGCAGGGGGTTGTCGGCCTTCTCACCGAAGCGGAAGGCGGGGACGGGCGAGGTCGGGGTGGCCACCACGTCGCAGGCCTCGAAGGCACGCTCGAAGTCGCGGCGGATGAGGGTGCGCACCTTCTGGGCGCGGAGGTAGTAGGCGTCGTAGTAGCCGGAGGACAGCACGAACGTCCCCAGGATGATGCGGCGCTTCACCTCGGGGCCGAAGCCCCGATCGCGGGTCTCGCCGTAGAGGCGCCCCAGGTCCGCGGGGTCCTTGGTGCGCAGGCCATAGCGCACCCCGTCGTAGCGGGCGAGGTTGCTCGAGGCTTCCGCGGTGGCCACGATGTAGTAGGTGGCGATGGCGTGCGGCAGGTGGGGCAGGTCCACCTCCACCACGCGCGCTCCCGCCTTCTCGAGCACGGAGAGCGCTTCGCGGAAGCGGGCCATCTGTCCCTCGTCCACGCCCTCCTTCAGGAAGCTCCAGGGCACGCCGATCCGCGCGCCCCGTGCTCCCCCCGTGAGCGCGGCCGTGAAATCGGGTACGGGCAGGGACGCGCTCGTCGAGTCGAGCGGGTCGTGGCCGCAGACCACGGAAGCCGCGAGGGCCAGGTCCTCCACGCTGCGGGCGAAGGGCCCGATCTGGTCGAGGGAGGAGGCAAAGGCCACGAGGCCGTAGCGGCTCACCCGCCCGTAGGTGGGCTTCAGGCCCGCCACCCCGCAGAGCGCGGCGGGCTGGCGGATGGAGCCGCCGGTATCGGTGCCGAAGGCGAGGGGAGCGGTGCGGGCCGCCACCGCGGCCGCGGAGCCCCCCGAAGAGCCGCCGGGGACGCGGGTCAGGTCCCAGGGGTTCTTCGTCTTCTTGTAAGCGCTGTTCTCGGTGGAGGCGCCCATGGCGAACTCGTCAATGTTGGTCTTGCCCAGGACCAGAGCACCCGCCGCCTCGAGCCGCGCGACGGCAGTGGCGGTGAAGGGCGGCGGATAGCCCTCGAGGATGCGCGAGCCGCAGGTGGTGGGGAGGCCCTCCATGTCCAGGACGTCCTTGATCGCCACCGGCACCCCCGCGAGGGGGGGCGCGGGCCGCCCTTCGGCGAACGCCCGGTCGACGGCGCGGGCCTTCTCGAGCGCGCGGTCCTCGAGGACGAGCAGGTAGGCGTCGACCTTGGGCTCCACGGCCTTCAGGCGCGCGAGGTGGACCTTCGCGACCTCCTCGGCCGAGACCTCGCGGGCGACGACCTTCCGCCGGATCTCGGAGGCGGACAGCTCGTGGAGGGCGCTCATCCGCCGAGCACCCGAGGCACGCGGAAGAGGCCCTCCTTGGCATCGGGCGCGCTCTCGAGGACCCGTTCCCGGGCGAGGCCCTCCCGCGGGACGTCCGCCCGAAAGGCGCCCGTGGTCAGCGCGTGGCTCATGGGCTCCACCGCGCTGGTGTCGAGCGCCTGGATCGACTCCGCGTATTCGAGGATCTGATCGAGCTGCCGCGCAAAGAGGGCCCGCTCCTCGGCGGTCAGGGACAGGCGGGCCAGGCGCGCGACGTGGTCGACGGTCTCGACGGTCACCTTCGGCATGACCCGCTAATATACCGCTTCTGTCCTACAATCGACCCAACGTCTCGATACACCCATGACCCTGCCCCTCGGGTCGAAGCTCGGGTCCTACGAGGTTCTCTCGCTGCTGGGCGCGGGGGGAATGGGCGAGGTGTACCGCGCCCGCGACACGCGCCTCGGCCGGGAAGTCGCGATCAAGGTTCTTCCCGCGGAGCGCATGGCCGACGAGGACCGCCGCCGGCGCTTCGTGCAGGAGGCCCGGGCCGCGTCCGCCCTCAGCCATCCGAACATCGTCACCATCCACGAGATCGAGTCCGCGGACGGGAACGACTTCATCGTGATGGAGTACGTGCCCGGGAAGACGCTGGATGCCGTCATCCCGCGCCAGGGGATGCGGCTCGGTGAAGTCCTGCGGATCGCGATTCCCATCGCCGACGCGGTCGCTCGCGCCCACGCCGCCGGCATCGTCCACCGCGACCTCAAGCCCGCGAACGTCGTGGTCGGGTCCGACGGCGTGGTCAAGGTCCTGGACTTCGGCCTGGCCAAGCTGGTCGAACAGGAGGAGGCGGGCAGCCCTGAGCATGAGACGAAGACGGAGGACGGCGACGCCGGTCCGCACAGTCGGCCAGGAACGGTGGCGGGCACCGCCGGCTACATGTCGCCGGAACAGGCCGCAGGCCGGCAGGTTGACGCACGGACCGACGTGTTCAGCTTTGGGGCGATGCTTTACGAGATGTGACAGGACGGCGGGCGTTCCTGGGGAACTCGACGACGGAGACGCTGGCCGCGGTGCTCCGGGAACAGCCGAAGGGCCCGAGCGAAGTGACGCCGGACCTGCCAAGGGATCTGGAGAGGGTGATCCTGCGCTGTCTGCAGAAAGACGCCGACCGGCGCTTCCAGCACATGGCGGACGTCAAGGTCGAGCTTCAGGAGATCAAGGAAGAATCGGACTCACAGCCGGTGGCCGCTCAGGCGCCGGCCCGGCGGCATCGCCGCTGGTGGCTCGCAGCCGCGCTCGCCGGGGCGTTGCTCCTAGTCGTCGCGGTCTGGCCTTGGTGGCGTCCCCGCGAGATCGAGCTGGGACCGCCTCGGCTGGTCCCACTCACTTCGATGAGTGGCTTTGAGAGATCGCCCACGTTCTCTCCCGACGGGGATCAGGTGGCGTTCACTTGGGATGGGGAAAAGGGGCACAACCAGGACATCTACCTCAAGATGATCGGGTTCTCGCAGATCCGCCGGCTCACGACAGACCCAGCGGAGGACGCCGCTCCGAGCTGGTCGCCCGATGGACGCCAGATCGCCTTCGTACGCCGTCGACTTGAGGGCGCCACCATCCACCTCGTCTCGCCCCTTGGCGGCTCGGACCGGAAGGTGAGCGACTTCCCAGCGGCGGCCTGGGGGCAGCTCTCGTGGTCGTCCGACGGCCGCTTCTTGGCAGCGGAGAGGGAAGCCTCCGGCGACGCAACGACGGACGCGGGCGGTATCTACTTGGTCCCCTTGGCGGGCGGGGAGGGGCGTCGCATCGCTCAGGTGAAGGCCCCTGGGCGGGCCAAGGCCCCCGCCTTCTCACCGGACGGGCGCCGGCTGGCCTATGCGGTCTGCTACAGCCAATTCGACCCCACGCCCTGCGACGTTCAGCTCGTCGAGCTCGGCGATGACGCACTGCCGAAGGGGCCGCCACGACGTGTGACCCCACGCGCCGTCTTGACGATCGGCAGCCTCACCTGGACGCGTGACGGGAGCGCAGTCGTTTTCGACAGCGAACAGGCCGCGTTCCTTCGTTACCTCTGGCGTGTGGACGTCAAAGGCGACCGTGCACCCGACCGGATCGAGTTGGCCGGGCCCGGGGGGACTCCGGCGACTGCGCGTTCTCGGAATCGCCTGGCGTTTTACACGGGGCCGATATGACGTGGACATCTACCGGTTCTTGGCAAGCCAACCACCTCAGGCCATCCTCGCCTCCTCATTTTCGGACATCCTTCCTCAGTTCTCGCCGGACGGGCGACGGATCGCGTTTCAGTCGGGGCGGTCCGGTGAAGGTGAGGAGATCTGGTTGGCCGCGGCCGACGGGTCCAGCCCGCAGCAGATCACACGTGGACCGGGGCTCTGGCAGGGCTCGCCTCGATGGTCACCGGACGGCGGAAGGGTCGCCTTCGACTCACAGGGCGAGGATGGACAGTGGGACATCTGGACGATCGATGCCGACGGAGGTTCCCTGCGCCGACTGACACTGGATCCCGGCAACGAGAACATGCCGAGCTGGTCGCGTGATGGCCGCTGGATCTACTTCCAGTCAGAACGGGCGGGCACCCTGGAGGTTTGGCGGATTCCAGCCGCAGGCGGGCCAGAGGAGCGCGTCACCCATGGCGGCGGTAGCGTCGCTTACGAGTCGGCCGACGGAAAGACTCTGTTCTTCATGCGGGCCTTTGTCGACGGCCCACTCCTTGCCCTGCCGCTGGCTGGAGGTTCCGAGCGAAAGGTCCTCGATTGCGTTCCGCTGTGGGGCTTCGCCCTCGGTCCGGGCGGCCTCTACCATCTAGGCTGTGAGGAGGGCCCAACCGGACGGCCGCTTTATCTGCTCGATCCCGCGACCGGCCAGGACCGGCTCTTGGGGCAACTGGAGAAGAATGCAGGATATGGACTGACCGTCTCCCCCGATGGCAAGACGATCCTCTACACGAGGTCTGTGGGCGAGGGCTCCGACCTGATGATGATCGAGAACTTCCGGTAGGACACCCCGCGGCGCTCAGTCTTCGATGACGGTCGTGCCGACGTTGCGCGAGAGGCGGAAGACCAGCAGGGTCCGGCCGAGGCGGAAGGCGTCCCCGTCCGCGAGCACGGCCGGCGCCTCCAGCCGTTGCTCGCGCAGGTAGGTGCCGTTCTTGCTCCCCAGGTCCTCGAGAGTGTAGCGCCCGGCGTCCGCCACGATGCGCGCGTGGCGGCGTGAAACGCCCCGGACGTCGAGCCGAACCGCCGCCTCCTCGCTCCGGCCGATCACGTTCTCGCCCTCCTTGAGCCTGAGGAGCTCACCGTTCCACTCGATTTGCGCCACGGCCCGCCGTGGCGCCGGCGCGTTCTCCTCCTCGGTCGCTTCGGCACCGAACGCGTAGCCGAACCCGTGGACGGTGCGCAGGAAGCCCGGCCCCCCGGCCCCTGCGTCGAGAGCCCGGCGCACCCTCGCGGCCAGCGAGCTGAGGTGGGACTCCGAGACGAAGGTGTCGGGCCAGAGCCCATCCCGGATCTCCTGCTTGGAGACCGCGGCGGGCCGGCGGCTGATCAGGAGGTCCAGCAGAGCGTAGGCCTTGGGCTCGAGGGGGCGAAGCTCGCCGTTCTTCGAGAGCTGACGGGTCGAACGGTCGAGGACGAAGTCGCCGAAGCGGACGCGCATGGCGGGCCGAAAGCAGGGAGATCCCCGGGAAACCCCCGGGACTACGAGATCGTAGCGACCCATCTTCTGTAACGCAAGGTACGGGTCGCGCCTGGCCAGGCGGCTCCCGAGAAGGAGTCGCCGATGCGTCCTCGATCGACGTTCGCCCTGGGCCAGGCTGTGCTCGCCGCCTCGATCCTGCTCGCCCCCGCGGAACCTGCCACCGCCGTTCCCAAGCGCGTCTCGATGCTGTCCAAGTTCGACCAGTCAGCGGTAGAGCGGGCACGCGCGGGGGCCGCCCGCAAGCTTCAGGAGCCGGAGTGCCAGAAGGTCTTCGAGGATTTTCGGGACCGCGAAGGCCGCCCGCTACGGCAGAGCCTCGAGAAGTGGGGGGTGAGCGCGGCCGAGTACGTCCAGATGATCCCGTTCCTCGACGGCTCGTCGCACCGGCTCTGCCTCTGGAGCAAGGTCGAGCTGGTGAGCTCGCCGGGCACCCCGCGCGTCTACGTGTGCGGGCGCTTCGCGACCACCCAGGTCCGCGAGCCCGGGCTGGCCGAGGCCATGGTCATTCACGAGATGCTCCACACCCTGGGTCTCGGCGAGAACCCGCCCACGAGCGTCGAGATCACACAGCGGGTGAAGGGACGCTGTGGCTGACCGAGTCCCTTGACGCGCTCGGCCTAGCCCCCTAGACTCCTGCGATCATGTCGCAGGGACCGCCGTCGGGCTTCCCGCCGCCGCCCTGGTGGCGGGCTCCCTCTGCGGGGATCCCCTGGGACCGCCGGGAGGAGCTCGGCTTCGTCACCGCGCTCGTCGAGACCACCAAGGAGGTCTTGACGGGCCCTTCCGACTTCTTCCGCCGCATGCCGGTGGCCGGTGGGATCGGCTCCCCGCTCCTCTACGCGGTGGTCATCGGGTACCTCGGGCTCCTGCTGTCGGCGGTCTACAGCGCGGTCTTCCTCCTGGTCCGCGGGGCGGTCGGGACCGCCGCCTTGGGCGCCCTGAGCGACCGGCCGGAGCTGGCCCAGTTCGTGGCGATCATGGAGGGCTGGGGAGGCATCATCGGGCAGGTGGTCTTCGGGCCCATCGGCATCGTCATCGGCGTCTTCATCTGGACGGCCATCATCCACGTGATGCTCCTGCTGCTGGATGGAGCGGGTCAGGGGTTCGAAGCGACGTTTCGCGTCCTGTCCTACTCGCACGCCGCGAGCGTCCTCGCGATCGTGCCCCTCTGTGGCGGGCCGATCGCTTTCTTCTGGAGCCTCGTGCTCTGGATCATCGGCCTCGCGGAAGCCCAGCGCATCCCGGCCTGGAAGGCCGCGGCGGCGGTCTTCCTCCCCCTCGTCCTTTGTTGCTGCTGCTGCGCGGCCGGGGTGGGGATGATGGCCGGGGGCCTGGCCTCGATCATCGGTCACGCCCGTCACGCCCGATGAGCTCGGAAACCGCGCCCGCGATCCGCTGGTCGGCGCCCGTGGGACGTCTGCCCCTCGGCGCGGTCCTCGGGGGAATCGCCCTCCTCGGGACCGCCGCCGTGGGCCTGCTCCGCCTCGACCATCTGCCCTTCACGGTCTGCTACCTCAAGGCGCTCTCCGGTCTGCCGTGCCCCACCTGCGGGTCGACGCGGGCGGCGGGCTGCCTGGCCCACGGCGATCTCCTGGGCGCCTTCGGCATGAATCCCCTCGCCACGGTGGTTCTGCTCGCCCTCGTTCCCTGGGCGCTCGCCGACCTCGTGCTGCTCACCCAGGGCCGGGCCCTCGACCTGAGCGTCTCGACCCGGGTGGGCCACGTCCTGCGCGTGACCGTGGTCCTCGCGCTGCTGGTGAACTGGGCGTACCTGATCGCCGCCGGCCGCTAGGCCTTTCGTTCATCGACCCCCTACCCTATCCCTCCCCACGTCGGGGGAGGGGAATGCTGATGCGCGTATGGCCCCGCGCGTCGTCCCGCGTATACTCGCCCCCGAATGGCAGCAAGCGAGCGCACCGAGATTTCCGTCGTCATCCCGGTCCTCAACGAGGCGGAGAACGTGGAGGACCTGCATCGGGAGCTGACCGCGGCCATAGCGCCGCTCCGCCGGTCCTACGAGCTGGTCCTGGTGGACGACGGGAGCACCGACGGCACGCGGGAGAAGCTTCTCGGCCTCGAAGCCCGGGACCCGCGCGTGCGACCCGTCCTGCTGCGCCGCAACTTCGGCCAGACCGCGGCCTTTTCCGCAGGCTTCGACCGGGCCCGCGGCGAGATCGTGGTGACCTCGGACGGCGACCTGCAGAACGACCCCGCCGACATCCCGCGCCTGGTGGCCCGGCTGGAGGAGGGCGACCTGGACATGGTCTGCGGCTGGCGCAAGAGCCGGAAGGACCCGGCCTCGAAGCGCCTGCCGTCCTGGCTCGCGAACCGGCTGATCTCATGGTCCACGGGAGTCCACCTGCACGACTACGGCTGCTCGCTGAAGGCCATGCGGGCCGAGGTCGTGAAGGGCATGAGGCTCTACGGCGAGATGCACCGGTTCATCCCGGCGGTGGCCTCGTGGATGGGGGTGCGCCTCGCGGAGATCGAGGTGAACCACCGGCCACGCACCCGGGGGAAGAGCAAGTACGGGATCGGGCGCACCCTGCGCGTCCTGCTCGACCTCTTCACGGTCAAGTTCCTGCTCTCCTACGGCACGCGTCCGGCGCACTTGTTCGGGCTCATGGGTCTGGCCTTCGGCGGCGGGGGCTTCGCGATCCTCGCTTATCTCGCCTACATCCGGCTCGTCCTGGACACCGCGATCGGGGGGCGCCCGTTGCTGCTGCTCGGGGCCCTCTTGTTCCTGACCGGGGTGATCCTCGTGAACTTCGGCCTCATGGGCGAGCTGCTCGTGCGGACCTACCACGAAAGCCAGGGCAAGCCGATCTACGTCGTCCAGGAGCGGCGCCCCTGACCCGAGTCCTCTTCCTGACGGAGTCGTTTCATCCTGTCCTGGGCGGCGGCGAAGAGCACATCCGGTCGCTCGGGGCGCGCCTGGCGGCATCGGGGATGCCCGCGACCGTGGTCACGCGGCGGAGCGACCCCTCCTGGCCCGCCGAGGAAGCGCTCGAAGGCATCCGGGTCCGGCGGGTGCCGCCGTCCGGACCGGGCCGGACCGGGAAGTACCGGATGGTTCCGGCGGCCCTCGCCGCGCTGGTGCAGGAGCGTGCCGCCTTCGACGTGCTGGTCGTGCGGGGGACGCGCATCCTCGGACTGCCCGGACTGATGGTGGGACGGGCCCTCGGCAAGGGAGTCGTGCTCCAGCCGGAGCTGAACGGCGAGATGAGCGGCGAGATCTACACCTGGGGCACGCGCTTCGCGCGGGGGCCGGTGGCCACGGCGGTGCGATGGGGCACCGCGCTCCGGAACCTCCTGCTGCGCGACGCAGACGCGTTCGTGGCGATGTCGGAGCGGATCCGCGAGGAGTTCCTGTCCGCGGGAGTCCTCCCCGAGCGGATCGCCCACCTCCCTCACGGCGTCGACACCGCGCGCTTCCGGCCCGCCAGCCCCGACGAGCGGGCAGGGTTGCGCCGCCGCCTCGGCCTTCCCGCCGAAGCCCTCCTGGTTGCGTGGACGGGCCGGCTGCTGAAGGGCAAGGGGCTGGAGACGCTCCTGGCCGCCTTCGAACGCGTGGCGGCGGGGGAGCCGCGCGCGCACCTCCTGTTCGTGGGCTCGGGACGGGCCCAGGCTCTCTCGATCGAGGACGAGCTGCGCCGTCGGGTCGGGGCGAGCGGCCTCGCGGGACGCGTCACCTTCGCGGGACGCGTGGACGACGTCGAGGACTGGCTGCGGGCCTCGGACGTCTTCGCGTTCCCGTCGCTCTTCGAAGCGCTGGGAATCTCGCTGATCGAGGCGGCGGCCTGCGGCCTGCCCTGCGTGGGGAGCCGGACGGGGGGGATCGTGGACGTGATCGAGGACGGGCGGACGGGCCGCCTGGTTTCTCCCGGCGACGTGGACGCCCTCGCGGCCGCGCTCCGGGCGCTGCTGGCCGATCCGGATCGGCGCGCCGCCATGGGGGAGGCGGGACGCCGCCTCTGCCTCCGCCGCTTCGACTTGGAGGACAGCCTCGAGAGGTACCGGGCCCTCTTTCGCGAGGTCAGCTCGCCCGGCGCATGGAAGACGGCACGTGCTCCTCGTGGATATGCAGCTCCTCCTCCATCACCGGGGTCTCGAGCCTGAACGAGAACCAGAGGGCCAGGAGGATCACCGTCGCGAAGACGCCGACGAAGTGGATCCAGAGGTAGCGCGTCACCCCCTCGATGGGGGCCAGGGCCTCGCCGAGCTCCTGCTCCACCGCCACCAGCCACTTGACGTTGGGCACCTGGTCGACCGGCGCGTAGCCGACCAGCCGGGCGGGCTCGATCACGCCCTCGCGGCCGCTCGGGGTCTTGCCGGTCACGGGCGGGATCGTCCAGTACCCGCGCCGCTGCTCGGTCTTGCCGAACAGGGCCTGGCCGTGCTCGGCCAGGGGGAAGCCCTCGAGGGCGGAGCGCAGCGAGTCCCAGCCCGGTAGCGGCTGCTGGAGCGCTCGTTCGCTCTCGTCGGCCTCCAGGACCACCCCGTCGGTGGCGCGGAGGAGGACGGCGTGGCCGGTCCGGCCGACCCGCACGGGGGCCAGAACGGAGTAGAGGTCGGTCCCGTCCACGATCCCGCGCACGGCCCCCAGCCAGTTCCCGTCCGCGTCCCGGACGGGGTAGGCGATCTCGAGTACGGTGGCGGTCGAGCTGCCGACGCGCTGGAGATCGCTGACCCAGGGCTCGATCGCCTCTTCCTGCCCGGCCAGGGCCTTGAACCAGGCGGTGTCGGAGTGCTCCAGGCGCCCCGAGCGGCCCGCCGCCGCGATCACCAGGCCCTGGACGCCCACGAGCTGCAGCGCCTTCAGCGCCGGACGCACTCCGGCGACGAGGCGCAGCCGCGCCGAGGCGGGTGAATCGAGGATCGGGGCGACCAGCCTCGCATCCGTTCCCGAGGTCCAGGCCTGCTCCAGCCGGCGGCGGTTCTCCGAGGGCGGGGCGGGAGATTGCCGGGAGAGCACCTGCACGATCTGGGGATCGCTAGCCAGCAGTCGCAGATGGACGACCTGGTCGGCCACGTAGCGCTCGATCGCGAGCTTGGTCTGCAGCGCCCGCTGCTCGAGGCTCACGGCTACGGTGGAGCGCAGCTCCGTCCGCGCCATGCTGACCACCAGGAACGACCCCAGGGCGACGAAGGGCATTGCCGCCAGGAAGAACACCGTCAGGACCCGAGTGTCCAGCTCGTACCGCTTCTTGGCCATGGGCTCCCTCCTCCTGGGCGGAGCCCGGTTCGCGGCTTCCGGAGATCGGGCCCCCGGTCGGGGAACATGGTCCCCGGGAGGGGCGTTCCGGGGCTCGGTGGGTCGGCGCGATCTGTACGGCTCTTGTTTCCCCTAAAGTAGTGACTGCGACCTCACGAAGTCAAGAGAAACCGGCGAGAGAAGGGCCGTCGCTCGCCTTACCGGCCCGCGCGGCGATGCCGGTAGACTGCGTCGGAGTGAAGCGGAGCCCGACGGGCAGCAGCGTTCCCCTCCCCCTACGTGGGGAGGGATAGGGTGGGGGGTCGATGACTCATGTCGCCCTCACCGGAGCCTCCGGGTACACGGGGGGTCGGCTGCTCGAAGCCCTTCGCGCCCGCGGGGACGACGTCTCGGCCCTGTTCCGGGCCTCCTCGGTGACCGGGGCCTTGCGCTCTTCCGGGGCCCGGCTGGTCGAGGGGGACCTCTCGGACGCGAGCGCGGTCGAACGGCTGCTCCAGGGGGCCGACGCGCTCGTTCACGTGGCCGCGGTCTACCGGACCGCCGGCCACCCCGATTCCTACTATCGCGACGTCAACGTCGGAGGTACCGAGCGCCTCCTGGAGGCGGCGGCCCGACGGGGCCTCCAGCGGTTCGTGCACACGTCGACCGTGGGCGTGCATGGCCACGTGGTTGACCCCCCGGCCGACGAGACCGCGCCCCTCGCCCCGGGGGACATCTACCAGCAGACGAAGGCCGAAGCTGAAGCCCTGGCCTTCTCGTTCCACCGGACGCGCGGCGTCCCGGTGGCGGTCGTCCGTCCCGGGGCCATCTACGGCCCGGGCGAGACGCGCCTGCTGAAGCTCTTTCGGGCGATCGCTCGAGGCCGCTATGCGGTCGTGGGCTCGGGCCATTCGTTCTACCATCCGGTGTACATCGACGATCTCGTAGCCGGCTTCCTGCTCGCCCTCGACCGGCCGGAGGCGGTCGGCCAGGCGTTCCTGATCGCGGGACCCCGCTACCTCTCCCAGGACGAGCTCGCGAGCCTGATCGCGCGGCACACGGGGGGCCGCGTGCTCCCGTTCCACATTCCCGCCGGGCCGATCCAGCTCCTGGGCGCCGCCGTGGAGGCTTTCTGCGTGCCGCTGGGGCTCGAGCCGCCCATCCACCGGCGCCGGGTGGACTTCTGGACCAAGAGCCGGGCCTTCTCGATCGAGAAGGCCCGCCGGCTCCTCGGCTATGCGCCGCGGGTCGACGTGGAGGAGGGGATCGCCCGGACGGCGGCCTGGTACCGCCAGGCGGGCTGGCTGTGAGCACCGCCCGGTCCGACCGTGCGGCGCGGACGGTCCTCGCCCTCGTGATCACCGGCCTGACCGCCGGCGCCCTCGCCACCGATCTTCCGCGTCTCTCGAAGGGCGAGTTCTGGGGAGACGGGGCCACGTACTACCTCATGGCCCGCAGCCTGGCCGAGGACCTCGACCTGCGGTACGAGGCCCGCGACCTGTTCCGCGCCCGGCGGGAGTTCTCGTCCGGCCCCCAGGGCCTGTTCTTGAAACGCGCGCACGGCGGGCTGAGGCTGGATCCGGGGGGCGGCTTTCCGTGGCTGGGCCGCGTCTCCCCGGACGAGCCGCGTCTCTACTTCGCCAAGGCCTTCGCCTACCCGGCGGTGGCCGCGCCGTTCGTGCGGCTCTTCGGCACCCGCGGCCTCATTCTGACGAACGCGCTCGGCCTCGGCCTCGTTCTGTGGCTCTCGTACGGGACGCTGCGGAGCCGCGGCACCACCCCGGCGGCGGCTCTCGCCCTCACCCTGGCCTTCTTCCTGGCGACGGTCACGCCGCTCTTCCTGCTTTGGCCAACGCCCGAGGTCTTCGGCCTGACGGTGGTCGCGGCCGGCCTCGTAGCCTGGAAGCGGGGGTGGCCGCTGATGGCGGCCGTCCTCCTCGGCGTCGCCATTTACACGAAGCCCCCGAACGCCCTCCTGGCGATTCCCCTCGGCCTCGCGCCGCTGCTGCCCGCGATGGGTGGGTCCTGGCTCGGTCCCGACCTGTGGCCGCGTGTCCGGGAGTCTCTTCGGCGGGGGCTGGTCCTCGGCGTGACGACCCTCATGCTCTACGGCGTGAACGCCGCCGTAACCGGCGAGGCGAACTACCAGGGCGGCGAGCGCAAGACCTTCTCCAACCGGTTCCCCCTCGAAGCCCACGAGCTGACCTTCGAGAACACCGGCTTCTGGATGACGACCAACCAGGTGGGGCCTCTGGTCGAGGGCCGGGACGATGCCACCGCGAAGACCGGCCCCGCCCGCGCCGCCGAGGAGATCCCCGAGTCGTTCCTCTACAACCTGGGCTATTTCTGGATCGGCCGTTTCGGTGGCGTCCTCGCCTACTTCCTGCCGGCCCTGTGGGCGCTGGTGCTCTTCCTCATCGCCGGGCCCCGCGACCGCGACGGGTGGCTGGCCCTGCTGGCCCTGGTCGCTTCCTGGCTGGCCTACATCTGGGTGATCCCGGACAACTGGTACGGCGGCGGGGGGACGGTGGGGAACCGCTACTTCCTGAGCCTGCTGCCCCTCTTCCTGTTCCTGGCGCCGCGCGGACGGGAGTGCCTGGTCGCGGCGGCGGGGGCGGTCGGCCTGGGCGTGTTCCTGTGGCCGGTCCTGATCTCGCCCATGTGGCACTCGCTGCGACCGGGCGACCACGCCTTGCGTCCGCCCTTCCGGGCGCTGCCCGCCGAGCTGACCATGCTGAACGACCTGTCGGTGTTCACCGACCTCTGGCGCAAGAAACAGCCGTTCGGGTTCGTGGGCGATCCACACGGGCGGCCGGCCGATCCCGACGCCTACTTCCTGTACTTCACCGACGACGGCACCTACGGGCGGGAGGTCCTCGAGGGGCGCGCGGGCTTCTGGCTGCGCGCCGGCGAACCGGCGGAGGTCATCCTGCGCGCCTTCGACTTGAAGGCGGTCCGCCAGGTACGCCTGCACGTCACCGGAGGGCCCGGGGGTGACGAGGTGACAGCTGCCCTCGATCGCGCCTCCGCTCGGGTCAGGGTCGGCCCGGGCGAGGCCGCCGACATGGCACTGCCCGCGGGGCGCGGCTTCCGTTATTACGACACCTACCTGCACGTCTTGCACTTCCGATCGCAGCGGGGCGCCCGCGAAGGCGACCGGTCGCTGGGCGCGTTCGTGGACCTGACCCTCGACATGGCGCCCTGGCCGGATCGGTGACCATGGACCCGCTGAGCGAACGCGTCGCCCGCATCGCCCTCGGGGTCGTCACCGGCTGCCTGCTGGCGGTCCCGTTTCTCGTCGACCTGCCCGCGGACTCCTCGGGCCGTTTCTGGAGCGACGGGGCGACGTACTACGCCATGGCCTCGAGCCTGGCCCTGGACTTCGACCTGCGCTACGAGGCGGCCGACCTCGAGCGCATCCGGTCCCGCTACCCGGGCGGACCGCAGGGGCTCTTCCTGAAGCGAGCCTCGGGAGGGCTCACCTGGGACGGCGGCCTCCACCGCGTCCGCCCCGAAGAGGGCCGCCTCTACTATGCCAAGGCGCTGCTCTATCCCGTCGTGTCGGCGCCGGCCGTGAAGCTCCTCGGGCCCGATCGCGGCCTCCTGCTCATGAACGCCGTCTTCCTCTCATTCGCGCTCTGGCTGGGATACGGGGAGCTGCGCCACCGCCTGCCGCCACTGGCCGCCGGCGCGGTGGCGGTGGTGCTGTTCCTGGGAACCGTCGCGCCGCTCTACCTGCTCTGGCTCGCGCCGGAGATGCTCAACCTCGGGCTGATCACGGCGGGCCTCGTGGCCTGGCGCCGGGAACGGCCGCTGCTCTCGGCCGTGCTCCTGGGCCTCGCCACCTACTCGAAGCCCACGAACCTGCTGCTCGCGATCCCCCTCGGCCTGGAGCCCCTGGCCGTGCGTGGCCTCACCCGCGGCCTGCACGAATCGGCCCGGCGGGGGGCGGTCGTGGCGGCGGTCGTTCTCGGCGGCTTCGGCCTGACGGGGGTCCTGACCGGCGAAATCAACTACCAGGGCGGCGAACGCAAGACTTTCTACGATGCCTACCCGTTCGAGGCTCCCGGGGTCACGTTCGACACGGCCGGGATCTGGATGACCACCGAACACGTGGGGCCGCTGGTCGCGGGCCGGGACGAGGCGAAGCAGTCGACGCGCATCGCACCCCTACGGCCTCCGGAGGAGCTCCGCGAGTCGTACCTGTGGAACCTGGGCTACTTCTGGGTGGGCCGCTTCGGGGGAGCGATCCCGTATTTCTTTCCGGTGGCCTTCGCGGCCGTGCTGTTCCTCCTCGGTCGACCACGGGAACAGGCGGGCTGGCTGGCCCTGCTGGCCCTCGTGGCCTCATGGCTGTTCTACATCTGGCTCGTCCCCGACAACTGGTACGGGGGGGGCGGGACGGTGGGGAACCGCTACTTCGTGAACCTGGTGCCGCTCGGCCTGCTGCTCGTTCCCACGAAGCGATCGTGGTGGGTCGCGGGTGCAGGCGCCCTGGCGGCCGCCGTGCTGCTGGCCTCGCTCCTGGCCGCACCCCTCCACCACTCGCTGCATCCGGGCGAGCACGCGACGCGGCGGACCTTCCGGGCGTTTCCCGTCGAGCTGACCATGCTGGGGGATCTCTCGGTGTTCACCGACGTGTGGCGCAAGCGCCGTCCGTACAATCACCCCGAGTCGGAGAGCCGGTCGCCGCAGGACCCGGCGCCGTACTACCTCTGGTTCCCGGACGACGGCACGTACGGGCAGGAGTCCTCCTTCGACGAAGAGGGATTCTGGGTCCGCGGGGGAGAAGAGGCCGAGGTCATCCTGCAGGCCCTCCGCGCTCCGATCCGCATCCGGCTCAAGATCACCGCCGGACCCGCGGGCGACATCCTCACCGCGCGGCTCGGGCGCGCCAAGGAGCAGCTGGTCCTGAAGGCGCTCCAGACCCGGGAGGTCGCCTTCGAGCCCGGTCCCGGCCTTGGCTACTACCAGACCAGGGTGTACGCCCTGGGATTCGAATCACGCTATGGCGCTGCCTCCGGGGGAGACCGGCGCTCGCTCGGCTCGTTCGTGAGGGTCGAGTTGGACTGACTCGTCCTAGGACCCTTGCTCTTTCCGCAGCAGGGCGTCGAGCCCGCGGCCGATCTTCTGGCAGCGCTCGACCGCGTCGGCCTCGAGCAGCTTCTGCCGCGCGGTGGCCGTGATGGGCAGGTGCTGACAGGCCAGGTTCACCCAGGCCATGGGCTCCTTGGAACGCCGCTGCTGGTCGATGAACGAGCGCAGGTCCGCGTGGGCGTGGAGGTAGCGGGCCAGGGCCTCGACCGCGGCGCCCCAGTGGTCGCCGGGATCTCCCTCCTCGAGGGGTTGGATCTCCGCCACCAGGGAGTCCAGGCCGAGCAGGGTGAGGATGCGGCCGCGCCGTAGCCCATCCAGCTCCACCCTGCGCCCGCCTTCGTGCAGGGGCAGATCCTCGGCGAGGTTGGCGATCGTGCCCACGAAGTGGAGCTCGCGTGGGTTCGGGTTGGGGCCGGTGGCATCGCGGTAGGCGACGGCCAGCAACCGCCGCCCCGATCGGCCGGCGACCTCGAGGGCCGTGATCGCGCCGGGCCGGTTGACCACGGTCCCGAGCGACGCCTCCGGGAACAGGCAGACGTCCCGGAGAGGCAGGACGGGCAGCAGGATGGTACCGCTCCCTGGGGTGGCCCCGGGCAACGCGGTCGTCAAGTGAGCGCCTCCTGTGTCGGGGGCGGATCTTACTACGCTCTTCCCTTCAGGCGCCGGGACCACTTCCGGGAGAGGATCGTCGAGAGGGTCAGGCGCCCGCGCCCGGGCAGGAGCTCCAGGTAGTCCTCGCTGATGCGGGCGATCGCGTGGGGGTCGTCGCCCGGCCGGGTCACCGGCGCGTTGGAGACCTTGCCGCCGAAGGCGGTCCGATAGCCGATCTCGCGGGCCAGACGCCGCGCGGTGGGGCCGGCCGCGTGCCACGGGTAGCACAGGTGGATGACCTCGTGGCCCGTGCGTTCCTCGATCTTTCTCTTCGCGTCGAGCAGCTCGGCACGGATGGCGGCCGCGCGCTGCTCGGGCGTTTCGAGCCGGCCCTGCACCCTCTCGCGGTCGAACACGCGCCGCAGACGGCGCTCCCAGTCCTTCCAGTAGAAGAAGGCTTCGCCGCCCTCCTCGGCCACCATCTCGATACAACTCCGCCGCACCGACGGATCCTCGTGGAATCGGAGCGATTCCGAGGTGCGGGGCGCCGAGCGCAGCAGCGGGGTGCCGAGCGGCACCTCCTCGCCCAGCAGGTCGTGGTCCCCGGAGCCGATGGCCGGCAGGTCGAAGGCCGCGTAGCCCTTGCGGGAGGGCGGGGTGGCGAAGCCGGCGAGGTGGGGGCCGGTGTGAACCCGCGTGTGGGACAGGGTGTGGCTCTGGAAGTCGAAGACGCCGGTCTTGGCGAGGGCCTCGATCTCCTCCCACGAGAGCAGGGCCCCTGCGCCCGCCTCGCGGCTGCGAACCTCCGCGGCGGGAGCGCGGCCCGCCTCGACGTCTTCCCAGTTGGGGGGCAGGGGGCCGGGACGAGAGGGAATGCGGCCGGGGACGAGGAACACGACCCCCCTCATCCCATACCGCTTCAGCAGTGGGAGGCCGACGCTCCAGAGGCTTCCCCTCCCATCGTCGAACGTCAGCAGCACGGCCCGGTCGGGGGGCTTGCCGGCCCCCATGAGCGCGCAGAAGTACTGGTCGGCCGCGAGCGTGCAGTAGTCGTTCTCCGCCAGGTAGCGCAGCTGTCGGCCGAAGGACTCGGGCTCGAGGCTGTGGAAGACGAAGACCGGCACGTCGCCCCGAGCCAGGGGGCCGCCCGTCACGAAATCCGGGTAGCGGCCGAGGCCGATGTCACGAAAGACCTCCCAGGCGTCCTTCCCACCTCGGGCCAGCTTCCGGAGCCGCATCAGGACGCCGCCTCCGCCAGCAGCTCGTCGTAGAGCGCCTCCATCTGATCCACGCAGGCCCGTACGTCGTAGCGGCGTGAGGCCTCGCGGGCCTTCGCCGAGAGCGCGGCGAGGAGGGGCGGGTCGTCGAGCACCTTGAGGAGCCCCTCGGCCAGGGCCACCTCGTCGCCCGGCGGCACCAGCACCCCCGTCTCGCCGTCCGTCAGGACCTCGCGGCAGCCATCCACCGCCGTGGAGACGATCGCCTTGCCGGCGGCCATCGCCTCGAAGAGGGCGAGCGGCGTCCCCTCGTAGAGGGACGAGATGGCCAGGACGTCGATGGCCCCGAGAACGTCGGGCACGTCGGTGCGGTGGCCGGCGAAGACGACCCGGTCCGCGATGCCCAGGGCGCGGGCCTGGGCCTTCAGGGAGTCCATGATGCCGCCATCTCCCGCGATCAGGAAGCGGACCTCCGGCCGCCGGAGAAGGACGCGGACCGCGGCGTCGATCAGGTAGCGATGGCCCTTCTGGTGGCTGAGCCGGCTCACCGCGCCCACCACCAGCGCGTCCTCGGCCAGGCCGAGGGCGCGGCGCACGGCCCGTCCCCGGTCACGGGGGACGGGCGCGAACTCGTCGAGGGGAGCGCCGTTCCAGATGAGCCGAACCTTCTCGGCCGGCACGAACCGCTCGCGCACGAGAAAGTCCCGGGTCGAGCCGCTGACCGCGATCGCCCGGTCAGTGAGGGTGGCCAGCCAACGGTCGGCCCAGGACTGGTAGGCGGGCATTTTCGGGTCCGCGAAGTGCTCGTGCAGGACGAGGCGGGCGCCCGACCGGCGGGCGGCCAGGCGGCCGAAGTCCGCGGCCGCGTAGCCGTGGACGTGCAAGATGCGCACCCCGCGCCGGCGGACCAGGGCCACGAGGTCGGTCAGGATCCGGGGGTCGAACCGCCCGCGCCCGAGGTGATGGACGGGGATGCCCTGCGAGGCGAGGAGCTGCGAGGCGGGCTCGGGCTTCTTGAGCCCGCACAACGAGACCCGGAAGCGGGCGGGGTCGTAGCGCGGAAGCCACCAGGAGAAGAGCCGGGACACCCCGTGGATGCTCGAGCCCTTCACCCCGAACTTGTCGCAGACGTGGAGCACCTCCACCGGCATCGCTCAGGCGGCCGGGGTCGCGGCGGGGGCGTTGTCCCGCGACATCCAGACCACGGCGCCCGAGAGGGAGAGGACGACGATGAGGCTGGCCCCCACCAGGCTGAAGGCCAGGGCGTTGTCGCGGGGGAGGCCCACCTGGGCGAAGTAGACCACGAACAGGCTCTCGCGCAGCCCCCAGCCGTTGAACGTGATGGGGACGGTCTGCAGGAGCGTGCAGAGCGGCACCATGAGAAAGGCGGCGGGGAGGGCGAGGGGGATGCGCAAGGCGTGGGCGACCGTGTAGAAGTAGAGGACCACCAGGGTCTGGAGGCCGACGCTGGCCACGAACGCCAGTATGACGGAAGCGAGCTGGGTGCGGTACTCGTGGACCGCTCCCTGCACGATCTCGAACTGCTTGCTGGCCCACTCGATGGTGGCCAGACGCGACCAGGCCATGAGCCGGCGGGCGGTCCCCGGACGGAAGAACACGTAGGCGACCCCGGCGAAGACGAGCCCGAGGCCCACCAGCACCACGCGGGCCCCCGCCAGGTGGCGCACGGCCCGGCCGCCCAGGACGAAGGCCAGGAGGGCCAGCAGGTAGAGCGCGCCCAGGCCCAGGATCCGATCGACCGCGACCACCGCGAGGGAGGCGGCCGTCGACCCGGTGAGGCGCGAGCCGTCGCGCACCCGCACCACGTCGCCCCCGATGTTGCTCGGAAGGAAGTTGTTGAAGAAGGTGGCCACGAGGTAGGACGAGGTCAGGTCGCGCAGGCGGGCGGGGAAGCCGAGCGCGTGCAGCAGCAGCCGCCAGCGCCAGGTGGACAGCGCGAGCATCCCCGCGTAGAGCGCGACCGCGGTCGCGAAGAGCAGGACGTCCCCGCTGCGCACGCGGCTCTCCAGGGCGGAGAGATCGGTGGTGGAGAAGAGGTAGATGAGCAGGGCCAGGCTGACGCCGACCTTGGCCGCGAGGAGGGCACCGCGCTTCATGGATCGGGGGACGGACCGTGGCGATGCTACAGTAGCTTCGGAGAAAGCGTCAAACCTCGCGATGGAGCAGCGCCGACAGGTCGCGATCCAGGAGGCCATGGGCGACGCGGGCCGCTCGGCCCTGCGCAAGTACCAGGACCTCGTGGTGGGGAGCCGCAGCCCCCTCCGGCTGCTGCTCTACGAGCTCGTGATCACCTTCACCTCCTGGGTTCCAGGGGCGCTCGGCCTCGTCCTGCGGCGGCTCGGCTATCGGCTCCTGCTCGCTTCCGTCGGCCGTAACGTGACCTTCGGCCAGGGGGTGGTCCTCCGGCACCCCTGGAAGATCCGGATCGGCGATCACGTGACGATCGACGACCAGGTCGTGCTGGACGCCAAAGGGGCGGCCAACCGCGGGATCACCCTCGGCCAGGGCGTCTTCCTGGGCCGGGGGACCATCCTCTCCTGCAAGGACGGCGACATCACCCTCGGCGATCACGTCAACATCGGCTTCCATTCGGAGATCTTCTCAGGCTCTTCCGTGACGGTGGGCCGCCACGGCCTGTTCGCCGCCTACACTTATCTCGTGGGGGGCGGCCACGAGTTCGAGCGGGGCGATCTGGCCGTCCTCGAGCAGCCGCGCTCCTCGAGGGGCATCACGCTGGGGGACAACGTCTGGCTCGGAGCGGGGGCGAAAGTGCTCGACGGCGTCTGCCTGGGCGACGATGTCGTGGTGGGGGCGGGGGCGGTGGTCACATCGGACCTGCCCCCGGGCGCGGTCGCCGTGGGAATCCCCGCCCGTGTGGTGCGGACGCGGAGCGGAGCGCGGGACAGCGTTCCCCTCCCCCTACGTGGGGAGGGATAGGGTGGGGGGTCGATGAATGACGGGGTCGATGAATAGATGAACAAGAAGACCCTGGACGAGACGGCGGAGCTCAAGGCGGGCGTGCGTAAGTTCACCACCATCTCGGGCCGGCCCATCGATCCGCTCTACGGTCCGGAGGCGGTGGCCGGTCTGGACTACTCCCGCGACCTCGGGGATCCCGGCCAGTTTCCCTTCACCCGCGGCGTCCACGAGACCATGTACCGGGGGAAGGTCTGGACCATGCGGCAGTTCGCGGGCTTCGGCTCGGCCGCCCAGACCAACGCCCGCTTCAAGTACCTGCTGGAGCACGGCAGCCACGGCCTCTCCGTGGCCTTCGACCTCCCGACCCTGATGGGGCGCGACCCCGACCACCCGTTGTCCCTCGGCGAAGTGGGGAAGTGCGGGGTGGCGGTGACGTCGCTGCAGGACATGGAGACCCTCTTCGACGGTATTCCCCTCGACCAGGTCACGACGTCAATGACGATCAACTCGCCGGCCGCCATGCTGCTCGCCTTCTACATCCTGGTGGGGGAGGAGCAGGGCGTGCCCCAGGCGCAGCTCGCGGGCACGGTGCAGGCCGACATCCTGAAGGAGTTCATCGCCCAGAAGGAGTACATCTTCCCGCCCCGGCCGAGCATGCGGGTCGTCGTGGACATGATCCGGTACTGCACGGAGCACATGCCGAAGTGGAACACGATCTCCATCTCCGGCTACCACATCCGCGAAGCGGGCTCCACCGCGGCCCAGGAGCTGGCCTTCACCCTCCGGGACGGCATCGAGTACGTCCAGTGGTGCGTGGACGCGGGGATGAAGGTCGACGACTTCGCTCCCCGCCTGAGCTTCTTCTTCAACTCGCACTCCGACTTCTTCGAGGAGATCGCGAAGTTCCGGGCCGCGCGGCGCATCTGGGCGCGCACGATGAAGGAGCGCTTCGGGGCGAAGAACCCGCGCTCCTGGATGTGCCGGTGCCATGCCCAGACCGCCGGGGTGAGCCTCACCGCCCAGCAGCCCTACAACAACGTGGTGCGCACGGCGCTCCAGGCCCTGGCGGCGGTGCTGGGCGGCACCCAGTCGCTGCACACCAACTCTCTCGACGAGGCGCTGGCCCTGCCCACCGAGGAGGCGGTGACCATCGCCCTCCGCACCCAGCAGGTCATCGCCCACGAGTCGGGGGTGGTGAACACGGCCGACCCCCTGGGCGGCTCCTACTTCGTCGAGAAGCTCACGAGCGACCTCGAGGCGGAAGCCCTCGACTACTTCCGCCGGATCGACGCCCTGGGAGGGATGGTGGCGGCCATCGAGCGCGGCTTCCCCCAACGGGAGATCCAGGAGGCGGCCTTCCAGTTCCAGAAGGCGGTGGAGCGGAAGGAGAAGGTCATCGTGGGCGTGAACGAGCACGTGATGGAGGAGAATCCGCATCCCATCCTCTACATCGACGAGAAGGTGGCGGCGGAGCAGACGGCGCGGGTCGCCGCCCTCAAGGCCACCCGCGACAACGAGCGGGTGAAGCGCGCGCTCGGAGGGTTGAAGGACGCGGCGCGGGGCAGGGACAACGTCATGGTGCCGATCCTGGAAGCCTCCCGCGCCTACGCAACCCTCGGCGAGATGTGCGACGCCTTGCGCGAGGTCTGGGGTGAGTACGAGGAACCGCCCGTTTTCTAGCAAGACTCGCGTCGACTGCCGACAACCGAGAGCAGGGCGCGGGGCCAGACGTGCATCAGCGTTCCCCTCCCCCTACGTGGGGAGGGACAGGGTGGGGGGTCGATGAATCAAACCACTGGGTCGAAGTCGCCGGCCACGCGAAAGATCCGGGTGCTGGTGGCCAAGCCCGGGCTGGACGGCCACGACCGGGGGGCGAAAGTCATCGCGCGTGCGCTGCGGGACGCGGGCATGGAGGTCATCTACACCGGCCTCCGCCAGAGCCCGGAGCAGATCGTAGCCGCGGCCGCCCAGGAGGACGCGGACGCGATCGGCCTCTCGATCCTTTCTGGCGCCCATCTCTCGATCTGTCGCCGCATCCAGGAGCTGCTGCGGGACAAGGGGATGGAGGGGGTCAAGGTCTTCCTCGGAGGGATCATCCCGGCCCAGGACATCCCCGATCTGAAAGCCATGGGGGTCGTCGAGGTCTTCCTGCCGGGCGCCTCCACCCAGGATGTCGTCCGCGTCATCGAAGGAGCGGTCGGAACCCCCGCCTGAGGCCGCAAGCCTCGATAAGTCGTTGACATACGGGCAAAAGCGGTCTATCTTCGTTCATCGCGCTAGGGTCCCGCCGTCGGGGCTCGGGAGGCCGAACAGGCGATGGGCAAGAAGATACTGCTCGCCGACGACAGCATCACGATCCAGAAGGTCATCGAGTTGACCTTCTCCGACGAAGACTTCGACGTGGTGACCGTCGGCAACGGCCGGCTTGCGCTCGAGAAGGTCCAGGAGGCCCGTCCGGACATCGTTCTCTGCGACATCATCATGCCCGAGAAGGACGGGTACGAGGTCTGCGACTTCATCAAGAAGAACGCAGGCCTCCAGCACATTCCCGTCCTCCTGCTCACGGGTGCGTTCGAGCCGTTCGACCAGGATCGGGCCGCCCGGGTGGGCAGCGACGGCTTCCTGGCCAAGCCCTTCGAGCCCGAGACCCTGATCGCAAAGGTCAAGGAGCTGCTAGGCCGCGCCGCTTCGCGCGCGGCATCGTCATCGCCCCCCGCACGGCCCACGGCCGCCCCGACGGCCGCCATCCCGTTCGTGTCTACGGCCGCCCGGGAGAGCGAGCCCACCGCGCCACGGCCCGGCTTCCCGGCCGGCCCGCCCCTGACGGTGGTGCCGCCGCGGCCGCCCGAGCCCATCCCGTTCCCGCGGGCCGCCCCTCCCGCTCCGGAGCCGCTCAAGACCTCGTCGTCGCCCCTCGACGCGCCGGCTCCGTCTTCGGTCCGGTTCATCCCCGAGGAACCGTTCGAAGACTTCGACGCGTCGAGCTTTGGCGGGGGAGACGAATCGGCGACGTCGGCACGGGGAGCGGAGCCGATTCCGTTCCGCGCGGCGTCGGACGAGCTGCTGCCGATGACGCCCGAGGAGTCGGAGAGCCTTTCGGTCCCCGACTCCGCATCCACGGTGATGTTCAAGGCGGATGCGGTCCAGTGGCAGGCGCCGCCGGCGCCGACGCCCACGGCTCCTCCCGCGCCTACGGCGGTGATCCCGCCCGTCTCCGCCGCGCCGGCCGCTCCTGGTCCGCCCCCGTCCGTGCCGGCGGTCGAGTCCGAGCCGACCGTGTTCGAGGAAGTGATCGAGGAAGACCTGGAGTTTGGCCAGGCGTACGTGCCGTCCCCCACGCCGGCGCGCGGCATGCCCGCCCCGGTGGAAGCAGCTCCGCCGCGATCCGAGCCGCACCGGGCCGCCGAGACGGTGGAGATCCCGCCGCCGTCGTCGAACCCGCGGGTCGCACCCGGCGCGCCTCCGGCCAGCCGGCCTCCGTCGAGCAGACCTGCGGCCAGCAAGCCTCCCACGCCGAGCGCGTCGTCCTCGACGTCCGCCCCGCCAACGGCGTCCCCCAGCTTTGCGGCGCCGCCCGTGCCGCCGAACCCGGCGCCGACACCGCAGACCGCTGCGGTGGCTTCTCCATGGGGGTCGGGACGGCCGGTCCCTCCCGTGTGGCAATCCGAGCCCGTGTCCGAACCTGCGGTGCCACCGCGGGCCGCGGCCCCCGATCCGCTGTCGTCGGCTCCGGCGGCGCTCGCGGGCCTGGCTTCGCCGGGGTCGGATTCCTTCGCGGACGTGGCGGCCGAGGTCCCGGTGGCGGAGCCGTCAAAGGCCGCGTCCCAGGCGGCCGAGGTGGCGGTGCCGGTCGACACGGTCGAGAAGATCGCGCAGCGCGTGGTGGCCCAGATCTCGGAAAAGGTGGTGCGCGAGATCGCCTGGGACGTCATCCCCGACCTCGCCGAGGCCCTCATCAAGGCCGAGATCGAGCGGCTCAAGGCCGAGCTCCAGCGGATCTGACCCCATCGTCCCTCCTTGATCACCCTCGATCCGACGACGCTCAGCCCCCACTTCGAGTCCCGCGAGGCGGAGGCGAAGTGGGACCGCGCCTGGAGCGACGCCGGGGTGTACCGCTTCGACGACGCGGGGCGTGGCGAGACCTTCGTGATCGACACCCCGCCGCCCACGGTCTCGGGGTCGTTGCACGTCGGGCACGTGTTCAGCTACACCCAGACGGACGTGCTGGCGCGCCACCAGCGGATGCGGGGCAGGAACGTCTTCTACCCCATGGGCTGGGACGACAACGGCCTGCCCACCGAGCGCCGGGTGCAGAACTACTTCCACGTCCGCTGCGAGCCGGGGGTCCCCTACGAGCCCGGGCTCGGCCAATTGCCCATGGCCGAGGAAGGGGCCCGCAAGACCCCGCCCCGGAGGGTTTCGCGGAAGAACTTCATCGAGTTCTGCCTCGCCCTCACCGCGGAAGACGAGAAGGCCTTCAAGGCTCTCTGGCGGCGGCTCGCCCTCTCGGTGGACTGGGCCCTCGAGTACTCGACGATCAGCGACCGGAGCCGGCGTCTGGCCCAGCTCAGCTTCCTGGACCTCCACCGCAAGGGGCACGTCTACAGCAGCGAGGCCCCCACGATGTGGGACGTGGACTTCCGCACCGCAGTGGCCCAGGCCGAGGTCGAAGATCGCCCGCAGCGGGGCGCCTTCCATCACCTCCGGTTCGGGGTGGAGGGCGGAGGGGAGCTCGTCATCGCCACCACGCGCCCGGAGTTGCTCGCGGCCTGCGTGGCGGTCACGGCCCACCCCGAGGACCCGCGCTACCAGGCGCTGTTCGGCCGCCGCGCCGTGACCCCGCTCTTCCGCGCGCCCGTCCCGATCTTCCCGAGCTCGCTCGTGGACCGCGAGAAGGGGACCGGCATCCTCATGGTCTGCACGTTCGGCGACGCGACCGACGTGGCGTGGTGGCGCGACCAGGCGCTGCCCCTGCGGCAGGTGGTGGGGCCTTCGGGCCACCTGCTCCCCGTGACCTTCGGCACCGACGCCTTTCCCAGCCTCGACCCCGCGGCGGCGAACCGCTTCTACGCGCACCTCCAAGGGAAGACGGTCAAGGAATCGCAGAAGGCGACGGTGGAGCTCCTGCGCGACCCCGCGGGTTCCGTGGCCGGCGACGGTCGGCCGCCCCTCGTCTCCGAGCCGCAGCCCATCGAGCACCCCGTCAAGTTCTACGAAAAGGGCGACCGGCCCCTCGAGTTCATCACCACCCGCCAGTGGTTCGTGCGCATCCTCGAGCACAAGGAGGAGCTGGTGGCCGCGGGGGAGCAGGTCCAATGGCACCCCGAGTTCATGGGCCTGCGTTACCGGAACTGGACGGAGAACCTGAACCTCGACTGGTGCATCAGCCGGCAGCGCTACTTCGGAGTGCCGTTCCCGGTCTGGTATCCCGTGGACGCGGAGGGGCGCTCGGACTTGGGGCGCCCCATCCTGGCCGACGAGACGGCGCTGCCCGCGGACCCGACGATCGACACCCCGGCGGGCTACACGTCCGCCCAGCGCGACCAGCCGGGCGGATTCAGGGCGGAAACCGACGTCTTCGACACCTGGTTCACGAGCTCGCTCACGCCGCAGATCGTCAGCGGCTGGACGCTGGCGCCCGAGCGATACCGGCGGCTCTTCCCCATGGACTTGCGCCCGCAGAGCCACGAGATCATCCGCACCTGGGCCTTTTACACGATCGTGAAGGCGCTCCTGCACGAGGGGACCGTCCCCTGGCGGCACGTGGCCATCTCCGGCTGGGTGCTCGACCCGGACCGCAAGAAGATGTCGAAGAGCAAGGGCAACGTCATCACCCCCATGCACCTGCTCGACCAGTACGGGGCCGACGCGGTGCGCTACTGGTCCCTCTCCGCGCGCCTGGGCACGGACACGGCCTTCGACGAGAAAGTCCTGAAGGTGGGCCGGCGCCTGGTGACGAAGCTCTTCAACGCCGGGAAGTTCGTGCTCTCGCAGAGCGGCCCGGAGGGGCCGCCCTCGCGGCCGCTGGACCTGGCCTTCCTGGCCCGGCTCGCCAAGACGGTGGCCGAGGCCGGGAGCGCCATGGACGGCTTCGAGTACGCCCCCGCCCTCGGCACGGTCGAGCGCTTCTTCTGGGGCGGATTCACGGACACGTATGTCGAGATGGTGAAGAACCGGGCGAAGAGCGAGACCGATGCGGAGGGACGGGCGTCCGCGGTGGCCACCCTGCAGCTCGCCCTCAAGACCTTGCTGCGGCTCTTCGCTCCCTTCCTGCCGTACATCACGGAGGAGGTGTGGTCCTGGGGCTTCGCGAAGGCCGAGGGGCACCCTAGCATCCACCGCGCCCCCTGGCCGGCCGCAGCCGAGTTCGCGCGCCTGCCCGCGGCGGAGGGGGGAAGCGCGGCCTTCGACGCCGCGGTGGCCCTTCTCGAGGCCGTCCACCGCGCCAAGAGCGCGGCGGGGGCCTCGGTGGGCCGGCACGTCGACCGCTTGCGGGTCGCCGCCAGCCCAGGCACGGTGGCGCGGATCGGACCGGTGAAGGACGACGTCCTCGCCGCCGCGCGCGTGGCCGCGCACGAGATCGAGCGCCGCGAAGGGATGGAGGATGGCACCTTCGAGGTCCTCGAGTGCGCCCTGGCGGCGGTGCCCCCCGGAACCTGAGGAGGGGGTCGATGGATATCCCCGAGCTCGTCCGGCGGGCGCTTGAGGAAGACGTGGGCGCCGGCGACCTCACCACGACCGCGACCGTCCCCGCGGACCGGCTGGCCCGCGGGGTCTTCCTGGCGAAGCAGGAGCTCGTGGTCTCGGGTCTCGAGGTGGCGGCCGCGGTCTTCCGGGCGGTGGACCAACGTCTCGTGCTGGAGCCCGCGGCGGGGGAGGGCGGGAGGGCCTTGGCAGGGGCGCACCTGGGGCACGTGACCGGGCCGGCCCGAGGCATGCTCACCGGCGAGCGGGTCGCCCTCAACTTCGTGCAGCGGCTGTGCGGCGTCGCCACCCTGACCCGCCGGTTCGTGGACGCGGTGGCGGGGACGCGGGCGCGCATACGGGACACGCGCAAGACCACTCCGCTGCTGCGCGCGCTCGAGAAGCGCGCGGTCGAGGCCGGAGGCGGCGTGCCACACCGCGCCGGCCTCGACAAGGCGATCCTGATCAAGGACAACCACGTCCGGCTCGCGGGTTCGGTGGGCGAAGCCACGCGCAGGGCTCGGGCCGCCTTCCGGGACGCCCTCGTGGAGGTGGAGGTGGAGCGGCTCGAGCAGATCGAGGAAGCGATCGCCGCGGGAGCCGGGATGATCCTCCTCGACAACTTCGCATCGGCGGGGGTCGTCGAGGCGATCTCCAGGGTCCGCGGCCGGGTCCCCGTCGAGGTCTCGGGGGGCATCACCCTTCCGACCGTGCGCGCGTACGCCGAGGCGGGGGCCGACTACATCGCGATCGGGGCCCTGACCCATTCCGCACCCGCCGCCGACGTCTCGTTCGAGATCGACGATGCCTGACCGAGTACGTGAGGCGCTCCGGGCCCGGGGCCTGGACTGGCCCGCGCCTATCGAGCACCACGCGCGGCTCGGCTCCACCAGCGACCGCCTCAAGGAAAAGGCGCGGGAGGGAGCACCCGAGTGGGCGGCGGTCCTGGCCGACGAGCAGACGGGCGGCCGCGGGCGCCAGGGTCGGTCCTGGGCCTCTCCGCCAGGCGGCCTGTACCTCTCGGTCCTGCTGCGCCCGCGATTCGCCCCCGTCTCCCTGATCCCGCTCGCGGCCGGGGTGGCGGTGGTGGAGGCCCTGCGGGAGCGCGGGGCCCGCGCCGAGCTCAAGTGGCCGAACGACGTGCTCGCGGCAGACCGCAAGCTCGCCGGCATCCTGGCCGAGGCCTCGTCGTCGTCATCGGGGCTGGACTGGATCGTGCTCGGTCTCGGGGTGAACCTGTTCGCGCCGCCGGAGGCGCTGCCGGAGGATCTGCGAGCCACCGCGACTTCGGTCCTCGCGCTCACGGGCCGCCGCCTGGAGCCGGCTGAGGCGGCCGCGGCGGTCCTGGCCCGACTGACCGTCTGGTATGATGCGCTCCGAGCCGAACCCCCCTCTGTCCTCCGCGCCTGGCGTGCATGCGCCGTCCCTTGGTGGGGCCGGCGGGTGGAGCTTCGTTCGGGGGGATCGGTGATCCGGGGCGTCGCCGAGGACGTGGATCCCGCGGGCGCTCTCCTCTTGACCCTCGAGGACGGGAGCCGCAAGACGGTCGTGTCCGGCGACGCGACCGGCGTACGCCTCGAGGCTGAAGGGACGGACAGGGTGGGGGGTCGATGAGAGCGCGGAGCCGTCCTGGCGCGAGCGTTCCCCTCCCCCTACGTGGGGAGGGATAGGGTGGGGGGTCGATGAATGAGCCTGCTACTCACCATCGATCTGGGGAACACCAACACCGTGCTCGGCGTGTTCGAGGGGACGGAGCTCCGGGCGCACTGGCGGCTCGCCACCCGGCGCGAGCAGACCGCGGACGAATACGGCATCCTGGTCCGGAACCTGTTGGCCAGCTCCGGCCTCGCACCGGCGGGCATCGAAGGGGTGGCGCTCGCGAGCGTGGTGCCGCCCCTGACTCCGGTCCTGGTGGCGTTGTCCAAGCAGTACCTGAGCCTCGAGCCGCTGGTCGTGGAGCCGGGGGTGCGCACGGGAATGCCCATCCTCTACGAGCCTCCCGGCGACGTGGGGGCGGACCGGATCGTCAACGGAGTGGCCGCCTTCGCGGCCTTCGGCGGCCCCGTGATCGTGGTCGACTTCGGCACCGCGACCACCCTGGACGTGGTGACCCGGAAGGGTGAGTACCTCGGGGGCGTGATCTGTCCCGGGGTCGGGATCAGCGCCGATGCGCTCTTCCAGCGGGCGGCGCGGCTGCCGCGGGTGGACGTGCGCCATCCGGGCAAGGTCATCGGCCGCTCCACGGTGGGCTCGATCCAGTCCGGCATGTACTTCGGCTACGCCGCGATGGTCGAGGGCCTCATCGTCCGCCTGCGGGCCGAGCTGGGCGAGCCCGCGCGGGTGGTGGCCACGGGCGGCCTGGCGGAGACCCTGGCCGGGGAGATCCCCTCCATCGAAGCCGTGGACCCCGTGCTGACCCTCACCGGCCTCCGCTTGATCTGGGAGCGCAACCGACCGAGCTCGCGGTGATGACCGCCGCCGACCCCGAGGCGGCGTACTACCAGGCCGTCGAGGAGTACTTCGTCTCGCGCCGGGGCGACCCCCTGTTCCTCTCGAACGCGGATTGGCACCTGATCCGCAAATGGCGGCAGGCGGGGATCCCGCTGCGGGTGGTGCTGCGCGGGATCCGGGACGCCCTCGACGGCCACGCCCACAGCTGGAGCCGCGAGCGGAAGGTGGGGAGCCTGGCTTATTGCGAGCAGGAGGTCGAGGCGGCGCGCGAGCGCTGGGGGCGCTCGCTGGCCCTGGGAGGCGAGCCCGGGCTCGACGCCGTGGGCGCGCTCCGCGGCTTCGCCCTCGATCTCGAGCGGGCGCAGGGCCTGGGACCCCGGGGCGGGGAGGCCGCGGTCGCGATCGCGCAGGAGCTGCGGGGCAAGGCGGTGGAGGGCGGCCTGGCCGAGGTCGAGCCCTGGCTGGCGGAGCGGGAGGCGCGCCTCCTCCGCGCCCTGCGCGCCGACGCCGGTCCGGGCACTCTCGCGGGCATCGAGGCCCGGGTGGACGAGGCGCTCGCCCCGTACCGCGATCGGATGCCGGCGCGGGTGCTGGAGCAGATCCGCCGCGACTCGCTGGCCCGTCGTCTGCTGGAGGCCCACGGCATTCCACGCCTGAGCCTGTTCGAATGACCGCACGATCCGGCCTGGCTCCCGGCGACGCGCTCGAGCTGCGCGTGGAGAAGGGCGTTTACCGCGGCCTGGGCCTGGCGCGCCACGAGGGCCAGGTCGTGTTCATTCCCCGAGCGCTGCCGGGCGACCGGGTCCGCGCCCGCATCGAGGCCGCGCGACCGGGCTACGTGGAGGGGGTCACCGAGGCGCTGCTCGAGGGAGGGCCGGCCCGGCGGCCTTCGCCCTGTCCCTACGTCCCGCGCTGCGGAGGCTGCGTCTACCAGGAGATGGCCTACCCCGGCCAGCTCGAGCTGAAGCAGGCGATCCTTCGCGAGTCGCTCGCGCGGGCGGGCGCGCCCTGGCCGGGCGAAGTCGAGGTCGCGCCGTCACCCGAGGAGGGCTGGCGGATCCGCGCCTCCCTCCACGTGGGAGTGGCGGAGGACGGGCTGAGGCTCGGCCTGCGCCAGGAGGGAACGCACGAGGTCGTGGACCTGCCCCGCTGCCTCCAGCTCTCCGAGGCCATGAACCTCGCGGCGCGCGGACTCCAGGGGGCGCTCCTGGCCCGGCCCGACCTCTGGCGCAAGGTCAAGGGGATCGACCTCGCGGAGTCTCCCGCGGGAGGCGCCCTCGTGGCCGCGGTAGAAGCGGACCTCGAGCCGCACGCGGCTCCCTCGCTCGCCTTCCTCGCGGAGGGCGCGCCGGGCCTCTCCGGCCTGGGGGTCCTCAGCGGAGGGCGGCCGAGGCGTTTCCTCTCCTTGCGTGGCTCCCCCTACATCCGGGCGGACGTGATGGGGGTCTCCCTGCGCGCCCACGTGCGGTCCTTCTTCCAGGGGAACCGCTTCCTCGTGGAGCCGCTCGCGCG
>Ga0137361_10000157_pt1 | contig 32323 bp, 25 predicted proteins | sample Mad1_80_16metaG_FD_104923 | JGI IMG/M metagenome (GOLD analysis project Ga0137361, IMG submission 104923) | Vadose zone soil microbial communities from Angelo Coast Range Reserve, California, USA - Mad1_80_16 metaG | ecosystem: Environmental > Terrestrial > Soil > Vadose zone | place: USA... | reverse complement strand
TTGAGTACCTATAAATGAAGCCCCTTGGGGGATGAATCTTGAGGGTAAGGAGCACTATGAAGACGCTGTATGCTCGACCGCTGTTGGCCGCCATACTGACCGCAACGCTCGTGGGGGGACCCATTTCACCGGCCTTCGGGCAGGACGCGCCGAAAAACCCGCCAGCAGCGCCTGCCAAGCCAGCCACGCCCATCGAGCCGGTTTCGCTTGGCTCCGCGAAATACAACTACACTCGCGCGCCCAAGCCATTTCCGAACTTGTTCGCTCCCTACAGCCCGATCAAGATCGCGGCGCCAGTGCTCACTAATTCCCCACGTATCGATCAGCTCATTCATGACGGCAAGTTGGAGTTAAGTATGCAAGAAGCGGTGGAGCTGGCCTTGGAAAACAGCATGGACATCGTGGTGCAGCGGTATAACCCATGGTTCGCGGACACCGGCATCCTCAAAGCAAATGCCGGAGGTTTTGGCGGCACGACTCCCGGCGCCGTCTTTGGCGGTTCCTCAGCGAATAATCCGCTGCTGAACTATGATCCCGTTATCACCACTGTCCTGAGCTTCGATGACCGCAATGTCCCGGTCAACAACCCCTTGACTTCCGGTACCGGCACCGGGCTTCTATCGCTGACGACATTGACGTTGCACACTTCGACGTTCAACACGCAATACACACAGGGCTTTCAGACAGGAACAACGTTTTTCACTGCCTGGAACAACACGCGCTCTTCCTCGACTTCGGCCGCAAACTTGTTCAATCCTTCCGTGAATTCAACGATTTTCGCCGGGTTCCAGCAGCAGTTACTGAACGGGTTCGGGCGTGCCGTGAACACCCGAAACATCCGCATCGCCAAGAACAACCGCAAGATCGCGGACTGGGCCTTCACTCAGCAAGCGATCAACACCGTTACCAACACCATCGCTGCTTATTGGGAACTGGTTTTCGCCAGGGAAAACGTAAAAGTTCAGCAGCAGGCCGTGACCGTGGCCGAAAAGCTCTCCAACGACAACAAGAAACAGTTGGAAATCGGTACCATGGCTCCGCTTGACGTCACGCGCTCCGAATCCGAACTCGCCACTGACCGCCAGAACCTGGTCGTCGCCCAGACCGTCCAACTTCAGGATCAACAGACTTTGAAAAACGCCATCAGCAAGAATCCCCTGGCGCCTAATTTTGTGAACGTGGAAATCATTCCCACGGATTTGCCGTCGCGTCCGGAGGCCATCGAAGCCCCCACATTTGAAGATGCCGTTAAAGAAGCTTTTGCGAAGAGGCCGGAATTACAGGAAGAAGCGCTCAACTTATTGAATGGACAGATCGACCTAAAGGCCACCCGCAACGCCCTGCTGCCGACCGCCACGCTGACCGCGCAATACAGCTCCGCCGGGCTCGCCGGCAACCAGAGATCGTTCACCTCTGCGACTGTGGCTGGAGCCCCGGTCGTTGACGCGAACGGAAATCCGATTCCCGGTTTCTTTCTCCCTGCGACACAGGTGACGCCAGGTCCCACTTCACAGGCCGGCTTCAGCGACGCCTTGAGCTCGGCGTTTCACAACAACTTCCCGGACTACCAGGTATCGTTAAATGTGCAGATTCCGATCCGCAACCGCTCAGCGCAGGCGGACAATCAGCGCGCTATCCTCACTCAGCGTTACCTGGAAGCGCAGTTGCAGCAACTGAAGAACGCCGCGATGCTCGACGTTCGCAACGCCTACATTGCACTCACCCAAGACCGCGCTCAGGTCGATGCCGCTAGCAAGGCGCGCGAACTCCAGCAGCAAACTTTTGATGCGGAGCAGAAGAGGTATGCGCTCGGAGCTTCGACCGTATACCTCGTCATCCAGACGCAACGCGACCTCATCAACGCGCAAGGCACGGAACTGCGCGCTCTGGCCAACCTCGCCGAAGCCAAGGCCAATTACGAGCGCGCCGTCGGGCGCACCCTCGAAGCCAATCGCGTCACCATCGCCGACGGCAAGACTGGAGAGGCGGCGCGCGAGACGCTCATTCCCGGCACGTTGCACGGCCAAGTAGTCGGGACAGAAAAGCTTTCCTACAACGCCGGCCAAAAGTAGTTTCAGCAAGGTACAATCCTAGCGGCCCGGGCGCTTTCGTCCGGGCCGATTTTTTTGCTCTGCCCAAGTGCCGTTTGGTTCGCTTTTCTCTTCACGGCATCCCTGCCACACTTGCCCCTTCCGTACCTTTCGCATAGCATTGAATCCTCAGGCACTTTGTATCGTTGCTTGGTGCCGCCCTCGGGAGCGATGCGCATGAGCGAACAGCGCAAGGGATCCACACAAACCGTGCCGCCGTCAGAGGCGTCTTCCGCGCATCGCGAACCTTCCGCCAAAGAACAAGCCTGGGAAAAAAACACTCTTCAACCCACGCTGGAAAAAAGCCCTGAGCGGCAAACCGAATTCACCACGATTTCGGGGCATCCGATTCGCCGACTGTACACCAAAGCGGATTTGCGGAATTGGGACCCGGACCGCGACCTCGGCTTCCCTGGCGAACCTCCTTATACGCGCGGCATTCATTCCACGATGCACCGCAGCCGCCTTTGGACCATGCGGCAATTCGCGGGCTTCGGAGCGGCCGAAGACACCAACCAGCGTTTCCGCTATCTCCTCGCGCAGGGCCAGACCGGGCTCTCCACTGCCTTCGACCTGCCCACGTTGATGGGCTACGACTCGGATCACGCGCTCTCCGAAGGGGAAGTCGGAAAGTGTGGCGTGGCCATCAGTTCGCTCGCCGACATGGAAGTGCTCTTCGACAAAATCCCCCTTGGCAACGTCACCACTTCGATGACCATCAATTCTCCCGCTGCCGTCATCTGGGCGATGTATCTGGCCGTCGCCGAAAAACAGGGCGCCGACTGGAAGAAAATCTCCGGCACGCTTCAGAACGACATCCTGAAGGAATACATCGCGCAAAAGGAATACATCTACCCGCCGGAACCCTCGATGCGGCTGGTGATTGACACCTTCGAATTCGGCGTCAAGAACACGCCCAAGTTCAACACCATTTCGATCAGTGGGTATCACATCCGCGAAGCCGGCTCGACCGCGATCCAAGAACTCGCCTTCACGCTGCGCGACGGCCTCGAGTACGTCGAATGGGGAATGCGGCGCGGCCTAGACGTGGACCAGTTCGTGCCGCAACTTTCGTTTTTCTTCAACGCGCACAACGATTTCTTCGAGGAGATCGCCAAGTACCGCGCCGCGCGCCGCATCTGGCACAAAGCCATGGTCGAGCGTTACAAATCCAAGAATCCGCGCTCCTGGGCTTTGCGCTTCCACACGCAAACCGCGGGATGCTCGCTCACCGCGCAGCAGCCATACAACAACGTTGTGCGCACCGCGATTCAGGCGCTCGCTGCCGTCTTAGGCGGCACACAATCTCTCCACACCAATTCGCTCGACGAAGCTTGGGCTCTCCCCACTGAATTCGCCGCCACTATCGCCCTCCGCACGCAGCAAATCATCGCCCACGAAACCGGCGTCACCAATACTGTCGATCCCCTCGGCGGTTCCTACTTCGTCGAAACGCTCACCAACGAAGTCGAGCGAGGCGCGTGGGAATACCTTGATCGGATCGACGCCATGGGTGGCATGGTCGCCGCCATCGAGCGCAGCTATCCGCAGCGCGAAATCGCGGAAGCGTCCTATCGTTACCAGTTGGCCGTAGATAAAAAGGACAAAATCATCGTCGGCGTGAATGATTTCGTTGCCGAAGAAAAGCCCCTCGACATTCTACAAATTGATGAAACCGTCGCCCACCGCCAGGCCGTTCGCCTGAAAAAACTCCGCGCCGACCGCTCCCAAGCTGAAGTCGATCGTCGCCTCAATGCCCTCCGCGTTGCCGCCAAGGGCAAAGACAACCTCATGCCGTTCCTTTATGACGCCGTGAAATCCTACGCTACGCTCGGTGAGGTTTGCGACGCTCTCCGCGACGTCTTCGGGACCTACGAAGAAGTCGCCATCACCTAACCTATGCCGGAAAAGAAAATCCGAGTCTTAATTGCCAAGCCGGGCCTGGACGGCCACGACCGCGGCGCAAAAATCATCGCCCGCGCCCTGCGCGACGCCGGCATGGAAGTCGTTTACACCGGCCTGCGCCAGACCCCCGAGATGATTGCTTCCGCCGCCGTCCAGGAAGACGTCGACGTCATCGGCCTCTCCATCCTCTCCGGCGCCCACAACACGATCTGCCCCCAGCTCATGAAGCTTCTTCACGAAAAAGGCATGAACGACGTTACTGTCCTTGTCGGCGGCATCATCCCCGAAGCCGACATTCCCGCCCTCAAGCAATCCGGCATCGCCGAAATTTTCCTTCCCGGAACTTCGACGCAAGATATAGTAGACTTCATCCACAAACGCGTCGCTTAGTACTAAATTGAGCCTGACATAAGTAGTTCCTGTGCTACCATGCCGCAATCTCGGAGGCTTGGATAATTACTTTTTTGACGTTACGCGGCGGTAACGCTGATTCTGTTTTCTCTGCTTCCGTCCGCACAACTCGCTCCGACCCAAGGCAAGCCAGGTACGGCCTCTCCCACTCCCTCAGACTTCCCTGCGGAATACCCGAAGGATGATGCCAGTGTCCTTGTCGAGAATCCCGGTTGGGAAGCTCTTTCCCAGGAAGTCCCATCCCAGATTCGCACTAAAGGGGGCTTGATCGGATCGCTCAATTACGGAGCTGTCCCTGGAGCGGTTACCGCCGAATATGAGGGAAAGCACGCAGAGCTTCAGATCGAAACTCGCAGGCCGGTCTTCTCCACTTGCAATGTTTCTTCCTCCGGAGGCGCCCCGGGGCTCGTAAGGCTGCGTCCAAAAAAAGATTCGCGTGAGCTCGACGCGGGCAGGCTACCCGTCTTGGGCGCCAAGATCGCCGAGGCCAAGCGGTCGGATGTGGTTCCGACGGAAGTGGTACAACCGGAAAATGGTTGCTGGCTCTTGCGCCCACGCGAAGATGTCCCGGCCGGTGAGTATGCTCTAATGCTTCCAACCCAGAATTTCGCAATTTTCGCGCTCACGATTGCCAATCCGCCGCCCGGAAACCTGTCACGAGCCCCAAAGAAACCGTAACGCCTGTTGTCCTCCTGTCTGTCGAGGATACCAGGGCCATGCCCTGTTCTTGTGCGTTTACTCCCTTCCGTCTTTCTTCCGGCTCTCATACATTCGCTTCACTTCCCGGTGCAGACTCTTCACACGGTTCTTCCAATCATGCTTCGCTTCGGGATCGACTTTCCGCCGCAGAAATTCCTGCTCCCGAATCAGCTTTCGCCGGTTTTCAAGCCGCGCCGGATCGAGCGTTCCCGCATCCAACGCCGCCTCCACCGCGCATCCCGGCTCCCGTTCATGACGGCAATCGCCGAATCGGCACTCCCCCGCCAGCGCATCAATGTCCGCAAAAACTTGCGCAACACCATCTTCCGCGTCCCACAGTTGCATCTCCCGCAAACCGGGTGTGTCCATCAACAGCGCTCCTCCTGGCAACACGAATAGTTCTCTCGCTGTTGTGGTGTGCCGTCCCCGGCTATCGTTCTCGAGAACTGGCTGTACCTCCTGAACTGTTTGCCCCAGAAGCCGGTTCGCAATCGTTGACTTCCCCACTCCCGATGAGCCGAGTAGCACCAATGTCTGCCCGGCCTTGAGAAACTCTTCCAGTTCGCTAAAACCGTCGCCAGTTTTCGCGCTCACAACGCACACACTTGTGCCCAGCGCAACGCGCTCCATCTCCGCAGCCTTCCCGCGGGCGTCCTCGCAAGCGTCCGCTTTGTTCAACACGATGACTGGCTTCGCCCCAGACTCCCAACATTGCGCCAAATACCGCTCCACGCGCCGCGGATTGAAATCGCCGTCTAATGCCGACACCAGCAGCGCCGTGTCCGCATTCGCCGCGATTACCTGCTCTTCCATTTTCTTGCCGGGAGACTTGCGGACAAATTTGCTCCGTCTTGGCAAAACCGCCTGGATCACCGCTGTCGTGCCTTCGCCATGCAGTTCCGCTACTACCCAATCGCCCACTGCGGGCCAGTCCGCACCCTGGTCCGCGGCAAGACGCAGCTTGCCGCTCGTTTCCGCCCAGCATTCGCAGAAGTCTCCCGCGATGCGCCAGAATTTCCGTTGCTGCGAAATCAAACGCGCGCGTACTGCGTTTTTCCACTCGCGGCCCTGCCAAAACGCTTCAAAGTACGAATTCCATCCCCAACCCGCAAGCGATCCATTAATAGTCACGGAAAAATCCTCCCGCAGCATTCGCCGCGAAGCGTTGAATACTCTTGGCCGACACACGGCCGCCGCTAGCGCCAAATCCAAACAGCTCTCGTTCAGTGGATTGGAATTGCGGGAGGGATGCTTGCGGTCAGGTTCTGCCAACCGCGGAGACACACCCGCCCGCGAGAACTTTGCTAGTGGTTCGCACAGGCGCCTCCGTGGCTGAATTGAGCAATGCCGCGCATTCGCGCGCACTACCCAAACCAAATCATAGCGACCGCCCCAGTCCGAGTCAACGCTCGAAACACTCGGTTAATGGGTCACTTCGTAGATTCCGGCCACCCCTGCCAACCATCTTCGTGGCAGTAGACGATCAAGGGAACCGATCCCTTCTCGGTTCCCCAAAAGCACTCATCCAAATGGTAGTGATTTCCCGGCGTAAGAAGTTGCTCTGCCGTCAATTCCGCTAGGCCAGAGCAGATTGCTGCAAGAGCTTTGAGGCCTGCCCGATTCCCCAATATCTCGACTTCCGATGTACCACCGCGTTCCTTGAGTGCGACCTGCAAGCGAGCGCCCTGACAAGGGATTTCGTTTTTTCGTTCAGGTAAGCTTTCAAATGGTATCCCCATTCCTCATCCTTATCCTGGGCTTTCGCCTTCACCATCGAGATCAATGAACAACCTTCCCGTCCGTATCTCGAATCTCGACCTTGCCCAGACTCAGTTTCTTCATGTCCTCTTCGATCTTTGCGCGGTCTCCCACCGCAAGCACGATCATCTTTTCCGGCTGAATGTATTTCTTCGCCACGGCCTGCGCCTGCTCAGTCGTCACGGCATTGATGCGCTCCGGCAGCGTCGAAAAATAATCCAGCGGCAAATCGTACGTGAAAAGTTCCGCGAACGTCGCCGCCGCTTCCGTCCCGCGCTCAAACCGACCCGGCAGCGACCGCGCGATGGAATCCTTCGAGAGGATCAGCTCCGCCGGCGTCATCAGCGTGTCGCGCATCCGCTTCAGCTCGTTGAACACTTCCGTTGTCGCGGGAGCGGTCACGTCCGTCCGCACATCGGAAAACACGATGAACGGTCCCGGTGATCGGTGATAGCGGAAGAACGATCCGGCGCCGTACGTGTACCCATGTGCCTCGCGCAGGTTCATGTTGATGCGACTCGAGAAGAGTCCGCCCAGGTCCGTGTTCATCACTTCCACGGCCACATAATCCGGCGTCGACCGCGCCAAGCCCATCGAGAAGCACACCAACGTCGTTTGCGGCGCTCCCGGACGGTCCACCAAAATCAGCTTCGAGTCCGTTGTCTCCGGGGTGCTCAGCGGCGGCTGCGCGGGCCTCCCTGCCTTCCACGCGCCAAACTGTTTTTCCAACAGCGGTTTCAGCGCTGCCAGCTGGATGTTTCCGGTCACCACCAGCGCCGCGTCGTCCGGAAAATAATTCTGCTTCCAGAACTTTTCCAGATCGTCGCGCGAAATCGCTTTGATGGACTCCGTCGTCCCGCTGTCCGGATACCCGTACGTGTGCCGCGGCCCATAGAGCGCCGAGGCCAGCACGCGGGTCGCGAGGGAAAACGGCTCGTCTTTTTCCTGAACAATGCTGGTCAGCCGCTCCGAGCGCACTCGTTCCAATTCTTCCTTCGGAAAGCTCGGATGCAATGCCACGTCCGCCAGCAATTCCAACGCGTCTGGAAAATTCCGCGTAAGCGAACGTGTGGAGATTCCCGTCGTGTCTGTCCCCGACCCAGAATTTAATGTCGCACCCAGGTCCGCGGCGCGATCCGCAATTTGCAGCGCCGAACGCGTCGTCGTTCCCTGCTGCAGCATCCGCGCCGTCATGCTCGCCAACCCCGGACGGTCCACCGGATTCACTCCGCTCCCCGCGTGCAAAACCAGGTCCGCCGCCACCAGCGGCAATCCCGGCCGTTCGCTGTAGAGGACGGTCAATCCATTGGACAGCTTGAATTGTTCCGGCACCGGCAAGTGCAGCGCGCTGGCGGGACCGGGCTTCGGCGGCTCTTTCCGCCACTCCGCATCAGCGTTCACCGGCTCGCCATTGTTTTTCGATGGATCCTTTTCCGGCGCTTTTGGAGTCGGCACTTCGGCGCCCAAATCCTGCTTCCCCGGCACTCCATAAACCACCGCGCGCTGATTCCCATTGAGCTGTCCTTGCGCGAACGCCTGGATCGATTCGGGCGCGGCATTCTCGTAGCGCGCAATGTCCGCCGCCAGAAAATCCGGCGTGCCCAGATAATGGTTGTAACTGTTCAACCGGTCCGCTACGCCGCCGAATCCGCCCAGCGTCTCGAGGCCCGCAATGATTCTCGATTCGATCACGTTGCGCGCCCGCATGAGTTCTTCGGCCGTCGGTCCGTCCTTGCGGAACGCGTCCAACTCCGTGTTGATCGCTTTCTCGAGGTCCTCCAGTTTCACGCCGGCCTTCGCCGTCACCTGTACCTCAAACACGGAACCAAGAATCAGCGACTGCTGATTCACCGCCACGTCTTGCGCAATCTGCTTTTCGTACACCAGCTTTTTGTATAACCGGCTGGACTTCCCGCCGCCGAGAATCGTTGCTGCAAGATCCGCCTCGGCGTCGCCCGGCTTGAAAATCGGCGATGTCAGCCACGCCATGTACACGCGTGGGAGCTGCACGTTGTCCTGAATTACCGCTCGGCGCTCGGAAGCAATCGGCGGCGTGTGCGCTTTGATCTTGGGAACGTCCTCGCCGCGCTTCAGCGGCCCAAAATATTTCTGCACCAGCTCGCGCGCCTTCTCCGGATTAAAGTCTCCGACAATCGCCAGGCTCGCATTGTTCGCCGCGTAGTACAGTTTGAAAAAATTCCGGACGTCTTCCAGCTTCGCTGACTGAATGTCCTGGTGCGAACCAATCACCTCCCCATAGTAAGGATGCTCTTTCGGAAAAAGTTGATGGAACAGCCCTTCTTCCACTACACCGTACGGAGCGTTTTCCACGCTCTGCCTCCGCTCGTTGCGTACCACGTCCTGTTGATTCGAAAGATTTGCCTGGTCCAGTTTGTCCGGCAAATAACCCATGCGGTCGGACTCCAGCCACAGCGCCAGTTCCAGTTGATTCGAAGGCAGCGTCTCGAAATAATTTGTGCGGTCAAAATCCGTGGTGCCGTTGATATCCGAAGCGCCCGCAGCTTCCAGATAATGAAAGTGCGAGCTGCCGGGAACGTGCCGCGATCCTTCGAACATCATGTGCTCGAACAGATGCGCGAAACCGGTACGCCCCGGAAGTTCGTTCGCCGGACCTACGTGGTACCACAAATTCACCGCCACCATCGGCAGCCGGTGATCTTCGGAAAGAATTACCTCCAGCCCGTTCTCCAGTTTGTACTTTTCGAATTTCAGTTGCGGGACTTCGAGTGGCGCGGGCTTGGCCACAGCTGGCTTGGCGCCTGTTTGCGCCACCAATTTTGCGGGGGCTTTCGCGGGAGGCGAAGGTGTCTGCGCGCTAACTAAACCTGCAAGCAGTAAAAACACGGTCCCGCCAAACGTGAAAACAATCTTGTAGTGATGCCTCATCACGGTGTCCTTTCGAATTGGCACAATTTGCCGTTCAGCCAGCGGACCGCACTCGCGGGTGTCCTCAAAATCCCCGCTGCTAGCTTACCCTGCTTCAGAATCAGTGCAAAATACTTTACATTTTTCAAGGAACGCGAGAAACGCGACGCGGTTCGCACAAGAGCCAGCAAACCCCGTATACTGTGTCACTGGTTCTTTGCGCTTTGTAATTCGAATCATTTTAAAAGCTTGTTGCTTCGCGAGGTCCACGCGTGTCTGCTTCGGTCCTGAAAACCGCCGCCAATCTCAAATCACCGGAATTTGAAAAGAACACTCGCCGCATCGTCGATTTGCTGACGACAATCAAGAACGAAGAAGAACAAATCCGCCAGGGCGGCGGCGCAAAGGCTATTGAATCGCAGCACAAAAAAGGCCGCCTGACTGCTCGCGAACGCATCGCCAAGTTGATCGATACGGGTTCGCAGTTTTTTGAACTCGGAATTTACGCTGCTTACGAAATGTATGAAGAGTGGGGCGGCGCGCCTTCGGCAGGAACTGTCACCGGACTCGCAAAGGTTTGTGGCCGCACCTTCATGCTGATCGCCAATGACGCGACCGTGAAGGCCGGCGCGTTTTTCCCCATGACCGCCAAGAAAGTGATTCGCGCGCAAAATATCGCCATCGAAAACAGAATTCCCGCGATTTATTTGGTCGATTCCGCAGGAGTTTTTCTGCCGCTCCAGGAAGATGTTTTTCCAGACACCGACGATTTTGGACGAGTTTTTCGAAACAACGCCGTTATGTCCGCAATGGGCATTCCGCAAATCACCGCGATCATGGGGATGTGCGTTGCGGGCGGCGCGTACCTTCCGGTGATGTGCGATCACATCTTGATGACCGAAGGCTCAGGATTGTTTTTGGCAGGGCCCGCTTTGGTGCAGGCAGCCATTGGACAGAAAACTTCCGCGGAAGACCTCGGCGGCGCCAAAATGCACGCCCAAATTAGCGGCACGGTGGATTTCCGCGAGCCGGACGACGATGCGTGCATCGCGCGGATTCGCGCGCTGGTAGACAAGATGGGCGCGCCCAACGCTTCGCCATTCAGCCATGTGAAATCGCGCGACCCGCTCTTTTCCGCCGGGGATATCTACGGACTGTTTTCGAGCGATCCCGGAAAACAATACGACATGCGGGAGATCATCGCCCGCGTTGCGGACGCCAGTGAATTCGAAGAATATCGCGCAGAGTATGGAGAAACCTTGCTTTGTGGTTACGCGCGCATCGGCGGCTGGGCCGTCGGCATCGTGGCCAATCAGAAAAAACACGTGCAGACGCTGGCGCGCGGCTCGGACCAGAAACGCATCGAATTTGGCGGCGTAATCTATACCGAGTCCGCGGAAAAAGCCGCGCGCTTCATTCTCGATTGCAACCAGAACAGGATTCCGCTGGTTTTTCTGCATGACGTAAACGGTTTCATGGTCGGAAAAGACGCGGAGTGGAGCGGCATCATTCGCGCCGGCGCAAAAATGGTAAACGCCGTGGCAAACAGCGTCGTTCCAAAAATCACGGTGATTTGCGGTGGCAGCTTCGGCGCCGGAAATTATGCCATGTGCGGCAAGGCCTACGACCCGCGATTTATGTTCGCCTGGCCCACTGCAAGATTCGCAGTCATGAGCGGCGACGCCGCGGCAAGCACGCTCGCCGAAATAAAATTGAAGCAACTTGAGCGCGAAGGGAAAAAAGTCGACGAAAAACAAAAAAAGGAATTGGTCGAATCCGTCCGTGCCACTTACGAACATCAAACCGATCCGCGTTACGCCGCCGCACGCCTGTGGGTCGACACCATCATCGATCCCGTGCACACTCGCGACGCGTTAATCTGGGCTCTCGAAGCGGCCGCGCTCAATCCCGAAATTCGCGAATTCAAGACCGGAGTCCTGCAGACCTGATGACCATGCGGAAACGAAGCCTGATAATCCTAGCGGCGACTATTCCGGCGTGGATCGTCTATGCGCACTTCGGGGCGGAGTTCGACAAAGATAATCGCGCTTGGGGATACGAGGGTTCTCCGCCACCATATTTGATCGGCGCGGGTTTAGCGATTGTCCTTACCCCTTTTGCGGCCCTAGTTCTTTTTCTCATCGATCACATCTCATGGCGTCGTCGACAAAATGACCGAACAAATCAAACTGATTGAGTGTCCGCGAGACGCGTGGCAGGGATTGCCGGAACAAATTCCCACAGAGTACAAAGCGGAATATTTGAAAGAACTTGTGCTCGCGGGATTCCAGCACATTGACGCAGTGAGTTTTGTTTCGCCGAAATATGTGAAGCAAATGGCGGACAGTGAAGAAGTGATGGCGAAGCTAAATGCCTCTCTTCCTGCCGGTGTGAAACTGCCGGAAATAATTGGAATCGTCGTGAACGAAAAAGGACTCGAACGCGCGCTGGCGACGCCGGGCGTGACGACGATTGGATATCCTTACTCAATTTCGGCGTATTTTCGGCGCGCGAATGCCAACATGACGCGGGATGAATCGCGCTCGCTCGTAGAACAATTGAAGAAAGAAACTGCCGCGGCAAACCGCGGGCTGGTGATTTATATTTCGATGGCGTTTGGCAATCCCTACGACGAACCGTGGGGACCGGAAATTGTGGCCGATACATTGGAGTGGCTGAAGGATGTTCGTGTGCGCACGGTTTCGCTGGCGGATACGGTGGGCACCGCTTCGCGGCAACTCGTCGGCGATTTGTACCGCAGCGTGAAGGATCACGTCGCCGGGATCGAATTGGGCGTGCACTTGCATGGCCAGCCCGAAAATGCCGAAGAAAAGATTCTCGCGGCTTACGAGGCAGGGTGCCGGCGTTTCGATAGCGCGCTGACGGGGCTTGGCGGCTGCCCGTTTGCAGGAGACGATCTGGTCGGGAACATCGCGACGGAAGATGTTCTTGCCGCCTTGCGAAAGGCGGGCGCAGATCCCGGAATTGATTCGGCGCGGCTAACCAAGGCGCTCGAAATGACGAATGAAATTCGCGCGAAGTATGCACACGTACCACTTGTAAATTGAAAAGGAGTCCAACCATGTATTCGACACTCCTTCTTGAAATTGCCGGAAATCTGGCGACCATCACGCTGAACCGCCCGGAAAAACGCAACGCCATCTCCACGCAAATGATGGCGGAGCTTCAAACGGCGCTCGACCAAATCGAGAAGAGTCACGCGCGCGTGGCCATTTTGACGGGCAGCGGCAAAGCGTTTTGCGCAGGGATGGATTTGGACATGCTCGCGGCGATTGCGAAGCAATCCCCCGCGGAAAATCAGGAAGACTCGCGGCGGATTGCCAAAATGTTCCGTCGCATCTGGAGTTTCCCGCGACCACTGATCGCGGCGGTAAACGGCGCGGCTTACGCCGGAGGATGCGGTATCGCCACACTCTGCGATTTCACGCTCGCCGTGCCGGAAGCAAAGTTCGGATATACGGAAGTAAAGATTGGCTTCCTTCCGGCGATTGTCTCCGTTTTTCTGACGCGGCAAATCGGGGAAAAGCGCTCGCGTGATCTCTTGCTTACAGGCCGCATCATCGAAGCGGAGGAGGCAAAAACATTCGGCCTGGTATCGGAAATTGTTCCGCCGGAGCGCTTGATGGAACGCGCGCACGAACTTGCAAACCTGCTGATCGCAGCAAGCCCCAGCAGCCTCACTCGATCCAAACACCTCCTGGTATCCTCGGCGGCTGCGGGAGTGGATCACGACTTGGAACGCGCCATCCTGGAAAATGCGCGCATTCGTTGCACGCCCGATTTCCAGGAAGGCCTCGCTTCGTTTCTGGAGAAACGCAAGCCCGTGTGGCAGGGCGACTCTGAAAAATAACGCACATGCGAATGATTGAATATCACGATGCGATGGTGCGCGTGCGCTACGCGGAAACGGACCAGATGGGCGTGGTTTATCACGCGAACTATTTGATCTGGTTCGAGGTCGGCCGCGTTGAGCTGATTCGCGCGCTGGGAATCGAATACAAGCGCATGGAGATTGACGACGATTGCCACATCGTAGTGGCGGACGCGCACTGCCGCTATCATCATTCAGCGATGTACGACGAAGTGCTGCGCATCCGGACACGCATTGCGGAGTCCCGGAACCGCATCGTCAAGTTTTCCTACGAGGTCATTCGCGACGCCGACGGAGAGGTGCTGGCAAACGGAGAGACGACCCACGTGATTTGTGGGAGCAATGGCCGCCCGAAATTGCTGCCGAGGAAATACCACAGCGTATTCAGCTCCATCGTCGCGCCGCAACCAGACCGGAGCAACGCATGAGCGTCGCGCTGAGCGGAAACGATCTCACGTTTCCGCAACTCTATGACGTGGCGCGGCGCGGCGAACAAGTCCAACTGACGGCGTCGGCAATCGAAAGGATGAACGCTTCGCGCGCGGTAGTCGATCGACTGGTGGCATCGGGGGAAGCGGCCTACGGAATCAATACTGGCTTCGGGAAACTCGCTTCCGTGCGCATCTCCGCAGAGCAAGTCCGGCAACTGCAGGTAAATCTGGTGCGTTCGCACGGTTGCGGCGTCGGCGCGCCGCTGAGTGAGCCGGAGACGCGCGCAATGATGTTGCTGCGCGCGAACGCACTCGCCAAGGGATTGAGCGGCGTGCGGCCGCTCGTCGTGGAAACACTTTGCAAAATGCTGAACGCCAAAGTGCATCCGGTGATTCCCTCGCAGGGCTCGGTGGGTGCTTCGGGCGACCTTGCGCCGTTGGCGCACCTGGCGCAGGTGGTGATTGGCGAGGGCCGCGCGGCGTTTGGCGGAGAAGTCTTGCCCGGCGGCGAAGCCATGAAGCGCGCGCGAATTCCTGCGGTGGCACTTGAAGCGAAAGAAGGACTCTCGCTGCTGAACGGCACCCAAGGCATGCTGGCGCTGCTGAGCCTGGCTCTGCGTGAAGCTGACAACCTTGTGGACACCGCGGATGTAGCCGCTGCCCTTTCGCTGGATGCGTTGCGCGGAAGTCCCGGCGCATTCGACGCCCGCATCATGCATGCGCGCGCGTACGCAGGAGCTGCAACGACGGCGCGGAACCTGGCGCACTTGAATGAGGGCAGCCAGATTCGCGAATCGCATCGCCCATCGGAAAAAGATCCGCGCGTGCAGGACGCGTACAGTTTGCGATGCACGCCGCAGGTGCATGGCGCGGTGCGCGATTCGCTGGCGCAGGCCAGGGAAATGGCGTCGGTGGAGTTGAACAGCGCAACGGACAATCCTCTCGTCTTTGTGCGCGACGCAAAAAGCGGCGACATTATCAGCGGCGGAAATTTTCACGGGCAGCCGCTGGCCATGGCGGCGGATCAAGTGGCCATAGCCATCGCGACGCTCGGCGGAATTGTCGAGCGGCGAATCGAACAGATGACCAATCCTCTGACCAGCATGCTGCCGGCATTCCTGACGCCGGAGCCGGGACTGAATTCGGGATTTATGATCGCGCAGGTGACCGCGGCGGCGCTGACGAGCGAAAACAAGGCGCTGGCCATGCCACACTCGGTCGATTCCATTTCCACGAGCGGCAATCAGGAAGATTACGTGTCGATGGGCATGAGCGGAGCGCGGCGATTGCAACGCATGCTGGACAATCTAAGTCACACGATCGCGATTGAATTGCTATGCGCTTGCCAGGGGATCGACCTGCTGGCGCCATTGCAGACGGGAAGGCTGGCGCGTAAAGCGCACGAAAGAGTGCGAGCGAAATCGCGCATGTTGTCCGTGGATAGGCCGCTGGCGCCGGATGTTGAAGCGGTGGCAGCGCTGGTGGCCAGCGGCGAGTTTTCCGCTCTCCTCGGTTAGGCGAATGGAATCCCAACATAGAGTGCACAGAATCCTCGGAGGACGATTCCGTATCGCTGGTTTAACCCTGCTCCCCTTTCCCCCTGTTTTTCATCAAGTGTTGATTCTAAAAGGGGTTGAAGGGCCTTTGTTTTCACACACTTTTGCAAGTGTTGATTCCAAAGGGGCTTACGTTGCACTAAAATTGTGCAAAAATGCGGGCGTTTTCTCACGCTCGTACCGGAGGTGGGTACAGGCCCAAATTGCCGTGGAGCGAACGGCCACTAACAAAAATGCGGCAGACAAACCGCAGTTCGAAAGATTCCGCTCAAAACGATTACGGGCAGTCAAGCATTTTTTCAGTTCATGCTTGCGAATCGAGTCTCGAACGAATGCGGATCGTAGTTGAGTGAATAGATTTCATTTCGTGGGCAGGCGGGGCAAGTTCAGGAATTCTTCCAAGCTGTCGGCCACGGTTTCGCCGTGGGACCGTCCGCCATCGTAGTCGAGAAAAACGACGGGGGAATCGTTGGCTCTGTGGTCGGAAGCGGCGATCCAATACCAGGAGCCGCGGCCGGTGGTTGCAAAGCAATACCCGGGACCTAACTCTTCCTCATAGGGCAACTCGTTCAGTGCTTCGATGTCCAGGGGCTCGAAGCAATAAACCGACCAGCGCTTTGGCCACCAGCGTCGCCTGCCGGGTTTCTCCAATTGGAAACCGACGGACTGAATGGCGGATTTGTCCTCGTACAGCCGCAAGAGTCTTTCCGGCAAAAGCTTTCCTAATTCTTTTTCGACGGCCTCCGGGTGCGGATCCAACAAGCGGCGCAAGTACGCTTCGTATGTGGCCCTAAGTTGATCGGGGGTCGGGCGGGAGCGGAGCCTCGTAATGGCTTGGCGAATCCCCGTGGCAATGACCAGCAGCACAGCGGCGATGGCGAGAGGACCAAATACGAGGAGGGGAAGCTTGTCCACGCTCCCATGATACAGCGGAGGGAGGCCGATAGGATTGATTGGTGCAGACCCATCAGTTTCTCAGGGTTTGACGCTGAACCCTGCGCTACTAGGCGAGCGATTCGAGGAAAAAGGTGAGCATACGGTAGCCGGCGATGTAGGAGAAGGGGGCAAGTTCGAGAGAGTAATGGCCGCAGGCGAGTTCGAGGGTGCGGGGTTCGGCGCCGTGGCGGCGGAGGGAATCGAGCATCTGGCGGGTGAGCTCCGGGAGCATGGTAGGGTCGTACTTGCCGTAGACCATAAGGGTGGTGCGGCCTGCGCCCATGCCACGCTCGACGTAAGGCATGGGGCTGATGGGGGCCCAGTACTCGCGGAGCTCGTCGACAGTGACGTGGTGGCGAAGGCCCTCCCATACGTGATTGGTGGTCATGCCCTGGCTGATGACGTCGGCGTAGTAGGTGGAGACGTGGAAGAACCCGGCGGCGCGGATGCGTTCGTCGTGGACGAGGGTGATGTAGCCGACGGAGGAGCCGATGCTGGTGCCGAGGATGCCGAGCTTGGTGTAGCCCTGCTGTTCGAGCCAATGTAGGCAGCGACGGGCGTCCTGGACAGCCTGGCGATTGGCCTGGAGGGTGAGCCCGACGTTGGGGCCGCAGATCTGGTCAGCGCGCTCGTGACCGTGGGCCATGCGGCGGTCGTGGTAGGGCATGCTCATTTTCAGGACGGTGATGCCAAGGCGCTGAATCCAGCGGCAGAGGCCGTTTTGGCCGTGCCATTTGGCGTTCCAGTTGGGGAGCAGGAGCACGGCGGGACCTGCGCCGTCGCGTCTCCCACGCGAGCGAGTTGAAAGGGTCTCGCGTGCGGGAAAGAGTTGCGCGTGCACGGTATTGTTTTCCGGCCAGGAGGACTCGATGGAACTTGTGAAGGTGAGGACGTTCTGGGAGTCGCGGCGATAATCGGTGGCGGCAGACGCGGCGTACCATTCCCTGCTGGATTCGATGGCTTTGCGGGCGTATTCGCGCACGAAGGCGGCCGGATTGGGATCATCGGGGGAGCCGCCGATGTGCTCGAGGCCCCAGTGGAATGCTTGGACGCGGCGATTGTCGTCGGTGGTCCAGCGGCGGTGCTCGTAGCGGCGGATTCTGCGTTCGAACCAGTTCATAAAGGCAGTTGTAAGTTATGAGTTTACAGTTGTTAGTTCCAAAACAAAAAGCCGCGCGCGAATTGCAAGGATAAGAATCCACACAGAGATTGCAAAGGACACAGCGGGACGCAAAGAAGAAACCGTTAGGAATGAGGCACGCGGGCGGCACGGTTTGTTGAGGCAGTAGGGTGAGTGTGGCAGATTGAGAAGAGCGGCCGCGGAGTGGCCGGGCAAACCGTGGTCATCGCCTTCTTTTTTCTTTTTGGAATTATTGTGGGGAGCTTCGTGAATGTCTGCATCACGCGGATACCAGAGGATGCCTCCATCGTTTCGCCCGGGTCGCGCTGTCCACGGTGCGCGACGCCGATCAAGCCGTATGACAATGTGCCGGTGTTTGGATGGCTGTGGCTGAGGGGCAAATGCCGCGCTTGCGGGCAGCCGATTTCACCGATGTATCCGCTAATCGAGCTGGCGACAGGATTGCTGTTTGTGGCGGCGTTTCTGGAATTTGGGATCACGCAAGCGACAGTAAAATGGCTGTTTTTCACATGCTTGCTTGAGATTCTGACGATGACCGATTTGCGCGTGCGGCTGCTGCCGGACGTGGTCAACTGGCCGGGCTTTGCGGCGGGACTACTGTTTTCAGCATTTGTGCCACCGGATCATGGATTCGCAGGGCTTCTGATTGAGAGACTTTTGCATGTGCGGCTGCCGGGATATGCAGCGGGAATTCTGGACGGCATCCTGGGGGCGGCTTTTGGAAGCTTTTTGCTGTGGGGACTGGCGGCGGGCTACAAGGCGGTGCGCGGTCATGAGGGCATGGGCATGGGCGACGTGAAAATGATCGCCATGATCGGGGTCTTTCTCGGGTTGCGCGGGACGTTTCTGACGCTCTTGGTAGGGAGCCTGCTGGGAAGCTTGATCGGGATCGGGCTGGTATTGGCTTTGTATCTCGGCGGGTGGAAGAGTAGGGTGGCGAAACGCGCTAGCCGGCGGGGATTGGGGACGGAGCGGCAATTGCGATGGGCGATTGCGAGGCAATATCAATTGCCGCTAGGCACGTTTCTAGGGATTGGGGCCCTGGCGATTGTGTATGGGGGGCCAGTGATTGCGGAGCAGTGGCCGATTTTCAGGGGTATCGTTGGTTAGAAAAGAAACTCAAAAGTTGAAGAAGGAAAGAACAAGAAAAGGATAACGCAGAGACGCAGAGACCGGTAAGCCTCGCAGAGAAAGAGACAGAAGCTGAAAGCCGAGATCATGTTCGGAACGTTGCAAGCTGGAAATAACACCCAGCACCTTTGGATGATTGCCGCGGGACTGGGAGTCGGGTTCCTGGCGGTCGCTGGGCTGGTGGTATTTCTGATGCGCAGGTCCTTTCGAAGCAGGCGGGACGAGCAGAAAGAGGAATTCAAGGCGAGCGGGCCGGGCACAGAGAACCCTTCCGCTTTCATGGCCGCGTCAATGCAGGGGGTGATTCAGCAATTGCGCGTGCAGGAAAAGGAATTGGAGCGCCTGCATCGCATCGAAAAAGAGCGCGCGGAGCAGACGGAGAGGTTGAGCGAGGAAGTGACGAGGAATATGCCGGCGGGACTCCTGGTCGTGAATGCCACGGGAATTATCTCCAGCTCGAATCCGGCGGCAGAGCAGGTTCTGGGAATTCGCGGTCTGGCATTCCGGCGATATAGCGAGGCGCTGGGAGCCTCTTCGGGGGTGTCCAGGCTGATTGCGGAGTGCCTTGCGAACGGAACGATTTTCCGGCGCGAAGAGGTTGAGCACATACCGCCTGCGGGCGACACGCGGCATCTGGGAGTGACGATCTCGCCCATTCGGCGCGGCGAGGGAAAGATCAGCGGAGCGATCTGCCTGCTGACGGATTTGACAGAACTTGCCGCGCTACAGCAACGGATGCAACTGAAAGAAAACCTGGCCGCGCTGGGCGAATTGTCCGCGGGAATCGCGCACGAGTTCAAGAACGCGCTGGCGACGATTTCGGGTTACGCGCAGATGATCCGGTCGGAATCTTCGGAGACGGAAGCTTTGGATTACGCGAAACGCATCCTGGAGCAGACGCGGAACATCACGCACGTAGTGACGGAATTTTTGAAGTACGCGCGGCCGCTGGAAATTCCGGATGACAGGGTTGCTCTGCAAATCGTCGTGGAGCGCGTGGTTGCGGAAGTGGAAGAAGCGCTGCCGCAGGTAAAGATTCGATGGGAAGGGACATTCGGAGACGCGGGCGGAGACGAAGGGCTATTGAGGCAAGCGCTGCTTAACTTGACGCGAAACGCCGCAGAGGCATGCGCCCTGACAGCCGGCGGAGGGCACGTCGCCGTTTTCGGCGAAATCGTTCACGGCGAAGAGGCGGGATCTCAACGGATCAGGGTTACGGACAACGGCCCGGGGATTCCTGCGAACGTGCTCCCGAAGTTATTCCGGCCGTTTTTTACGACGAAAGCAAAGGGAACCGGGCTGGGACTGGCCGTGGTGCAAAAGATTATCGTGCAACATGGTGGTCAGGTAGAGGTGCGGAACCGCCCCGAAGGAGGGGCGGAGTTTATTGTTACGCTACCCTTGCCGCGTAGCGTACCAGAAGCAGTAGAATCAAAGCAGACCAGCATCTAAGGGAGTGTCGGTGTCTTGCAGCGCTCCCGGGAGGTGGGACTATATGCGAGTGAAATTCTGGACCAAGGTTTTCCTAATCGTTCCCGCTCTGTGCCTGGCTGGGCTTTCGGCGGCCGCGCAACAGACGGGTGATCCCGTGGCGGATGCCGCAAGAAAAGCCCGCGAAGCGAAGAAGGACACGACGAAGCCGAAGAAAGTTTACACCGACGATGACATTAAGAGGAGCGCGCCGGAGCGGGCGGCGCCTAGCTCAGCCACGGGCGATGCCAGTGGGAAGGCTGCCTCCACGACAGCACAGGGGGCGGGCGCTTCCACGAAGGCCGGAGAGGAACCTAAAGAAGATCCGAATAGCGAATCGGCTTGGAAAAAACGCTTTCAGGCTCAACGCGACAAGATTGCGAAAGCTGAGAAGGAACTTGATATTTTGACGCGCGAACTGGAAAAGGCCCAAGTGCAGTACTACCCTGATCCGCAAAAGGCCATGGCGCAGCAGAACACGCGCGCCGACATCACCGCGATTAATACAAAGATTGACGCAAAAAAGCAGGAAGTGGATCAGTTGAAGAAGGGCCTTAATGACCTTGAAGACCAGTTAAGGAAATCAGGCGGCGATCCAGGGTGGGCGCGGTAGAAGAAACCAAACGGAAAGTCGTTAGTTGTACGTTTTTTAGTCTTCAGAAAACCCTTGATAACCACACGAAGCGCCACCCTGAAGGCGTTAGAGGGTGGGAGTTTCCGGGGACCTGCTTCCCTTCTCTGCACATCTGTCTCTGGTTGTCCGCTGGCAGTGGCTGGATTCATGGTAGAAACGAAAGAGATGGAACCTCTGCTCCTCGTCGAAGACAAGCCGGAACTGCGCGCCATGCTACGCAAGGCACTGGAGCGCGCTGGCTACGCCGTGGACGAAGCGCCGGACGGCGCAGCCGCTATCCAAAAGATACGCGCGCGAAGGTACTTGCTGGTGATCACCGACCTGAAGATGCCAGGAGCTTCGGGGCTGGAAGTCTTGCGCGAGACCAAGCAGGCTGACGCGGCGATACCGGTGCTGCTGCTGACGGCCTACGGATCGGTGGAAGAAGCCGTAGCCGCAATGAAAGAAGGCGCGTTTGATTTTCTGCAGAAGCCGGTGGACCTGGAGCATTTAAAGCTGCTGGTACAACGGGCGGCGCGGCAGCAGGAATTACTGCGGGAAAACTTGCTGCTGCGCGAGGAATACTCCACGCGCTACGGGTTCCCTCGCATCGTGGGCGAGCATTCGTCGATCCGTGAAGCAAGCCAGCAGATCCAGAAAGTAGCGGCAACAGATTCGACCTGCCTGCTGCTGGGGGAAAGCGGGACGGGAAAAGAGTTGTTCGCACTGGCGATTCACCACTTGTCGCCGCGACGGGAACAGCCATTCGTGGCGCTGAATTGCGCGGCAATTCCGGAAGGGTTGGTGGAGAACGAACTCTTCGGGCACGAGCGGGGAGCCTTTACCGGAGCGGGTGCGCGCAAGGTCGGAAAAATGGACTTGGCGCACCGTGGAACGCTTTTTCTGGATGAAATCGGCGAGTTGCCGTTGGGGATTCAGGCAAAGCTGCTGCGCGTGCTGGAAGAGAAAAGATTTGAGCGAGTGGGCGGAACGCAATCGATTGATGTGGACGTTCGAATCGTGGTGGCTACGAATCGCGACTTGCAGAAACTCGCGGAAGAAAAATTGTTTCGTGAAGATTTGTACTTCCGAATTTCGGCGGTACCCATGACGATTCCTCCTTTGCGCGATCGCGGCAACGACGTGCTGCTGCTGGCGAACCACTTCCTGGAGAAATTCAGCCGTGAATTTGGAAAGCCAGGGCTGGAATTGTCTGCCGAAGCGCGGGACCGGCTGCTGCACTACCGCTGGAGGGGCAACGTGCGCGAACTGCAGAATACGCTGGAGCGCGCCGTGATCCTGGCAGACGGCTTGTGCATTCGTCCTGAGGAGTTGCAATTGGCGGCCTCTAAGCCGGAAGCGGAGCGCTTGCCCGCGGGAATGCTTGCGGAGAATTTTGATTGGGAGGGATCGCTGGAAGAGGTCACTGGGCGAGCGGCGAACCACGTAGAAAAGGTCTTGCTCGAAAACACTATGCGTGAGTGTAAGTGGAACAAGACGCGGGCGGCGGAAAAGCTGGGCGTTTCACCAAAGACGCTCCTGGCAAAGTTGCGGAGCGCGGGGCTCGAAGAGTGACATAGGCCGCGCTAAGTCCCAGACATCAACGAGTCATTCTTCACGCAAGGCAGTGTGCAACGCGACGGTGCCGAGGGTCCAGACGCGGTAATCCACGGAGCCGTAGCCTACTGCGCCCATGAGTGCAGCCAGTTCGGGCGGGCGGAAGAAGCGGGCGACGGACTTCGGCAGATATTTGTAAGCTGCCTGATCACCAGAGATGAGTCCGCCGATCTTCGGCAGCACCTTACAAAAATACCAGCGATAGAAATCACCCAAGAATCCGTCGGGCGGCTCGGTGAATTCCAGGATGGCGATAGTGCCGCCGGGCTTGAGCACGCGCTGGATTTCGCGCAGGCCGGCTTCGTAGTTGGCAAGGTTGCGAAAGCCGAAGGCGGTCGTCACCAAGTCAAGCGAGGCACTCGCGAACGGCAAGCGGAGTGCATCAGCTTCGAAAAAAAGCACTGGTGATGTAGCGGTTTGGTTAACGGGCTGCGCTTGCGCGGCGGCCTTCTCTCTGGCTCGGACGAGCATGGTGTGGGCGAAATCCGCGCCTAGCACGCGAGCTCTTCCGGCGCGCTGGAGAGCGAAAGCAAGATCACCGGTCCCACAGCACAGATCGAGGACGACGGCCTCGGGACTGTCGAGAATGAATTTCAATCGCCTGGCGGTGCGCGCGCGCCAAAGCCGATCGAGTTGCAGCGAAAGAAGATGATTGAGCAGGTCGTAGCGTGGAGCGATCTGCGTGAACATTTCGCGGATTTTGCTCGAAGCGTCGGCTTCAGAAACAGCGCCTTCAGGACGTGTTCCCTTCACCGGTGCGGCAACTTCAGCCACGGCGCCCTCGTGAGAGTTTGCTGCTCGCGATGATGAGGCGCGGCGTGAAATGAAGGACGCGCTCGACGGCGTGAAGAGGGACGGTGTCGTACGACCGCGCCTCGCCGATACGTGGCGAGAGCACAAAGCGAAGGATTCCGGCGCGCGTTTTTTTGTCCGAGCGCATGGCGCCGAGCAATGCCGCATTCGAAACGCTAGGCCAAGGCGGCAAAGGCCCCAGGCGGCGAATCAGCGCGACGATGCGGGAAACGTCGTCGGCGCGTGTCAAACCGAGCTCGTGGCCGAGAAAGGCGGCGGCGATCATGCCCCAGGCCACAGCTTCCCCGTGCTGATAACGGCCGTATTTCGTCACGCTTTCGAGGGCATGCGCGAACGTATGGCCGTAGTTGAGAATTTCCCGCAAGCCGGATTCGCGTTCGTCGCGGCTTACCACACGGGCTTTGATTTGCACATTGCGAGGGATCAGAAGACCAAGGGTTGACCGATCCCGCCGCAGCACCTTCTCCATATCTTTCTCAAGCATCCCGAACATCTCCGCGTCCGCGATTACCGCGTGCTTGATGACCTCCGCGAGGCCGCCGCGGAATTCACGATCGGAGAGCGTGCGCAAAAACTCCGGATCGGTGAGTACCAGCGCCGGCGGGTAAAAGGCTCCGACAAGGTTTTTCCCTTCCGGAAGATTGACTCCTGTCTTGCCGCCGATGGAACTGTCAACCTGGGAAACGAGCGTCGTTGGGACGTGCACAAGTTTTAACCCGCGCAAGAAGGAGGCAGCCGCAAAGCCGGCTACATCGCCGACCACCCCTCCACCAACCGCGACCACCAGTGATTTCCGATCGGCTCCGGCACGGCAAAGCGAGCGAGTGATTTGTTCCACGCTGCGGAGATTCTTTGCGGCTTCCGCGTCATCGAACAGATGAATAGAGCTGCTCTTGGAAAGCCGCAGTCCACGCTGAACGGATTTACCGACGGCGCGCCAGACTTTCGGAGAGGAAACGACGTGGAGGCTTGAAAATCGTCCCAGACCTGCAATTTCCCGGTGGGCGCGGCGAATCGCGGCGGCCCCGAAGAGAATCGAGTAGGGACCGGCGGAGGATTTCACGAGAATGCGTTTCATTTTCATAGGTGAGACATTTTCAATGTAACACACGCTTCGCTGGCATCGTATGCGGGAGGCCGCGTTCAGCGCTGTAATTTCTTCGTGCTACCATACCAAGGCGGCAAACTTCCCATTTCCATGAGCAACTCCCGCAAAAACCATCGTGCCGATTACGCGGTTGTTGGCAGCGGGATCGCAGGATTGCGCGCAGCGATCGAGCTGAGCAGGGCGGGAAGCGTGCTGGTTCTGGCGAAATCGAATCTGAGCGATTCGGCGACGGCCTGGGCGCAGGGAGGGATCGCTGTAGCGCTCTCCGACGAAGATGAAATCGGCCTGCATGAACAGGACACCATCAATGCCGGGGATGGATTGTGCCGTCCCGAAGCCGTGGCACTGGTGGTTGAAGAAGGTCCGAAGTACATCACGGAGCTCATCGAGTGGGGGACGGAATTCGACCGTTCGGGGACAAAACTGGCTTTTACACGCGAGGCCGCGCACAGCCGCTCACGGATATTGCACGCGCACGGCGACTCAACAGGCAGAGAGATCAGCCGGGCGCTTCTCGCACGGGCACACACGATTCCTCACCTGCACTTGCGCGCACATGCTTTCACGACGGAATTGATTGTGGAGCGCGGGAGCGTAGTGGGGCTTTGCTTCATTGATGAAACCGACGGCTCGGAGCATGAGCTGCGAGCCGGAGCAGTGCTGCTGGCGACAGGCGGGCTGGGACAGATTTACCGGGAGACGACCAATCCGGAAGTGGCCACGGGAGACGGCATGGCCATCGCGTACGAGGCGGGCGCCGTGCTCTCCGACATGGAGTTCGTGCAATTTCACCCGACGGCGCTGGCGGTCAAGGGCGCGCCGCGGTTTTTACTGTCGGAAGCGCTGCGGGGCGAAGGCGGTGTGCTGCGCAATATCGGCTTAGAGCGATTCATGAAGCGCTACAACGAAGCGCAGGAATTGGCCCCGCGGGACATCGTGGCGCGCGCGATTGTCAGCGAGATGCATCGCACGCAAAGCACGCATGTGTTTCTGGACATGACGAGGATGAGCGAAGAGTTTCTAAAGAAACGGTTCCCGCGAATCTATGAGACATGTTCGAGCTACGGGCTTGACCTGGCAAGCGACATGGCACCGGTTTGCCCTGCTGCACATTACATGATGGGCGGAGTGAAGACCGATCTGTGGGGCCGGACTTCGCTCCCAGGTTTGTATGCTGCGGGCGAGACGGCTGCGACGGGCGTTCACGGCGCCAACCGATTGGCAAGCAATTCCCTACTTGAAGGATTGGTGTTTGGCGCGCGCGCGGGGCAGGCAATGATGAAGGATGCACCGGTCGCAAAGCGAAGCGGTGCGGCGCTGCCGGGGAGTCCAGCGCCGATGCCTGGAAATTCTACGGCGGCGCACAAAGAAGCAGCGAAGGCCAATTCAAAGCCGTCGCCGGCCTGCGCAACGCTGGCGAAGATTCGAGACGTGATGTGGCGCGAAGTCGGGATCTTGCGCAGCGGGAAGGAATTGGCGGAAGCGATCGAGCAACTGCAAGCGTTGGAGCCGCCGAAATCCGAAAAGCCCAGACGCGAGGGACATGAGGTGCGAAACTTGCATGCGCTCGCGCTGCTGATCGCACGCTCAGGGCTGGCGCGAGAAGAGAGTCGGGGGAGCCATTACCGCTCGGATTTTCCGTACCGGAATGACGAGGATTTTGGGAAGCACTCGGTGCTGCAAAAGGGCAAAGATGTTCGGTTCGAAGACTAGCACAATTTCATTAAAAAAAGACGGCTAGGAAATCTCGCTTCCATTTTCAGTGCGCGGAACAGCATCCATGACCGCGATGCGAGAGCATGTGAAAGTTGTACCCATGCAAAAGCCGGCTCAAATTGAACGTCGAATAAAGGAGAAGGCCCCTCGCTACGCTCCTGGGACGTAAGTCTTAGGGCGAGTATTGCGTTTTGGTGATTAAATCCTTCCATTTTGAATCCATCGATGTCATAAAAAAGCGAAGTCTTGCGACAGTGTGGCGGTGGCGACCAAGATACCCGCTAGAATTAACTTCCGGTGTCATTTCCCAAAGATGCAGTTTGGCAGTCAAAACTGGGAAAACATACTTGTTGTTATCGGTATCGATGTCACCCCGCCAAAAGTGTATCTCGATCACTTCGGCGTCGGGAAAAGTCAGCCAATAGCCAAAATGTTTGTGAGCTTGTCGCTTCCGTGGATGACTGGTTCCATTTCCGCCATTCACAATAGTTTCAAGACTTACTAGTGTTGTGTCCGGGAAATACGTTCACATAGTCGCTGGATTTTTTCGAGGATGGAATCGGGCGTGGCCGTCCAGGAGAAGGGTCGGGCCTCCGCATTGTAGCGATGGACAAACGATTCGATTTTGGCAACAAGCTCTTTGACGCTGCCGAAGGTGCACCGACGGATGGCCTGCGTGATGATGTTGAACCAGATTTCTACTTGGTTGAGCCAGGAAGAGTAGGTAGGCGTATAGTGCACATGGTAACGGGGGCGTGCTGCCAATCAACGTTGGACGCGAGGATGCTTGTGGGTGGCATAGTTGTCGACAATCAGGTGCACGTCAAAAGCCTTGGGCACACTGGCGTCGACAGGCCGCAGAAAATCGAAGAACTCCTGGTGACGATGATGGCGTTTGCACTGACTCAGGACCGTTCCGGTGATCGGGTCGAAGGCCGCAAACAATGTGGTGGTGCCGTGTCGGACGTAGTTGTGGGTGATGCCTTCGACGTAGCCGAGTCCCAAGGGCAGCATCGGTTGGCTACGCTCCAGCGCTGGAATCTGGTTCTTCTCGTCCACGCATAGGACCAAGGCCTTATCCGGTGGGTTCAGATACAACTCGACGATGTCACGTACCTTCTCGACGAAGAATGGGTCGTTAGAAAGCTGGAAGTGACGCGCTCGGTGCGGCTGCAAGCCGAAGGCGCGCCAGATCCGGTGGATGGTCGATTTCGAGAGGCGGGTTTCTGTCGCCAGCGAGCGACAACTCCAATGCGTGCCGTCTTTCGGCTTGGTTCGCAGGGTTCTGCGGATCAACGTGGCGACCTTTTCATCGGGAATCGAACGCGGTCGGCCGGAGCGCAGCTCCTCGTGCAATCCCGTCAGCGCCTGTTTCACGAACCGTCTTCGCCACAGACCGACTGTCGCTTGGTTCAATCGCAACCGGGCAGCGATGTCCCTATTGGACAAGCCGTCGGCACTGAGCAAAATGATTCGCACATGGGTCACCAGGCCATGCGGCAGCGAGCGAGAGCTACCCATCGCTTCCAGTTGTTCGCACTGTTCCCGCTCCAGTTGCAACGGGGCCAGGGGTCGTCCCACGTTCACAGGCACCTCCATTCTCCATAGAAGCATGCCTAAGGGGAAACAGTCGCGCCAGAATTATATTAGTTACTTAAGGGACACAACGTTAGCCGGGAGCTCGCTATTTCTCCTGTAACTGCTTGACGCTTTCCAGAAAAACGTGCCCAACGATGGCCAGCGTCTTTGGGCTGATTTGGTCGAGAGTATCCTGCGGAGTGTGCCAGTAACCGTTGTTCAAAAAGTCTCCGATCACATCGACCGAGGGAACACCTCGCTTCAAGAAAGAATCATGGTCATCTTGGGCGGCGGTACTCTCATTTAGAAAAATAGCAGAGTAGCCCAGTTTGGCCGCAGTGTTCCAAACGAGATCGACCAATGCCGGCGTGGAACTCGATTCGCGCAGGAACCGCGCGTTGCGGCCGCCGACGATGTCAGCTAACAGAAATGCCTTAACTTTCCTAATGTCGCCGCTGGTGGACAAGCGGGCGGCCATCTGACGGCTGCCATAGCAACTGTCCGTATCGCTCCAGTCGTGCATGGCCTCCTCTCCATCGAAGAAGGTTATCCAAACCGCGCGAGGTCCACGCTTTGCACAGAGCAGGCGAGCCAACTCCAGCATCACGCCTGTCGAGGAGCCGCCGTCATCGGCTCCGACAAAAGTCGGCATTTGGTGCACTTCCCCGGTACGCGGATCGCGCGCTGAGCGGGCGGTATCGTAGTGCGTGGCCAGCACGATGACGCCGGGTTTTTCGCCGGGAATTTTCACCAGAATATTCTTCATGGAGATACGGCCGATGGGTGTGTCTGAACTGAAAGCGTCCGTCTCGACGCTGCAGCCGTAACTCTTCAGTTCGGAGAGCAAATAGTCTTGCACCTTTGCGATGGCCGGAGAGCCTGATGGATGCGGACCAAAGCTGACCTGTTTGGCCACGTGAGCGAAAGCGCGTTTGCCATCGAAGCCGCCGGTCTTTTCGGGCGGAGGGGCATCGTCGGCAGTCTGCGGCGCAACGGGCGCGACGGCGCTCGTAACTGGTGGCTGGCCCGCAGTGCCTGACGACTCGTTCCCGCTTGCCTTGCAACCGGTGAGGCCGGCGGGAAGGACACAAAGAACTAACGTCATTCGTAGAACTAGTCTAGAAAACGAAGTCATTTAGCGCGCCTCCACCGGTGTAGCCAGCCGCCGCTCGCGCCGGCGTGTCACGACGGCAGAAACAGCAATCCCGACAAAATAAAGCCCGACCATGGGTGCCATAAAGATCAGCATGGTCATGGCATCAGGAGTGGGCGTCACAATGGCGGCCACGATGGCGATGACCAGTATGGCGTAACGGAAATTCTTCCAGAGGAATTTCGGCGTGACGATGCCGAAGAGCGACAAAAAGAAAATCAAAATTGGCAATTCAAACACCAATCCGAGCCCGAGCAATATCAACAAAACCAGGTCGAAATACTCGTTTACGGTGATCATGGGCTTGATCGAACTAATCGGGCCCTGAAAACTGACAAGGAATCGCAGGATGTACGGCAATGTGATGAAGTAGCCGAAAGCGATCCCCGCGACAAATAGAAACACGGTAGAGAAAATAAATCCGGTGACGGCGCTCCGCTCGTGTTTGTAAAGAGCCGGCGCGACGAAAAGCCAAACCTGATAGAGAACAACGGGCGAAGCAAGAACGATTCCGATATACACGCCGAGCGTAATGTAAGTGTTCAGGTATCCCGCGGGGTGCGTGTAGACCAGCTCGGCATTGAGGTGCGCTTCCGTGAGCGCCTTGATGATGGGCCTGATGATGAAATTTATGATGTATTTCGAGACGTACACACCGATGAACGCACCGATGCCGATCGCGTAAAGCGAGTAGATAATGCGTTTGCGAAGTTCGCTGAGGTGCTCGAAAAAGGTCATCGCGCCGGCAGGTTCTTCCGCGGCTATCGTGATCTGCGTATTGGATTCGGGTTCAGGCACGGTCAGGCCGGGGAACGGTGGTCATTGAGAGCTTCTTGGGGACTCGTGATGGCGGCGCCCTCGGAGTTGGGTTCGGCCGGCTCTTCCGTGGAGCGCGGAACCGATTCGGCAACCGGGGAGATAACCGGGTTCGCTGCGGCCTGGGATTCAATCGGCGGCTCGCTTGGGGGTGCATCCGCGTCAGTGGGGCCTGAGGTAGCGGGAGGCTGGCTGGTCTCGGAAGCCACTGCCGAGGCGGCAGTGGCTTCGGCAGCCTTCTTGCGCTCGGCCTGGAGAGCTTGCCGCTCCATTTCACGCATTTCCTCTTCAAACGCGCTCTTAAAATCCGTGGAAGCCTTGCGGAATTCCGCCATGAGCTTGCCGAGGCTGCGGGCAAGCTCCGGCAGCTTCTGTGGCCCGAACACCACCAGAACCACGATGAACACCACGATCATGTGAGGAATGCTCAACATTGCGTTGAGGGCCGTCTAAAAGGTCCATGGGCATCATAGAAAGGGTGTCAGTCCCTGTCAAACCGGACTTTACGGCGGATACGGTGTGCTATAATTTTAGCCTGAGCTGTCACGCGAGGTAAGAGATGAATTCAGAGCGTCGCGGACTTGTAGTTGTGGTCGTTGTACTGCTGGTATCCGCCGTATTGGGTGGCATTTACGGCCCCAACGTGCGAGCCACGACCGCCTCGGCGGACGATTACCAGACGGCCGTGCGGGATTTTACGAAGGTCCTCAATGTAGTCCAGAACAATTACGCCGATACTGTCGACATAGATAAAGCCGTCTACCAAGGCGCCATTCCGGGCATGCTGCGTATGCTCGATCCCCATTCCAGTTTCTTCGACGCCAAGCAGTTTTCACTGCTGCGGGAGGACCAGCGCGGGAAGTACTACGGCGTCGGCATGATCGTCGCGCCGCGCGAGAACCATACGGTGGTTATGGCGCCGTATGCCGGAGCGCCAGCGTACAACGCAGGAATACGTCCAGGCGACGTGATTGTCAAAGTCGATGACAAGTCCACGGATGGACTGACTACTACTGAAGTCGCGGACATGTTGAAGGGACCGAAGGGGACGGTCGTCAAGATTACGGTTTCACGTGAAGGGTATTCCGAACAACTCGTTTTCACGGTAACGCGCGACGAGATACCGCGGCATTCCGTGGATATTGCCTTCATGCTAAAGCAGGGCGTGGGTTACATCCGGTTGTCCGGATTCAACGAGACGACGGATCGCGAAATTGCGGACGCGCTAAGACAGTTGAGCGCCTCTTCGCTTGATGGATTGGTTCTGGACATGCGCGGAAATCCCGGCGGCCTGCTGAACGAAGCGGTCGCGGTTGGCGACATGTTCCTGGATAAGAACCAACTGATCGTTTCGCATCATGGGCGGTCATCCCCGGAGAGGCGGTATTACGCGGTGCGCGGGAATCAGGGCGTAACCGTGCCGTTAGTAATTCTGGTGAACAACAATTCGGCCTCGGCGACAGAAATTGTCTCGGGCGCGGTGCAGGACCATGACCGCGGCTTGATCGTCGGGGAGACAACGTTTGGAAAAGGTCTTGTGCAGACCGTGACGCCGTTGAGTGAGAACACGGGACTGGCTCTGACTACCGCGCGCTACTATACGCCGAGCGGACGGCTGATTCAGCGGGACTACAAATCAGTTTCACTCTATGAATATCACTATGAACGCAAAGTGCCCGATCATCCGACGGAAGTGAAACTGACGGATAGCGGACGCCAGGTGACAGGCGGGGGCGGCATCACGCCGGACATCGTCGTGCCAGCACCTAAACTGACGAAGTTCGAACAGTTGCTCTACCGCGACGACGTGTTCTGGCCCGCCGAAACGGGCGTAGGCGGCTTTACGCGCTTCTACCTCGGCAGCAAGCCCACGATTACGAAGGAGTTCGAGGCCGACGAGAACGTGATGCGAGTCTTCCGCGAGTATTTGAGCAAGCACAGCGTCCGCTACACCGAACCGGAGATGGCTGAAAGCGCCGACTGGATAAAGCGCAAGATCAAGCAGGAAGTTTTCATGTCGGCGTTCAACCAGCAGGAAGGCTTCAAGGTTTTGCTGGAAGCCGATCCGCAAGTCCAGAAAGCCGTCGAAGCGATTCCGCAGGCGCGCGCGCTGTATCAGAACGTCAAGAAGATTGTGGCGCAGCGCTCTGGCGGATCGATCGACCAGCCGTAAGAGTAACTCTCAGATTAAGCGTTCGATATTAAGGGCGCAGCATCCGGCCACCCGGGAGGCATTCTGCGCTCTTGCGTGTTTACAGGCAGCGGAACGCGTGTTGGCAAGCACCTGACCGTTTGCTAAGATTGTTTCGCTGCTCGTGGGCGAGTAGCTCAGCTGGGAGAGCGCCTCGTTCGCAATGAGGAGGTCGCCGGTTCGATCCCGGTCTCGTCCACCAAACTACTTTGCTTTGCGAAAGCCGGATGCTCTGTCCGGCTTTCGGCGTTATGAGACCGAAAGGGTTGGGCTTAATTCTTGCGAATTTCGCAAGGCGTGGGATTCGCGAGCCGTCGGTCGTCGATTCCATTCGGAAGCTCAGCGAAAGCGATCTTCCCCCGCAGCCGTTCTCCATCCCGGCGAGCAGGACGCTCGATGATTCGTGTTGCAG